>SXGT01533433.1_pt1 | contig 14673 bp, 7 predicted proteins | sample 3176221 | NCBI WGS metagenome assembly SXGT01 (sample SAMN11356862, study PRJNA531348) | freshwater metagenome | isolation source: freshwater sample F1-120 | place: China: Fuxian Lake, Yuxi | collected 2017-12-25
ACCTGCCCCAACTGGTGATAGGTGCTGGCCTGGCTGTAGCGGTCGTTGCAGGCGATCTTAATGGCGAGGGCCTGCTGGTACTGCTGCTCGGCCTGGGCCCACTGCCGCTGCGCCTGCGCCACCATCCCCAGCTGGTGATAAGTGTGGGCCTGGCTGGAGCGGTCGTTGAAGGCGACGTAGATGGCGAGGGCCTGCTGGTACTGCTGCTCGGCCTGGGCCCACTGCCGCTGCGCCTGCGCCACCATCCCCAACTGATGATAGGTGTCCGCCTGGCTGTAGCGGTCGTTGCAGGCGATCTTAATGGCGAGGGCCTGCTGGTAATGCTGCTCGGCCTGGGCCCACTGCCGCTGCTCCTGCGCCACTACCCCCAACTGGTGGTATACCCCTGCCGTATGACGGCGGAGGGAGGCGTCGTGCGCGGCGGCCGCGGTAAAGAGCGCCAGCGCCTGGTGATACGTCGCCTCCGCCTCGTGATAATGCCGCAGCGAGAGTTGCCGGCTGCCCATGTCATCGAGCACCCCTGCAAACTCCAGCCCGAGTGGGCCCGCGAGTTGCTCGGCTGGGTAGGCTTCCAGGCGTGGCAAGACCGCCTCGCCGAGCTGCAGCCCACGGGCGTGATCCTGCGTGGTATCGAGATAGAGCGACAGCGCGCCATAGATACGGAGGATCGACACCTGTGCGGCCAGCGCCAGATGCAGGGCGCTGCTGAGATTCTCGTACTCCAGGCGCGCCAGCACCTGCCCGGCCTGTCGCTCCGGCGCTTCCTTGGATTGTAGCCACTGGGCGATGGCCCCACCGAGCCCGTTGTAATACTGCCGAAAGGCCGTGTCAATCGCCTCCCGGACCGCCGCCTGCTCTGGCACCTGCCCACGGCTGCGTAGGAAGTAGGGCAGGATCGGTTGCAAGGTCAGGACACCGGGCACCTCGGCATGTGGGCTGACCAGGCCCCAGTTCTCGGCTTCCTTGAGCACCTCCGGCCAGCACGTAAAGGGCAGGTGCGCCAGGGCGGGCTGCTGCTGCAACGCCTGCGTGTACTGCAGGAGATACCTGGTGTTCAGCACCGACGTCAACGGCGCCAGGCACGCGAGCAGGGCCTGCGCGTCCGGCGACAGGTTGCTGTGCGAATACTCGATGCAGCGCAGGATGCTGGCCGTTTTCGCCTGGCTGTCCTGGCTGTCCAGGGTCACATCACCGGCCTGCAAGGCGGCCAGGATGGCCGTCGGGCTCTGCCGCTGCACGTTGGCCAGCACCACCTCCAGGGCCAGGGGATAGCCGTGCAGGAGGGCCAGCAGCTTTTGGCAATCCGCGTCGCTGCGATAGTGCGTGGCGTGGTACTGCTCCAGGATGCGCTCGGCCAGGGTCGAGGCAGCTTCCGGGTCCAGACCGGGCAGCTCGTAGACATTGTCGCCGTGCGCCACCTGGGCCAGCCAGGCTTCACTGCCGCGCGAGCCCAGCAGCACCAGCGTGCGCCCACCCACCAGAGCGGCCAGGAAGCTGCCCAACTCGGCCTGCTCGGCTGGCGGCAGGGTGTTGGGGATGGCCAGACTGCTGCCGGTAATCGACTCCAGGTTGTCGAGGATGAGCAGATGGCGCTGCGCCCGCAGCAGCTCCGCTAGCCTGGCCTGCTGCGCTGCGGGGCTGAGGGGCTGAAAGCTGCGTGCGTACTCCACCGGCGTGAGCAGGCGCTGGGCCATCGCCACCATGAGCTGCTGGCGTGTCCAGGCTTGCGCGTCGTAGCCGAAATACCACACCTGCTCGACCAGGCCGGTCGTCTGCCACCAGGCCCCAAGGTGGTGCAGCAGCGTGGTCTTGCCGGCCCCGCCCATGCCGCGCACCAGCACCACGTTGCGCCGTAACAGCAGACGCTTTTCCAGCCGCAGAATGTCCAGGTCGCGGCCCACAAAGCCATACGGCGGCTGCGGGAAGGGATAGCGTGCCGCCTGGCGCTCGTAATAGGCGCTGGCCTCGGCCTCATCGGCGAAGTCGCGCACGCTGAGGCGCAGCTCCTGGTGCTGGTACGCCACCGGCAGCAGCCAGTCCTCCAGGTCCACCGTCTGGTCAAAATACGCCCGCCGCCCCTTCGTGTCATGCAGAGCCAGGCGGGCGCGCCGCAAGGCGCTGGAGAAGTCGCGGCCAGCACAGAGATGGGTGTACAGGCTGCGCATCAGCAACTCCGCGGCGCTGACCGTGACGGTATAGCCCATGGCCAGCACCGTCTGCACCCCGGCCTGCAGCAGGCGACTGCCCAGGCTGGTCTCACTGGCGCCGATCTGCTTGCCGGATTGGCAGGCGTTGAGGATGACGCAGGGGATCTGGTGTGTCATCAGGCGCTGCGCCAGCTCCTCCGCCTGCACCGGGTCGGCCTGCGCCTCCTGGTCGCCTTCCAGGAAGATAAAGGCCCGCTGGCCGTCATACGGCGCCAGGTCGGCACGGCCATAGCGCGTCTGGTAGAGATAAGGCTCGCTGGCCAATCCCCGCTGCAGGGCCTCATACGTCAGCAGAGCGCCGTGCACGTCAAAATGGATGATGTGGTAATAGCCGGCGCCGTGGCGGTCGCGGATGTTGTCCAGATGCTGCACCAGAGCGCGGTACGTGCCCGGACGCACGTGGTCCACCTGCACGCGCACCTCGGCCTGGCGCAAGATGTCCACCAGGGGCCGAGAAATGGTGCGGTAGCCTACATCGCGGTCCACCTGCGGCCGGGCCGTGACCAGCAGCAGATGGACCATCGGCGCCGGCCGCCACAGCGCTGGCATGGTCTGCGGCGTCAGCGTCGTGCGCACCATCGGCGCCAGCAGGGCCAGGGCCTGCGGCAGGTCCGGGTCCTTCAGCGCCTCCCAGTGCAAGCGCTGGAACTCCGGCGTGCCGGCGATCTCCAGCCGCAGCGTCTCCAGCCCAGCCTGCCGGGCCATGAGGTAGCGCGCATACACCTGCGGGTTGGCCACGAACACCTGCTGAAATAGCCGCTCGCCGTAGGTGGCCACGCTGGCCGCGGCATCGCGAGCCTCAACCTGGCGCACAAACGGGAAGCGCACGTGCTGCTCGAAATACCACTCTACGCGAGCCTCGTCCTCGGGCGTAAACGGGTCGGTCACGGTGATGGGGTAGGCGTCCTGGGGCTCGAAACTTACCATCGCATTGGCCCCAGCCGGTCCGCCAGGGTGTTCCCGGATGCTGATCAGCGGCATGGCGACTACTCCTCACGCATTTTGACTACGAGGACGCGGCTGCCGTCGGGTTGCTCGATCTGCACAATGTCGGTCTGCTTCCTGACCCCCTGCGCCGTGAGGACGCGCTTGATGAGGTCGTACACGGCATTACCAGCCACGCCGAGGGCGACCGAGCCGAGGACGGCCCAGACGTCAAGCCCCAGGCCAGGATCAAACGTCGCTGCTGTGGCCGTCTCCAGACGTGCTTCTGCCACCTCGCGGCAGGCCGGAGTGGCATTCCAGGCGGTGACAAACGCGGCAGCCGTCACGGGCACATCGGGGGCCAGGGCCAGGTGGTAGAGCATAAGCGCGGACTCCTTTCACAGGATGAGGCGTATACTCCATTATCTTTCAGCACTGGCTGCCGCGTCCAGTGCTGCGCTGAGACGCTTGCGCGCTTTATCGCTGAGGCGGGCGATGCCAAGGGCGCGGGCCAGCTCGACAGGATCGTTACTCAGGGACAGGGATGCCCTGATGGCCTGTAGTTCCTCCTGGCAGATGTATTCGACGGCTTTTAGCTCATCGTCGCGGTTTTTATAGCGGGCCGGCGCGCGGCGCTCCTGGGCGGTGTCCTTGCTCCAGAAGAACAGACGACCGTCCTCCTGCGTCCAGTCCCGGCGGCGTTTGGCGATCTCGATGACGATCTGGCGAATCTGGCGCCCGGTGCGCTGGAATCCATGATGACGGGCAATGCGCCGGACGAGAATGTCTTCATGGATAGGACCTTCCGTGTCGATGACATGATCAATCATGGAGCACAGGCGAAGCGCATAGTCTTCGGTGTAGAATCGCTCGGGGTCAGTGGGATAGCACTCGTCGTCGAGGTGAGCGCAGACGTAGCCCACATCGGTATCCTCACCGAGGCTACCAACCAGGAGCGGCGCTGGATGGGGGCCCTCGTCGTTGGCTCCCTCTGCCAGCAAGGCGGGGGCGGGCATGTCGCCTTCATCGACTTCTTGGCGTACGGCGCGTTGCTGTCTGTCGACTGCCAGGTGGCACGTGAGGGCGTCGTGCAGCGTATCCAGCGCCCTGGCCGGGTGCGTCCACCAGTCCGTTGACCAGAGACGGAACAGCGTCCAGCCCAGGCCTTCAAGCACTGCCTGGCGGATCTTGTCGCGCTCCCGCGCGAAGGCGGAGCTGTGATACATGGCGCCATCACATTCCACGCCAGCGAGATACACACCCGGATAGTCTGGGTGCACGATGCCGAGATCGATCCGATAGGCAGACACCCCTACTTGCGGATGCACCTGCCAGCCCTTCTGGCGCAAGGCACGGGCGACAGCCGTCTCGAATGGGGACTCGCAATCTCCCCCGGGGCCATAGACGGCCGCTCCCAACGCCGCGGGACCGCGTTCAGCATATTCCAAGAAATGCTTCAGGTCCGCGACTGCCCGCGCCTGCGTTCTCGACAGGTCGATACGATCCGGGCTGAGCGTGGAGAAGACCAACATCTCGGAACGCGCTCGCGTTAAGGCGACATTCAAGCGGCGCTCGCCACCATCGCGGTTCAGGGGACCAAAATTCATCGTCACGTGCTTGCTCTGGTCCGGCCCGTAGGTCACGCTGAATAAGATGACGTCCCGCTCGTCACCTTGCACTGTCTCCAGATTTTTCACGAACACGGGCTCAAGTGTCGTGTCACGAGAGAAGGCCCACTCGATGTCCGGCTGCCGGGATCGGGCCTCGTCCAGCAAGTTCTCGATGAGCGACTGCTGTTCGGTGTTGAAGGTCACCACACCCAGGGAAGCCTGGCGCACCGCGAGGTCTGGATGGGTGAGCCGCCGCACGATCTCCGCGACGATGGCCCTGGCCTCACCCTGGTTGTGCCGGGCACCGCCGCGTGCATAAAAGCCATCCGGACGGATGAGGCGAATGCCACGATCCGGATGGAGGGGGGCCGGGAAGGTGATCAGGCTGTTATCGTAGTAGCGGCTGTTAGAGAAGGCGATCAGGCTCTCCCGACGCGAGCGGTAGTGCAGGTTGAGTATGCGCTGCGGGATACTGGCGCCCAGCATCTCATCCAGGATGCTTTCCAGGTCACCTTCCACGTCAACCTCCCCGTCGAGGTCGTCGGCGCTGCGGGCGAAGAAATTCGTCGGCGGCATCTGCTTGGGATCGCCAGCGACGATGACCTGTCGCCCACGCGCGAGGGAGCCGACCGCATCCCAGACCGTAATCTGCGATGCCTCGTCGAAGATCACGACGTCGAACAGCGCCTGATCGGGAGGCAGGTATTGCGCGACCGAGAGTGGCGACATCATGAGGCACGGCGTGAGCGTCGTCAGGACGTCGGGAATGTCCCGGATCAGCTGCCGCACCGGCTTGTGCCGCGTTTTCTTCTGCAACTCGTGGCGCAGGACGCCCCAAGAGGATTGCCGTTGCCTGTCGGTGGAGTTGGGGAGCTTGCCAGAGAGCTGTGCAGCAATATAGGCCGCGGTGAGCTGTTGGAATTGCCTGTCGATGGCCCGGAAATGCTCGATTGTGGCGACATGCTCCGGCGTGGAAAAGGTGCGCAGCACCTCATCCTCGCCAATCACCGCCCCCGACCACCAGGCGCAGTAGGCCGCCTCAAACGTCGCATCGATCTCCTCAACAGGCACGCGCCCCTGTTCGATCGCTTCTACCAGAGGTCCGAGTTCAAGATCCAGCGCCTCTCTCCGGCGCCGGCGCCAGCCGCACCAGTCACGCAGTTCGGCATGGCGTGCGGCGATGGTGTCTGCCGTCTCCTGTATGGCGGCAAACGCCCTCTCGGTGCGGGCGAAATGCTCCCGGATGGATGCCCCGGCAACCGCCTCGAACGCTTCGCACGCGGCTTTGATCTCCTGGTCGGCCATCAGGAAATCCTGTGCTGCCTGCCCGATAACGGCTTCCGGCGCCAAAAGATCGTTCTCGTCGTGCAACAAGGTTCTGACCTTGTCGCGGATCGCCGTCAGCCTCGGGGTGTCGTCCGCCAGACGGCGGACAGTCGCTCGCATTCTGAGACCAAGAGCCTGAAGAGCACGTAGGACTTCCGCATCAGTCGTGTGCCCCTGCCAGTCCTTGAGGAGCGAGAGCAACGCATCCAGCCGGTCGATGGCTTCGCCTTCTGCGCGCAAGCGCTGCAACAGGGGAGCATCACGGGCCGGGTCTGGCGTGCCCTGAGCGCCTTGCGCCTGCATGTCTTTGAGGAGACGGCGGCGTGCGAAGAAGCGCTTGGGCCACCATGCGGTCTGCGCCTCCCGCCAGCGCCGGGAGATGTCGTGCCCATCCAGTTTCCGCCAGGCAAAAGGATCATAGGCACAGCTCAGCCCCGCCTGGAGTTCCGCATAGGCTTGCAGCCGCTGGACAGCTTCCTCAAGGGCCTTGATGCGGTCAGATCCATCCGGCTCCAGCGCGTAAGCGACTTGCCGGCGCCAGGAGTCCCTCAGGCCTGCCGCGAGATGGGCTATGGCGTTGAGGCGTGCCATCGTCCGGTCCGCCACAGAGATGCCGACAGCGCTCAGAAAGGACGCGCAGGAGCGCTCCAGTGCATGCGCCGCTGCGGACAGGCGGCCCGCTCGCTCGACTACCTGGGCTTCCCACTGTGGCGACCAGTCACCATACTCCAGGAGTTGGAAGGGGCTTACGGACACATCGCCGATCGCCGCCACCTGGATGCGCAGCTTGTCCACAGCCTCGCGCATCTGCGTCAACCGGGCCTCGTCGTGATAATCGGCTGATGGCCAGGCAAAAGTTACACGCGCTGCCAGCTCCGCATCGCGCACCTTGATGCCGATGGCGTAGTGTGCTGTCAGGCCATTCCGGCGCGGCCTGTGGAGGTGATCGACGACACGGTTGAGCTGGTCGCGTAGGTGCTTGAGCCGCTCGGCTTCCCTCTCCCAGTCGCGCGGGTTGATGTCCTGCGCACGCTGCCATGCCTTGTCGAACTGGGCCAGGACATCGGCCTTGCGGGCCTTGTTGGAGTGGAGTTCCAGGCAGAAGCGTCCAAGCCCAATGTCGTCCAGGCGCCGAGAGACCACCTCCAGCGCTGCGGTCTTTTCCGAGACGAAGAGGACAGTCTTCCCCTGGCCCAGCAGATGGGCGATCAGATTGCTGATGGTCTGGCTCTTGCCCGTGCCAGGTGGGCCAATGATGATGAAATCTTTTCCCCGGTCGGCCGTGGCAATCGCTGCCATCTGCGAGGCATCCGCTGGTAGCGGGGTCAGGAGATCTTTGGGACTGTACTGACGGTCAATGTCGGCACCGTTGACGAACGCGATATCACTCCGGTAGGGCTCGCGCGGCGTGTCAAGGAGATGCGTGACGATCGGGCTCTGGCGCAGCGCCGCGGTGCGATCTACCAGATCCTTCCACATGAGGTACTTGGCGAAGGAAAAGTGGCCAAGTACCACGTCCTCGATGACTTCGAAACCAGGGGCATCCTTGACTGCCTTGCGGACCGTGTTCCAGATGTCATGCACGTCGATGCCACTGTGATCCTCGGGCAGCGTACCATCGAGCCCCCGGATATCGATTCGGAAATCCTTACGGAGCATCTCCAGTAAGGTCGTGTTGCAGCGCGGCTCGTCGTCATGGGCGAGCATACGGATGCCGCTGCGCACAGACGTGCGCTCTAGTGTCACTGGGAGCAGGATCAACGGCGCACGGAAGCGGCGCTCGTCTTTCTCGTTGTGCTTCCACAACAGAAAGCCAATGGCGAGATAGAGCGTGTTGGCACCGCCTTCCTGCAGGGCGATCTGGGCCTTCCTGTAGATCTCGACCGCCCGGCGATGCAGTTCGTCCTCTGGCAGGTCCACCAGCACCTGATTTTTCCCCAGCGCATCGCGCGCGTATTCCTCGGTGATCACTTCGCCCGTGCGTTGCCGGTGTAGATCTTCGTCTTGTCCCAGCCCCGTGGGCTGCGGCACGGACCGGAGGGCAATCCGCGCGCCTGCGGCGAGCTTGTCCTCCAGCAGGCCAGGTTCGGGGCAGAGCAGGCGCAGGCTTACCTTCGAGGCTTTATGGTTGAGCAGCGGATTGCGCGCCGACAGATCCAGTAACTTGCGCTGCCAGCGCTCCAAACGGCCTGCCGGCGTTTCAGGTGCTTGCTCCTCTTCCAGGCCATCATCGAAGTCTGGAAGCGGCGGTGCTTCCTCCAAGGCGAGCTCAACCCTCCTGCCGTCTGCCTCTCCTGCTGCCGCCGCTGGCGTACCAGATATCTTGCCCAAGGGCGTGATGCGATGGGCGCGGGCACGGCGGATATCGATGGCGGCCTGGAAAGTGGCGTCGTGGTCAGGCGAGATGCACTCTGCAGCGGCCGCGACGGCTTTGGAGAAGGGCGGCGCAGGAGAGGAGGTGGCGCAGGTCGTCTCGATGAGGATTAGCTCCTTGAGTTGCATGCGCTTTCTCAAGATTTCCGCTTCATCGATGACGATAGTCGCTAATTCTTCGGGCTGCAGCCAGACCCCGACGACCGCATGTCCTTGGGGCAGGGCGACGATGGGATTGAGCCCGGCTTGCTCCAGCGCCGAGGCAAACAGCATGGTGGAGTCCAGGCAGGTGGCAAGGCGATTGGCGAGAATGTGGCCGGGGAGACGAATCTTCTGGCCGTCGCGCTCGAAACTTGCTGGGGGAACGGCGTAGCTGATGCCAAGATTGCAGATAGCCGTGTAGAGGGACGACGCGATCTCCCAGACCCGCTGCCGGCTCCCTGCCTTGTATCCGTCGATGCTGTCTGGCTTGCCCGCCTTGTGCAAGAGCAGGCTTGCATCACGCAGCACGCGATCCACGGCCGGATCATTGGGCAGAGAAAACGCGGCAAGCAACTCGGGCATATACCCTGCGCCGCCCCACTCGTTATACGCCAGGAGTTCGACGGGCTTGGTCTCCTGCGCCAGGACCATCCCGCCTTGTTCGACGGTAATGATCACGGAGCCGCGCACAGAGTCGGCCAAATTGAGCAGAAAGCTCCCATCCAGTTCGATATCTCGGCTCTTGATAGGCAGGATGCCTTCGGGCGCAATCCGATCCAGTCGCCACGATTTCGGTTTCAGGAAGGCTGGATTCGCGGACAGAGTGACAAGCAGATTATCTAGGAAAGAAGCTGGGTTTTTGTTGGCTATGTGCAGGGCTCTCAGAAAAGCAAATGCGCTCTGGTGGCAAGCAAAATTGAGTTTTGCTGCTGTCTCACTATGGATGTGTATGGTTGTTGATACCGTTTTCTCCAGTTCCACTCGTCACTCCCTCAGCCCTATGCTTTGCCCAGGTCACCACTTCGTGAAGATTCTTTCGACCTTTGCTGATTATACCCTGATAGGCGTTGGGCACGCCTCGCCAACCTCGACTTGACTGCCGTGTGCTCCCCCTCCCAGGAGAGGGCCTATCTGGCCGAACCTCCCGGCTTGACCTGCGTGGGTCGCCCGGATGTGACGCTCGTCGAATCTGGCATGGCGCCTGCGAACCGTAGCATGGCTGACGCAACGCCCTCAACAGATGTGGCCACCCTCGAATCGGTAATCATCGAAATCCCTCTGCTCGCCACAGGGGGGAAGCGGCCCCATGGTCGGAGTAGGCGCGTGATCCCCGTCGAGTTGAGTACAACAAAGGTACGGCGCTTGACGTCGGGCATCCGACCTGCCATGCTGCTGGCGGTCGAGCCACGATGATCTGCCTGGGGGACGACGTCCACAGGCGTCTGCGAGGTCACGCATCACGTGTGCACCAAGGGCCCCGTTGCTAGGCACAGACGTTCCCATGGCGTCCCTGACGGTGCAGGCGATCGACGAAGACGGGGTCCTCCGCCCGGTGTGCCCCCTGCCGTGACAGGAGCATGAGTGCGTCGTGCTCCAGAGCACCCGCCGGGGGACCGTGCAGGAGACCTCGGGGCTCTTGCAGGGGCTGCTGCCGGATGTGGTCGAGACCCTGGCCGCAGGGGAGGAGTATGCTGGTCTCACCTCGTAACCAGGGGCAAGACCTGGCTGCCCTGCCTGCCTGCCGCGCGCTAGCCCTCGACGCCAATAGCTTCCTTGATCCCTTGACCCAGTCGCCGTTGACCGCCTCATGCTGCGGGAGGCGATCCGGCCCCTGGGGCGCGCACCCCGCACGGCGGTCCGCGCCCTGCAAGAGCCCCCCACCGCCGTGACGGGGCTCACGGCGTCTCGGCAGACGGTGAGCGCTCTCCCGGGCTTGGGTGTCACGGTGGTGCCCGTGCCCCCGGCCCCCCTGGCTGCCGCGCAGGGCCTGTGTGCCCAGGACGGTTTACTCACGCACGACGCGCTCCTCAACACCGTCACGCGGGTGCTCGGCCTGACCGATCTCGCCTCGCATGACTCGGATTTCACTCGGCTCCCGGGGGTGCGGTGTCTCACCGACGGGTTGCGCGAGTACTGCACCGCGGACGAAAGGAGGGACCCATGCCCGCCATACTTACGGTGGTGACCGTCGCTGAGCTGCTCGACTCCCTAGGGGGTATCCCCGCTGAGCGCGTGCGGCTGCAACCCCCACCGGGGACGGCGACGGAGAGCGATGTCGTCGCGGTGCAGGTGCAGGAGGACCGCCTCTGTGAACTCCTCGATGGCACCCTGGTGGAAAAGACCATGGGATATTATGAGTCCTACATCGCGACCACGCTGAGCCGGTTGCTCGGTAATTTTGTCGCGGCGCATGACCTTGGTATTGTCGCTGGCGCCGACGGCATGCTGCGGCTGGCCCCAGGGCTCGTACGTATTCCCGATGTGTCCTTTGTCGCCTGGGAGAAACTCCCAGGGCGCCGCCTGCCGCGTCAGGCCATCCCCGACCTGGTTCCTGACCTGGCGGTCGAAGTCCTGAGCGAAGGGAATACGCCCCGCGAAATGGCCCGTAAGCTGGACGAGTATTTTGCCCTTGGGGTACAACTGGTCTGGCTGGTCAACCCCCGCACAGAAACCACGGAAGTCTATAGCTCCCGCCAGCAATCGACCACGCTCGACAAGTTCGCCACGCTGGAGGGCGGCACGGTACGCCCAGGTTTTACCCTACCGCTCACGACCCTCTTCCCTGCTGCGGACCAGACAGGACAGGCGTAGCGGAGAGCCTATGGCACAGGGCCACCGCCCCAGGGGGAGGACGCCACGCAAGGCGTGCACCTTACCCTGGCGCGGGCGCTCGGCCTGACCGATGTCGCCTCGCATGACCCGGATTTCACCCGGCTCCCGGGGGCGGCGCTCCGGTCACCGCAGGCGGTGCCGCCTCCAGCGGTGGAGCCACCCGGCTCTGCACCGTCCGCGTAGTCTGGGAGGCTGGGGGCTTGCCGCATACGAGACACACCTGGCCGAACACCCGCATCACGTCCCGTTGCGCCGCGGATGCCGCACGCCTCGCCTTGGCTGCGTTCCTTGCACGCATTGGCCCCAGTTGCTGGCACGAGCCCTCCACAGCGCCTCCAGCGTTGCCAGCGCTGGTGTATCAGTCCCCTGCAACAGCCCTCGCAGCGCTGGCGGCCCGTTACTAGGCTTCCAGCCTGTCCGTGCCCGGCAGCACGGGCCTGCTGCGCCGCGGACGCGAGCGCGGGGTGGGGGGGCTGGCAAGTTGCAAGGGGGCAGAGGCCGCGTGGACGGTGGAAGATGCGCGGTGCAAGCTGGCCAACGCGGATTTCCTCCGCAAAGCCAGTGCCGAGGTGGTGCAAAAGGAATGTGGCCGTCTGGCGGAAAATGAGGCGCAACTGGAAAATGTTGAAGCGACACTGGTGGCGCTGGGGTAAGGCTTGTAAAGTAGCAGGTACGATACAGGCATTATCCACATCAGGTGGTATCGGCCACGGGCACGGCGCGACACGGCACACCTGGCGTCACAGTCACCGGCCACGTCGCATGCGGTGTCCATGAGCCCATATACTGCCAGGACAATGGAGGCAAAGAACGTCTGATGGAGAGTGCGTCAAGTCTGTCCTGGGGTCTGGTGATTGTCTTGGTCTTAGTGCTCGTGAATGCGTTTTTTGTGGCAGCAGAGTATGCGCTCGTCCGGGTGCGCCGTACACGCATGGAGGCGCTGGCCGCACAGGGCAGTAGCCTGGCCAAAGTGGTCCTATATGCTCTCAGCAAATTGTCGCGCTACATCGCGGGTGTGCAGGTGGGCATTACGCTGGCCAGTCTGGCCTCCGGCCGCTTTGGCGAGCCAGTGTTGGCCACATTGTTCGCCCCGCTGTTCGCCTGGTGCTTTCCGCCAACGCTGATCAGCCCGGAGACGAGCGCCGTGCTCGCCACCTGGCTGACGCTGATTGTGATCTCCTATTTGCTGGTGGTGCTGGGTGAACTCGTCCCCAAGGCGATCACCCTGCAACACACTGACCGGGTAGCCCTGCTGGTTGCCAAACCAATGCGCCTCGCGGTGTTCGTCTTTACGCCTTTCGTGTGGAGTATGAATGCCCTTGGCAATTGGGTCCTCCGCCTGCTGCGCTTGCCGCCCCCGGAAGAAGGGCAGGGGGCTTATTCCGTAGAGGAGCTGCAATTGCTCGTGGTGCAGAGTCACCAGGCGGGCGTTCTGGAAGACATCGAACGCCAGGTGATGCAACGCGGAGCCCGCGTTGGTGACTTGCGTGTCGGGGATGTCATGATTCCTCGCCTTGACATTGTTGCGCTGGACCTGACCTTGCCCACGGATGTCTTACTGGATCGGGCCGCGCAGACCATCCATACGCGATTGCCCGCCTATGAGAACGACCTCGACCATATTGTGGGCATCCTGCATCTGCAAGATCTGTTCAAGTACCTCCGCCAGCCTACGGTCGCGTCTGACTTGCGGTCGTTGGTCCGCGCACCGCTCTTTGTACCAGAAATCATGCCATTAGATGAGTTGCTGCGTACCTACCAGCAGCAGCAAACCCAGATTGCGCTGGTGGTCAATGAGCACGGCAGTATCGAAGGGTTAGTGACCCTGGAAGATGTGGTCGAAGAAGTCTTTGGCGAAATGCATGACACCCTTGAGGCCGTCCAGCCCAGTATTCAGCCTATGCCAGATGGTCGGGTTCTGGTGCGTGGGGAAGTGCGTTTACGCGACTTGCATGATCGCCTGGGATGGCTGTTAGAGGATGAGGAAGTCGGCACGATCGCCGGCTACATCATGCAACGTCTGGGCCGTACAGCCCGGGTGGGTGATGTTGTGGACACGCCTTATGGCACCATCCGGGTGGAGAATATGGCGCGGATGCGGATTACCCAGGTCGCCATGACGCCGACGCCGCCCCCTGCTCCTGAAGTCCACACCGCATGACGTGCAGGCTGGTTGCGATGCGGAACGCGTCATGGGCCGGGTCTGCGTGTCCATGGTGCTCCATCCCCATGGCTGGTTGGCCTTGTGCTGCACGCCACCAGGCAGGCGGCCAGACCACCCATCAACCACCGGCTACGCTTCTCTCCTGCCCATAACGCTCTCCTGCCTCCCGGAGCGCCGCAGGCGTTTCTGCCAGCACTCCCATAGGATCGTGGGCACAGCATGCCTTGTCGCACACTACCCCCGCGCCTACAACTCTCCCACCCGCTCCGCGACGTCATAGGCTGCCATCAGGTAGATGGGCGTTGGATTGAGGGCATATTCGCGTAAGCATGCCTCCGTGAACTTGATGCTATGGGCCCCTCCGGCAGCCAGCGCCCGGTCAATCACGGCCTTGCGCGAGGCTGTGGTCTGGGTGAATGTCAACGACCGCCAGCTCAAGCAGGCGGCTTGTTGCTGGCGTTGCCAGCGATCCCCGGAGGGATCGACGGACAACCCGCAACGATAGGCGTATTGACAGGACGCCCGCCCGCCCCAGATGTACCAAGGCTGGCATGATACTTGGCCGCGATATTTCTGGCCGCATTGAGGTCGGCATGCAGCTCAAAGCCACATGGACGACACACAAAACGTCCGCGAGAACGGCGGTTGTTGCGAGCCTGGTGCCCGCAGCAGCTACACCTCTGCGAGGTATGTCGCGGATCGACCGCGACCACCGTACAGCCCCGTTCTTCGGCTTTGTACTCAAGAAAAGAGCGGACTTGGGCAAAGGACCAACTATGCACCCGGCGCGAGGTCGCGGTTTTGCGCCGTATCTTGGTCCGAGTACGGATAGCGGTGAGGTTCTCGATGACGAGGATTGTTCCAGGCACGCACGCCTGGACAATCTGCTTACTCAGGACGTGATCGCAGTCGCGACGAAACCGGGCTTTCTTGCCCCGAAGATGCCGCAAGTGTCGCTTGGCCGATAGGGTGCCCTGGCGTTGGAGTTGACGTGTGAGCTTGAAGCGCTGGCCTGCAATGTTCTTCCAGCGCCGTTCACCCAGGAAGGCGCACGTGCTCGTGACGGCGGGTTGGGCCAAGCCCAAGTCAACGCCCCTAACCGCCTCAGAGGGCAGTAAGTACCTAAGCAAAAGTAATTTGATATTCTGATCCGACCTGGCTCAGGATGGTTTCTAATGCCTCGCTCAACGCGTTCAGACACGTATACGCCGAGAACGGGAGCCAGGTGTATTTGATGCGGCGCCACAGGATTTCT
>SXGT01056131.1_pt1 | contig 14672 bp, 12 predicted proteins | sample 3176221 | NCBI WGS metagenome assembly SXGT01 (sample SAMN11356862, study PRJNA531348) | freshwater metagenome | isolation source: freshwater sample F1-120 | place: China: Fuxian Lake, Yuxi | collected 2017-12-25
CCGTGGGTACGGGACTACCTGCGCGAGCGGGGCCTGCTCGGCACGTCGATCCTGTGGTTCGAGATCGACGGGGGCGACCGCGGTCCCCTACAGGCCCAGCACTGGCGCGAGCTGTGCCTGTCCTCGGTGACCACCCACGACCTGCCCCCGACGCCGGGGTACCTCGCCGGTGAGCACGTACGACTGCGGCACGAACTGGGGTTGCTGACCCGTCCGCTCGATGAGGAGATGGCCGACGATCGGGCCCAGCGGGCGGCCTGGATGACGGAGTTGCGCCGCGTCGGACTGCTCGGCGGCGAGGCTGAAGACGACGCGACAGACGACGCGACAGAGGAGGAGGCGGTGATCACCGCCCTCTACCGCTACCTTGGCCGCACCCGGTCTCGTCTGCTGGCGTTGGCGCTGACCGACGCGGTCGGTGAGCGGCGCACCCAGAACCAGCCCGGAACCACCGACGAATACCCGAACTGGCGGGTGCCGCTGGCCGGGCCGGACGGTGAGCCGATGTTCCTGGAGGACGTCTTCACCGACCGCCGGGCGGCCACGCTGGCCGAGGTGCTGCGGGAGGCGACCGATCCCGGGTGCGGCTGAGCTGTGGCGGTTCTCAGCGCGGGCCTGTTGTTGCACCGCGGCCGTGACGTCGGGACCGAGGTGCTGATCGGCCACCCCGGGGGTCCCTTCTGGGCCCGTCGCGACGACGGCGCGTGGTCGATCCCGAAGGGCGAGTACGCCGCCGGCGAGGATCCGTGGGAGGCGGCGCAGCGGGAGTTCGTCGAGGAACTGGGCTGCCCGGTCCCGCCCGGTGATCCGGTCGACCTCGGGACCGTCACCCAGCCCGGCGGCAAGGTTCTCACCGTGTTCGCCGTCGGCGCCGACCTCGCCCTGGAGGACTTCCGGAGCAACACCTTCACCCTGGAATGGCCGAAAGGGTCAGGGCGATTCCGGGAATTCCCGGAGTTGGATCGGGTCGCGTGGCTGCCGATCGCCGAGGCGCGCCTCAAACTGCTTGCCGGACAACGGATCTTCCTGGACCGAATTCCGGCGACCGATGGCCCTTAGAGCGCCCCGCGGGCCGCCTCGGAGAGTGCTTCCCGGGCCGCCCGCCGCCGCATCTCGATCGCCTCGCCGATCTGGCGGGCCAGCCGCGGATCCTGCTGCACGACGGCGTCCATCGCGTCGCGTCCGACCGCGACGATGGTGGTGTCGGAGAGGGCGACCACGCCGGTGATCATCCGCTGTCGGGTCAGCGACGTTCCGCCGATGAAATCCCCCGGACCCAGTTCGCCCAGTCCGAGTCGCCGCCCGCCCTCGGCGGGGACGAACATGCCGATCCTGCCCTCGGTGATGAAACCCACGGCTTTGGGGATGCTGTTGGAATCCTGGATGATCTCGCCCTCGGCGAACAGTCTCAGCCGTGCGCCGCCCAGCAGGGTCGCCGCGGCCCGGTCGTCGAGGCCGAGGCCGGCGGCGATCACCCCGATGTGCTCGGCGACGTAGGCGCGTTCGCGTTCGGTGTCGGGCTCGACGTTCTCCAGACGCAGCCCGGCGCGCTGGGCTGCGTACCAGACCCGCTGCTGCAGCAGCGACACCGTGCCGCCCGCCTCGGCGGGCGAGGCCACCTGAACGACCACCAGATAGTTCACCGTCTGGGGGTGCACCGGGTGGCTGCCCTTCGGGACGACCACGGGGGTGGCGTCGGCAAGCCGCGCCGGCAGGTGTTCGGCCACCGAGAGCAGCGCCGCCTTCACCGCGCCCGGGGGGTCGCCCGCGGAGAAGGCGAAGGTCGCCTTGGCCTTGAAGAAGGGCGCCACGGTCCGGCTGAGGTTGACGAACGCATCCCCGGCCAGGGCGGCGTTGGGCACGACCTGGATGCCGTTCTCGGTGTCCAGGTGCACCGCGCGCCAGTTGACCTCCACCACGCGGCCGCTGCCGAACTTGGTGTCGAGCCAGTCGCCGATCTGGAAGGGCTGCTCGAAGAGCAGCAACAGCCCGGAGATCACCGGGCCGACGGCGCTCTGCACCGCGAGACCGATCACCACCGAGGTCACCCCCACCGCGGTGATCAGCCCGCCGATATTGGCGCCCCACACCCAGGACAGCAGCATGCCGATGCCGATGATGATCAGGATCAGCCGGCCCAGGTCGATGAAGATGCCGGGCAGTCGCTCCCGCCAGCTTCCGCCGCGGGCCTCGCCGAACAGGGCGGCGTTGGCGCCCGACAGCAGCAGCAGCATGATCAGGAAGCCGAACACCGTCGCGGTGATCTTCGACCACGTCGGGTCGGCGTCGGTGTTCTCCAGCTGATTGATCAGCAGGTACGCCGCGAAGGCGGGTAGCACCCAGTTGCGCAGCAGCAGAACCGGTTTGGCATAGGCGCTGCCGCGCCTCACCAGCAGGGTGTGCAACTCCTGCAGCAGCAGCAGCGTGAGCGGAAGTCCGATGACGACGGTGAGGACGGGCCAGAACCAGGGCTGTCCGGTGATGGTGCCCACGGGCTACACCGCCTGCCGGGTTCCGACGTCCAGGCGCCAGACGGTCTCCGTGCCGGTCTCGGCGGTGATGGTGCCGGCCTGGGTGAACGGATAGATGCCGGCCACCGCGTCGTGCACCCGGTCGCTGACGAAGACACCGGCGCTCTTGGTGGCCGCGTGGACCCGGTGCGCCAGATCGACCGCCTCACCCCAGAGCGCGTAGATCGTGGACCGCTCCCCCACCAGACCGCTGGTCACCGGGCCGCTGTCGATGCCGACCCGCAGCGTGAGCCGGGCGTCGTGCTGGTCGTTGAACCGTTGCACGATCTCGTTGAGCTCCTTGGCGAAGGCGATGGTCCGGCTGGCGTGGTCGACCCTGGGGACCACCAGTCCGCAGGTGGCCAGCAGCCCGTTGTCCTGCATGCTGCGCACCTGCTCGACACCATGACGTTCCGCGGCGCCGTCGAAGGCCTCGACGAGCGCATTGAGCATCGACACCGACTGCTCGGAGGGCAGCGCGCGGGAGACCTCGTCGAACCCGAGCAGCTGTGCGTAGATCACCGAGACATCGCGGTGCTGGGTGCTGATGTTCTCCTCGCCCTCGCGGTAGCGCTGGGCCACCGGTTCGGGCATCAGACTGCGCAGCAGTTCGTCGTTCTCCCGCTGCTGCTCGTCGATGAGTTGCTGTTTGGTCTGCAGGCTGGTGCTCATATCGTTGAACGCCGCGCCCAACGCGCCGAACTCGTCCCGAGAGGTGACCGGCACGGTAACCCCGACCTCGCCGCCGGCGATCCGGCGCACCCCGTCGGCCAGGACCTTCACCGGCCTGGTCAGGATCCGGCTGAACCACAACGCCAGCAGACACACCGCCAGCACGATCGCGGCGGTGGACAGGGCGAGATTGCGGGCGAATCGGCTGACCGGAGCCAGTGCCTCGGATTTGTCGATTCGGGCGACCAGGACCCAGTCCAGGCCGGGAATCTGCAGCGGGGTGTAGGCAACCAGTGAATCGGTTCCGGTGTAGTCGACAGCGGTGTCGACACCGGACTGCCCGGACAGCGCGCGGTCCACCGCCAGGGTGTCCACCGGTTGCAGCAGCACGCTGTCGCCGGTTTCCACCTCGCGCCTCGCGACGGCTTCCGGGGTGCCCTTGCTGATGACCTCCTTCAGGTAGGCCTGCGGATCGGCCGTCAGGTCCCGCGACAGCGAGCGCATCAGCTTGTCCGGTCCGGCCAGGTAGGTTTCCCCGGACCGGCCCAGACCGTCCTCCTCCCAGCCGCCGTTGCCGGTCATGACCTCGTTGATCTCCTTGGGCCGCAACTGAAGCGCCAGTGCGCCGTAGATCCCGCCGCCGTCGCCGATCGGAGTCAGCACCCACGGCGTCGGGACGCCGTAGGCGGGGGCGTAGTTCTCGAAGTCGGTGACGATGACGTCATCGATCGAAGTCGCCTGCATCGTCTTCCGGTAGGCGTCGGCGAATTTCGTGGTGCGGTAGGGGCCCTCGAGCAGGTTCGCACCCAGGTCCACGCCCTTGACGGCGGTGTAGACGATATTGCCGTCGGTGTCGAGCAGCATGACGTCGTCGAATCCGAAGCGCTGCCGGAAGTCGTCGAAGAAAGCCTGGTAGCGGGCATTGAGTTTGGACCACTCGCTCGGGTCCCCCGCGGTCCGCACCTTGGCCGCGGCCTCGAAGTCGCCGCCCGCCGGCACGGTGTAGGCGTTCTGCAGGTAGGTCTGGGCATTCGAGGTCGGTTTGAACAGCACCGGGTCGGCCGGCTGGCCGGTGCCCTTGGACAGCTCCGGGCCGAACACGGTGGCGTAGTAGCCGGCCACCGCCTCCTGCGCACCGGCGGGCAGGGGTGTCTTCTGCAACTCATCGAAGGCCGGGCCAAACGCCCGCACGGCGTCGATGGTCGAGGAACTGTGGGTCAAGACGGTCGCGGAGTCCGTGATCGACTCATAGAAGGCCGTGATCTCCCGGGCCCGGGACTCCCGCAGCTGGGTCAGGCGGCGATACTCGGCCTCGCGCAGCGAGTCGGTTCCCGAGGTGTAGCCGATCAGTCCGGCGATCAGCACCGAGAGCACGCTGACGATCAGCAGCATGATCAGCAGCTTCGATTGGAATCCCAGCGATCGGAGCCGGTCGATCAGCGACTTTGTTGCCGGCAGACGTGCCACGCGGTCTCCTGTTTCCCTCGGCGGATCGGGCGGGAAAACCCGCCCCCTGAACAGCGGATGGTAGTGGAGTCCGGCGACGAATACCGCCGGTCTACGATCCCCCTATGCCGCAGCCGGACACCCCGCTGTGGCTGTTCGCCGATCAGCTCGGCCCGCATGTCCACGGCGGGGAACACGCCGGTCGGCCGGTTCTGCTGGTGGAGGCCACCTCGGCCCTGCGGCGCAAGCGATATCACCGTCAGAAGCTGCATCTGGTGCTCTCCGCGCTGCGCCACGCGAAGGCTGACCTCGGCGATCGAGCCACCCTGATCCGGGCCGACACCTACACCGAGGCGCTGAGCGACTTCGGCCGTCCCGTGCTGGTGCATGAGCCGACGTCACACGCCGCCGAGGAGTTCGTGCACCGCCTGCACCGGGCGGGACGGGTCGCCGGCATCCTGCCCACCCCCACCTTCGCCCTGCCGCGATCCGAGTTCCGCCAATGGGCCCGCCAGACAGACGGCAAGAGCCGCACCCGGTTCCGGATGGAGGATTTCTATCGCGAGCAGCGCCGCCGGTTCGGGGTCCTGATGGACGGCACCGAGCCGGTCGGCGGCCGCTGGAACGTCGACGCCGACAACCGCGAGCCGCCCCCCAAGGGGCAGGCCACGCTGAGTGCCCCGCCGCCGTATCGGCCCGAGGAAGACGAGATCGACGCGGGCGTCCGTGCCGACCTGGACCGGATGGGCATCGACACGGTCGGCAGTGACGGGCCCCGCCTGTTCCCGGTGACCCCTGCCGAGGCGGCTGAGGCGCTGCGCCGGTTCGTCTCCGACCGGTTGCCGCTGTTCGGCCGCTACGAGGACGCGATGCTCGGCGCCGATTGGGCGATGGCGCACTCGCTGCTCTCGGTGCCGCTCAACCTCGGCGTCCTGCATCCTCTCGACGCTGTGCACGCCGCCGAGCGGGCCTACCGCGACGGGACCGCGCCGCTGTCCGCGGTGGAGGGTTTCATCCGCCAGATTCTCGGCTGGCGCGAATACATGTGGCAGCTGTACTGGCACTTCGGCCCGGACTACCGGGACAGCAACCACCTCGGCGCGCATACCGCGCTGCCGGACTGGTGGGCCGATCTGGACGCCGACGCGATCGAGGCGGAATGCCTGCGCCAGGCACTCGCCGGGGTCCGCGACCGCGGCTGGGCCCACCACATCCAGCGGCTCATGGTGCTGGGCAACCACGCCCTGCAGCGCGGCTACGACCCGGGCGCGCTCTCCGACTGGTTCGCCTCGACCTTCGTCGACGGCTTCGCCTGGGTGATGCCCCCCAACGTGATCGGGATGAGCCAGTATGCCGACGGCGGCCGGGTGGCCACCAAGCCGTACGCCTCGGGCGGGGCCTACCTCAACAAGATGAGCGATCACTGCCGGTCGTGCCGTTTCGACCCCAAGAAGCGGTTGGGTGCGGACGCGTGTCCCTTCACCGCCGGCTACTGGGGTTTCGTGCACCGCCACGCCGACCTACTGGCCGCCAACATGCGCACCGCCCGGGCGGTGTCGGCGATGAAACGCCTGGTCGATCTGGATGCGGTGGTCGAGCAGGAACGCGACCGGCAGCGGTTCTGAAACGATTGCCGGTCCTCGGCGCGATAGACCGGTGATAGACCTCGGACAGGGTCGTTCGGGGCGGGCTGCGCTATCTTCGACCACGAGGAGGATCGCCGAGGTGAAGAAGCTGATGGCCGCCGTGGGCGGTGCGGTGCTGGCCGGATCGGCCGCCGCCGTACTCGGGATGGGCGCGAGCAGCGCCGACCCGGTCGCCGGTGGCACGCTCAACGTCGTCGGTGAGCCCTACGCCAAGGCGGTGGCCATCCTGCGTGCCCAGGGCGTCGCGGCCTCCTTCGGCGGATCGGTCGGCAGCGACATCGCCCAGAGCCAGTGCCTGGTGAGCAGTCAGAAGATCGTCAACTCCGGCAAGATGCAGTTGATGCTGGACTGCACCGAGGAGGCGCAACCGGAAGCACCCGTGGCCACCTCGGTGGCCAACACCCCGGGCGCCCCCGCCGCCGACGGTAGCCGCCCGACGCCCGGAGCCCAGGGCGTGGTGACGGTCACCCCGACGCGCGTGGGCTGAGCCCGCCCCGTTGCCCGACCGTTTAGAATCCGGGTAGCGCGAATCGGGAGGTGTGCCATGTTGCGTCCCCGCCGTTTCCCCGACGAAGTCGATCCGGGGCCAGTTCAGATTCAGGCCCGCAAGGTGAACTTCGACGTCTCGGCGTCACCGCTGCACTGGATTCCGGGCCATCCCGTCGCCTCCCATATGGTGAGCCTGCTCAATGTCGTGCTGCCGGCCGCTGAACGCTGGTTCGTCGCCACCTACACCGAGGCGCTCCCGTTGGTCGGCGATGAGCGACTCGCCGAGGACATGCGCGGCTTCATCGGCCAGGAGGCCGTCCACGCCGACACCCATGAGCGGGCCCTGCACGAGTTCATGGAACGTCAGGGGGTCGACCCGAGGCCCATCCTCGAGCAGGTCGAGTACATCGTCGGCAAGGTGCTGGCGCCCAGCACGTCCGGCGACCCACGGCGACGGCATCACCAGCTGTGCGAGCGGCTGTGGTTGATCGCCGGACTGGAGCACTACACCGCGGTGCTCGGTGACTTCGCCCTCAACTGCGCCTGGGACGACTTCGGCGCGGACCCGACCATGGTCGACCTGTTCCGTTGGCACGGCAGCGAAGAGGTCGAACACCGCTGTGTGGCGCATGACGTCGCCACCTACTTCAATGACAGCTATCTGGCCCGGATCCGCGCCATGGCGTTGGCGATGGCGCTGATGTATTCCTTCTTCGAACGCGCCACCTATTACCTGTGTCGCACTGACCCGCAGGCCCGGATGAGCTGGTGGCGCATGGAGCGCCTGCGGATGCGTGATGCCCAGTTGCGGTTGCTGCCGAAGTTCAGCACCCTGTTCGGCCGGACGACGGCGACCTATTTCCGCCGCGACTACTCGCCGCTGGAGGTCGGTTCCACCGCGCAGGCGGTCGCATACCTGGCCACCTCTCCGGCCGCGCGCGCCGCGCACGCCTAGATGGTGCTGCATCGGCTGCGCGCGGCCCCCATTCCGCTGCTCGGTGTGGCCGACGCCGCGATCACCGGAATGTGGGCGCTCACCGGGCTGAGGCGCAAGGCTCCCCCGCCGGTTCGCGACCACACCGTCTTCCTGCAGGTGCGCGAGCGGACCCTGGTCGCCCGCGACGAGAACGTCGTGGCACTCACCCTGGCCGCCGCGGACGGATCCCGTTTGCCACCCTGGCACCCCGGCGCCCATCTCGACATCCACCTGCCCAGCGGACGGGTTCGGCAGTATTCGCTGTGCGGCGACCCCGGCCGATCCGACGCCTACCGGATCGCGGTACGCCGGATTCCCGGCGGCGGCGGGGGTTCGGTGGAGGTGCACGACGCACTGCCGGTCGGGTCCGTCGTGAGCACCAGTGGTCCTCGTAACGCTTTTCCGTTCAGCGTTCCCGGCTACGGATCCCCCGCCCGCCGGATTCGCTTCATCGCCGGGGGTATCGGCATCACCCCGATCCTGCCGATGCTGGAGTTGGCCCGGCGGCTCGGGGTGGACTGGTCGATGGTCTACCTCGGCCGGAGTGCGGACTCCATCCCCTTCGTCGATGAGGTCCGCCGATTCGGACAGCGGATCGAGATTCGCACCGACGATGTTCACGGTGTTCCCGGCGCGGACGATCTGCTCGGCGAATGTCCCTCCAGTACAACGGTTTACGCCTGTGGGCCACCTGACATGCTGGCCGTGATCCAGCAGCGGCTGATCGGGCGCGACGATGTCGAGCTGCATGTCGAGCGGTTCGCGGCAGCGCCGGTGGCCGATGGCGCACCGTTCACCGTCACGGTGGGTGCTGCCCGCGTGAACGTCGCGGCCGACGAGACTCTGCTCAGTGCGTTGCGAGCCGCCGGCATCAACCCCCCGTACTCCTGTCAGCAGGGTTTCTGCGGCACCTGCCGCACCCGGGTGCGCAGCGGCGTTGTGCAGCATCGGGATACGTTGCTGACCGATGTCGAGCGTGACAGCGGTCTGATGCTGACCTGCGTGTCACGGGCGCCCGCCGGCGGCCACTTGGAGCTGGATTTGTAGGCCCGCGTGCCGCGGGGTCAGCCGGCGTCCCAGGCGCTGGCCACCTGGGTGGCCACGTCGATGATCTTGGCCTGTTGGGAAGCGGGACTGTCGATCTCCTCGGCGACGTAGGCGGCCACGAAGCGGCGGATCTCGGTGTCGACACCTCCGATGAGCCGGACGATCTCACCCCGCAGCGACTTCGACGTCACATGCACCGAAATGTCGGACGGCCGCGGCTTGGCCACATCGATCACGATCAGCAGCGGCTCGGCGGCACGCGCGGTGGCGCGCAGGGCGATGTCGCCGTCGACGATGAACCGCTGTTTGTCCAGGCGAAGGTCCACGATCAGCTCGATCACCAAGGGAATGCGTACCGCGAAGGTGATCGTGTCGCCCAGACTGCGCCGAACGTGCGGTTGCTGGATCTTGACCCTGGCGGTGACCTTGGCCAGCCCGCCCGGCCCCTGGGCCATCGGCCCCATCTCGACGTCCCCCCCGGCGATCTCGGCGAAGGCCGCCGCAACACGCTCCTCGGTGACCGCCTCCTCGAAGAACCGGCGACCGAATTCCTCATAGGTGACGAAGCTGTGCGTGTGCATAAGGCTTCACTTTCCCACGCCGACGGCCGATCCCAGAACGCGGTTCGGTAACAAATCGCACGCGCCGGATCTACAACTCGAGCATCACCGTGACCGGGCCGTCGTTAATCGATTCGACCTGCATATGGGCGCCGAAGACCCCGGTCGCGACCTGGGCGCCCATCTCCGCCAGTGCCGCCACCACGGCGTCGACCACCGGTTGCGCCGAGGAGGCCGGTGCGGCGCCGTTCCACGAGGGCCTGCGGCCCTTGGCCGTATCGGCGTACAGGGTGAATTGGCTGACCACGAGGATGGGGGCACCGATATCGGCGGCTGCCTTCCCGTCGTCCAGAATGCGCAGCCGCCAGAGCTTTTCGGCCATCCGTCGGGCGGTCTCGGGCGTATCGTCATGCCTCACCCCGACCAGGACGAGCAACCCCTGGCTCCGGGGTGTGATGGATGCGACCGCCACCCCCTCCACCGATACGGTGGCTGCCGTCACCCGCTGCACCAGTGCCCGCATCGGATCAGCCGCCCGAGACCACGGTCGGGCACGTGAGGTGTTTCCGCATGCGGCCATCCTGCCCGACGGTGCCTCGGACCTCCCGCCGGCGGGCCACCGTCGCGGTGTGACCGGGAACACCCCGGCAAAAGCCCGGCGACCGTTCGGCAGAGGTTGCCGATTGCCCGGCACGACGTCACGACCGGGACACGGCAGCGTTAAAGTCACTGTTAGAAGGGCACTTTGCTGTCTCGGTAGAATCTCACCCCTCGTAATCGGTTGTGGCAAAACAGCTTTTTGCATCCTATGCAGGGTTAACACACTGAAAAGTGAGTCCCGACACAGACTTTGGGATGCCAACGATGCCGTTGTTAGCGTGGTTGTCATGTTTGCTCTCGCGGCATTGATGTCGCTTATTTCGCAAGTGTCGGGCACGCCGTACATCTCCGGTGGTGACTCGCCCGCCGGGACGGATTGCTCCGGGCTGGCATCCTGGGTGGCCAACGTGGCCTCCGGCCGACCGGCTTTCGGCAGCAGGTTCAACACCGGCAATATCGAGCCGGCGTTGCTGGCGCGCGGATTCCACTACGGGACCGCACCCAATTCGGTCGTCATCGGCTGGAACGGCGGTCATGCCGCCGTCACCCTTCCCGACGGGACCCCGGTCTCCAGCGGCGAAAGCGGTGCCGGGGTGAAGGTCGGTGGCGGGGGCGCCTACCAGCCCCAGTTCACCAACCACATGTACCTCCCGGTCGAGGCTGCGGAGATGAACACCGAGCCCGTCGCCGACGCCGCGCCGCAGAATCCGCCGCTGGAACCTGCTCCGCCGGTGATCCCGGCCGCCCCGGTGGCACCCTTCGAGCCGGAGGTCCCGCTGGACCCGGAGGCTGCAGTCGGCGAGGACACCGCGGCCCGCGACGAGGCCCCCGCCGGTGAGGGTCCTCCTCCGCCGCCGGCTCCGGCCGCCACCGTGGACCCGGCCGCCCCGGTGGATCCGGCGGCCCCCGTCGACCCGGCGGCCCCCGTCGACCCGGCCATCCCCGTGGACCCGGCCGGCGAGCCGCTGGCGCCCGTCGCGGAGCCGGGCCTCGAGGTGATCGAGTCGCAGCGGATCTAACGCGCCCCGCTGGCGCCGGCAGAGCCCTCCGGGGCTGTCTGCCCGCGCCCGCGCCGGGTACCCCAGAGCGGCGCGACCCGCCTGCCCCGGCCCGGACGGCAGGGGGTTAGATGGCACCCTGAAGCGCAATACCCGCTCGACCTGGCTCGATAAGGAGCAACCATGTCCCATGACGGAGCAGAGTCCGCCGCATCCTTCGAGCAGGAAGTGGCCGAGACGCAGCGATACATCGACAGCGCCCGATTCGAGGGAATCACTCGGCTCTACACCGCCCGTCAGGTGGTCGAGCAGCGTGGCACGATCCCGGTGGACTACACGGTCGCTCGGGAGGCCTCTGTCGCGTTCTATGCCCGCCTGCGCGAACTGTTCGGCCAGCGCAAGTCCATCACCACTTTCGGGCCGTACTCCCCCGGCCAGGCGGTGACCCTGAAGCGCTGCGGTATCGAAGGCATCTACCTCGGTGGCTGGGCGACCTCGGCGAAGGGCTCCACCACCGAGGACCCGGGCCCTGACCTCGCCAGCTACCCGCTGAGCCAGGTGCCCGACGAGGCCGCCGGATTGGTGCGGGCGCTGTTGACCGCCGATCGCAATCAGCAGTTCCTCCGGTTGCAGATGACCGCCGAACAGCGCGCGGCCAACCCGGCTGTCGACTACCGGCCCTTCATCATCGCCGACGCTGACACCGGACACGGCGGAGACCCGCACGTGCGCAACCTGATTCGGCGATTCGTCGAAGCCGGTGTGACCGGTTACCACATCGAGGACCAGCGGCCGGGAACCAAGAAGTGCGGTCACCAGGGTGGGAAGGTGCTGGTCCCCTCCGACGAGCAGATCAAGCGGCTCAACACCGCACGTTTCCAGCTCGACATCATGGGCGTGCCGGGCATCATCGTCGCCCGGACCGATGCGGAGGCCGCCAATCTGCTGGACGGCCGCTCCGACGAGCGCGACCAGCCGTTCCTGCTCGGAGTGACCAATCTCGAGGTCCCGCCCTACAAGTCCTGCTTCCTGGCCATGATGCGCCGTTTCCACCAGCAGGGCGTCACCGAACTCAACGGGCATCTGCTCTATGCCCTGCCCGATGCCGAGTACGCGGTGGCCGACGCCTGGCTGCAGGCTCACGGTGTCACCAAGGCGATCGACGAGGCGGCTTCGGTGTGGACCAAGGACCGCACCGGGTCCCTGGATGCGCTGTTCGACCGGGTCGAGTCGCAGTTCGTCGACGCCTGGCAGTCCGACGCCGGCCTGGACACCTACGGCAACGCCGTCGCCGAGGTGCTGCGATTCAAGGAGGGCGAGGGCGAGGCGTTGGCGATGAAGCCCGCCGAGTGGATCGAGTTCGCCGCGACCGCGTCGCTCTACGCGGCGAAGGCCAAGGCCGCCGAACTCGGAGTGGACGCCCCGTGGGACTGCGAGCGGGCGAAAACCTCCGAGGGCTACTACCAGGTCCGCGGCGGCATCCCCTACGCCATCGCCAAATCCCTTGCCGCCGCGCCCTTCGCGGACCTGCTGTGGATGGAGACCAAGACCGCCGACCTCGCCGACGCCCGCGAGTTCGCCGAGGCCGTCCACGCCGTCTACCCGGACAAGATGCTGGCCTACAACCTCTCGCCGTCATTCAACTGGGACACCACCGGGATGAGCGATGACGAGATGCGCGCCTTTCCCGTCGAACTCGGGAAGATGGGGTTCGTCTTCAACTTCATGACCTACGGCGGCCACCAGATCGACGGTGTGGCGGCCGAAGAGTTCGCCACCGCGCTGCGACAGGACGGCATGCTGGCCCTGGCGCGGCTTCAGCGCAAGATGCGGCTGGTCGAGTCGCCCTACCGGACGCCGCAGACGTTGGTCGGCGGACCCCGCAGCGACGCCGCGCTGGCCGCATCGTCGGGCCGGACCGCCACCACCAAGGCGATGGGCAAGGGTTCGACCCAGGTTCAGCACCTGGTGCAGACCGAGGTGCCCAAGAAGCTGCTCGAGGACTGGCTGGCCCTGTGGAGCGAGCACTACAAGCTCGGGGAGCGGCTGCGGGTGCAGTTGCGCCCGCGCCGAGCGGGTTCGGATGTGCTGGAGCTGGCGATCTACGGCGACTCCGGCGGCGAGAAGCTTGCCGATGTGGTCTTCGACCCGATCAAGGACCGGCACGGCCGCAGCATCCTGACCGTCCGCGACCAGAACACCTACGCCGCCAAGATGCGCCAGAAGCGCCTGATGACCCTTGTCCACCTGTGGCTCGTGCACCGGTTCAAAGCCGACGCGGTCTACTACGTGACACCCACCGAGGACAACGTCTACCAGACGGAGAAGATGAAGGCGCACGGCATCTTCACCGCCGTGAACAAGGACGTCGGGGAGATCATCGTGGCCGACGTCAACGCGCCTCGGATCGCCGAGTTGCTGTCCCCCGACCGGGCCGCCCTGCAGAAGCTGATCCGCAAGCAGGACTGACCCCCCGACCTCCCGCACCCTCCCTCGCGAGGAGACACAAACGACCCAGACACGCCGCGCGTGCTGGGTCGTTTGTGTCTGTTCGCGGGGTTAGCGGATCACCGCCGAACTCGGTTCACGAGGTGCGCCGAGCGCGTCGCGATGTGAAGGCGGGCGTCGTCCGTCCTCGTCGCTAATCCCGTATCGCTGCGCCAGTTCGGCGCCGATGACGGTGCGCCCCGACAGCTCGGGCAGGTCGGGGTCGCGATACATGGCGTCGATCAGCCGCCCGGTGAACTGCGGGGTCTCGGCGTGCGCGGCGAAGGCCTGCAACGCCTCGGGTTTGCCCGCGAAGGCGCGCCGCATCCGCTCGGTGAGCAGGATGCCCATCCAGACCGACACCGTGCAGACTCCCGTGCCGGCGAAATCGACCGCCATATCGGCCGCCATCTTGTCCACCCCGGCCTTCTGGGCGCCATAGGCCGGGCCGTGCATGTAGCAGACCGATCCCGGCGAGGAGGTGAACGCGATCAGCCCGCGGTCCGCGGCCAGCAGCAGCGGCGCGGCGTACCAGGAGGCGATATAGGACGAGCGCAGACCGACATCGATCACGTTCGCGAGATCGGGCGGCTTGTCCCAGAAGGGGGCCGGGTCGGTCAACCGGTCGCTGATCGACGCGGCGTTGTTGACCAACAGCTCGAGGGCCCCGTTCTCGGCGGCGACTCGGGCGAAGAGGCGTTCCACCGCGGCGTCCTCGCCGTGATCGAGTGGGACGGCGATGCCGTCGCCGCCGGCGGCCGTCACTGCCGCTGCATCGTCGGCTCCGGCGGTGCGGCCGGTCAGGTAGACCCGCCATCCGGCCGCGCCGAGCGCGAGGGCGATGCCTCGGCCCGCGCCCCTGCTGGCCCCCGTGACCACGGCCACCGGCTGTCGCGACGTCATGGGTCAACGGTATCGCCTTCCACCGAAGGCGATCCGGACCCGCAGCGGTGCATCCGTGGACGCCGCGTTCCCAACCGACGACGCCTCTTGACACCGTGGGCTCGCGGCGCCGATGCTCACTGCAAGACGACGAAGGGTGCCCTCATGCGATCGCAGAGAACCATGGTCCCCGCGGTGGCCGTCCTGCTCCTGGCCGTTCCGCTGGCCTCATGCACGATTACGACCTCTTCGGGGACCCGTCCCGATGACGCGAAGTTCCTCGAGGCGCTATCGGGTGACCCCCGCGACAAGTACCCGGATTCGACGCTGCTGCAAGAGGGCCAGAAAGTGTGCGACGC
>SXGT01887485.1_pt1 | contig 14669 bp, 14 predicted proteins | sample 3176221 | NCBI WGS metagenome assembly SXGT01 (sample SAMN11356862, study PRJNA531348) | freshwater metagenome | isolation source: freshwater sample F1-120 | place: China: Fuxian Lake, Yuxi | collected 2017-12-25
CATGGGCATCGGCTCGGCGCGCGGTGCAGATCGCGCGATCAAGGCGGCCGAGCTCGCCGTCGCGAGCCCGCTGCTCGAGGCGAGCATCGACGGCGCGCACGGCGTTCTGCTGTCGATCCAGGGCGGCTCGAACCTCGGCATCTTCGAGATCAACGACGCCGCCCGACTGGTGCAAGAGGCTGTGCACCCCGAGGCGAACATCATCTTCGGCGCCGTGATCGACGACACGCTCGGCGACGAGGTGCGCGTGACGGTCATCGCCGCCGGCTTCGACGGCGGTGAGCCCACGACCGTGCATCGCGACAAGCGCGCCACCTACGTGCAGTCCGACGCGCCCGTGACGACGCCGGCATCGGCCGACCCGATGGCGCGGCTCGATCGACCCTGGGCCGATGATGCCGAACTCGGCGCGACGGCCCCGATCGATCCGATCGAGCTCGATGACGACGACGACGAGCTCGATGTTCCCGACTTCTTGCGCTGAGCATCCGAGTGCGCTGATGAGGGCGACGAGCGGGTCGTGACCGACATCGATCCTCTGCTCGCCGAGCGCTACGCGACGGTCACCCAGGGCATCGCTGAGGCGTGCCGCGCTGCCGGTCGTTCGGTGGACGAGATCACCACGGTCGTCGTGACCAAGTTCCATCCGGCTGCCCTCATCGAGCAGCTCGCAGCGCTCGGAGTGAGCGACGTCGGGGAGAACCGGCATCAGGATGCTGCGCCGAAGGCTGCTGCCCTGGCAGCTCTGCCGCTCACCTGGCACTTCGTCGGGCAGCTGCAGTCGAACAAGGCACGCGCGGTCACCGAGTACGCACGAGTCATCCACTCCGTCGATCGCTCGTCGCTCGTGACAGCGCTCGCGAAGGTCGAGCGGCCGATCGAGGTCTTCCTCGAGGTGAACCTCACCGACGACCCCGGCCGCGGCGGCGTCGAGCCGGGGGAGGTGCTGCGGCTCGCCGAGTCGGTACTCGACGTGCCGTCGCTGAGCCTTCTCGGCGTCATGGCGGTCGCTCCGCTCGATAAGCCCGCTCGGGCGGCGTTCGAACGCCTGCGGTCGATCTCGGACGAGGTGCGCGCGCTGGCGCCGCAGGCGTCGAAGATCTCGGCGGGCATGTCGGGTGACTACGCCGAGGCGATCGCCGAAGGCGCGACACACCTGCGCATCGGCGCGGCAATCACCGGAAAACGACCCGCGCAGCCCTAACCTCATGACTGTCACGACCGGTAAGGACGGAACATGAGCAACCCGCTGCGCAAGACCATGGTGTACCTCGGCCTCGCCGATGAAGAGGTCGACTACGAGCACCCTGCCGCTTCCACGGCCCCGCCGCCCGCCGCCGCCGCCCAGCGCGCCCCCGTGACCCCACTGCGGCGTGCCGCGCCCGCCCGCGCGACCGCGCAGCCGGAGATGAACGAGATTCTCACCGTGCACCCGCGGGCCTACAAGGATGCGCAGGTGATCGCCGAGAGCTTCCGCGAGGGAGTGCCGGTCATCATGAACCTCTCGCAGATGAGCGAGCCCGACGCCCGACGGTTGGTCGACTTCGCGAGCGGGCTCTCCGAGGGCCTCTACGGCCGCATCGAGCGCGTGACGAGCAAAGTGTTCCTGCTCTCGCCCGCGCATGTTGCGACGACCGGCGACTCGGTCGAGGTCGAGCCCGACGTCGACGCGTCGTTCCTCGCGCGCGACTGACCGCCGCCGCGCTCGCTGTCAGCCTGACCTGAGAGACTAGGGCTGTGCCGCTCGTCTTCTCGATCATCCTCAACGTGATCTATCTTGCCCTGCTCGTCGTGTTCATCGCGATGTGGGCGCGCTTCGTCTTCGACTGGATGCAAGTGCTGAACCCCGGGTGGCGACCGCGGGGCGCGATCGTCGTGCTGGCCGAGTCCAGCTACACGATCACCGACCCGCCGATCAAGGCGGTTCGCCGCGTGATCCCGCCCCTGCAGCTCGGCTCGATCCGGCTCGATCTGGCCTGGACGATCGTGCTGATCGTGCTGCTCATCCTCATGTCTCTCGTCAGCGGACGATGATGCGTGCGCCGTTCAGACGGCACGCGGTACGCTGACTGACACGGATGTGACGCATGTGACGAGTTGTTGCTAGCGTTACCCCATCGTTATTCAACCGCTCCAGAAAGTATCGAGGTGACGCGCATGGCTCTCACGCCCGAAGATGTCGTCAACAAGCGCTTCCAGTCGACCAAGTTCCGCGAGGGATACGACCAAGATGAGGTCGACGACTTCCTCGACGAAATCGTCGTCGAGCTCCGTCGCCTCACGCAGGAGAACGACGAGCTGCGTCAGCGGCTGGTCGCTGCGGACGCCCGCATCGCCGAGCTGCAGCGCGGGGGCGGTGCCCCTGCGGGCATGCAGGCTCCCGCTGCCGCGCCGATGGTCGCGCCTCCTGCACCCGTGCCGGCCCCGGAGCCCGCTGTCGAGGCCCCCGCGGCCCCTCCGGCTGCCGAGGCCTCTGCCGACACCAACAACCTGCTGCAGCTCGCCCGTCGACTGCACGAGGAGCACGTGCGCGAAGGTCAGGCCAAGAAGGAGCAGCTCATCGCTGAGGGCGAGGCCGAGGCCGCCCGCATCGTCGCCGAGGCCGCCAGCGCCCAGCAGGGCCAGTTGCAGGCTCTCGAGCAGCAGCGCGCAACGCTGCAGCGCAGCGTCGACGAGCTGCGCACCTTTGAGCGCGAGTACCGTCAGCAGCTGCGCACCTACATCCAGAGCCAGCTGAGCGAGCTCGAGGGCACGGCGCAGCCGGCCAGCGTGCCCTCAGCGGCGTCGACGCCGTCGGGCTCAACCGGGTCTGCCGCTGGAGCGCCGCAGCCTGTCGCCGCTCAGTCGTCGCCGAGCTACGAGCAGTCGTACCCCGGCTCTTCTCCGGCGTTCCCGGCACCGGGCTCGGCGCCGTCGTACCCGGCACCGCAGTCGCCGCCGCCGAGTCAGTACCCCGGCTACGGCTCCTGACCAGGTCTGATCGAACGGCCCAGGGAGCGCGACGGTGACCGAGTCGCGCTCCCTTTCCGTTCCCCCGGGGCGCGCCGGAGAGCGCGTCGACGTCGCGCTCGCGACGCTTCTCGGCTTCTCGCGCACACAGGCGGCGGAGATCGCCGATGCCGGGGGCGTGACCCTCGACGGCCGCGTCGTCGGCAAGTCTGACCGTGTCGCCGCTGACGCTTGGCTCGAAGTCACCTGGCAACCGCGGCGAGAGGCCCGCATCGAGCCGATACCGGTCGACGATCTGCGCATCGTGCACGATAACGACGATTTCGTGGTCGTCGACAAGCCCGTGGGCGTGGCTGCTCACCCCTCGGTGGGGTGGACGGGCCCGACGGTCATCGGTGCCCTCGCCGCGGCAGGCTACGCCATCGCGACCTCCGGCCCTGCTGAGCGTGCCGGCGTCGTGCACCGGCTCGACGCCGGCACGAGCGGGCTCATGGTTGTCGCGAAGTCTGAGAGCGCCTACCGCGAGCTCAAGCGGCAGTTTCACGACCGGGAGGTCGAGAAGATCTACCACGCCGTCGTGCAGGGCCATCCCGATCCGTTCTCCGGCACGATCGACGCCCCGATCGGCCGGCATCCTGGCAGCGCTTGGAAGTTCGCGGTCGTCGCCGGGGGCAAGCCCTCCGTGACCCACTACGACACCCTCGAGGCGTTCCCGCGGGCCTCGTTGCTCGAGGTGCACCTCGAGACAGGGCGCACGCACCAGATCCGCGTGCACATGGCCGCTCAGCGGCACCCGTGCGTGGGCGACGCCATGTACGGTGCCGACCCGGTGCTGAGCGAGAGGCTCGGCCTCGAGCGCCAGTGGCTGCACGCCATGCGGCTCGGTTTTCGGCATCCGTCGACCGGCGAACGGGTCGAGTACTCGTCGACGTACCCCGACGACCTGCAGCACGCTCTCGATGTGCTGCGCGAGGGGTGACGCGCCCGTCGAGAGGGCCGGGAGTGAGCACGGGCACGACCTAGACTGAGGGTCCAGATCGACCCGTCGGAGGCCCCGTGACCACTCGAGCAGACTCGTTCGTCCACCTCCACGTGCACAGCGAGTACTCGATGCTCGACGGCGCCGCGCGCGTCAAGCCGCTCATCGCCGAAGCGGTCGCGCAAGGCATGCCGGCGATCGCCATCACCGACCACGGCAGCATGTTCGGGGCGTTCGATTTCTGGAAGACCGCGACCGAGTCGGGCATCAAGCCGATCATCGGCATCGAGGCCTATCTGACGCCGGGCACGCATCGCACCGACAAGACGCGCGTGAAGTGGGGCGTGGGCGGTGAGGACGACGTGTCCGGATCGGGCGCGTACACCCACCTCACGATGCTCGCCTCGTCGACGACGGGCATGCACAACCTGTTCCGCATGTCGTCGCTCGCCTCGATCGAGGGCTACTACTTCAAGCCCCGCATGGATCGCGAGCTGCTGAACCGCTACAGCGAGGGCGTCATCGCGACGACCGGCTGCGTGAGCGGCGAGGTGCAGACGCGACTGCGCCTGGGGGAGTACGACAAGGCCCGCGAGGCGGCCGCCGAGTTCCGCGACATCTTCGGGGCCGAGAACTACTTCGTCGAGATCATGGACCACGGGCTCGGCATCGAGCGGCGCACCATGACCGAGCTCATCCGGCTCGCGAAAGACCTCGGGCTGCCGCTCGTCGCCACCAACGACCTGCATTACACGCACGCGGCCGACGCCGGCTCGCACGCGGCGCTGCTGTGCGTGCAGTCGGGCAGCACGCTCGACGACCCGAACCGCTTCAAGTTCGACACCGACGAGTTCTATCTGAAGACGCCCGCGCAGATGCGCGACCTCTTCCGCGACTACCCCGAGGCCTGCGACAACACGCTGCTCATCGCCGAGCGCGCCGACGTCGCCTTCGACACCTCGGCCAACTACATGCCGCGATTCCCGGTGCCCGACGGCGAGACCGAGACCAGCTGGTTCATCAAGGAGGTCGAGCGCGGTCTCGCGGTGCGGTATCCGGGCGGGGTGCCGGATGCTGTGCGCGCGCGCGCCGAGTACGAGATCGGCGTCATCACGCAGATGGGTTTCTCGGGGTACTTCCTCGTCGTCGCCGACTTCATCAACTGGTCGAAGAGCAACGGCATCCGCGTGGGCCCTGGTCGCGGCTCGGGTGCCGGGTCGATGGCGGCCTACGCCATGCGCATCACCGATCTCGATCCACTCGAGCACGGCCTCATCTTCGAGCGGTTCCTGAACCCCGACCGCGTCTCGATGCCCGACTCCGACGTCGACTTCGACGATCGCCGCCGGGGCGAGGTGATCCGCTACGTCACCGAGAAGTACGGCGACGAGCGCGTCGCCCAGATCGTGACCTACGGCACGATCAAGGCCAAGCAGGCGCTGAAAGACAGCTCCCGCGTGCTCGGGTTCCCGTTCGGCATGGGTGAGAAGCTCACCAAGGTCATGCCGCCCGCGATCATGGGCAAGGACATGCCGCTCGCGGGCATCTTCGACAAGACGCATGACCGCTACAAGGAGGCCGCGGACTTCCGCGCGCTCATCGAGGTCGATGCCGAGGCGCGCACGGTCTTCGACACCGCGCTCGGTCTCGAGAACCTCAAGCGGCAGTGGGGCGTGCACGCTGCCGGCGTGATCATGTCGAGCGAACCGCTCATCGACATCATCCCGATCATGAAGCGCGAGCAAGACGGTCAGATCGTCACGCAGTTCGACTTTCCGGCCTCCGAGGCGCTCGGCCTCGTCAAGATGGACTTCTTAGGGCTGCGCAACCTGACGATCATCGACGACGCGCTCGACAACATCGAGGCGAACCGCGGCGAGCGCCTCGTGCTCGAAGACCTCGCGCTCGATGACACCGCGGCCTACGAGCTCATGGCCCGCGGTGACACGCTCGGGGTGTTCCAGCTCGACGGCGGACCGATGCGCTCTCTGCTGCGCATGATGAAACCCGACAACTTCGAAGACATCTCGGCCGTGCTCGCGCTCTACCGGCCGGGCCCGATGGGCGCCGACTCGCACACCAACTACGCGCTGCGCAAGAACGGGCGGCAAGACATCGAGCCGATCCACCCCGAGCTCGCCGAACCGCTTTCCGAGGTGCTGGGCGGCACCTACGGCCTGATCGTGTATCAGGAGCAGGTCATGGAGATCGCGCAGAAGCTCGCGGGCTACACGCTCGCACAAGCCGACTTGCTGCGGCGTGCGATGGGCAAGAAGAAGAAGGAAGAGCTCGACAAGCAGTTCGAGAACTTCGAAGCGGGGATGATCGCGAACGGCTACTCGGCGGCCGCGGTGAAGAAGCTCTGGGAGACCCTGCTGCCGTTCTCCGATTACGCCTTCAACAAGGCCCACTCGGCCGCCTACGGCGTGGTCTCGTACTGGACGGCCTACCTCAAGGCGCACTTCCCGGCGGAGTACATGGCCGCCCTGCTCACGAGCGTGGGCGACTCGAAGGACAAGATGGCGGTCTACCTCAACGAGTGCCGTCGCATGGGCATCACGGTGCTGCCGCCCGACGTCAACGAGTCGATCGAGTACTTCGCCGCCGTCGGCGACGACATCCGCTTCGGCCTCGGCGCGGTGCGCAATGTCGGCCACAACGTCGTCGAGGGCATTCGCGCGGCACGCGAGCAGAAGGGCCGTTTCACGGGCTTCTTCGACTTCTTGAAGAAGGTGCCGAGCCCTGTCGCCAACAAGCGGGCCATCGAGTCGCTCATCAAGGCGGGAGCCTTCGACTCGCTCGGGGCGACGCGTCGCGCGCTCATGGAGATTCACGAGGGTGCCGTCGAAGCCGCGGTGAAGGAGAAGCGGGCCGAGGAGGTCGGCGACGTGGGCTTCGACTTCGACAGCCTCTTCGACGATGCCGAGCAGAGTGCCGAGCACGTGCCCGACCGGCCCGAGTGGGCGAAGAAGGACAAGCTCGCGTTCGAGCGCGAGATGCTCGGGCTCTACGTCTCCGACCACCCGCTCGCGGGCCTCGAGCGCGCTCTCGCGCAGCACGCCGGCCTCAGCATCGCCGAGCTCAACGACAACCCGCCGGCCGATGGGGAGCAGGTGACGGTGGCGGGCCTCATCACGAGCGTGCAGCACCGCGTCGCCCGCAACTCGGGCAACCCCTACGGCATGATCACGCTCGAAGACTTCGGGGGAGAGCTGTCGATCATGTTCCTCGGCAAGACGTACACCGAGTTCGGCTCGCGGCTCGTGGCCGACAGCATCGTGGTCGTGCGCGGTCGCGTCAACCACCGCGACGACGGCATCACGCTGCAGGCGATCACGCTGCAGCAGCCCGATTTCGGCGTCAGCGCCGACACCGGTCCGCTCACGCTCACCGTGCGCGAGCAGCGGGCGACCGTCGACGTCGTCAGCGAGCTCGACACGGTGCTCAGCCGCCACCGAGGCACGACGGAAGTGCGCCTGCGGCTGCTGCGCGACGATTCGGCCCGCATCTTCGAGCTGCCGCACCGCATCGAGCCCTCGGCGAACTTCTACGGCGAGGTCAAGAGCCTGCTGGGGCCGCGGGCGCTGACCTAGTCGTCGAGCTGGGCACCGAGGGCGCGGGCAGTGTCTACAGCTCCGCGCCGAGGGCGCGGAAGGCCCTCTCGTGGTAGAGCAGGGGCTCATCGGGCTCACCCAGTGCACCCTGGTCGATCTGCACGGCGATCATGGCGTTCTCGGCCACCGACGTGCGGGCAACAATGGTGCCCACCATCCACGCCGTCACGTCCTTGAGAATCGGCAGGCCGTGCGGGCCGGGCTCCCAGTGGTCGCCGTCGAAGCGCCGGGCGTTGTCGCCGGCCATGATCTTCGCGATCGCGAAGTCGTCTTGCCCGAGCATGTGGATCGCGACGCGATCGGTCTGCTCGATGGCGGGCCAGGAGCTCGCGGTGCGCGCCATGTTGAAGGTCGCCAGTGGCGGCACCGCGGCGAGCGAGGCGAGGGAGGTCGCGGTGAAGCCGACCGGCCGACCGTCGGGCGTCAGGGCCGTGATCACGGCGACGCCGGCGGCGTGGCGTCGGAACGCCTGGGCGAAGGCGTCGAATCCGGTGGCGTCGGGTGCGGTGGTCATCACGATCTATGCAACCGCATCCACGCTCGGGTATTCCCGAGGCTGGCCGCGATTAGGCTGAGTGCGCCATGATGCGAACTCTCGATCTGCGCGGCCGCGTGCTCTCCGCCGCCGACCTGCTCGCTCTCGTCCCTCGTGCTGCGAGTGATGTGGGCTCCGCCGTCGACGCTGTCGCCGCCGTGATTCAGGAGGTCCGCGACCGCGGCAGCGCCGCTCTGCTCGATCAGGCCGAGCGCTTCGATCGCGTGCGACCGCCGAGCGTGCGCGTCGGCCGTGAGAGCCTGCGAGACGCCGAAGCCGCTCTCGATCCGGCTGTGCGCGAGGCTCTCGAGCTCGCGATCGAGCGTGTGCGGCGAGCGACGGCAGCCCAGGTGCCCGCCGAGCAGATCACTGAGGTGGCGCCCGGAGCACGCATCGTGCAGCGCTGGCAGCCGGTGAGCCGCGTCGGCCTCTACGTGCCGGGCGGCAAGGCCGTGTACCCCTCGAGCGTCGTCATGAACGTGGTCGCCGCTCAGGTCGCCGGCGTGGCCTCGATCGCACTCGCGTCGCCGCCGCAGGCGGAGTTCGGGGGCTCCGTGCACCCGACCATCCTCGGTGCGGCGTCGCTGCTCGGAGTCGACGAGGTCTACGCGATGGGCGGCGCGGGCGCGATCGGCGCTTTCGCCTACGGTGTCGACGATCTCGGGCTCGAGCCTGTGCAGGTCATCACCGGGCCCGGCAACCTCTACGTCGCCACGGCCAAGCGCGCCGTCAAGGGCGTCGTCGGCATCGACTCCGAGGCTGGCCCCACCGAGATCCTCATCATCGCCGACGCGACCGCGCGCCCCGACTACGTCGTGGCCGACCTCATCAGTCAGGCCGAGCACGATGAGCTCGCCGGCAGCGTGCTCGTGACCGACGATGCCGAGCTCGCAGAGGCGGTGCGCGCACTCCTGACTGCCGCGGTCGCCGCCACTCATCACCGCGACCGTGTCACGACGGCGCTCGAGGGCCCGCAATCGGCGATCGTGCTCGTCGACGATCTCGCCCAGGCCGCCCGTTTCAGCAACGCCTACGGTCCCGAGCACCTCGAGGTGCAGGTCGCCGAACCCGACGCCCTGCTGCCCCAGCTCGAGAGCGCGGGCGCGATCTTTGTCGGCGACTGCACGCCCGTGAGCCTGGGCGACTACGTCGCGGGCTCGAATCACGTGCTGCCGACCGGAGGCCAGGCGCGGTTCGCCTCGGGGCTGGGGGCGTACACCTTCTTGCGACCGCAGCAGATCATCGAGTACGACCGGGATGCCCTCGCCGAGGTCGCCGCCCACGTCGGCGCACTGAGCGATGCCGAGCAGCTGCCCGCCCACGGCGACGCCGTGCGCGCCCGGTTCCTCTAGGCTTGCGGCACGATGCACTGCCCTTTCTGCCGCTACTCCGACAGCCGGGTCATCGATTCCCGCACGAGCGATGACGGACTGTCGATCCGTCGACGCCGGCAGTGCCCCGAGTGCGGCCGCCGGTTCAGCACGACCGAGACCGCAAGCCTCATGGTGATCAAGCGCAGCGGAGTCGTCGAGCCCTTCTCGCGCGAGAAGATCATGCTCGGCGTGCGCAAGGCGTGCCAGGGTCGACCGGTCACCGACGCCGACCTCGCCCAGCTGGCGCAGAAGGTCGAAGAGAATCTGCGCGCCACGGGCGCCTCGCAACTCGATGCCAACGACATCGGCCTCGCGATCCTGCCCGAGCTGCGCGAGCTCGACGAGGTCGCCTACCTGCGATTCGCGAGCGTCTACCAGGCCTTCGAGAACCTCGACGACTTCGAGTCGGCGATCGTGCAGCTGCGCGCCGAGCACGGCAACGCCGCGACTGCGGCCGACGCGGGCTGATCGCTGTCGTGTACGAGCTGTTCTTCCGCACGGTGCTGCGGCGTCTCGACGCCGAGCGAGCACACCATCTCGCGGTGTCGGTGATCCGCGCGATACCGATGCTGGGGCTGACCGGGCTGGTCCGACGGTTCACCCGGCCCGATCCCTCGCTCGCCGTGGAGACCCTCGGTCTGCACTTCGAGTCGCCCTTCGGCATGGCTGCTGGATTCGATAAAGATGCGCGCAGCATCCGCGGCCTGTGGGCTCTCGGGTTCGGCCACGTCGAGATCGGCACGGTCACGGCGATCGCGCAAGACGGGAATCCGAAGCCGAGGCTCTTCAGGCTCGTCGACGACCGTGCCGTCATCAACCGCATGGGGTTCAACAACGGGGGAGCGGCGGCGGCTGCCGAGCGCGTCGCCCGCGAGCGCAGCCGCACCCGCAGGCCGGTCATCGGGGCCAACATCGGCAAGAGCCGCGTCGTCGCGGTCGAGGATGCGATCGACGACTACCGTCAGTCGGCGCGCTCGCTCGCACCCGTCTCCGACTACCTCGCCGTCAACGTCAGCTCGCCGAACACGCCTGGACTTCGGGGGCTGCAGGACGAGGCGCTGCTGCGTCCGCTGCTCTCCGCTGTTCTCGACGAGGCACAGGCGACGCCCGTGCTCGTGAAGATCGCTCCCGATCTCGACGACGCGGCGATCGATGCTGTCTGCGCCCTCGCTCTCGAGCTCGGCCTCGCGGGCATCATCGCGACCAACACGACGATCGGCCGCGAGGGGCTCACGACCGACGCCGCCGTGGTCGAGGCCGCGGGTGCTGGTGGGCTGAGCGGAGCGCCCCTGCGCGACCGCTCGCTGCAGGTGCTGCGACGAGTGCGCGCGGCGGTGCCCGCCGACTTCTGCGTCATCTCCGTCGGAGGCATCGACACGGCCGCCGACGCCGCTGAGCGGCTCGCGGCAGGCGCGACGCTCGTGCAGGGGTACACGGCCTTCCTGTACCGCGGTCCGCTCTGGGCGCGTCAGGTCACGCGCGGCCTCGCGCGGCTGAACGCTACTCGGGGTACTGCCCGCGCTTGACCTGCGGCTTCGGCAGACGGAGAACGCGCAGTTGCAGTGACCGCATGGCGGCATACCAGCGCACCTTCTCGACCTTGTCCGCACCGTACTTCTTCGTGAGCTTGCGGCGCACGATGAAGCCGAGGATGACCGAGTCGAGAATGGCGACGAGGAAGAACGCCCACAGTCCGAGGATCGAGATCGTCTGCGCCTCGACCGAGGGGATGAAGGTCAGGATGATGACGAAGAACATCACCGGGATCAGGAACTCGCCGATGCTGATGCGCGCATCGACGTAGTCGCGCACCCACTTCTTCTGCGGCCCCTTGTCACGCTGCGGCAGGTACTTCTCCTCGCCCGCAGCCATGCCCAGCCGAGCCTTCTCGCGCGCCGCGTTCATCTTCTCGCGGTGCTCTTTGCGCGCCTGCTTGCGGTCGTCCGGCACGAGAGGGCGCTTGCGCGCGGCCTCGCGCTCTTTGCGCGTCGGAGTCGGTCGGCCCTTGCCGGCCGCGATGGCCTCAGCCCGGGCGTGCGCCTCGGCGGTCGCCTGCGCAGCGGCAGAGGGGGAGTGGTTCTCGTTTTCGCGGGCGGCCACAGCGGCACATCCTTCCGGTCGGGCAGAGACTTAAGATTACCGGCATGACATCGACTCTCCGCCCTGCGCCTTCTGCGACCCCGCCCGAGTTGCTCGAGACCCTGCGGCGCAGCGTGCGCGACGGTCTTCCGCAGGCGATCGGCGATCTGTCGACGCTCGTGCGCATCCCCTCGGTGTCGTGGGACGGCTTCGATGCCGACCATGTGCAGCGCTCGGCTGAGCACACCGCTCAGCTGCTGCGCGAGCTCGGCGTGTTCGAGTCGGTCATCGTCGATCGCGCTCCGACTCCGAGCGGAGTGCTCGGCCAGCCCGCGGTGCTCGCGCGCCGGCCCGCGCGCGGCGGGCGTCCCACCGTGCTGCTCTACGCGCACCACGACGTGCAGCCTCCCGGAGACGGCGCCGGATGGGACTCGCCTCCCTACGAGCCGACGCTGCGCGGCGATCGGCTCTACGGCCGCGGTGCCGCCGACGACAAGGCGGGCGTCGTGGCGCACGTGGCGGCCGTGCGCGCCCTGCTCGAGGCCGACCCCGACCCCGAGGTCGGGCTCGCGGTGTTCATCGAGGGCGAGGAGGAGTTCGGCTCGCGCTCGTTCGCCGCACTTCTCGAACGCCACCGCGACCTGCTCGCCGCCGACGTCATCGTCGTCGCCGATTCCGACAACTGGTCGGTCGACACGCCGTCGCTGACCGTCGCGCTGCGGGGCAACGTGACCTTCTCTCTCACCGTGTCGACTCTCGCGCACGCCTCGCATTCCGGCATGCTCGGCGGCGCGGTTCCGGATGCGATGCTCGCGACGATCGCCCTGCTGGCGACCCTGCACGATGCACAAGGGTCGGTCGCCGTCGACGGGTTGACCTCGCACGAGCAGGCGGTTCCCGACCTCGATGACGACCGCCTGCGATCCGACGCCGGTCTGCTCGAGGGCGTGCGCCCGATCGGGCGGGGGCCGGTGCTGCACCGCTTGTGGGCGCAGCCCGCCATCACGGTCACCGGCATCGATGCGCCGAGCGTGCAGAACGCCTCCAACACGCTCGCACCGACGATCACGGTGAAGATCAGCGCTCGCATCGCGCCCGGGCAGCGTGCCGCTGACGCCTACGCCGCAATCGAGCGCCACCTGCACGACCACGCACCCTTCGGCGCCCACCTGAGCATCGCCTCGGTCGACCTCGGCGATCCGTTCCTCGTCGATGTCGACGGATGGGCTGCCGATGAGGCGATCGTCGCCATGACCGAGGCGTGGGGCGCCGCGCCCGTGCTCGCCGGGGTCGGAGGCTCGATTCCGTTCATCTCGCAGCTCGTCGAGACCTTCCCCGATGCGCAGGTGCTCGTGACCGGTGTCGAAGACCCCGAGACGCGGGCGCACAGCCCCAACGAATCGCTGCATCTGGGCGTGCTGCACCGTGCGGTGCTGACCGAAGCAGTGCTGCTGGCGCGGCTGAACGCGGGTGCCGACCTCGGCTGAGCATCCAGCAACGCGGCGTACACTGGCGACAGCAAGCCGATCTCTCGAGGAGTCACCATGACCGATACCGCTTTGACCACGCACGGCGTCAGCCTGACCGAGGCCGCCTCGGCGAAGGTGCGCTCGTTGCTCGATCAAGAGGGCCGCGATGACCTGCGCCTGCGGCTCGCCGTGCAGCCCGGCGGCTGCTCGGGCCTGATCTACCAGCTGTACTTCGACGAGCGCGTGCTCGACGGCGACGCTCTGCGCGATTTCGACGGTGTCGAGGTCGTCGTCGACAAGATGAGCGTGCCCTACCTCGACGGCGCGTCGATCGACTTCGAAGACACGATCCAGAAGCAGGGCTTCACGATCGACAACCCCAACGCCGGGGGCAGCTGCGCGTGCGGAGACAGCTTCCACTAGGTCGTTTCGCGGTCGGATCCGGAGCGTCGCTGGGCGCTCTCGCGCCCGACCGTGACATAGACTGAAAACCAGTTCACAACCCTGCCACGAGAGGTTCCCGGTGCGTTCCAACCGACGTCTTCGCTTGACGGCGATCCCGCTCGCCCTCGTCACCACGGTGGCACTCGCGGGCTGCACGACTCAGATGCAGCTCGGCTGGTTGCCCACCGAGCCCGGCACCACGAACCAGGTCGACCGTGTGGTCGGGCTCTGGGTCACGTCGTGGATCGTGCTGCTCGTCGTCGGCGTCATCACGTGGGGTCTGATCATCTGGGCGGCGATCGTCTACCGCCGTCGCAAGGGCCAGACGGGCCTGCCGGTGCAGATGCGCTACAACATGCCCATCGAGGTGCTGTACACCGTCGTTCCGCTCATTCTCGTGCTCGGTTTCTTCGCCTTCACGGCCCGCGACCAGGCCATCATCGAAGCACCGCTCGACGACCCCGACGTCACGATCGAGGTCTACGGCAAGCGCTGGGCGTGGGACTTCAACTACATCACCGACGATGTCTACTACTCGGGCATTCAGGCGCAGGAGACCGGCCCCAACAACACGATCGACATGGCCAGCCTGCCGACCCTGTACCTCCCGGTCGGGCAGAAGGTCGAGATCAGGCTCGAGTCGCGCGATGTCATCCACTCGTTCTGGATCATCGACTTCCTGTACAAGAAAGACATGTTCCCGGGTGAGAACGAGACCAACTACTGGTACTTCATCCCCGAGAAGGAGGGGAGCTACATGGGCAAGTGCGCCGAGTTGTGCGGCGAGTTCCACTCCCTGATGCTCTTCAATGTCGAGGTCGTCTCCCAAGCCGAATACGACGCTCAGATGGATGCGCTGCGTGCGCAGGGCAACGTCGGCCGCCTCGGTCCTGAGTTCAACACCAACACGAACCTGCCGGGCACCGGCTCCAGCGAAGAGGAGTAGGCGGCTCATGACCACGACCGCACCTCGTCCATCCGTGTCGGGCCCCGCGCCCGAGCACGTCTCTCCGACCGTCCGCCGCAAGGGCAACGTGCTCGTCGGCTGGATCACGACGACCGACCACAAGACGATCGGGTACATGTACCTGATCACGTCGTTCATCTACTTCCTCATCGGCGGTGTGATGGCGCTCGTCATCCGTGCGCAGCTCTTCGCGCCCGGCCTGGAGATCGTCGCGACGAAAGAGCAGTACAACCAGCTCTTCACCATGCACGGCACGAGCA
>SXGT01079105.1_pt1 | contig 14668 bp, 11 predicted proteins | sample 3176221 | NCBI WGS metagenome assembly SXGT01 (sample SAMN11356862, study PRJNA531348) | freshwater metagenome | isolation source: freshwater sample F1-120 | place: China: Fuxian Lake, Yuxi | collected 2017-12-25
CCGCAAACCCCCTCCTCGGCGCTTGATGGGCGCCGGGCGCCTCTGGCGCGAGCAGCCGCAACCTTTCGCAGGCTGCAAAAGGTCTCATCACTGCCCGCGTGCGGTATAACAAGTGGCTCCCCTCGAAGGACTCCACTCACTTTCTTGGGGGGAGTTGGTAACCTTCCCGGTTCAGCCTGATGCGGTAGAGGCTGCTGCCTGCGGTGATATAGAGGAGCTTTGCGTCCTTGCCTCGGCCAAAGCCAACGTTGGTGGGAGGTTCGGTCTTGATGTAGGCCAATTCCTTTCCTTCCGGCGAATAGACGTAGATGCCCGGCCTGTTTTCGGCACGAACAGCAACATACAGATTGCCGTCCTTGTCACAAACCAAACCATCGGGGCCATCAAAGGGCGCGTAATCGACCAGAAGCTTGCGAAATTTTGCAGTTCCGTCCGGCGCCAGGTCGTACGCCGAGAGAGCCATGAGCTGCTTGCGAAGGGGTGTCTGCACCTTGTCGGCCTGCGTGGTCTTGCCCTTGTTCAGCCGGTCGATAGCAGTCGCGCCGTTGTCGTGGCTCACCACATAGAGAGTCTTCTGGTCGGGGGAAATGCAAACTCCATTCGTCTTGCCAGCGTCGGTAACAACGCGATGGATCGAACCGTCGGGGTCGATGCGATAAACGGCGACAACCGGCTGGTCGATCGGCTCGTGCCCCAAATAGCGAGGATCGCTGAAATAGATGCGCCCCTTCTCGTCGATGGTGATGTCGTTGGGGGAGTTGAACGGTCGCCCCTCGAAGAGGCCAGCAATGATGTAGCTCTTGCCCGTCTTCATGTCGGTGCGAGTGACGCGCCGCCCACCAAAGTCGGCTCCTTCGGCGACAATAATGTTCCCCTCCGCGTCGAACTTGATGCCATTGGACATGCCGCTGGGGGAGCGGAAAATCGTCGTCCTACCGGTCGTGGGATCGAACTTCCAGATGAACCCCGCCTCCATCACGCCCTTGTCGTCACGAGCGACGTGCGAGAAAGTAATCTCACTGAAGTAGACCATGCCGTCGGGGGCAACAGAGACTCCTTCGGTGAGCACCTTCGATTCAAACAGCTTTTCCACCTTCGCATCAGGTGGAACGATGGGTTCGTTGGCCCCAAGGTTATCAGCCAGGAAGCAGGACAGGACGAGGTAAATAGGTGAAAACAAGGCAGCGCGGGAAAGCATGGGGGTCCTCCGGGGAAAAGCAGAAAAGCAGTTGGGGAAAAACTTGACGTTGAGGAGTCGCCAAGGGGAGCCAGGGAACCAGGCCGTCCAGGCGAATGAGTTGAAGGAACAGAAGGCCGCTGTCAAGCCATACTCCTCGCGGGGGAGAAAGACCTCCCCCGCACCGGCAGCCGGGTGCCTCCTGCGTTGATGATGGGTGAGCGTCAGCAAGAATGTCCCAGTCATGGCCGCGCGGAGTATACTCATACCCCTTGGGTTTGGGGCGCGGGAACCTGCGGTTTCACCGATTTCTTTGCTTCCTCGCGGACAAAGAGCGCGACAAAGGTTCCAAGGAAGACAAGCACCATGGGCCCGTAGATGATGCCCATGGGTCCGAACGCGTTGATACCGCCAAGAATCGCGAGAAAGAGCCACAGGGAGTGGACTCGCAGGCCGTCCCGCATGAGGTACGGCTTCAAAAAATTGTCCAGGAGTCCGATTCCAATCGACACGACGAGCAAGAACGCCGCTTGCCAGTAGTGGCCCAGAAGAAGCTGGTAGCCCATCATGGGCACCGTGACGATCGTCGTCCCGAGAGGGGGGATCATCGCGCAGATGAGTGTGAGGAAACCCCAGAGAACCGCAGGCACGCCAATGATCGCATAGGCCAGCGTGGCGCAGAGGCCCTGCGCAAAGGCAGTGCCGAGGGTTCCTCGAATGATCGAACGACTCACCTCTACGAACGTCTGGACCACCCGATCAGCTTGCGCAGGCTCGATCGGAATCTGCCGCCGGATGGAGGCGAGCAGCGGAGTTCCGTCCTTGAGGAAGAAAAAGAGGACCAGAAGCATGAGGCAGAACTTGAGAAAGACCTGAAACGTTCCAGAGACGATCGGGAAGATGCTCGCGCGAATCCAGGCAAAGGCATCTCCAAGCTTGGCCCAAACAGGCTCCTCGGAAGCCCTGGCAGGATTCGCCTGGGCAGGGTCAAGCCCGTCCTGGGCTCCGACCCATGGCCCCCGCTCGCACCACCCCAGGATACGCGCCCACGCCTCTTGCACCCAAGGGTTGTTCTTGTAGAAGTCCTTCTTCTCGAAGTCATGCCTTTGCGCCCACACTTCCATCACAGCCTCCTTGTCCGGCATCTCTCCAACTATCGCCCAACCCACCCACACGAGCGGCACGAAGACAGCCAGCACCAGGACTCCGCAGGTCATTCCCGAGGCCAGGCCTCGCCGGGTCCCGCCGACCTTGCGGAGAATCAGACAGAAGAGCGGATAAGCTGTGATCGCTACCAGGAGGGCCAAGACGATCGGCGCCAGGAAGGGCGAGAAGATCAGATAGGCGCCAAGCAGGAGCACCGCCAAGGCGATGAGAAGCACCAGCATCGCTGGGGTTTTTTGCTGGCGGACAGGGTCGCGTGGAACCCAACGTCCGTGTCGCGAGCCGGGTAGCCCCTGATCACGGGGACGTTGCAGCGAGTGCCGAGAATCCATGTCCTGCCCTCCGCCGCCACCCCGACGATGACGCCACCGCTTCCCTTGCCGCGCCCCTTCAGACGATCCTGGCAATGGCCCCCGCGGTGGAGCGCGTTCCTTATCCCGTGGCGGCTGATTCTGCTCGCGAGGCCCTTCGTTCACAGCGCATTCTTTGCAATGTAATTCAAGATCCCACGGATAGAAACAAACCCAACGGGCAGGCCTTCCCTTACGATTGGAATGTGCCTGTAGCCGCCCACTGCCATGCAATTAAGGGCCTTGGCGATCGTGTCCTGCTCACAAAGGGCCTGCGGACGCGGCGTCATGACATCCTGGAGAAGGGTCCAATCCAGCGGCTCTCTTCTGGAACCCAGCCCGCGACAGAGGTCTCTCTCGGTAAAAATACCCACCAGCGTGTCCTTCTCGTCGACGACGAGGACGCTACCAAACCTCCTCTCCCGCATCAACTTGACGGCCTGCGCAACCGTGTCGCGAGCCGTCAGGGTGATTGGGCGCGGAGCGTTCAGCTGCGAGAGCGGGTCCTCGAGAATCAACTCGTGGATACGACCCCGTTTCGGCTGCGGAATGGCCCCCACGGCTGCCAGGTCGCCCTGGCAGATCTCGCACGTGTCCTGACCCTCAAGGATCTCATGAGCGCACGACGGGCATTCCATGGGCTTTACCTTTAAGTTCTGAAGGTGGGAAGCATTACTCGACCGTCCAGGTGTCACCTGAAGCGATCAAAGCCTGCAAGTTCCCGGCTCCAGGCTTCGCCATCGCGGTCTTGATTTGTTTCTGCACCAGCTCGTCGTATGTCTCCCGCCGCTCCGAGCGGAAGACGCCCAGGGGCACCGGAAACTCAGGCTCGTTCAGGTGCGTGAGCAAGTAGGCGAGAGTTGGGTCCTCGGCACTCTCATCGTGGACGAGGAGATCCGCGGGAGGTGCTCCCGCAGTGAACTCCACGACCTCTGCCTTGAGTCCCCGCAGGCGGATGCCTCGATTCCGTTCCTTGCCGAAGACAATTGGCTTCCCGTGCTCCAGGATGACCGTCTTGTCCTTCCGCACCGCTATGTCAGCAAACGACTCGAAAGCTCCGTCGTTGAAGATGTTGCAATTCTGATAGACCTCCACGAACGCCGAACCCTTGTGATCCGCGGTTCGCTCAAGGATCTCCTGCAAGTGCTTCGTATCGGTGTCGAGCGTGCGAGCCACAAAGGTCGCCTCAGCCGCGAGGGCGATCAGGAGGGGATTGATCGGTTGCTCCACCGTGCCAACCGGGCTCGACTTCGTCTTCTTGCCGAGCTCACTTGTCGGAGAATACTGCCCCTTCGTGAGGCCATAGATGCGATTGTTAAAAAGCACGATCTTCAAGTCGATGTTGCGGCGAAGAGCATGAATCAAGTGGTTGCCGCCAATTGAGAGGCCATCTCCATCGCCCGTCATGACCCAGACCTGAAGCTCCGGCCGCGTCGTCTTGAGGCCGGTCGCAAAGGTCGGGGCACGTCCGTGGATACTGTGAAACCCGTACGTGTTCATGTAATACGGAAACCGGCTCGAACAGCCGATCCCGGAGATGAAAACCACGTTTTCTCTGGGGATCTTGTGCCGGGCGCAAATTCCCGGCATCACCTTCTGCATCTGTGCCAGGATGGAGTAGTCCCCACAGCCGGGACACCAGCGAACAATCTGGTCGCTGGTGAAGTCCTGCTTCGTGTAAGTGAAGCTATCCTTCGGTTCGGGCAAGACGGCCGCTGGCCCGCTGGCCTGCACGGGCGAAAGAAGCGGCGAATCGCCCAAGGAGAGAGAATTCTTGGTGTCACTCATGGGTGTTTAGAGAAGCTCCTCGATCTTTTTTTCAATTTCCTTGATCTTGAAAGGTTGGCCTTGAATCTTGTTCAGGCCGATCGCGTTGACCAGGTAACGGTCGCGCAGAAGCAGGCGGAGCTGACCCATGTTCATCTCCGGCACAAGAACCTTCTCGAAGCGGGAAAGAACGTCGCCCAGATTGTTCGGGAACGGGTTCAAGTAGCGCAAATGAGCCGCCGAGACACGGCCTCCGCGACGGCGGACGCGGCCAACGGCCTGATCGATGGCGCCGTAAGTGCTCCCCCACCCAATCACAAGGATGTCACCACCCTGTGGATCGCCCACCACTTCAATCGGGGGAATGTCATTGGCTATGCGCGCAACCTTTTCAGCGCGGACCTTCACCATCTTTTCGTGGTTCTCGGGATCATAGCTCACATTGCCGGTGACCTCCTCCTTCTCGATCCCGCCAATTCGATGCTCGAGCCCCGGCGTGCCGGGACTGGCCCAGGGACGGGCAAGCGTCTCGGGATCCCGCTTGTAAGGCTTGTAAGTGGCCGGATCCGTCGCGAACTTGACCGAGATCTTGGGGAGGCTCTCGACCCTGGGGATGGACCAGGGCTCGGCGCCGTTGGCGAGGTAACCGTCAGAAAGCAGGATCACAGGGACCATGTGCGTCAACGCAATCCGGGCCGCCTCGATCGCCATGGTGAAACAATCGCCCGGGGTGCAGGGCGCCACGATGCAGAGCGGGCACTCGCCGTTGCGACCAAACATGGCCTGGAGCAGATCTGCCTGCTCGGTCTTGGTCGGAAGACCGGTCGACGGTCCGCCTCGTTGCACGTTCACGACCACGAGCGGAAGCTCAGTCATGACCGCGAGACCCAGTGCCTCGGACTTCAGAGCGATGCCAGGGCCGCTGGTGCCAGTCAGACCCAGCGCTCCGCCGAAGGCGGCACCAATCACCGCGCCGATCGCGGCAATTTCGTCTTCCGCCTGAAAGGTGTAAACGCCAAAATCCTTGTGGCGGGAGAGCTCGTGAAGGATGTCGCTCGCAGGTGTGATGGGGTAGCTGCCATAGAAAAGAGGCCGGCCCGAAAGCTTGGAGGCTGCAATGAATCCTAGCGCCGTGGCCTCATTGCCCATGATCATCTTGTAGGTGCCCCTGGGGAGCACGGCCTTCGAGACGCGGATCTGGTTCGGAACGATCTCCACCGTATCGGCGTAGTTGTAGCCGGCCTGCATGGCCAGAATGTTGGCCTCGGCAATTTCGGGCTTCTTGCCAAACTTCTCCCGGATTGCACGCATCGTCGACTCCATCGATCGATCGTAGACCCAAAACATCAGCCCGAGCGCAAACATGTTCTTGCAACGCGCCGCGTCCTTTTGGCCGATCCCCGTGGGCTTGACGGCGAGAACTGTCAAAGTCGAGACGGGGACCTGGACGACCTGGTATCCGGCAAGCGAGTTGTCTTCCCGCGGATCCACGGCATAGCCAGCCTTCTTTAGGTTGTTCCCGCCGAAAGCATCCGAGTTGAGAACAATCATGCCGCCTTGGGTGAGGTCCCCAAGGTTGACTTTCAAGGCAGCGGGATTCATGGCCACCAAAACTTCCGGCGCATCCCCGGGAGTCTTGATATCAAAGCTCGAAAAATTGAGCTGGAAGCCGCTCACTCCCGGCAACGTCCCGGCAGGGGCCCGAATCTCGGCAGGGAAATCGGGAAGCGTGCTGATATCGTTCCCAAGTAGGGCTGCGTTGTGTGTGAACATGGAGCCCGTCACCTGCATGCCGTCACCGGAATCCCCGGCGAAACGGATGATGACGTTTTCGTGCTCCTCGATGCTTCCTGGCTTATGCCCGGACGTTGACTCTTCAGTTTTCAATGGCATTGGATTCCCGGATCACGTTGCTTGAGGTTCGGCGATCACGCTGCGCTTCTACGTTGTCTATGCTCCCGCCCCTGCGCCCGTCCATCATTTTCTTACTATTCCCCTTCCCGGCGAGTTGCGTCCCCACCCAGGGACGGCGGCAGATTCATGACCTCAACAGGGAAGAAGGCCGCAAGGTAACTAATGATATCTCTCACGGAGAGAACTCCCATGAGCTGCCCCTGCACGTCCACCAGGGGCAAGTGCCGATAACCACCATCGGTCATGAGCTGAATGGCCTCATCCAGGCTCTGATCGAAGCTGAGCATCCTCGGACTTGTCGTCATGACCGCCCCGGCGGTCGTTCCCGTGGGGTACGCGTTCCCCGCGATCTTGTCCAGGTAGTCCCGTTCGGTGAAGATTCCGATCGGCGCTCGATTCCGGACGATCACGACGCACCCGCCGGAGTCTCCACGGAGCAATTCAAGTAAAGCGGCCAGAGGCGTCTCCGCCAGTGCCGTCGCTGGACGCGCACGGCAAAGAGCTCCGACCCTCTCCTTGCGAAAGACTTCCTCAACGCTCTGAGCTTCGGCGATCCTGCTTTGCATGGGGTTGGCTCTGGGGGGGACGGCGGGCTTTACGGTTAGCCTCGCTAAAGAGCGTAGCCTCCGCCCACCCAGAATCTCGCTGAACATACCGTAATTCCTGGAAAGACTAAAGCAGTTTTTGAACGATTTCTCGGGGCGCCTGGAGCCGTTTCCTGTCTGCCTCGACAGTTCTCGGCGCATCCTGGCGCCGCAATTGGGCAGTCCGGTAAGCACGCCAACCACCTGTAAAGCAGCCTTTTGGGCCTTCAACCTCGGCCCGGGAAGCGACTTGAGCCACGAGGGCCCTCCGTTCCCGGAAGCTCCGGTATGCCGGTTGCCGGATAACCCGGCGAGGTCGAGCCGCGGCAAGTCCTGAGGGGCCGCGGACCAAACCTGAGGTAGGGAAACGGATCTTGCGAGATCCAAACACAGGAGGGAGTTGGCATGTTGAAGGTAACCGTTCTCGTTTTGGCGGCGATGGCAACCGGCACACTGTTCGCCGGTGGCTTCGATGATATTTATATTCTCGGTCGGGGCGATGCGAACAACAACCACCAGGTGAACATCACCGACGTAGTTTACTTGAACTCGTATCTGTACTCGGGGGGACCGGCTCCACCCTGCATGAACAACGCAGATACGAACGGAGACGGACGGGTCGACATCTCGGACCCCGTGTTTCTCCTGAACTACCTGTTCAACGGTGGTTCTCCTCCGCCATATCCGGGCCCAGGGAACCAGTCTTGCGTCGTGAATCCAACACCGTCGCCGAATAGCTGCCAAAGCGGCTGCTAATCGACTCGGTTCCTGGCCTAATCCTTGGAGGAGGACACTCCCATTGCGGGAGAGTCCTCCTTTTTTTCGTCTTACACTTCTCGCGACCATGATTGGGACATCCAGGCCTTGGCTCACCCACCATCGGCGCCGGGGGCGCCCGGCGCTTATCGAGCGCCGGGGAGGGGGAGGGGCACCGCCAGGCGGCCGGTGCGGGGGTAGGTCTCCCCCCCGCGAGGAGCCCAGACTGGCCGTGTACCTTGCCCGGGAAATCCGGATGGCGAAAAAATCGGGGGGGAAAAACTTTTACAAGAATCCTTGTTTGTGCTCTCATCTTGGCAGGTCAGTGCTCTCCGTGCGGTGGGCAGTTTTTTGACCCAATACGGACTACTCCTGGAATCGGCGTCTGCACTGAAACTCAGGAAGGCCTCTCAGGAAGGTATAAGTCTCATGGCAGTTCAACTTCCCCCCGACAGCCCCCTTCCGCAAGGATGGCTAGAAGACATCTTCGAGAAGGTGGATCTCGAACGCTCCTTCATGGAGCTTCGGGGAATCAAGCACTTCTGGGTGGAAGCCTGGAAGGGGTACATTCGCTCGCAGCAGCTCCGGTTTGCTTCGGCCTGGAAGTACTTCGATCGGGCCTACGAGGCAGCGCAGGAAGCGGAGGAGACCATCCCCAACCTTGTTCGCCAGTTCATTTTGAACATCTGGTGCTTCCGCAACGCGCTCATGGAAGCCCCGCTGGCCGATACGATCCAGGACGTCCCGGAGGCCTGGATTCCCGAGTTGCCGGCTGAAATTCTCGCTGAGTACCCCGAGGTTCGCGGGGTCATGAACCTGCGCCGGAACTCTGAAGCCGATCTGAGACTCCATTTGGGCCAGTACTCCGATGCGGCTGAACTTTATTCCGGGCTAATTGAAGAGCAGAGAAACATTAGTGACGGAGAAGGCTCGGTCGCCGTCTACTACCTGGGACTCGCCGCCTGTGAATACAACCTCGACTTCAAGGACGACGCCCTCCGAAATCTGGAGAACGCGGGGTTGGTCCTGTCGATGAACGGTCGCAACTGGCACAAGATCAACGCTTGTTCTGACTTGTATGCCTTCTACAAGTTCCTCGGGCTGGAAGACGAGGCTCAGAGCTGGGATCACTTCCTTGAGCGCATCCCATGCCCCGCGGTCACCAAGGATCTCTACAAGCGTCGATCGAAAATGGTTCTCGATCGATGCCTTGAAAAGTCCACCCTTCTGCTCCTGGGCTAGGCTCCTGGCTCTCGGTTCGGGGCGCGTCCCCAGGACGGACTCTTTTCTTCGTATAGGAACCAGCGAACCCCTCTGCCATGGAGACCTCACAAGAACTCTGGCGCAGATTCAGCGAAGGCCTGTTGTGGCGTGGCGGAGTCGCGCTGGACCTGAGCCGAATGCGGCTGCCTCGGGGGTTTTGGGAAGCGTCAACTCCACTTGCGGCCAGGGCTCTCGAGGAGATGCGCGCTCTAGAATCCGGCTCCCTCGCCAACCCCGACGAAAAGCGACGCGTGGGCCACTACTGGCTGCGCATGCCAGAGTTGGCCCCGGAGGAATCGATGCGCGTGGCAATCGTGCAGACGCTCGAGAAGGTCGGGCAATTCGTTGCCCGGGTCCACTCGGGGCAAGTGCGCGGCGAGAGGATGCCTTTCGGGAACTTCCTCTTGATTGGAATCGGCGGCTCGGCGCTGGGCCCGCAATTCGTCGCCGATGCGCTCGGAACGAGCAAGGACCGGATGCGGCCCTTCTTCTTCGACAACACCGACCCGGACGGCTTCGATCGTACTCTTTCGGCGATTGCCCAGACGCCAGGGGGGCTTGCCGCCACGCTCACGCTGGTGATTTCGAAATCGGGGGCCACACAGGAAACTCGCAACGGCCTCCTGGAGGCCCGCGAAGCCTATCGGAAGGCAGGCCTTGACTTCCCCAGGCATGCTGTCGCCGTCACGGGAGAAGAGAGAAGCGGGCTGAACGACCTCGCGAGGGCCGAGGGGTGGCTCGAACGGTTCCCCATGTGGGACTGGGTGGGCGGCCGCACGTCGGTCACCGCCGCCGTGGGTCTTTTGCCTGCAAGTCTGCAAGGAATTGATGCCGCGCGGCTTCTCGCTGGCGCCCGCGAAATGGACCAGGCTACCCGGGAGAGCGACCTGCGGAAGAATCCCGCGATGCTCCTCGCCCTGGCGTGGCACCATGCCACGGGAGGCCGGGGCGAGAAAGACATGGTGATCCTCCCGTACAAGGATCGCCTGCTCCTTCTGTCACGCTACTTGCAGCAGCTCATCATGGAGTCGCTCGGAAAAGAGCTGGATCGCTCCGGTAAGGTCGTGAATCAGGGGATCGCCGTTTACGGCAACAAGGGCTCCACCGATCAGCACTCCTACGTGCAACAGCTTCGAGAGGGTGTCGCAAATTTCTTCGTGACCTTTGTGGAGACGTTGAAGGATCGAGCGGGTGCATCCATCGAGGTCGAGCCCGGCGTCCTGAGCGGTGACTACCTCCTCGGCTTCTTGCTCGGCACCCGTCAGGCCCTCTTTGAGAAAGGGCGCGAATCGATCACGATCACGATCGATTCGGTCACTCCCGAAGCCATCGGCGCCTTGGTCGCCCTGTTCGAACGTGCGGTTGGCTTTTACGCCTCGTTCGTGAATATCAACGCCTACCATCAACCGGGCGTTGAGGCGGGGAAAAAGGCCGCCGGGCGGGTGATCGATCTTCAGGTTCACGTGCTGAAGCACTTGTTGGCCTCGCGAGGGAAGCTCGAGACAGCGGAGGAGATCGCAAGTGCGGTCGACGCCCCGGAGGAGGTCGAAATCATCTACAAGGTGCTCGAGCATCTCGCCGCCAACCACCGGAGTGTGCACAAGTCGGCCGGGTCGAGTCCGCAATCGCATCGCTTCGGTGTTGACCCTTGAATTCCGCCGGGACCAGATCAGCTCTGGTACCCGTCCTCCTTTGCGCCCTGGGACTCCTCTATCTCCTTGGCATCGAGGAACACGACCTCTGGACACCCGACGAGCCCCGCGTGGCCTCGGTCGGGCGGCAGGTGGCCGAGGGCGCCTGGGTCGTGCCGACGCTGAACGGCAAGCCTTTCCTCGAGCAGCCGCCGCTCCATGCGTGGTGTGTCGCGCTCCTTTACAAGGTGATCGGCTTTGATCCAGCGCTGAGGGCCCGCTGGATCAGCGTCGCGTTTGGGTTAGCCGGCCTCGCCGTCATCCACGGGCTCGCGACATTCCTCGCCAGCCGTCGAGTTGGGCTTCTCACTGCCCTCACCCTTGGATTGTCTTTCGAGTACTTCTCCACCGCTCACCGAGTTGTCGTCGACGGAGCGCTCGCGTTTTTCACGCTATTGTCGGTCTACTCGTGCCTGCGCGGCATCACTGCGGACGCTCTCGCAGCCCGGCTGGGCTGGCTTGCTCTGGGCTATGCCTCGGCCTCGGCGGCCTTCCTCACGAAGGGCCCGGTCGGCATCGCAGTGCCGGCGTTGTCAGTCATCGCCTGGGCCATCGCGACGCGAGACCTCAAGGTCTTCGCACGAGCCCACCTCTGGCTCGCCCCGGTGGCCTTCGCAGTGACGGCGGGACCCTGGCTCTGGGCGCTCTTCGAACAAACCGGCTGGGAGGGCTTCAAGACCCTCCTGGGCGACAACCTCGTGGGGCGCGTCCTTCCTCCCGCCGAGGAGGGCACGAGGAGCCACTTGCGGGGCCCCCTCTTTTATTTCGCGGCTCTGCCGGTCAACCTACTCCCCGCGACAGCCTTCGTGGTCGGTGGAGCCATCGACCGCATTCGCAGAAGAAAAATCCTCGACCCGGTGGAGCGCCGACTCTACGACTTCGGCTTCGTGTGGCTTGCGCTTGGGTTCACCATGTTCACGGCCGCAAGCACGAAGCGATACATCTACCTCCTGCCGATTCTTCCCGCCGCAGCGCTCCCGGGAGGCCTGTGGCTTGACCTCTATCTGTCCGGCAAGGCGGATGGAGCTTACGAGAAATGCTTTGGTCACATCCTCTCAATCGCGATCCTTCTCTTCGCTCTCGCGCTTGCCGTCTCGGGCGCCTTACTCGAAGGTGTCTCAACGCCCCTGGCCGTGAGCGGCGCCGTGATCCCCGGCGTTATTGCATTGTGGATGTTGCGTCAGGCCCGAAGTGGACGACGAAGCGCCCTTCTGACCGTCTGGCTTGCCGGTTTTACTGTGGCAGTCCTGGCGGCCAGCTACACACTCGTGCCGGCATTCGACGCGATCAAGAGCTTGACCGGCGTGACGCGCCGAGTCGCGGCGCTCGTTCCCACGGAGCGGCCCATTTGCGCCCTTGGCGCCGACGAAACGACCCGGGGAATGTTCCCGCTCTACACGGGCCGCCCGCTCCGGATGCTCGACGACGCCCAAGGTCTGGAGGCGGAACTCCGGCAGAGCGGCGAGGTCTACCTGCTCGTCACCGAGAAGCGTGGCCGCCGCCACAGGGCAATGGACTTGCTCGATTCCCACCCGAGCAAGCTCCTCCACGAGGATATCCGCAAGGGTTCACGGGCCTTCCGACTGTACCGACTGTACTCCTCGAGGCCATGAGAGGAGGTCCAAACGGCCGGAGGCGGCGGAAACCGCAAAGCAGTCGCCGCCGGGGCCTGGCCTGGAGCGAGCGCGAAGCGCGAGACCGAGGGGCGCCGCCAAGCGGCCGGTGCGGGGGAGAGATGGAACGTCGTCCACCAGTGCCCCCGGCTCATGGGACCGGAGTCATCTCCGCGTGCCCAAAATCCTGCCGAACACTGACACACCAGATCGATACGCTATCGAACGAGTCCAGGGCGACCTCGGCGGGTATGTCGACCACAAAGGTCGTGTTGGACATGGGCAGACCTTTGAGTTCGGGGCCGATCGCTCGCCCGTTACGGATGTTGCCCCCCCTGTTGTAGAGCCATACCTTGACGCTGATTCCGCCTCCGTCGTAGCTGAACTCCGTGAGGCGGATCTTCCGCGTGTCGAGCTCCTCCGCATTCCCCTTCACCCCGTGGAGCAAGCCTGTGAACTTGCCGCGACGGAGTACCTTGCCGTCTGGATTCGGCTGAGTGTTGCAGTCGAATTCCATACCCTGACGCACCGCGCTTCTGGCAGCGAGAATGTAGGCCGTCAAGTCTTCCACCTCGCCATCGCTGAGTTTGTCCCTGGACCAAAACGGCATGACAGTACCAGCGAGGGTGAAGCCCTGCGGCACGTTGTAGACTTGTCCGGGGTGATTGGGTCCACTGAGGCGAATGCGGTAGCGGATGTAATCCGGGTTGTCCAGGCAGGCCGCCGTCATGGGCTCGCAGTTGGCGTTCAGGCAAAGTCCCCCCGGGTTTTCTTGGCAAAGGGTCGTCACGTCGAGGAGGGAAGGCCCAAGTTCGCTCCCCTTGGCGTCCAGCCCATGGCAAATCCTGCAAGAGCGATTGAAGAGCTTGCAGCCCGCGGCGGCCTCGCCTTGCGTGGGAGGACCACTCTGGGCCGGGGCAACGATCTCGAACTGAAGAGCAGGCGACTGGTCTTCCGTCTGGAGACTCTTGATGAAGGCCACGAGATCCTTGAAACGAGAATCGGTCTCCAGCCAGGGCTTGAAATTGCCGGGAGGAGCCGGGTCGACCACCGCCATCCAGTCGTTGCGGCAAACGTTGACGGCACCTACAAAGTTGGCTGTGGCCGTGCCCTTGTAATTTGGACGGGTGAGCGAATTGAGGAGCGTGTGACCTGGCCGAAGGAGGTCGGCCCCTTCATCCGGGCTCATCGAGTGGCAGGTGGCGCAGGCAAAAGGATTGCCGTTGGGGTCAGGTTGCTCAAACTCCTTCATGCCCCTGGCGACGGCCTCGGGGTCCACCCCCCCGCAGACTGAGATCTCGGCGGCCGAAAGCGGCGCTGGTGCCGGGTTGCCCAGGAACAAGTGCCCGAGGAGCGCCACGGGGTCCGAAATGTTGACCAAGCCATCGGCATTTGAGTCGGCGACCGGCAAACAGACGGGAGGTCGGCCGCCGGTGAACAGCCAATTCAGAACCAAGATAGCGTCGGTGATCTGCCGGTCCTGGTTGCCGTCCGCGTCACCGCGGACAAAGATGGGAACTTGCGCGTGAACACTCCCACTACCGGTGCTGAGAGCCACGCAGAGAGGGCCCATTACCAACGAAAACACCACAGAACTGAGATGACTTCGACTCATCTGAAACCTCCCAATCTCGAACCCAGGAGAGCAGAACGAGAATATTTTCCGACCTTCAACGGTAAGGTATCCACCTGCGAGACCGCAACAATAAATTGGATGGACTCCTCGTGGCAATGGTTGGGACATTCTGGCCAACGCTCCCTCCCCCGCGAGGAGTATAGACTTCTGAGTCCTCTCCCTTCAGGGAGGTTTCATGAAGAAGGCCAACGTCCCACGCATGGTCTCTTGCGCTTCATCTTTATCTTTGATGCGCCAGTTGTCGCTTGCTTGCCCGTGAAGGATGACCTCGAGTGATTCCTCCAGCGGGTCGAGGGTGCCGGGATTTGGGGTTCGATGGTGCTCGCAGCGGCCCAAGTGGCGGTGTCGCTGGGCAGCGTGGCGGGCGCATCGCTTGCGTTCTGGCTGAGGCGTGTGATCGCACGGAGTTCGATCGAAACTCGGCTAGCCCAAAACCCCAGGTTCCGGACGCTCTCACCGTCACTCAGAGCCTGAGCAAGAATCGCTCAGGCTCTGAGTTTTCTTGATGGCGGGGAGGCGAACCCTCCCCCACGACGGCTCGCCTCCGAGCGGAGCGAGGGTGGAGCGAGGGCGGAGGCAACAACGACACGCGGCCCCTCCGGTCGCACGCTGCGCGTGCGCCTCCGGGCCAGGCTCTCGGGAGCCGCCAGCTCTCGCTGGCGCTGGCTCCCTCCGAGCCGTTTGCGGCTCCGCCAGCTCGCCGCAAACCCCCTCCTCGGCGCCTGATGGGCGCCGGGCGCCTCTGGCGCGAGC
>SXGT01364781.1_pt1 | contig 14668 bp, 12 predicted proteins | sample 3176221 | NCBI WGS metagenome assembly SXGT01 (sample SAMN11356862, study PRJNA531348) | freshwater metagenome | isolation source: freshwater sample F1-120 | place: China: Fuxian Lake, Yuxi | collected 2017-12-25
ATCCACAAGGGGCGCATCATGACCCTGGCGTCGAACACCGCCGCGGTGTCGCGCGCGGTCGCCGACGCCGATCTCGTCATCGGCGCGGTCCTCGTTCCCGGCGGACGAGCGCCCAAGGTCGTGAGCGACGAGATGGTGCGAGCGATGAAGTCGCGTGCGGTCATCGTCGACGTCGCCATCGACCAGGGTGGCTGCATTGCGGGCATGCACGAGACAACGCACCGCGATCCGGTCTTCGACCGCCACGGCGTGCTGCATTACGCCGTCGGCAACATGCCCGGGGCGGTTCCGCACACGTCGACCTACGCACTGACGAACGCCACCTTGCCCTACGTGGTCGAGCTCGCGACCGAGGACCTCCGAGCCGTCGTGCGCCGTCACCCGGCGCTCGGCTCGGGCATCAACACCCGCGGCGGGCACATGACCAACCGGGTCGTCGCCGAGGCAGTCCGCAGACAATCCGTCCCTTTCGGGGAGCTTCTGTAGGCATTCGTCCTATTTATGCCTGTATGCTCCCACACGCGTGGATATGGGGGCTCAATAAATGGGTTGGATGACCGATCGGTCGGACGTGCAAGGACGCCGCAAGCTCCGGACCCGTCGCGCCATCGCTCGGACGGAGGTCGGCGCAGCGCTCGTCGAGGCCGCGATCGTCATTCCGTTGTTGCTGATGTTCGTCTTCGGCGTCGTGGATTTCGGCGCTATCTACAGCAACCGGACTGCCGTCAACCAAGGTGTTCGTGACTCTGCCCGCCAGGGCGTCGTGGCCAACTTCGGGTCGAACACGGGGTGCACGACCACGGGTTCGACGGCGACCGGCAACACACAGAAGTTGATCTGCCTCACGAAGGAGCGCGTCGGCCTGAACAGTGCGAAGACGCGAGTTCGGGTCGTGGCACCGACCACCTACGCGGTTGGCCAACAGGTGCTGGTGTGCGTCGAGTACCCGATCGATCCGATCACGCCGCTCACGGGCCAGTTCATCTCGGCCGACGCCATTCGCTCGAAGGCCGTGATGCGCGTCGAACAGACGTCGACCACGGGCTTGTCGACGGCAGGCGAGACCGCGATCACCAGCGACTGGTCATGGTGCGCATGAGACGCGAGCCCGACCATGAACGCGGCGCGGCGCTGGTGTTCACGGTGATGGTGCTGGCCGTGATGCTCGGCATGTCGGCACTGGTGGTCGATCTGGGGTACGCGCGCTCGCAACGCCGCCAGGTGCAGACCGCAGCCGACGCGGGCGCGCTGTCGGGTGCGCAGAAGCTGCCGAACATCTCGACCGCGGAGACCGACGCGAAGACCTACGTGCAGAACAACCTTGCGAACGGCAATCTGAACTGGTCGTCGTGCACCGACACGTCCCTCGCGGTTGCTTCGTCGACGCCCTGCATCTCGTTCAACAGTGCGTACACGCGTATTCGGGTCCGCACGCCTGTGCAGACCTACTCGACGGCGTTCGCCCGGATCTTCGGCGACAACTCGACGAGCACGCGGACCTTGGCCGAGGCGCGACTCGTGAACCCGACCGAGAGCGGGCTGTTGCCCTTCAACATGTTCTCCGGGTTCGGAACTGGCGAGGCCTGCCTCGACAGCGGAGGCGGCGGCGGGGCCGTCGAGCCCTGCACGGGCCCGACGTCGGGCAACTTCGGGTTCTTGGACTTCCACCTCTACGGCAACGAAGACCTCGGAACGACGGCATCGTGCACCAACGGTGGGCAGAACCAGCGCCTCGACGACAACATCGCGATGGGCGCCGACCACGACTACGCCACGCATCCGACGGGTACCGGCGCGGGCGCCGACGACAACTGCACGACTCCGGGACCGAACAAGATCGCGCAGGGCACGGGCAATGGCTCCGCCTTCGACGCCGGTATGCGCAGCGGCGCGTCGTTCTCCGATGGCGAACCCGCTCGGCTTCAGCGAGGAAGCCAGCCCAAGACGAACGTGGGTGGTCACCAACTCGACAACAAGCCGTTGTGGCAGTACATCCCCACCGGCACGGTGTCGGGAGTTCCGACCAGCTGTCAGCGTTCGACGTTCGACACGCGCGTGACCGGCACTCCGCCGACCGGCGTGACCAAGCAGGTGTGGCTGCACCGAGCGCTCTCCCAATGCTTCTTCGAATACGCGTGCGGCAAGGTCGACAATTGGGCCGGCAACATCGTCGGTCAGCCGGCCGCGAACTGGAACAGCTGCACCGGGACCCGCGCCGGCGCCAACCTCGCTCCGTGCAACGGATCACCGTGCACTACGGCGCTGTTCACCGCGAACACGGCGACGGAGAGCCCGATCGACCTGTACGACATCCAACTCTCACCGCGGTTCGTGTATGTGCCGCAAGTGTGGGCAACGGACGTCACCTGTCCGGGTGGCTCGGGGTCGTACTGCTACTACGTGAAGCAGTTCCGGGCCGTCTTCTTGCAGCGCCTCGTCGGCAACAACGTGAACCAGCTCGACTTCGAACCGTCGGGCGGCGCGTGGACGGGAACGTATTCGGGTCAGGCGAAGGCGATCACCGCGTTCGTGTTCACACCCTCGATGATGCCAGGCGATCTCGGGAGCAACCCGGCGTCGCTCGGGTCGAACCGCTACATCAGCCTCGTCAAATAGCGATCAGGTTTCGGCGCGCGCCGGAACGTCGGGGAGCGGAGCGTTGGCAAGGTCCTTGGTCGACTTCGCCGCCGCCTGATTCGCCTGCTGCAACGACGCGAAGACCTCTTCGCGATGGACGTCGACCGACCTCGGAGCCTTGATTCCAAGTCGCACTTGATCGCCGCGAACTTCGAGCACGGTGACGACGATGTCGTGACCGATCATGATGCTCTGATTCGCACGCCTCGTGAGTACGAGCACGGGGTCCTCCTTCCGTGGTGGCCCCGCAATCGCGCGGGGTGCCACGAACGAGCATAGAAGCCCGCTGCACGTGAAACGGTGAATGGCGTCGAGTGAAACGGCGAATGACGCCGAGCGAGACGCTACGCGGCGCGTGCGAGTGGTGCACGCACTTCGTAGCCCGACGAAGGCAGTACGGCTTGGCACGCTTCGAGTGTGGCTCGATTGATGACGATCGGGCCGAGCAAGTTGACCGTCGCGTCCTCGGGACGATCGCCCAGCGTCACGACGCACACGACGACGGCGTCTTCGGGATCGTCGAGCGCCAGCCGTTCGGCCGTCGCGGGATCGAGATCGAATTCGTAGTCGGGATAGAAGACCCATGGCGCGACCACGACGAACCCGACGTCGGGATCGTCGGTCGCGGCCAACAACATGAACGGCGACTCGTCGCCGCCCCACGGTGTCATCGCATAGCGACGGAACCGCGGGAAGCCCGGGAGCCCGGCCGCGAAGTGGATCTCCACCACGCCAGTTGCAGTCTCGAGTTCGGTTTCGATCATGAGTGTCACCGGAGGAAGTCGACGAGGGACGGTTGGATGACCTTCGCGGTCGTGGACAGCGCTGCCTGGTAGGCGGTTTCTTGGATTCGCATTTCCATGATCACCTTCGGGAGATCGACGTCTTCCACCTGCGACAGGCCTTGCTTCAGCGTGATGGCACTCGCCGAAGCTCGTTCTTGCATGGTGCTGATCCGTTTGACTCGGGCGCCGACCTCGGCGAGGCCCTGCTGGATGACTCCAGTGCGGGTGTCGAGGTTGGCGAGTTCGGTATCGATGTTCGTTCCCGCGGTGACCGCGGCCGTGAGGTTGGCCACCACGGTGAACACATCGGCACCTGTGGTCCCGAACACAGTCTCTCCGTTGAGATTGATCTGGACCCTCACTCCGGGCGCGATCGTGCGTTCGATCGTGGCGGCTTGGCCCGTGAAGACGCCGGCGGCGCTGTAGGCGTCGCCGGACGCAGTCCCACCGAAGATCGACCGGCCCAGGTATTTCGTGTTCGCCAAGCCGATCAGACCGTCGCGCAGCTTGCTCATCTCCTGCGCGATCGCGTCGCGTTCGTTCTGGCCGAGCGCGCCGGAGTTGGCCTGGATCGCCAGGTCGCGAATCCGGTTCAGCTGGTCGACGGCCGACGTCAAGGTGTCGTCGGCCGTGTTCAGCCAGGCGGTCGCGTCGCTGAGGTTGCGATCGATCTGTTCGTTGCGGCCGATCTCGGCGCGGAGCCGCAGGGCCGACACCGTGCCGACGGGAGAGTCCGACGGGCGGTTGATCGCGCGATTCGAGCTGATCTGCTCCTGCAACTTCTCGAGCCGGTACAACGACGTCTGGAGATTGCTCGTGACCTTGCGAGCCATGGAGGCGTGCGTGATGCGGAAGTCTGCGGATACCACGTCGTCACCTTGTCCTAGCGGCCGACCACGCCGGTGCGATTGATCAGCGTGTCGAGCATTTCGTCGATCGATGTCATGAAGCGGGCCGCCGCGTCGTAGGCGTGTTGGTACTGGACCATGTTGACCATCTCCTCGTCGACGTTCACCCCGGCGAGCGCGGTCCGTGAGCTGTCGACCTGGTTCATGGTCTCGGTCTGGATGTCGTGGCGGTGCTGCACGGTCTGACCGTCGACGCCGAGCGCGACGATGTAGGCGCGGTACAGCGCGTCGGCACCCGAAGTCGAGCTCCCCAGTTCGGCCAGGTCGAGCGCGATCCCGCCGTCGAGCGGACCAGAGCCCGCTCGGGCGGCCGCGATCGCGTCGGTACCGGTGATATCCGCCGAGACGGCGAGGTCGCGTGCGCCTGTCGCTTCGAAGAAGCGACGACCGCCCACGCCGTCGAGACCGACCGCGGTCGCACCGAGCAGCGTCGACAAGCCGGAGTTCCCGGCGACCGCCTGGGTCGTCAGCGTGTTCGTGCCGGTTCCGACGAGACTCACCGCGAGCGGTTGGCCGAGCGCGCCGCTCACCGTGACCGTGGCGTTTCCGGCACCGATCGCCCCGTCGACCGCGGCCTGCAACGCAGCCTGCAGCGCGACGTCGCCGCCGGCGCCGGACCAGTCGGCCCCCGGGATCGACACCGTGACGTACCCGCCGCCGTTGAGCGAGACCTGAACGTCGAGGTTGCCCGCGGCGCTCTGGTCTCGATTCGCGGCCGCGATCGATCCGCCGATCCCGCCGTGCACCGCATTGACGTCGTCGCGCAGTTTCAACGCGATCGTGTCGAGATCGCTCAGGTAGGCCGGCAGTTTCACGTTGATGACTTCGAGCAGACCACCCGACTCCCCGCTCGTCACGGTCGCGGGGAAGTCGTCCTTCTCCCAGCGGATCACGATCGGATCGACGGACGAATCGACGTAGAGCGTGTCGGCCTGGCTCGCGTTCACGAGTGCCGTGCCGTTGACGAACACGTTCACGCCACCCCATTCATCGGGGCGGATCGTGGCGCCGATCTTCGACGAGAGTTGTTCGACGAGCAGGTCACGGCGATCGAGCAGATCGTTGGCATTCAATCCCTGGGTGAGCGCACCCTTGATCGCGTCGTTGAGCTGGGCGACGGTCTGGGCCATGGTGTTGACCTCGGTCACCATTGCGTCGAGTTGCGAGATCGCGCTGTCGCGCAGCGACACGATCTGGTTCGCGGAGTGGTTGATCGACGTCGCCAACGTTCCCGCGCGTTCGAGCAGTTGCTGACGTGCGGCCGCGTCGCCCGGGTGATTGGCGACGTCGTCCCAACCCGACCACAGCTCCGTCATGCCCTTCTGGATGCTGAGGTCGCCGGGTTCGTCGAACAGCCGCTCGAGTTGATCGATCGCGTACCGAACCTGGCTCAGGTGCGCCTCGGCTCCGTGCTCGAGCGCGGCACGAATTTCCAGAAACGAATCGCGAAAGCGCACGAACTGAGCGACCTTGACTCCCTGTCCCGAGCCTTGCCAGGTCGCGAAGAACGCGCCGGTCGTCGGTCCGGTGAGCGCTTGGAGATCGACGCGTTGGCGTGAGTAGCCCTCGGTGTTGGCGTTCGCGACGTTGTGGCCCGTGATCTCGAGTCCGCGCCGTTGCGCGTACAACGACGACAGCGCGATTCGCAGCCCCGAGAAGTCCGACATGAGAGCTAGATCGCCTCGTCGACGAGTCGGAGGCCGAGCGAACGGTCGGGCGGCGCGCCCTTCGGCGAGTATGCGTCGATCTCGATCTCGCCCAGCGCCGCCAGCGCTTCACGGGTCGCCATCTGCCCGCGCGCCAACAGGTCGCGGTTCGATTTCGCGACCGTGTCGATGTCGTGGGCGGCTTCGATGAGCGCGTTGCGGTGTTCTTCGAAGATCCGATCCCACGGGGCCGGCACCGCTTCGGCCAACTGCCGCAGGCTCGGCGTCTCCGCGAGCCCGAGCACGCGGCTCAGGGCATCGACGTGCACGGCTCGATCGAGTTCGACGCGCTTGATCTCCCCCAGCACGGTCTCGACCTCGCGCGTGGCGTGGGTCAGCCAACGAGTGCGTCCGGAGGCCAGCACCAGTTGTTCCTCTTCGAGCTTGAACGTGAGCAATTCGAGCAATTGGCGCTCACGCCACAAGATGTTCGATACCTCACCGAGTTGTTGTTGCGCGCCCGTGGATTGCGACATGCGTATTGATCGGCGATTCCATCGGATTCGTGAAGCAATGGAGCCGAAGCGGTGGCCCTGGTCACACGGCGCGGTCACCCGGAGCGGTCGGCTGGCGCGGTCACCGGGCGCGATACCCCGCGTTGGCGGCGCGTCGACCGATCAGTTGCTCAGCGCAAGACGCCGAGCGCGACGGCCCGACTGAGCGCTTCGTTCCGATTGCCCACTTCGAGCTTGGCGTAGAGCCGCACGAGATGCGACTTGACGGTCGCGAGCGAGATCGACAGCGTGTCGGCGATCTCTCGGTTCGAGCGCCCTGCAGCCAGAAAGTGCAGCATCTCCCGTTCGCGCGCACTCAGGAACGGGTCGAGGTGGTGATCGAGGTCGATGACGGCACCCACGAGACCTCCGATCAGCCCACGGTTCAGCTCGGGACTCACGACGACTTCGCCTTTGATGACGCGCTCGAAGAGGGTGGTCAGGGCCTCGAAGCTGCTCGACCGCAGGCCGACGCCTTCGATTCCGAGCGCTACGGCCGAACCCGCATCGGGATCGCCGGCGCGGGGAAACAACCCGACGAGACGAGGGCGAGATGATCCGCTCGCGAGGCGGCGGAGACCTTCCAGGGTGGATCCGTCGCTGAGGGCGCCCACCACGACCAGATCGGGCAACAAGAACCCGCTGGCTTCGGCCACCTCACGCCCGGATCGACATTCTGCGCAGACACCGACGCCCAGCGGTGCGAGCGCGGCGGTCAGACCGACTCGAACCAACTCGAGTTCGTCGGCGACGATCGCCTGCAACTCGTCGTCGCCGAAACGCACGACCGGTCGAACACCCGTGCGGCTCGTACCAGCAACGCTCGTGAAATCGTCCTCGGCCCCGATGCACCGAGGGTACCGGTGAGCGCAAGGCCGGGCGGTCACCCTCCGCGGTTGCGACCACCGAGCGTGATTCAACCGCGCGGTTGATCAAGAAAACGATTCGCCGGAGTCGACACCTTCTTCGTTGGCACACGACCACCGGGGGACGGGGGAATCATGACTACACGTACTGGCACTCGCACGACCGCGACGGGAACGCCCAAAGCGAAAGCAAAGGCGTCGGCAACGTCGGCCCGCCGCAACCAGACCGCCGCGCAGCGCGCGGGGATCGACCCCGAGCGCGCCGGGCACGAAGCCGCGCTCGTCGACGAACACCTGCCGCTCGTGCAGTACGTGGTGTCCGAGATCGCACACCGGATTCCGAGCCACGTTTCGAGAAGCGACCTCGTGTCGGCCGGGATGCTCGGACTCGCCCAGGCGGCCCGTACCTACGACCCCGACCGAGGGATCGCGTTCGACCGCTTCGCGTCGACCCGAATTCGGGGCGCGTTGCTCGACGAACTTCGCGGCCGCGACTGGGCGTCCCGATCGGTTCGGGCCCGCGCTCGCGGGATGGCACAGGCCACCGAGGAGTTGACGGCGCGGTTGGGTCGTGCGCCGCAACCCGATGAGATCGCCCGCGCCATGAACCTTCCCGCCGACCAGGTTCACAAGCTCGTCGACGACGTCCACCGGGCGACCGTGCTCAACTACGAGTCGCTGGTCCTCGAGGGCGACGCCGAAAGCTTCCTCGCTGCTTCCGACGAGTCGCCCGAGCAAGCGATGATGTCGCGGGAGCGTCGGTCGTACCTCACCGATTCGGTCGCCGCACTCCCCGACCGCCTCCGTCGTGTCGTCATCGGATACTTCTTCGAAGAGCGTTCGATGCAGGACCTCGCCGACGAACTCGGCGTGAGCGAGAGCCGGGTTTCGCAGCTGCGTGCCGAAGCGCTGCTGCTGTTGAAGGACGGGATCAACAGCCAGCTCGACCCCGAGCAACTTCCCGAAGAAGCTCGTCCCAACGGCCGGGTCGCGCGCCGCAAGGCCGCGTACTACGCGTCGATTGCCGACAGTTCGAACTACGCGGCCCGCCTCGCCGCCTCGCCGGAGTCGGTGCAGGACAAGGCCCGTCGACACGTCGCCATCGAAGAACTCGCACTCTGAGCGACGGTTCGCGCAACCCGCATCGGCACGCCCGCAGCGCGCGGCGGCGTCAGCGGATGCCGATCTCAGCTGGGAAGCGCAGTGTCTTCGAGGCTGAAACGCCCCGTGAACATCGCCGCGGCCGGAACGACTCGATTGCGGCCCTGCTGCTTGGCCAACAACAACGCCTCGTCAGCCGCGGCAACGATGTCGTCGAACTCCGCGAACTGTTCGGAGTCGGCGACCCCGAACGAGACCGTGAACCAGGGCAACGTCGCTTGACCCAGCCGCAGCGCCAAGGCCTCACGAACTCGTTCGAGCGCCGCGACGGACTCGGTCACCGACAGCCCGGGGAGCACGATGATGAACTCCTCGCCGCCCCATCGAGCGACGAGGTCGCTGTCCCGAACGGACTCCTTCAGGACCCGCGCCAGGGTTCGGAGCGCTCGGTCCCCGACCTCGTGACCGTGCATGTCGTTGAGCTTCTTGAAGTGGTCGACGTCACCGAAGCCGACGCTGACCCGATCGTGGCCGGCGAGCAATTCCGCCGCCCGGCGAGTCACGCTACGACGATTGAGCAATCCGGTCAGCGGATCGGTCTCGGCCTGGAGTTGCGAACGCGCAAACGCGCGGAGCACGCCGAGGCGATCCCCCGCCCGAGCTGCGAGCTGCTCGACGACGTGGCGCTCGCGCGGATCGACCGGACGGTCCGGATCCGACACGCAGTGCACCACACCGTGCGCCTGTCCGGCGACGTGCACCGGCACGCAGATCGCCGAGCACGCGACTGCGCGCTCACGAAGGTGAGCGCAGGTCGCATAACCCGCGTTCGATGACCAGATCAGCGTGGCGGACTTCCGCACCGCCGGGCAGTCCGCCGGCGCGATCACCGAGCAGTTCGCGCGGGGATCATCGGGATGGGTCACGGTCTCGCGAACGAGATGGGCGCGGCTCGAATCGGCGAGCAGCAGTTCACTCACGTGATCCGGCAACTCCACGTGCAGGACATCGCGGGCCACGACGATGGCGTCGCCTTCGACCCGGGCCATTTCGAGCGCGGTCTCGAGACGCTGTTCGTATTCGCGCTGCGCGACCTGATCCTCGCGTTCAGCGTCACGTGCTGCGATCGCGCGCTGTTGATTGCGTTGACGCCAGATCAGCCAGCCGAGCGCGACGAGAATGACGAGCGAGGCGCCGATGAGCACACGACGGGACTCGGCGGCCGATGATCGCTCTCGCTCCACGATGCCTTGCACGTCGTCGGCCACGAAGTCGACGAACGCATCGAGTCCGTTGCGGTACTCGGTCTTGAACGTGTCGTAGTCGCCCTGCAATGCGGCTCGGGCGGCCGCGGGATCGCCCCGATCGACCGCGGCGAACGCCGCGGACTCGAGATCGATCAGCGCAAGGTTCGCGTCCTCGACCCGATCCAACGTCTCGAGCGCGCGTTCAGGCGCGGTTGCCTGCGCGGCCGCGAGTGCCAGGTCGAGCGCCACGACGTGCTCGTCGTATCGCTCGCGAAATGTCTCGTTGCCGTCGGTCGCGACGTATTGCGCGACCGAGTTGGTGAGGACTTCGTCTTCGAAGCGGATCTGTGCGGCGGCTTCGAGCGAGGGAACGCGGGTCTCGGCCATCTCGGACCAACGGCTCTCGGTCTGTCCCGACTCGAACCAGGAGAAGGTCGCGAGACCGCCGACCGCGACGAGACTCACGATCGCCACGATCGAACCTGGCCAGCGCCTCCCCGCGCCTCGTGTCGCTCCCACGCCCACGTCGTGGGTGTCGACACCCGAGCTTGTGCACTTGAGCGCCGGAGATGTTCGACGTTCGGTCAGCCGCTCACGTTCTCAATCGCTTCGTAGGGGCGGCACGGTTGCGCCCGCAACGACGGACACGGCGGGGCGTCGGTCGGTGCAGTGGCCGCCGCGCCCGGAATGACCGGCAACACGATGCGGCTCGGGTGGTCGGCACCGAACGCGACTGCCACGGACGCGTCGTCGCCGTCGGGCGGAACGATCGCGAACTTCCAGTGCGGGCGCGCATTTCCGGGCAGGTCGACCACGAGGCGGATCTGTGAGCCGGCTCGGAACACATGCCCGAAGGGAAACAACTCGACTCGTACCGGCACGAAGTCGTCGAGTTCGCCCGACAGCGGAGCCGCGTCGTCGCGGGCGTGCGTCTGCACCGGACGCAGGTCGGTCGAAGCAGTCTCGTCGAGCGCGGCGTGCGACGCCCGCAACCACCCGACCTGCACGTATACCTCCGAGCCATCCGGACGCACTTCGCTGAGCCCGACCTCGAGGTCGACATCGGACTGACTCGCCGCGATCCACAGATCGATGCTGCCACTGCCGACCATCACCGTCGTCTCGGTGAGCGGCTCGCTCAGATAGCTCAACGCTTCGCCTTCGCGAGGCTGCGTCCAGTCGAGCTCGGGGAGCCCGCGCCACAGTTCGCTCGTCCCGCCGTCGAACATCGCGGCCTGTCCGTCGCCCTGGTAGGCGAAGGTGTCGACGCCGGCCGCGGTTTCACCTTCGGTGCTCAGCGCGCCATCAGCATCGAGCTGCCACACGCGCGCTTCGGCCTCGGGAATCGGCCAGGCCGAGAAGCTCGCCTCGAACGTGGGACACGGTGCGCCGAGTTCGATCTCCGGGCATCCCGCGCCGTTCTCGAACAGAATCCGTACCGGATCCTCGGCCTCCCACTGCGCCTTCACATCGTCGAACGTGTCCGTCTCGGCGTCGAAGCGCGGCGCGGGGAACGGAACGGTCGAACCCCAGGTGCTCGCGCCGATCACCTGCGGCCCGAGTGCGAGAAATCCGACCGGCATGTCGGGGACTTGCTGGTCGACGTAGATCTCCAGGAACTCGAACCAACGGCTCATGATCTCGGGTGTGAGGGACTCGGTGTGGTTGCCGTTCACGATCGTGAAGCGTTTCACCGGTGCCGACGCGAACCGATCGAGCATCGTCGGGAAGTAGCCGCCGGTCTGTTCGTCTTGCCACGCGCCGGCCAAGAAGACCGGCACGTTGATGCGATCGACGAACGTGGCCGGTGAGAGGTCGTCGAGGTTCGCGTACCAGTGGTAGTCGTTGCTGACGGGTGTCTCGCCGGAGTAGTACTCGGCGATCTCGATCAACTCCGCGAGGTTCGGGTTCTGCCCGCGCATCCGCTGGTTGTCGATGCAGGTCTCGTCGCCTTCGTCGCGCCGGCGCGCCGCCCAACCTTGCCCGAAGGGCTCCGCCTCACGTTGGCGTTCGTCCGACCAGTCCTTGGCGAATCCATTGTTGAAGATCCCGCCTGGGTACAACGTCGAGCGGTAGGTGTCGGAGATCACCGACAAGGGCGCGATCGCCGCGAGATGCGGAGGCTGGTACTGCGCGGTGAAGAGCTGCGAGATGCCGGGATACGAGATGCCGACCAGGCCGACCTTGCCGTGCTTGACCCACGGCTGCGCCGCGACGACCTCGACCGCGTCGTAACCGTCGGTACCCTGCAGCGGCTCGAAGAACTGGAATGCTCCGCCCGAACAACCAGTACCTCGAATGTTGATGCCGACGGTCGCGTAACCGAGGTTCTGCATGATCAGCGTTGCGGGTTGCGGGCTGTTCGGATCGGCCGGTGAGTATCCCGAGTACTCGATGACGGTCGGGTACGGCCCGTCTTGCGGTTTGCCCGGCAACTTCACGCTGTAGGCGAGGAGGGTTCCGTCGCGAGTTTCCAGGTATCCGTAACCCGCGTTGTTGTCGTCGAGCTCGATCGTCTGGTTCGCGTAGAACTCCGCGGGCTGAGGCGTCTCCGGATCGGTGACGATCACGACCTCGCTCACCGTGCGCTCCGCGTCGGATCCGGCCGTGACGACGTACTCACCCGCCGGCAGGTTGCGGAAGATCAACGACCCTTCCGAATCGGCCGCCGCGGACGCGCCCGCTCCCGTCGGACCGTGGACCGTGAGTTCCTCGTCTGCTTCGGCATCACGCAGCCAGATCTGGTTCACCGACCCGTGCGCATCGAAATCGGCCGGGCTGCCAGTCGGAAGCGGCACGGTCGTCGGTGGCGACGTGGTGACGCTCGAAGATGTCTCGTTCGTCTTCGCGTCGCCGCTGCACGCGGCGACGGTCGACGCGAGCAGCGCGCCGACAACCATTGAGCGGATCCGCATGTCTTCTCCCAATCCGATCCCCGGCGAGCCGGGGCGTTACGACCGCCGGACGCTAGGGCTTGAGGGTGAATCGTCGGGATTCCCGGCGAAACCCTCAGATGCAGGACCGCCCGACCGAACGAGAGCGAGTCCAGAAAGTTGGACGCCCGGCACGGGTGTCATGGTCGCAAGCCATGGCCTGGTTCGGAACCGCGCTGGCTCACGGAGGGTTTGCGCGCACATCACGGAGGAGACGCGCCCATGCGCATCAACCAGAACATCATGGCGTACAACGCCTACCGAAACCTGTCTGGCACCAACGGCATGCTGGGCAAGAGCCTCGAAAAGCTCTCGTCGGGCTTTCGGATCAACCGAGCGGCCGACGATGCGGCCGGTCTCGTCATCAGCCAAGCGCTGCGGGCGCAGGTGAGCGGTCTTCGGGTCGCGAGCCGCAACGCCCAAGACGGCATCTCGGTCGTGCAGACCGCAGAAGGTGCACTCAACGAAGTTCACTCCATGCTCAACCGCATGCGTGACCTCGCCGTGCAAGCCGCCAACAGCGGATCGAACGACACGACGGCAACGAACGCGGCGCAAGCCGAGATCGATGCCCTCGCGTCGGAGATCACCCGAATCAGTCAGCAGACCAAGTTCGGCAACACGACCGTCCTCGACGGCGGCTTCATCAAGCAGTTCCAGATCGGCGCCAACGCCGGCGAGGTCCTGACGGTGAGCCTCGGCACCTCGCTGAACGCGTCGGTGCTCGGCGTGTCAGCGCTGTCGGTCGGTTCGGCCGGCGTGGCGAGTTCGGCGATCGCGGCGATCGACACTGCGATCGCGACGGTGTCGTCGACTCGTGCCACCTTGGGTGCGTTCCAGAACCGCTTCGAGTCGGTCGTCAACAACCTGCAGGTCGCGTCGGAGAACCTCGCCGCTTCCGAGAGCCGGATCCGCGACACCGACATGGCCCTCGAGATGGTGAGCTTCACCCGTCACCAGATCCTCGTGCAGGCCGGCACCGCGATGTTGGGTCAAGCGAACCAGACCCCGCAGAGTGTGCTGCGACTGCTCCAGCAGTAGTTCGTTCGCATCACCTCACAACTGATCCCCTGGTAACTCCGTGACGGGAGGTGGTCGACGACCACCTCCCGTTGCGCGTTCCACTCGATCTTCCCGCGTTCGACCACGCTTCGCGCATGGGCGTGACGTCGTGTTCAGCAGATGCGTGACGCGGTCGTTTCTTCCCTCGCAATCGAGATTCCAGCGGTTGCCCGCTCGGCCAACGGATGGCCGGCGATCACACAGGGAGGAGAAGGTACGTGCGCATCAACCAGAACATCATGGCGTTCAACGCGTACCGCAACCTGTCGGTGACCAACCGCCAACTCGGCGGCTCGCTCGAGAAGTTGTCGTCGGGTTTTCGCATCAACCGTGCGGCCGACGACGCGGCGGGACTCGTCATCAGTCAGGCACTGCGGGCACAGGTGAGTGGCCTCAAGGTCGCAAGCCGCAACGCCCAAGACGGCATCTCGGTCGTGCAGACCGCAGAAGGTGCACTCAACGAAGTTCACTCCATGCTCAACCGCATGCGTGACCTCGCCGTGCAAGCCGCCAACACCGGCAGCAACGACTCGACCGCAACGAGCGCGGCCCAGGCCGAGATCGATGCCCTCGCGTCGGAGATCACCCGCATCAGCCAGCAGACCAAGTTCGGCAGCACCACCCTGCTGGACGGTGGCTTCACCAAGCAGTTCCAGATCGGCTCCCAGGCCGGCGAAGTCCTGACCGTCAGCCTCGGCACCTCGCTCAACGCGTCGGTGCTCGGCGTGTCGGCACTGTCGGTCGGTTCGGCCGGTGTCGCGTCGACCGCCATCGCGGCGATCGACACCGCGATCGCGACGGTGTCGTCGACTCGTGCCACCTTGGGTGCGTTCCAGAACCGCTTCAACGGCGTCGTGAACAACCTCCAGGTCGCGGTCGAGAACCTCGCCGCCTCCGAGAGCCGAATCCGCGACACCGACATGGCCCTC
>SXGT01320059.1_pt1 | contig 14664 bp, 18 predicted proteins | sample 3176221 | NCBI WGS metagenome assembly SXGT01 (sample SAMN11356862, study PRJNA531348) | freshwater metagenome | isolation source: freshwater sample F1-120 | place: China: Fuxian Lake, Yuxi | collected 2017-12-25
AATTCCGGGTGATACTGGACCGCCACAAAGTAAGGATGGTTCTTGACCTCGATCATTTCGACAAGATTCTTATTCGGGTAGACCCCTGAGAATATCATGCCCTTCTTCGACAGAAGGTCCCTGTGCAACTGGATCGGCTCGAAGAATTCGTGCAGACCCGCAAGGAGAACTTCGCCTATCTGAAGAATCGCCTCAAGTCCTGCGAGGAAATTCTCATCCTGCCGGAGGCCACGGAAAACTCCGATCCCTCATGGTTCGGCTTTCCGATCACCCTCAAGGAGAACGCGCCGGTGAGCCGCGTGGACCTGCTCAGCTACCTCGACCAGAACAAGATCGGCACGCGCCTGCTCTTCGCCGGAAACCTGACGAGGCAGCCCTACATGATCGGCCGCAACTTCCGTGTCAGCGGCAGCTTGGTGAATACCGATGTGGTCATGAACAGGACATTCTGGATCGGGGTGTACCCGGGCCTGACGAAGCAGGCCCTCGACTATGCAATCGAAAAGATTGAAAACTTCCTTGGCGTCAATTTTTGAGTAAGAGGTAACGCAATGAATTCTGTTTCTCAGCGTGATAGGGAATTATTCGAGAACCTGTTTGTTCTGGAGTTGGCGAACAACCATTGGGGCAAGCTGGATCGCGGTTTGAAAATCATTCGCGAACATGGCACCGTTACCCGCTACAACAATATAAAGGCAGCCATCAAGCTCCAGTTTCGCGATGTTGATGAATTCATCCATCCCGACTTCAAAGGCAATGGTGAACTGCGGTATATCAAGAAAACCGAGGACACCAAGCTCAGCAAGGCTGACTTTGTTCGAATGGTCGAGGAGATAAAAAACATCGGATGCATCCCGATGGCGACCCCTTTCGACGAGACTTCGGTTGACCTTTGTGTCGAATTCGATATGCCGATGATCAAGATCGCCAGTTCTGACATGAACGACTGGGTGCTGATCGAGAAAATTGCATCTACTCGTCGCCCGACAATCGTGTCTACAGGGGGGGCGTCTGAAAAGGACCTCGATGACCTCGTGCACTTCTTCGAAAAGCGTGACATTCCGCTGGCCATCAATCACTGCGTGTCGCTATATCCCAGCGAAGACAGCGACCTCTGCCTGGACCAGATCGACTACCTCAGAAATCGATATCCGGGACATGTCATCGGTCTGTCGACCCACGAGTATCACGACTGGCATTCGTCAATGTTGATTTCCTACGGCAAGGGGGCGAGAACGTGGGAGAGGCATATCGACATCAACTACGAAAATGTTCCTGTTTCGTCATACTGCTCTCTTCCCGAGCAGTGCGATACCTGGTTCAAGGCCTTCCTCAAGGCAAAGGAAATGTGCGGTGGTGTCAGCGAAAGCCGGCGCGTTATTTTGCGAAAGGAGATTGAGTACCTTGATGCCTTGGTGCGCGGCGCCTACGCCAAGCGCGATTTGGAGCCTGGTTATGTATTCAGCAAGGATGGCTTCGAAAAGGATTTCTACCTGGCCATCCCTTTGCATAAAGGGCAATTGTCATGCCGTGAAGTGATGAATGGGGAGAAGTTGCTCATGCCGATCAAGGCAAATGATCGACTTACGATTGATCATATTGATGGCCCATATAGTGAAAACTCGGCCCTGAAGTCGCTGATCCTCAACCGCGGCATCTAACCTTAATTGAGTTACAACATATGAAAGCGCTGGTACTTGGAGGAAGAGGTGTCATTGGCCAAGCCATTGCCGAACGCTTGGGCGAAACCGGATGCCAAGTTACTGCAGTTGGACGCCAAGAGTTTGATTTGACGAATTCTGAACAGATTGCGGACTTTTTCGGTAAGACCGAGGCAAGTTTTGACATTCTTGTTCACTCGGGGGGGCACAACGTTCCCAAGACATTCGATGCCCTAAGTGATGATGAAATAAGGCTCGCATTGGATGCGAACTTGTTTGGCTTTCTGGATGTCACAAGGTTTTGCATGCCCTATTGGCGAAAGATGAAAAAGGGCAGGATCGTTGTTATATCGTCATTGTATGGATTTCTCGGCCGTCGAGGTCGCCTGCCCTATGTCATGTCGAAACACGCCCTGAATGGGGCTGTCAAAACTTTGGCGATCGAACTCGCGCCGCACGGTGTGCTTGTGAATAGTGTTTCGCCTGGGTATATCGCTACTTCGATGACCTATAGAAACAACACAGCGCAAGATATCGAAAAACTGGTTGCCGGCATTCCGGTTGGGCGGATGGGGACGCCTGAGGAAGTTGCAAAGGCCGTCGAGTTCTTATGCTCTGACCTTAATACTTATATCAATGGACACGATTTGATTATCGACGGCGGGTTCTCCGCTGGCGGATTTCAATAACAGGATGAAACTATGAAGAGCTTCCTCATAAATGGCGTCAAACTAGAATTGGCAAAACAGGTCACCATGGACGAAGATCTACATATCCGCTCAGTGCCCCGGCCATATACCGTCACATTCCAGTCAGGTTCCGGCGCAGGCAAACGATTGCGCGACGATATTCTCAAGACCCCGTCTCCGCTGCTGTTGGCTGACCAGTGGATATATGACAATTATCTTGCAAAAGAGTCAGGGCTTGAAAAAGTGCCCAGATTCTTAGTGCCTGCGATCGAAGAAAATAAGGCAATTCAGACCGTTCTTGAAATCGTCGACTTCCTTGAAAAGAATGGTGCGTCGAAGACGTCAATGCTGTATGTGGTTGGAGGGGGGATCATTCAGGACTTGGGCGCTTTTTCTGCCTACATGTTCAAGCGGGGTATCCCCTGGACCTTTGTTCCGACTACCCTGCTGGCCCAAGGTGACAGTAGCGTCGGAGGCAAGACTGCGCTGAATCACCGGCAGACAAAGAATCTTCTGGCACTCTTCTCCGCGCCTAGAAGGATCATTACTGATACTGGTTTCCTGGCCACCCTTTCTGATGAAGACTGGCTCTCGGGCGGTGGCGAGATTTTGCGTCTTTGCATTACGGGCGGCGAGCAGTCGCTGAAGGAACTGGAGCAGGGCGTGGCCAGTTTCGTGCGCCGAGAACTTAATGTCACCACTCACCTGATCCGCGTCTCGCTCACGGTGAAGAAGGCAGTGGTCGAGTTTGATGAGTTCGAGCTTGATACACGGCGCTCCATGAATTACGGACACAGCTTTGGGCATGCACTGGAAGCCCTCACTGATTATCGGATCGTGCACGGCATTGGTGTAGCACTTGGCATCCTGGTGGAGAACGAGGTTTCATATCTCCGCGGCATCCTGCCGAAAGAGCAGCGTGACCGAATACTCCTGCTGACCAATCAGATCGTTTCCGATCATGTCTGGAATATCTTCCAGCACGCCAGCATGGATGGCGTGTTGGACCTCCTCAAGCGGGATAAGAAGGCCGAGGGCCCTGTTCTCAAACTGGCAACGCTCGCGCATATCGGAAGGATCGATTTCGTTGACCTGCGTTTGGATACCACTGGCGAAGTCGAGGTTCGGCAAGCCTATGCAAGTGTGATCCAGGCCATGACCGCTCTGCGCAATGCCTGACTCGGTAATTTTGGTCGACTTCGGTGCAAGCAGGGTCAAGGCGGTCCACTGGTCCCTTGCGAACGGATATGCCATTGCGAGTCGCGAATGTCCTGCGCCTGCGCTGCGCCATGGCACGCATGGTGAGGCCGAGGGTGATCCCGAGCATTATTGGCAGGCACTGGAGGCGACAGCAGGGCAATTAGTTGCAACCGATCTTGGGGTCCGTGACTTATGGCTTTGTACGGAGATGCATGGCTTCATCCTTGCGGACCCGCATGACCCCAAGCCCGTTACGCCCTATATCAGCTGGCAAGATCAGCGTGCATGCCACAAGGCGGGTCAGGAACTCAGCATCCTTGAAAGGCTTGCGCCACACGGGTCATCTCTGATGGCGGAGGCCGGAATACGCCTTCGCCCTGGCTTGCCTATAGTGAACTTGGCCGCCATGCAGGCCGAGGTAGATAAACCCGCTCCGGCCCGATTTCTGACATTGGCTGATTGGCTATTGGTGAGAGGAGGAGAGCGCTGCCCACGCTGCCACCCAACGCTGGCGGCTGGCACGGGACTCTATTCGCTGAACGAGCGTGACTGGTCGCCTGCGCTTATGAGGCTTGCCGGCATAGATCCAAGCAAGCTGCTTATGCCCGCTATTTTGTTTGAGTCGACCTTGCCTGTCGGTTCGATACGGCTGCATGATCGCTCCATCCGTGTCTGGGGCGGGCTTGGAGATTTGCAGGCTGCAGCGCACGGAGCGGGTTTCCCACAAAAATCTTCCATATTGATCAACTTGGGCACGGGCTCGCAAGTCATGGCCCTGACGCCCACAAAGACAGAAAATATCGAGATTCGTCCTTGTGCTCAGGGAGAGATGGCGCACGCCATCACACACATTCCATCGGGACGCGCATTGAACACGTTTGCTTCGTTTATCGACGAATGTGTTCGCCTTGGTGGCGGCCAACCTTTGTTTTGGCGGGTTTTTTCTGAGCTAACTGCCGAGGAAGTGCTGGCAGCGGAGGCAGCTATCGATTTGAATGTCTTTCATGCGGCCTGGCATTACACACAGGGCGGCAGCATCACGCACATTAACGAAGGCAACTTCGACCTTCGCTGGCTGATGCGAACCTTGGCAAAATCCTGGCTTGATCAGTACCAAGAGGCGCTGACCGCAATTAGCGCAGAACATCCGAGTCCCACCTTCCTTGTGTGTGGCGGGCTTTCACGCCGCAGTTCGTTCATTCGGCAGGTACTCGAATCCCAACTCGGGAAACAGGCTATCGAATGGCCGCCGCGTACTGGTGAAGAAACGCTTGATGGCCTTCTCAAACTGGCTGAAGCCTCCATGTAATCTTTTACGAATACTTTAACTCATGAAACTTTCCGATTACGTTGCAGATAAAGTTGTTGAGCTTGGGGTGGGGCACGTTTTTATGGTGACCGGTGGCGGCGCCATGCATCTGAATTACTCTCTTGGCAAGCATCAAGGCTTGGAGTGCATCTTTAACCATCACGAGCAAGCCTGCGCGATGGCGGCGGAGGCCTACTGCCGCTGCACCAACAAGTTGCCGCTGGTTAACGTGACCACCGGCCCGGGCGGCACGAACGCCATTACCGGCGTGTACGGCGCATGGACCGACTCGATCGGCATGGTCGTGATTTCCGGGCAGGTCAAGTACGAAACCACGGTGCGCAGTACCGGCCTGCCCCTGCGTCAGTATGGCGACCAGGAAGTCGACATCATTCAGCTGGTCAGGACGATCACCAAGTATTCGGTCATGGTGACGGATCCCAAGACCATCCGCTACCACCTTGAAAAGGCGTTTTACCTAGCCCAGAGTGGCCGCCCCGGGCCTTGTTGGCTCGATATTCCCCTCGATATCCAGGGGGCGCAAATCAATGCGGATGAGCTGGCTGGTTTCGATCCGGCTGTGGAGGCATCACCCAAGCCGGGAACCGATTTGACGGTAGCCATACCCCGCATCATCGAACTGCTGCGGTCGGCGCAGCGGCCCGTGCTCTTTGCGGGGGGTGGAGTGCGCATCAGCGGTTGCCACGACGCGTTCCTCGAACTCGTGGATCGGCTAGGCATTCCCGTGGTGACCGGCTGGAACGCACATGATGTCATTACAAATGACCATCCTTTCTATGTAGGTAGACCTGGTACGGTTGGTGATCGATCCGGCAACTTTGCAGTCCAAAACGCCGATATCCTGTTTGTGCTTGGCAGCCGTTTGAACATTCGGCAGGTCAGCTATAACTGGAAGTCCTTTGCCCGCAAGGCCTACAAGATTTGGGTTGATGTTGATGAGCTGGAGCTGAAGAAGCCATCTGTCCAGGCCGACTTTCCTGTGGTTACGGATCTGCAGACCTTCATACCTGCCTTATTGCAGGCCGGCTATCCAGGGCCGACGGTTGCGCACCGGGAATGGCTGGAGTGGACCAAGGTGCGCCAAACCAAATATCCTGTTGTCCTACCTGAGTACTGGGACAGCAATAAGGTCAATCCCTATTGCTTTATGGAGGCGTTGTTTGCTCGATTACCCGAGAATCAGGTGGTTGTCAGTGCTAACGGTTCAGCCTGCGTAACGAGTTTTCAGACAGCGAATATCAAGAAGGGACAGCGATTGTGGACAAACTCCGGATGCGCTTCCATGGGCTATGAACTGCCGGGAGCTATCGGGGCGTGCAAGTCCACAGGCAATGCTACAACTGTATGTCTGGCGGGCGATGGCAGCATCATGATGAATCTGCAGGAATTGCAGACCATAGCAACCAGCAATTTGCCGATCAAAATCTTCCTGCTCAACAACTCTGGTTATGTGTCGATTTTCCAGACCCAGAAAAACTTTTTCAATGGCGACGAGGTTGGTGCTGGGCCGAATTCGGGCGTTGGCTTTCCCAACTTTGAACGATTGAGCTATGCGTTTGGTTTGTCCTATGTCCGCTGTAGCAGGCATGACGAAATGAGCCGTTGCATTGAGCAGACCATGGCTCAGCCCGGCCCTGCCATTTGTGAGATTGTGATTGATGAAAATGTGCCATTTGCCCCCAAGCTGTCCTCTAAACAGCTTCCGGATGGCAAGATTGTTTCCCCTCTGCTTGAGGACCTAGCCCCTTTCCTGCCGAAGGACGAGCTTGCATCCAATATGTTGATCGATGATGATGACCAGTGACGGAGATACGCGGTCGAAGCACATCCTCGTTACAGGAGGGACCGGATTTTTCGGCCGTTCACTTCTCCGGCACTGGCTGAATGAAAAGCGACCGCCCGCCGATCCAAATATGAATGTTTGTCTGCTGTCACGCAATCCGGGCAAATTCCTGGAGCATTATCCTGAGTTTGGAAATATTCCGTGGCTGTCATTTCATCAGGGGGACATTCTGCATCCGGAAACCTATCCACAGGCCAAGAAATTTACCCATCTTCTGCATGCGGCGACTGATTCGACGCTGGGGCCACAGCTTAGCCCGCTGGACCGCTACCTGCAGATTGTGGATGGCACGCGCCACATGCTGGAATATGCTGTTGCAAACAATATTCCTCGCTTTCTACTTACCAGTTCGGGTGGTGTCTATGGCCCACAGCCACAACACATGGAACAGATTCCAGAAAGCTACAACGGCATGCCGGATCCCCTCAATCCCCAGCATGCTTATAGTGTGGCCAAGCGGGCAGCCGAACACTTGTGTGCGCTGTACAAGGATCGGCATGGCATTCAGCCAATCATAGCGCGCTGCTTCGCCTTTGTCGGATGTGACCTGCCGCTAAATGTCCATTTCGCGATTGGCAACTTCATTCGCGACGCCATGTATTCAAACGAAATCGTCGTAAAGGGAGATGGGACGGCGATTCGATCCTACATGGATCAAAGGGATCTTGCCATGTGGTTATTGACATTGCTTCATGACGGACGGCCAGGCGAGGCTTACAATGTAGGATCAGACCAGGCGCTGAGCATCGCCGAATTGGCCCATCTCGTCCGCGATACCATCAGCCCGGGCAAGGCGGTGCTAATCGCAGGGAAGGCAGACCAAAACAACTTCCGCAACCGATATGTACCGGACATCAGCAAAGCCAGATCTGAACTGGGCCTGGCGATCAAGATTGGACTTGGCGATGCGATCCGAGACACCGCACGGCACTATGGTACAGCTGTGAACATATGAATCGGAATTGCACAACCGTCATCTTCGACCTGGATGGCACACTGATCGACTCTGCAGCGTCCATAGCAACTTCATTGCGGTACGCTTTTGAAAAGGTAGGTGTTCAACCGATCAGGACTATCGACCGAGAGTTGATCGGACCTCCGCTCAAGGAAACGATACTGGCCCTTGTTCCGCCGACAGAGAGCAATCTCGTCGATGAGGTTGCTGGGCAATTCAAGGCACATTACGACGGCGAAGGATGCTTGCAGGCATCGCCATACGAGCATATACCCTGGATGGTTGCCTATCTGAGGGGGCGAGGTTTCCGTACATTTGTGGCGACCAACAAGAGAGCTATACCCACCCGCAAAATCATTGAACATCTCCGATGGGTCGATCAATTTGATGGGGTATATGCCCTGGACAGCTTCGAACCTCCCCTGGAGCACAAAGCCCAGCTACTGGAGCGCATACTCGTATCGGCGCGACTAGACAATCAGTCATGCGTGTATGTGGGGGATCGACACGAAGACTTCCTTGCGGCCGACGCCAATCAGATTGCCTTTATCTTTGTTCCCTGGGGATATGGAAAGTCTGACGGCAAAGCATTCGGATATCGGACGATAAGCACCCCGGAGGGCCTGGTCAATGCGATTACTACCCACTAGCTTGAGAGGATGGCTGGCAGCCAAGCCGACCAGGTACTTGATTGCTGGTGCCTGGAATACCGCGTTCGGCTATGCTATCGGCGTGCTCTTGTATCTGTTGCTGGTTCAGGACATTGGAATTGTGTGGGTAGGCATCTTGGCGAACATGATCTCGATCACCATGTCGTTTACTGTTTACAAATTGTTTGTATTCCAAACCAGAGGGAATTGGGCGAGAGAGTATCTGAGAAGCTATGTTATCTACGGCGGTTCAGGCGTGCTCGGAGTGATTCTTCTCTGGCTGCTGGTTGGGCAATTGGGATTCAATATCTGGATTGGTCAGGCAATGTCGATTTTCCTGGTGGTGGTTGCTTCGTATATCGGACATTCCAGATTTACCTTTAAGAAGATTTAAGAAGAGCGTAGGCGTATGTCGAGGAAAATGATCAGTTTCATATCACCCTGCTTCAACGAGGAAGAAAATGTTGAGGAACTCTATGAACGGGTCTGCCGCGCAATGGAACCCTTCGCGAATTACGATTTAGAATACATCTTCATCGACAATGCGTCGACGGACGGAACTGTCGCGAAATTGAAGTCCCTGGCCGCTCACGACCGCCGCCTCAAGATCATCGTCAACACGCGCAATTTTGGTCACATACGCTCGCCCTACTGGGGAATCCTGCAGACAAAAGGCGATGCGACCATCTATCTGGCTTCGGATTTACAGGATCCCCCGGAGATGATCGGCGAGTTCATCAAATCATGGGAAGAGGGTTACAAGGTGGTGCTGGCTACCAAGCCGGTAAGCAAAACCAATCCTATTACGCATTTCCTTCGCAAGAGCTATTATCACATCCTCGACAAAATATCAGATGTAACCCATATCAAAAATGCGACGGGATTTGGACTTTATGATAAAACGGTATTGGACCAGATAAGATTGATTGAAGACCCATATCCATATTTTCGGGGACTGATCAGAGAGCTTGGCTACGAGGTGAAGTGTATACCGTTTTCCCAGCCACGGCGCTTGCGAGGGATTTCCAAGAACAACTTCTATAGCCTATACGATATTGCCCTGCTGGGCGTGGTAAGTCATTCTTTAGTTCCGCTCAGGATGGCCACATTAGGGGGGTTTGTCCTGAGCGCGGTATCTTTCTGTATTGCAGTTGTTTATCTTGTTAAGAAACTGCTTGCGTGGGACAGCTATGCGATAGGTATGGCGCCATTAATTATCGGACTTTTCTTTGTGAGTGGGATAATTCTTTTCTTTCTGGGGGTATTGGGGGAATACATTGGCGCAATCTTAACCTATGTACAAAAACGGCCAATCGTTGTGGAAAAGGAAAGAATCAACTTTGAATAATGATGGACTTTTGTGTGTATGCTTAAAGGGGCCTGATGTGGGTATCCAATCGCTTTTATGAGGAGGTTTGCGGTGTATTTTCGACCAAGGAGGATTTTGGATTTTACAATTGGCTTTCTGGATTGAGGAAGCATTTATGGCTCTATGTGAATTACCGTGGGTAAAGTTGGCTCTATATGAATTACCGTGGGTAAAGTTCTTGTCTAAGGGCCTGGAAGCTGGCCCAATCTGACCTTCCGATCATACGAACCGTGGACAAACCGATGAACAGCGAACAACTCTTTGGCATGGCCCTGAGCCTGCACACCCCGTGGCAAGTGGACAGCATCGAATTCAAGCCGGGGACGAGAGGTGGGGAAGAGCTTCACCTGACCATCGGCTTTGCGCGTGGCAGCCGGTTTGCCGATGCCAGCGGCCAAGCCTGTCCGGTTCACGACACGGTCATGCGCACCTGGCAGCATCTGAACTTCTTCGAGCACCCCTGTTACCTCCATTGCGCTGTTCCCCGGATCAAGACCCGCGACGGCCGGGTTGAGACGGTGTCGGTGCCTTGGGCGCGATCCGGGAGCGGCTTCACCCTGCTCTTCGAGGCCCTGGCGATGGCTTTAATCGAGCGGGAGATGCCCGTCAAGCGGGTGGCCGAGATGTTGCGCGTCAACCCCCAGCGGGTCTGGACCGTGTTCAACCACTGGGTCTGCGAAGCGCGCAAACGGGACGACCCATCGACGGTCACCCGATTGGGTTTCGACGAGACCTCCAGCCGCAAAGGGCATGAGTACATCACGCTCGGCGTCGATATGGATGCCAAACGGCCGCTCCATGCCGAACCCGGCAAGGGTGCCGAGGCGTCTGAAGGCCTCGGTGCGCCCTCGAAAATCGTCATACGGATCAGCAGCTTACACACGCACCCCGGGGGGGTCATGCAGCGACCTGCCAAGAGGTCAAGCCGGAGCAGATCGTCGAGGCCAGCATGGACATGTCGCCCGCCTTCATGGCCGGGGTCGGCAAGTCCTTCCCGAAGGCGAAGATCACCTTTGACCGTTTTCATGTGGTCAAGCTGCTCAACGAGGCGATAGACACGGTGCGCAAGCTGGAACGGCGCGAGCATGAGGCCTTGAAGGGGCACAAGTACACCTTCCTCAAGGACTGGGATCGTTTGTCGGACAAGCGCCGGCGGGAGTTGGTCAAGCTCATGGATGACTACCCGACCCTGGGCGAGGCGTATCGGCTCAAGACGCTGTTCAACGACCTCTGGACGATGCCCAACATTCCGAGTGCTGAGGCTCACTTCGCGGCCTGGTCCGAGGAAGTCCAGCGTGCCGGCATCCAGCCTTTCATGCAGTTCGCCAAGACGGTCAAGTCCCACTGGACCGGCATCGTCAGATTCATCGAGTCGCGCCTGACCAACGGGTTACTGGAAGGGATCAACCACAAAATCCAGCTCGCCAAACACCGTGCTCGCGGATACCGCAACATCCAGAACTTCATCAATATGGCCTATTTCCTCTGCGGAAAGCTGGATTTTTCTTTCTCTCGCAGGGCGCCCGCATGAACGGCGCTACCCACTCGATTTCACCAGGAGCCGCATTGGTTCGAATTTTTTACTGGATTGCATTACTATACCTCTTGGGTTTTATATTTGTAACCCTTGATGTTTTTTACAATACGGGAGTATTGCCAATACCGTTCTTTAGGGATGTGCATAATACATTCATGGATTTCTTCCATGTCAATTGGTGGGCGCATCACGAGGGTTTTTATTCTGAATTTCGATCGATCTACTCGCCAGTAAATATAGTCATTGGCAAGATACTCAGTGATGTACAACTGAGTAATGGCGCTTTCGAATTGCGTCATGATGAATTTCGCACACTTTTGTTATTTCAGGCAGTAGTTTGGGGTCTAAGTTGTTATTACACATATAGGCTATTGGCGGGTACGCGAGATCGCGTTGTTTGGACGGCATTATTGAACCTGTCCTTCCCGATGCTGTTTGCCATTGAGCGGGGGAATTATATTATTCTGACATTGCTGCTATTTCTTGTTTATATGCATAAGTATAGCAATGGAAGCAGGATATCTCTTTTGAGTCCATTATTTGCTCTTGTAGTTATGAGTAAACTGCATGCCGGTATATTCCTTGTTTCAGATTTTATTAAAAAGAGGTGGAGCTATATCGCAACATTTTTCTTCTGGCTCCTCTTTTTTTTTATAACATCTGGATTTATTGCAGGAGTAAATGATTGGTATCGGTTACCAATAAATATTTTGGGTTTTTTATCGGGTGGTGGAAACCAAGATATTTTTCAGCTTTTCGCCCCAACCGCCAGCATTTCTGGTCTGGCGGATCGTTTGGGGCTTGCATATTCCCTTAGCGAATCAGGCTTGTTCTTTATTAAATTCATTGAAATCTGTCTATATGTTTCTGTATTTGGCATATATTATGCATTGGTGATTCGTTTCCAAAAGGAGGGGGTGAATGAATGGGTATTCAAATTGGCCACTTTTCTGGTTGCGACTCTTCTTGTGCCATCGCTGGGTTATTACGCAATAATAATGGCGTATCCAATAATATTGTACCTGTTAAAAAACAATCTGTTATCCTCATATCAAAGAATATTGTGCATTCTTATCGTGCTTCCGTACCCTATCCTGATCAGCGGGCCGCTAGCGACCCTCAATCTCGAGCCGGCATTCCGTAGTTCAGGAGCCGTATCTGTTGATATTGGCCTGACATTAAATTCCTTGGCGCCAACATTTTTCTGTCTATTGTTCGTTTTGTCTGTGTCAATAAGAGCGCTGCAGCTAGACAAGCCTATTGATTTTATACTTAGGGATTTTTTCCATAATGGGGTTTTGTATATGTCAGATAATAGAAATTCTTGGGCGCGATCGCCCGTCGTTTGGATTGTTGTTGGGTTCATTTCTATTTCGTTAATCCTTTATCAGATTAGATATGGTTTGCGTGAGTTTTCCGCAGGGTTTAACTCCAGGCAGGATGTTCTTGAAACACGAATTTATTTGAAGGGTCTCATTCACAATCCGGAGGTGTTTTATCAGTCATCTCTTGTTAAGGAGAGAAATGGCGATTATGCTGGTGCAATATTAGATATGCGCTTTGCTATTGGATTGCTTGTGGGTAATGACTGTAATTCAAAATTTATCGATCGCTACGAAGCCAGACTCAAATCGCTAATCAACACTTGCAGTAATCACGAAAAACCCTGCCAAGGTGTTATTCCTGGAATGAGGGAAAATCCAGGTAATCCCACCAAGGTGTATTGATCTGGTTAAAATGTACTCAGGTGTTATATGCTCGAGAGAGTTCTAAATTTCATGATTGTGGCCTTTCTGGGGGTGATTATATGTTTGCAGCCACTAGGCCCTGATGAATTCTACTTTATGAATGAGGCGTGGCAGATTGCAAATCATGGAAAGCAGCCAATTGACACTTATCCATTCCCGCTATACCCATCACTGATGGGGGCCTTCATTAAGGCTTTCGAGAATCAATTCCTGGTATTTCTTGTTATTAAACTTTTTTTGTTGGGCCTATTGCTGTTAATATATATTCGTATTTCGAATGGATCAAATGGTTTAGGCCTATATCTTCTTACCGCGCTATTTATTCTCCTGATATCTCGCCGAGGCCTTGATCTGAGGCCAGAGTCGATAGCAGTTATTTCGGCGTTGACCTCGATTTTTCTTTTGAGTTATTTTAAGTTATGGGCAGGTGCTCATAGAAATCTCTTACTATATGCGTTTATTGGCTTGCAACTTGTTGTTGGATCCGCTTCCCCAAGGTTCATGATATTTGTAATATTTTCCCTTGTTGTTGTCTATAGGCTGTATTGTCGTGGTAATTTGAGACCGTATCTTACAGCCATAGTGATTTCATCTTTATTGTACATGCTTATATACTCCAATCTTGTGAGTCATGTTTACGACAATGTCACACATTTTCTCACTCATCCTGACATGGATCTACGGCAAAATGCAACTATCGAATACAAGTTGTCTAGAATCTTTGGCCCGCGCTATCTGTTTCCATACTTGTTGGCATTGCTTTTCTTTCTGTTTTACAGAGACATCTCCAGTTTAGGGCGCAAGGTGTTTGATATTTTTGTTTTGTATGTTTCTTGCGCTGTATTTTATACCCTGTTCGTTATAACATATGATCGTGTCCCTTACGAATACGTAAGCTTGCCGCTAATATGTAGTGCAATACTTGCCTTTGTCGCCAGGTATGTACGAATCGGTTCCCAAAAAGTCTAGCGATATTATAACGCCGATATTATGTCAAGGATTCTATTGATTTTCGGATGGATTGTGCTTATTTATTTCGCGAAGGATGTTGTAAGGCAGACCGCCATCGTCCTTGATTATTTTTCCCGTGGTGATCAGCCAGAGACGCCTTCGGAACTTCTTTTTGATCGTGAATATTTAGCGCCATGGGTTCAACTTGCATACGCTAAGGACTTTTGTGATAGATTCTCAGGCTATCATGTTTTTGTTACTAATTATCGCTGGCATCCATTGTGCCTTGAGGATCACTATAGTGGCGCAGCCTCTGTCGCGCGTTTGTCTGATCAGGCCGTTATTCGCTTAATTAATACGACTTACAATGATGTTATCAGTTTTAGTAATAGCCATGATTTCGTCATCGTTTACAGATAGCTGATTAACGTATGCCATTACGCACTTTCTGGCAACGTTTTTTCGGCAGGCTGCCGCATGTCCCCATTGCATGCGATACCCGTGATACCGGACCTACTGCCGCGCACAGGGTTTTGATCCTGACGGGGTCCAAGCGCAATCAGAATTACTACCGAGATATTGAACTGGCACGCCAGACCCGTTCAGTTATGTTGACGGAAGATTTTGATTTTGCAGCCCATGATTGGGATGTTGAGAGAATTGCCAGGGTATATTTTGCGGAACGGCCCGATTGGGTGTTTGTCAATTACATACAATCTTACAGCCATAAA
>SXGT01878279.1_pt1 | contig 14662 bp, 4 predicted proteins | sample 3176221 | NCBI WGS metagenome assembly SXGT01 (sample SAMN11356862, study PRJNA531348) | freshwater metagenome | isolation source: freshwater sample F1-120 | place: China: Fuxian Lake, Yuxi | collected 2017-12-25
ACCTCGGTGGGCGCGAATTACCCGGTGAGAATCTGCCGGCGCGTGCCCGGTTCCGGAACCCAGGCCAGCATCAACAACTGGATTCTGGACAACCCCTGCAATAACGCGGGCTTGACACCATCTACCGGCAATACCCCCAATGTCGCTCAGGGTTCCGGTTCCAGCGACACGACCAATTGCTTGAAAGCCTGGAATACCGGCACGCCCCAAACCATCGCCACCGACGTGGCCCCCGGCACATTCACGGTCGGCGCCGCGGGCACCACCGGCTGGGCGATAGGCCCCATGGGTCTGGAAAAAGCCGACGCCAATTTCAAGTTCGTAAAGATCGATGGCATCGCGCCCACCGACACGAACGTGCATGACGGCAAGTACGCCATGTGGTCCGAAATGACCATCCAGTACCGCGTAGACACCACGGGTGGGACCATCCCCCTGTCGGGCGCTAAGCTGGGCTTCGTCAACAGCCTGAAAAGCATGATGGGCGCCGCCACCAACCTGGCGAGCCTCAACGCCCTGCTGCCGAACTGGACCGCCCTGGGCGGCGCTTACCTGGCTTTGTCCACCAACACGGGCCAGGTGCCGGACGCGGTCTTGAACAGGACGATCAATCCGGTGGTGGCTTTCACCCACACCACTACCAGCACGGATAACTGCCGTGTTCCCGCCATGAACCCGACCCATGCCGCCAAGACCCCGTTGGGGTTCTGAGGGGTGTAGGCCAAGCCCATCACCGTGCCGGCCGCGGTAGCCGGCATCGGTGGGTGGGATTGTTCGCGGAACGGGTTCGGGGTTTTCGCCCCGAGCCTTTTTCGCGTTATGGCGCTGGCTCATCCGGGGGGATTTCCAAGCGCGCCAGACCGGAAAACCGGGTGGCTGTATAACAAGGTTTATTGAATGCGAACAGGTTTAATCGGATTTCTCGCCTGGCTGGCCTGGGCCGCCGCGGCGGCTAGCGAACAGCCGGAAGCCGCCGCGCAATCGGTCAACTTCGATATTTGGGCCTACCGTATCGACGGCAACACCGTCCTGGGCAATGAAGCCTTGGAACGGACGGTGTATCCGTTCACCGGGCCCGGCAAGTCCATCGACGCCGTCGAGGAAGCCCGCAAGGCGCTGGAAAAGGCTTATCACGACGGAGGCTACACGACGGTGCTGGTCGATATTCCGGAACAGGACGTGGAAGAAGGGCTGGTGGTGCTACAAGTCACGGAGGGCCGAGTCGGACGCTTGAATGTCACCGGCTCCCGGTATTACTCCCTGGGGAAGATCAAGGAGCAGGTGCCGGCACTGGCGGAAGGCCAGGTGCCGCACATGCCGACAGTACAGAAGCAGTTGGAGAACCTAGCCGAGGAAAGCCAGGACCGCAACGTGACCCCGGTCATGCGGGCCGGCCAGACTCCTGGAAAGCTCGATGTCGAATTGCAGGTCAAGGACCAACTGCCGTTGCATGGCGGGGTGGAATTGAATTCCCGCAATAGCTCGAACACCACCCTGACCCGCTTGATCGGGTCGATCCGCTACGACAATCTTTGGCAGTTACAGCACAGCGCTTCCCTGCAATATCAGGTTTCGCCGCAGAATTCCGACCAAGTGGAAGTCTGGTCCGGCACCTATGCCCTGCCCCTGGGATTTTGGGATTCGCGCCTAGCATTCTATGGCGTGGGGATATCCTCGAACACCGATATTTCGACAGCCGGCGCGATGAGCGTGGTCGGCACCGGGGAAATCTACGGCCTGCGGCTGGTCAAGCCGTTCGGCTCCGACCCGAATTTGTTCCATAGCCTCACCTTGGGCTTCGATTACAAGGATTTCGGGCAATCGATCGTGACCGGCGCCGACAACCAGGCTAGCCCCATCCACTACGCGCCCTTCATGCTCGGCTACGACCTGGTCCACCGGGGAGAACAGCGCATGTCGTCGCTGGATTTGGGGCTGCATTTCTCCATCCAGGGCCTAGGCAACAACCCCCAGGAATTCGCCGACAAGCGCTACAACGCCAAACCCGACTACATGTATTTCACCCTGGAATTCAAGCATCAGGAAATCCTGCCCTACGATTTGCGGCTGCTGGTCAGGGGCAACGGCCAAATCACTGACACGCCCCTGATTTCCAACGAGCAATTCTCGGCGGGCGGCCCCACCAGTGTGCGCGGCTACCATCAAACCGAAGTGCTGGGCGACGACGGCCTCAGCGGTTCCCTGGAACTCTACACCCCCAAGCTGCTGGACAGCGAGTATATCCAGGAAATCCGGGCGTTGGGCTTCGTGGACGGCGCTAGGCTGTGGGTGTTGCAGCCGCTCAAGGGCAGCCCCGCCGGCTATCACCTCGCCAGCGCCGGAGCCGGTTTCCGGATGCGGGCCTTCAACCGTTTCATCAACGAACTCGACTGGTCCTACCCCTTCGTCGGCATAAACAAGGTGGCGGTCGGGGAGCAGCGCATCGATTTCAGGGTGGCATATGAGTTTTAGGCGCATATCGAAAATGGCGAATCCCGCGGATCGCGAGGACGGAACTCCGGTTTCCGGAAGCGGCGGCGGCTGTGGATTGCCGCGCAAGAAACCCCTGGCCGAGGCCATCGGCTCCCTGATTCTGGGCGGTTTCGCCCTGGGCCTGGCGCCGCCGGCGCGCTCGGAATTGCCGATACCGTCCAGCGTGTTCGTGGCGCCCGGCAACGGCAAGGTGCTGGCCCCGGTCGTCAATGGCAACACCATGACGATCAAGCAGATATCGGACAAGGCCACGCTGGATTGGCAAAGCTTCAATATCGGCAAGGACAATACGGTTCGTTTCAACCAGCCTTCCGCCACCGCCATCGCCCTGAACAATATCCACCAAGCCGATCCCAGCCGTATCCTCGGCAATCTGAGCGCCAACGGCCAAATTTACCTGGTCAACCAAAACGGCTTCGTGTTCGGCAAGGATTCGCGGGTGGACACCAACAGCCTGGTGGCCAGCACGCTGGCCATCACCCAGAACGTTTTGAAAACCGGCTTGAGCAAGGCCATCGTGAAGAGCGGTGACCCGGCCCTAGTCGGGGATGGCGAGTTTTATCGCAAGGACGCCGAGGGCAAGGTGTTGACGGACGCCCAGGGCAATCCCCTGGCGCGGGAAATCAGCATCGAGCAAGGCGCGAAACTCACCGCGCGCGATGGCGGCCGCATCCTAATTACCGCGCCTTCGGTGGTCAACCGGGGCGATATCCAGACTCCGGGCGGGCAGACGATCCTGGCCGCCGCCACCGACAAGGTCTATTTGCAGGAAGCCGATAGCCGGAAAACCGGCGTGCGCGGACTGCTGGTCGAGGTGGCGACCGGCGGCAAGGTGGAAAACCTGGGACGCATCGCCGCCAAGCGCGGCAACGTGACGCTGGAGGGATTCGCGGTCAACCAGAATGGGCTCATCTCGGCGACGACCTCGGTGCGGCTTAACGGCTCGATCAGGCTGCTCGCCAGGGAGAAGGGCGACAATCCCGTGGCGACTCCGGACGGCAAATTCGCGCTCGCGCCGAATCTCACCGGCCGGGAAGAAGAGCACCGCGATGGCTTGGGCAAGCACGCTCGGGTGGTTCTGGGCCAGGGCAGCGTCACCCAGGTGCTGCCGGAAACCGCCAGCGGCCAATCGGCGGTCGACGAGCAAACCCAGGATCCCTCGCGGATCGAGATCATGGGCAAGCAGGTCGCCGTCATGGAATCCTCGCGGATTACCGCGCCCTCGGGCAAGGTTGCCATCGCGGCGACCGCCAATCCCGCCGATCCCGCCGCCGAGAGAACCGCCGATCCCCAGGCATACCTGGATATCCGGCCCGGCGCCAAAATCGACGTGGCGGGGCTGAAAAACGTCCCGGTGCCGATCGCCAAGAATATCGTCGAGGTGGAACTGAGATCCTACGAATTGCGGGACGCCCCCCTGCAAAAGGACAAGAGCGGGGCGCTGTACGGCAAGAAGGTCTATGTGGACATCCGGGGTAGCCAAAAGGGCAGAATTCCCATCGCCGACATCAGCGGCGCCATCGCCCGGATCGAGCGCACCGTGGCCGAACGTAGCGTCAATGGCGGCAGCGTGGCGCTCTCCTCGGCCGGGGATTTGAACATCGGCCAGAACGCCAGCCTAGATGTTTCCGGGGGTTCCACCCAATACCAGCCGGGTTATGTGAAAACCACCCTGGTCTCGTCCCAGGGCAAATATTACGAAATCGGCAAGGCCGATCCCAACCGCCGTTACGACGGCGTGCTGGGCCTGGTAACCCGGCAAGATCGACATTGGGGAGTCACGCAAACCTGGAATCTCCCCGGCCCCGTCAACACCGGGCGCTACGAACAAGGCTATACGCAAGGGGCCGACGGCGGCCGGATCGATATCCGCGCCAACCAGCTGCAATTGCAAGGCAATCTCCAAGGACAAACCATCGACGGCCCCTTTCAGCGCGAAAGCGGACAGCGCGCCCAGGGCAGCGCCTTGAACATCGACCTAGGCTTTTCCTTGTTGAGCGCCCAGCCGGTGGCCTTGCTGGGGGAAGCCGGGAACATCGAGGCACAACTCAAGCAATTGTCCGCTGGCATGAACACGGTGCTGAACAATCCCCTGGTGCTCATGGACCGCTATCTGGAGCGCTCCGGCTTCCGCTCCACCAGCATCGCCACCCACGGGGCCGTGGGCGTTTCCGCGCAAGCCGACCTGGCCTTGCCGTTCGAGGGCGGCCTGAGCCTGCAAGGCGGCAAAATAGAGTTCGACGGACATGTAGCCGCGCCCTCGGGACAGGTCGCCTTGAAAACCCGGTTCGAGGAAGGCGCCACGGATATCGGCTTGGACGGCAAGATCCATCTGGCGCCCGGCTCGCGCATCGACGTCGCGGGACGATGGACCAACGATCTGATCGACAAATCGGCCGAACGGGGGACGCCACCCCTAGGGCCGCTTCCCATGGATGGCGGCAAGGCCAGCGTCTCCGCCGATGGCGATCTGGCCTTCGACGCCGGATCGGAAATTTCCGCCGACGCCGGCGCTTGGCTGAACGCCGCGGGCAAGCTGGCGACGGGCAAGGGCGGAGCCATTGCCTTGGAAGCCTTGTCCTCCGGGCAAAACCCCAATGTGGAAATCAGCAGCCGGAACGGCTCGAATCTGAGCCTCGGTGGGCTGGTCCACGCTTACGCCACGGACCACGGCGGCACGCTGAGCCTGGCCAGCAACCAAATCCTGATCGGGGATTCGTTCTCGTCCTACCGGCCCATCGGCCAGGGCTTGACACCCCTGATGCTCTCGCCCGCGACGTTTAATTCCGGCGGATTCAGCGGCTACTCGTTGGCCTCGAATCTCAACGGCATCTCCCTGGGATACGACGCCACCGTACAGCTACGCGCCCAAAATCTGGCATTCGACGACAATTACCAGCAGGCGCGCACCGGCACTCCAATTCTGAAGCTGGCCAAAATCCAGCAACTCGACGACGCCCTGCGCCAGCCGGTCAATTTGAGCCTGACGCTCAAGCAACCCAGCAATTCCTACACCACGGATGTCGGCATCGGCCTCGACTCGGGTTCACAAATTCTCGCCGATCCGGGCGCCAGGATTACCCTCAAGACCGACGGCAAGATTTCGATCGATGGCCGGATCAGCGCCCCGGCGGGAACCATTGAGGCCGCCGTGAACCCACCCAAGGCCCTCGCTTTCGATCCCACGCAGGGCATCTTCCTGGGCGCGAGCGGAAGCTTGGAAGCCAGGGGCGCCGTCCTGCCCACGCCGGGCGTGACCGGCGGTTTGAACGAATCCAGGGTGTTGCCGGGCGGTTCCGTCCTGCTCACCGCCAATCGGGGTTATATCGCGCTGGATCGGGGCTCCGTGATCGATGTGTCCGGAGCCAGCGCCGCGATCAACGAACCCCGCCCCAACGCGGGCGAACCAGGTTTCCGCGCGGCGCCGACGGTCCATGCTTCCGACGCGGGCGCGATCGGCTTGAATGCCGCGGAAGGTGTTTTCATCCAGGGCGATCTGCTCGGCATGAGCGACCGCCGCCATGGCGCGCAAGGCGGTTCCCTGTCGGTTTCATTGCAGGCCACCCTGCGCGACCAGCCGGACGACGCCAGCCTGGCGAAGACTTTTCCCAGCACGCCCCGCGTCATCGAAATCGGCCAGGCAAACCGGGCCGACGCCCTGGGCGACTGGAAATTCGGCGTGGCGGTTCCCAACCGGCTCAACGGCCGGGCCATCCTCTCCGCGCAAGGGATAGCGGCGGGCGGTTTCGATTCGCTATCTCTCAAGGCCGACAACGAAATCCGCTTCATCGACGACGTGGGCCTCGCCACTGGCAACCAAATCGTCCTAGACGCTCCCGCCATCGGCATGGCCCAAAGCACGGGACTTGCAACTTCCAACGTCAGCCTCAACACCGCCTATCTGGCCATGGGCTCGACCCTGATTAGGGACAAGGAAAAGCTGTCCGCGGCCACCTGGGGACCGGGCACCTTCAATGCCTCGGCCCGGAACCTGGAACTGGTCGGTGGCTTGAGCCTGCGAGGCATCGGCGACACGCGCCTAGCCGCGAGCCAGGATATGCGCCTGCGCGGGATTAACCTGCCGCTGACGCGCGACTTCAAGGGCGCCTTCCTCGCCCAAGGCAACCTGACCCTGGCGGCCGACCAAATCTATCCTTCCACGCTCAGCCAATTCGAAATCGCGCTATCCGGCCCTTCCGGGAACACCCTCACCGTGCTCGGAGGCGGGAAGCCGGGGCCTGTGTTGTCGGCGGCCGGTTCGGTGAACATGACCGCGCCCAATATCGACGTGGCCGGCGTTATCAAGGCGCCTTTCGGTTCCATCGATCTGAACGCCACGGGGGAGAACCTGGTTCTGGAAAGCGGCGCGGTCGTTTCCGTATCGGCCGAGCAACGAACCATACCCTTCGGCCAAACTCAGGGCGGCATCGATTGGCTTTACCCCATCGGCAACGGCATCAACCTGCTCTATGGCCTGGGCGAAAAAGAATTGCCGCCGCCATCCGGCGCCATCCGGCTCACCGGCGCGAAAGTCAACCTGGCGCGGGGCTCCGTGGTCGATATTTCAGGCGGCGGCCAACTCTGGAGCCACGAATTCGTGAAAGGCAGCGGGGGTTCCGTCGATCTGCTGGACCCGCTCGATCCCCTGGTGGCGAGCGGCGACTTCACCTACCAGCCAAAATACGCGGTGCTGCCCTGGCTCAAGGACCGGCTGGCGCCCTACGATCCCATCGAAACGCCCAAATCCGGCCTAGGCGTGGGCGCCAGCGTCTATCTGGCCGATTCCGCGGCGGGGCTGCCCGCCGGCAAATACACCCTGCTCCCCGCCGCCTACGCGCTGTTGCCGGGCGCTTATTTGGTCACCCCCCACGCCACCGCCGTGAACGCCATGCCCGGCGTGGTTTCCCAACGGATGGATGGGGTACCCGTGGTCGCCGGACATCGGGCCGTGGCGGGCACCGGATTCACTAAATTCCAATGGGACGGTTTCGCGATACAAAGCGGCCAGGATTTCCGCAAGCTCAGCGACTACAAGGTGAACACGGCCAACGGCTTTTTCGCCAACGAAGCCAACAAGCTGGAGGTGGCCATGCCCACCCTGCCCAGGGACGCCGGCAAACTGACCCTAGAGGTCGGCAACCGGCTGAACCTGGACGGAATGGTCAAAGGCGATCCCGACCAGGGCGGGCATGGGGGGCGGATCGATATCGCGGCGAACAATCTCCGGGTGGTTCCGGACGGAAACAGCCAGTCCGCGGCCGCCGACGAGGTGCTGTTGCAAGCCCGGCAACTCGCCAATCTGAACGTCGAAAGCCTCCTGCTGGGCGGCGTCAGGAGCACGGACGGCAAGGGCGCCACCCAGATCGCCGTACAATCCGGCAGGGTGGTCGTGGACCAGGGTTCCGCCTTGAAAATGCCGGAAATCATGCTGGCGGCCAACGACCGAATCGATGTCCGCTCCGGAACCGAGTTGCGGGCGCAAGGCAAATTGGGCAACGGCGCCTCGGCCATCCACCTCGGCAACCGCGACGGTAGCGGCGGTGACGGCGCTTTCCTCCGCGTTTCCGGGGCGAGCCAAGCCGACATCGTCCGCGGCCAGCCCCTGGCCCAGTCGCGGGGCACCCTCAACATCGAGCAGGGCGCGGTACTGGGCGCGAGCGGCTCCATGATTCTGGATTCCACCCAGGCTTCCAGCTTCGCGGGCCAGATCGACATGAAGGGAGGCTCCTTGTCCCTGGGCGCCAACCGGATCAACCTCGGCACGGCCACCGGCGACAGCCCGGGATTGACCCTGACGGAAAGCCAACTGGCCAGTTTCACCGTGGACGAACTGATCTTGCGCAGCGCCTCGGAAGTGAGGGCTTACGGCCAGATCGCGCTCGCTACCAAGAAGCTGGATATCCAAGCCAGCGGCCTCGCGGGTTACGCCAACGCGGGTGCGCTAGCCAGCCTGAGCGCCGATGAAATCAAGCTGTCCAATCGCGGTTCGAAGCCATTTTCCGCGAGCGGCGGCGAGGGCGGCGGCCTGGACTTGAAGGCCAAGCAATTCGATTTCGGCGGCGGTAATTTCACCCTCGCGGGATTCAAGACCGTGAATCTGGAGGCCAGCGGGCAATTCACCGCCGCCGGCCAGGGCAGCCTCGCCATCGCCGGCGATACGCGCCTCTCGACGCCAATGGTGACGGCCAAGCACGGCGCCGATTTTACCTTGGACGCTTCCGGGCACGCCTTCGCATTGAGCGGCGCCACGGGTTCCGGGGCGGCGGCGAATCCGGGCTTGGGCGCGAAGTTCAGCCTGCTGGCCGATTCCATCAATCTGAACGGCAAAATCCAGTTGCCCTCCGGTTCGTTCACGGCCAGCGCCGAACATGGCCTGAACCTGGAGTCGGGCGCTGCCATCAATGTCTCCGGAATCACGCAAACTTACGCGGGCAAGGCCGTTTACACCCCCGGCGGGCAAGTCGCGCTGTCCTCCGCGCACGGCGATGTCAATCTCCTGCCCGGCGCCACCATCGACGTATCCGCGCAAGAGCGGGCGGGCACGTTCAGCCTCTCGGCGCCGGAAGGCAGCGCCACCTTACAAGCCACGCTCAAGGGCGCGGCCGCGAATCCCGGCGGCGTGAACGCCAGCCTGTTCTTCGATCTGGGCCGGGCCGCCGACCAGGGCGCCGGCGCGTTCGCGTATTCGCGGAGCGTGGGCCGAACCCAGGATTTCGAGCTAAGGTTGCGCCAGGGCGATCTGTCCGTAGGCGCGGGAACGGTGCTGAAATCCCAAGAATTCCATCTTTCGGCGGACACCGGCAACTTAAACGTGGCCGGAACCCTGGATGCCTCGGGCGCCCGGGCCGGAGCCATCGGCCTGGCCGCTGGCGACAAGGTCCACCTCGGCGCTGGCGCCCAACTCCTGGCCGGGAGCGGCACGGCCAACGCCAAGGGCGGAAGCGTGTTCATCGAGTCCGTGGATCGGGACGGCAACGGGATATCCGGAATCGTGGCCGATGCCGGATCGCTCATCGACGTGCGCGGCGGCCCCTTGCAAAATCCAGCGGCAACGCCCAACGCGGATCAAATCCGCTATCTGGCCGATGGCCCGACGGTAACGGACCCGGCCACCGGAACCCAATATCTGGCCGGCGACATCCATCTCCGCGCCTTGCGGGATAGCCGGGGCGATGGCGGCAATGTCCTAGGCGTCGATTTCCGCGGCAATGGCCAGGGCGCGGCGGCCGTGGTGGCCGAAGCGGTCAAGGTTTACACGGCCACGGACATCGGCCGGGATCAAATCACCGCCTGGAAGAACGACACGCTAGCCTATATGGCGTCCCCCCAGGCCGGCGGCCATCCGGGATTGGCCGTGATGCCCGGCTTGGAGATACGGAGCACCGGCGCTATCGCCCTGGCCGCCGATTGGGATTTCAGAACCGTGACCTGGGTGGACCAGAACGGCGCCCCGGTGGAAGCCGGCGCGGGAACCCCGGTTCCGGACAACGCTTGGCGATACGGCGCCAATCGCGAACTGCCCGGCTTCCTGACGCTCAGGGCTCAAGGTGACGTGGTTATTAAAGCCAAGCTTTCCGACGGCATCGCGCCAGGGCAAATCGACGACGGCCAGGGTACCTTGTCCATCGTGCCCGAGGCCATCCAGCCGGGCGCATCCTGGAGCTACCGGGTGGTGGCCGGCGCCGATCCCGGAGCGGCCGATTCGCGCTTGAACCTGAAAGGCGTGGGCAATATCGAAATCGGCCCGGATTCGGCCGTCCGTAGCGGAACCGGAAACATCGAACTCCACGCGGGCAAGGATTTCAAGCTGGATAACGAAGGTTCGGCGGTTTACACCTTCGGCGCCTTGGCGAACGATCCGCGCGGCCGGTTCGGCTCGTTCAGCGGCTTCGACGCGGTCTGGAATTTTTACGCGGAATATCCGACCCAGGGCGGCAACATCGATATCTCGGCGGGCGGTGACATTATCGGCGCGCAAACCCGCCAGTTCGTGCCCGACTGGCTGGTCCGCACCGGCAGTTGGCAAACCGGCGCCGACAATACCTTCAATACTCCAGTAACCTGGGGGATTGCCTTGAGCCAGGGAGACCAGATCGGCAACAACGGCAGATTCAATATCGACCCGGAACTGCGCGGCTTCAAGCAAAATATCGGCGCGCTGGGTGGAGGGAATATCCGGATTGCCGCCGGGGGCAACATCGCCGAACTGTCCGCCGTAATTCCCACCGTGGGCAAGCAAGTCGGCGGAGGAACATACAACCAGCTCGAGGTGCACGGCGGCGGCGTCTTGGATGTCAAAGCCGGCGGGAATATCTCGGGAGGCATGTATTACGTCGAGAAAGGGGAAGGCAGCCTGGATTCGGGCGGCGCGATCCTCGGCGGAGGGCAATATGTTTCCGGCCCGTTGTTCTCCCTGGGCGATGCCGCCCTGGCTGTCTCGGCCCGTTCCGATCTCGCGATCGGCACGGTATTCGACCCCTTCATGCTGAAGGAGCGGTTCACCACCGGCGACGGCAACTTCTTCTCGACTTATTCCGACGCGAGCAAGGTAAGTTTCTCATCCCTGGCGGGGAATATCGCCTTCAACAACGACATGGCCGTCTTCAACAAAAACTATGTCTACGTGGAGGACAATACCCCGGTACTGGATTCCGACCTCGCCAATTTCAAGGGCGGGGATTATCCGGCGCTATTCCATTATCCGGGCGCCGTGAGCGCCCGCGCCTATTCCGGTTCGATAGACCTCGTCCATTCGTTTTCGATGGCGCCGTCTCCCAACGGAAATCTGGAGCTTTTCGCCGGCGATTCGATACGTAGCGGTTCCACGGGCGATGCCTTGGTGATGGTCAACATGTCGGATACCAATCCCGCGTTCCTTCCGGTTCCGTTGAATCCCGTCGCGACCGATTTGGGCGATTTCAACATCCGCGTGAATCCGATCGGTTCCGCCGAGATCACCCACGCGGCCACGCCCATTCACGCCACCGACGGCGAGCCGGCGCGCATCGCCACCCTCGGCGGCGATATCCAGGGCAAGGATCCCTTGTCGTTCTACCTGCCCAAGAGCGCCCGGATCGAATCCGGCAAGGATCTGAGGAATGTCAATTTCGATATACAGAACCTCGCGTCCGGCGATATCTCCGTAATATCGGCCCAACGCGATATCGTCTTCGACATTATCCGGGACGATAACGGCAACCTCGCCAATGGGCAGGTCTCGCGGGACCGCGTCTCGGGGCCGGGTTCGCTGCAAGTCCTAGCCGGGCGGAATATCGATCTGGGCTCCTCGGATGGCATCGTCAGCTTCGGCAACACCCTCAATCCGGGCCTGCCGCGATCCGGCGCGTCCGTAGCCTTGTTGGCGGGGCTGAGCGACAAAATGGACCTCGCCGGTTTCCTTCACGCCTATTTGAAAATGCCCGCGGACCAGATCGACGCCTTGTCGCGGCCGCAACAGCTCGACCTGGCCTTGCCGGTGCTGTTCGACGAAATCCGCAAGGCGGGGGTGGACGCGGCCAAGCATGGCAAGCAAGGTTACGGGCCGGGATTCAAGGCCATCCAAGCCCTGTTCCCCGGCGACCAATACCAGGGCGATATCGACCTGTTCTTCAGCAGGATACATACCGTCGCCGATGGAAATATCGCCATGCTGGCGCCCGGCGGGATGATTAACGCCGGCTTGACCAATTCCGCCCTGGGCCAGAAAACCACCGCCGATCTGGGCATCGTCGCGCAGCAAAAGGGCGCTATCGACGCCATGGCCAAAAACGATTTCACGGTCAACGAATCGCGGGTCTTCACCCAAGGCGGCGGCGATATCACGATCTGGTCCTCGGACGGCAACATCGACGCCGGTCGCGGGGCCAAGTCGGCGCTGTCCGCGCCTCCCACCCAGACCACGATAGGGGAAAACGACCAGGTGATCGTGGTGTTTCCGCCCGAACTCTCCGGCAGCGGCATACGCACGGCCACCAGCGATCCGAAAGAGTCCGCCGGCAACGTTTATCTGTTCGCGCCGCGCGGCGTCGTCGATGCTGGTGATGCGGGCATCGGCGGCAACAATGTGGTCATCGCCGCGACCGCGGTCATCGGCGCCAGCAACATCAACGTGAGCGGAAGCTCCATCGGTGTGCCGACCGCCGCGCCGCCGCCGGTGGTGCCTTCCGGCGCGGCGAGCGCGGGCGCCGCCGCCGCGAAATCGGCCTCCCAGCAGTTGGGTGAAAACAGCCCGGAAAGCGCTGCCCTCAAGGGCAAGGAGAAACGCGACTCCCTGGGTTCTTCCCTGAAAATGATCCAGGTAGACCTGCTGGGCTTCGGCGAGTGCAGCGTCTCCGACGTTCGGGGCGGAGCGGGGGGCTGCGGAGGTTGATCCGGCCAGGGGGTGCTAAACTGCCGGGAGGCGAACATCACCCCTGGATTAGCACGCATGGCCTCGAACGCATCCCCGAATCCTCCCGTCTTCATCGTCGGCTGCGGCGATATCGGCCTACGGGTGGCGAAACTGGAACTCGCCGCCGGCCATCCGGTGGCGGCCCTGGCTCGCTCGGAAGCCGCGGCCCGGCGGCTTGGGCCGCTGGGCTTGGACGTGGTTCCGGGCGACCTGGATGAACCCGGCTCCCTGGCCGGATTGCCGGCGCGAGTCCGGGTGCTCTATTACTTCGCGCCGCCGCCGTCGGCGGGGACGGACGATCCGCGGCTAAGCGCCTTGCTGGGGGCGCTGCCCGCCGCGGCCTTGCCGGAACGGGTGGTCTACATCGGCACCAGCGGCGTGTACGGCGATTGCCGGGGCGCCTGGGTGGACGAGGATTGGCCGCTCAATCCCCAGACCGACCGCGCCCGGCGCCGCGCCGCCGCGGAACGCGTATTGCGCGATTGGAGCGAAGGCCACGGCGTGCCTAGCGTGATTCTCCGGGTTCCGGGCATCTATGGCCCCGGCCGCCTGCCGGTGGAACGCATCCGCCAGGGAATCCCAGTGGTGGACGAGCGCGAGGCGCCTTACAGCAACCGCATCCACGCCGACGCTCTCGCGCGAGCCTGCCTGGCCGCCGCCCGGCTGGGCCGCCCCGGCGCGGCCTACAACGCCAGCGACGGCCATCCCACCACCATGACGGACTATTTCCAGCGGGTCGCCGACGCGCTGGGCTTGCCGCGCCCGCCGGCTATCGGCATGGACGCAGCACGCCGGACGTTCACGCCGAACATGCTGTCCTTCCTGGAGGAATCCAAGCGTTTGGACAACCGCCGGATGATCCGGGAACTCCAGATCGTGCTCCGCTACCCGGACTTGGCGAGCGGCCTCCCGGCCTGCCTGGAAGAAGGTTCCGGCGGGGTCCGGGGTTAGCTCGCGCTAGGGCATCCACGCCCATGGCCGTGGCGAACGCGTGGCCCACTTTACCTCCCGCCGCTTTTCCCGTAATTTGCAGGGCACCCCGGTAATAACCGAACCAAACATAACAAGGATTAACCAACCATGAGCAATTTTCCTGACGATTTGAAGTACGCGAATACCCACGAATGGGCGAAGCTGGAAAACGACGGAACAGTGCGGGTCGGAATTTCCGATTACGCCCAGGGAGAATTGGGCGACGTGGTCTTCGTGGACTTGCCCGAGCCGGGACGCCGGGTAAAGGCGGGCGAGGCTACCGCCGTGGTGGAATCGGTCAAGGCGGCTTCCGATATTTTCAGCCCGGTGTCCGGCGAAGTCCTCGAAACCAACGCCGCGCTCGCCGAGGCGCCCGAGTCGATCAACGAGAATCCCTATGCCGCCTGGCTGTTCGTCGTGAAGGCGGACGACGTTTCCGAGTTGGCTAAGCTGCTGGATGCCCGCACTTATGGGGGATTGGTGGAACCCGGCTAATCGCGGCCAGCGCGCCCCAACCGCGGGAGCTAGCCTGGCCGCTCCCGCGGAATCCTTACCCAAACCGAAACACCCAATCACCATGCCCTTCATTCCCCACACACCGGCGGATATCCGCGAGATGCTGGCGGCTCTAGGCGCGGCCTCGGTCGAGGAACTGTTCGACGAAATCCCCACCTCCCTGCGCGGCGGCTTGCCGAATCCGCCTCCTGGCCTCAAGGAAATGGAGATCGCCCGGCTCATGGCCGAGCGGGCGCGGATGAACCGGCCGCTGCTGTGCTTCGCCGGCGGCGGCGCCTACGAGCACCACAT
>SXGT01337436.1_pt1 | contig 14658 bp, 21 predicted proteins | sample 3176221 | NCBI WGS metagenome assembly SXGT01 (sample SAMN11356862, study PRJNA531348) | freshwater metagenome | isolation source: freshwater sample F1-120 | place: China: Fuxian Lake, Yuxi | collected 2017-12-25
GACATAATCACATACTGGACTGTAATCGACATGGGCGCATGGTTATACCCGGGTCGCGCCATCGCAGCTGCGCCTCATGCTGCCGCGCAACAAAGGAGGAACAGGCTTTCATTGCATGCGCGCCCATCCATACTCAGAATCGTCTCGCCTGGGCGCAGGCCAACGTCTCGAAGGGTAGGGGGGGGGGGTCAAAGCATGCTTTTCTGGCCGAACGGAACAAAACCTCGGCGGTTCCATGCGGCGGGCGGCAGGAGTCCTAGGTACGCCTCTCCAAAAAAAAATTTTTGTGGTATAGGGGGTACCCATGAACCCTGCTGATGGCGGGCGGGTGTGGATTAATGGCTGCTAACGATGGAGAGGTGCGCTGATGGGAGAAGTGAGGAATGACCGGTTGGCGAGGTTGATCGGGTGGCAGAGGTTTGTGCTGACGCCGGAGGGGAAAAGTGAGTTTTTGCAGAGGTTGGGGGAGAGTGGGGATTTGGACGAGGTATGTCGGGAGATGGATTTGCCGAGGGTGAGGGTGTTGGCGTTTGTGGCATCGCAAGCGGAGTTGAGTGAGGCGGCGAAGGCGGTGTTGGAGTTGAAGGCGCACCAGATGGTGGCGGAGGGGTTGGAGATCGTGGATGACCGGGAGGGGGATCCGGACGCATCGAGCAGGAGGGTGAGGGCGGATTACCGGTTGAAGGTTGCGGAGAAGTGGGCGAAGGGGATGTACGGGGCGAAGGGGGTGGATGTGGGTGCGATGGCGGAGGGGATCACGGAGGCGTTGCAGAGGATCAGTGAGAGGCGGAGGCGGGAGAAGTTGGTGGAGCAGGGGGCGGGGGGGGTCGCACCGGGGGATGTGGGTGTTGGCGAGAGGCTGCTCGCGGCACCGAGTGAAGGGAGTGGGTCATGAGCGCGGTCCTGGGCGGGAGAACGAACCGAGACAAGCAGGCCGAGGCGAACGCCTTGCTGGTGGCGCAGTTGGAGGCGTGGTACGACGACCCGGACCGGTTTGACCGGGATGTGTGGCCGGATGACCCGCCGGAGGGGTGGCAGACGAAGGCGAGTGCGCTGGTGGTGGGGCATGACCGGGTGGCGATCCGGAGCGGGCACGGGGTGGGGAAGTCGTGCTGGCTGGCGAGGCGGATCATCTGGTGGGCGATGACGAGGAACCCGTGGAAGGTGGGGTGTACGGCTCCGTCGAGCGGGACGATGTTCGATGCGTTGTGGTCGGAGTTGGCGAAGTGGCACGCGAAGATGCCGGACGGGTTGAGGCAGCAGTTGGAGTGGAAGGCGGAGCGGTTCGAGTGGGTGAAAGCGCCTGCGGTGAGCTACGCGGTGGCGAAGACGGCGAGGCGGGAGACGCCGGAGGCGCTGGCGGGGTTGCACTCGGAGAACATGCTGTTCCTGATTGACGAGTCGCCTGGGGTGGACGACATCATATTTGAGACGGCGCGTGGGGCGATGAGTACGCACGGCGCGAAGACGATCATGACGGGGAACCCGACGCGGTTGAGCGGGTATTTCTTCGATGCGTTCCACAAGAACCGGGCGCACTGGGCGACGATGAAGGTGGGGTCGCACGAATCGTCGCGCTGCAACATGGCGGAACTGAGGCAGTGGGAGGAAGAATACGGGATCGACAGCAATTTCTACCGGGTGCGGGCGTTGGGGGAGTTCCCGACGGCGGAGGACGATGTGATTATCCCGCTGCACATGGTGGAGTCGGCGGTGGGGCGGGATGTGCAGCAGATCAAGAGCGAGGAAATCTGGGGGCTGGATGTATCGCGGGCCGGGGTTGACCTGTGCGCGTTGGCGAAGCGCCGGGGGAACATCATGGTGGAGCCGGTCAAGACCTGGAGATCCGATGACGCGATGGTATCGGTGGGGAAGGTCAAGATGGAGTACGACGCGGCGTTGGTGACGCCCTTGCAGATCTGCGTGGACAGCATCGGGCTTGGGGGGCCGGTGGCTGACCGGCTGGCGGAGTTGGGGTTGCCCGTGCAGTGCGTCAACGTGAGCGAATCGCATTCGAGCAACGACAGGTATCTGAGGCTGCGGGACGAGATGTGGGAGCGGGCGCGGGAGTGGTTCTACAACCGCGACTGCCTGATCCCGAGGGACGAGGCTTTTATGGGGGAGATCAGTCTGGTGAAGTGGAAGCCCTCCTCGAACGGGAAGATGAAGGTGATCACCAAGGCGGAGATGAAGAAGGACATGGGTAAGTCGCCGGACCGCTCGGAGGCGTTCTGTTTTACGTTTATGGCAAATCAGGGTATTGTGCGGCGACCGCAGCCAATCCGGTACCCGAATAGGGGTTATGCGTGACCAACCAGATGCATAAAGGAGACGAGCATGTTCGGTAAGGGCAAAGCGAAGATGTCGAGTGCTGCGCGGTTCGTGATGTCGAAAGGCCGCGAGGCGGGGAACCTGAAGGGCATGGCGCGGACGGAAAAGACGCCGGTACGCGGCGACAAGGATGGCCGCACGCAAAAGCCGAGCGCCCGTTCGCCGGGTAAGTTCGACACCTTCAAGACGCGGGGCAAGTAGGGACGGCGGTGAGTACATCCGCCATCCATATCGCGCAGCTAGCGGCGCTTGAGAAGCTCGCCGCTAGCCTGAAGGCGCAAGTCGAAGCGTTAAGCGCGAAAGTGGATGGCGTGCAGTCCAAGATGGACAAGCTGGACAAGCTGGACAAGATGCCTCAAGCGGTTCCAAAGGTCATCACCCAGACACCTAGAGGGCCTGGACGATCAAGAGAACTGTGACGCCATGAGAGCAAACCAAGCAACGCAAATGCCTGTCATCACCGATGAGACGCTCCCCGCGATCATCGAGCAGGAAATAGCCAAGTCCATCGGCAACATCGGTGGCGATCTTGCGGAAGCCCGGACGCAGGAATTCGACTACTACTACGGACGCCCCTTCGGGAACGAGGTGGAGGGCGAGTCCCAGGTGGTATCGACGGACGTAGCCGACACCGTAGAGTCCGTCCTGCCAGCGATCTTGAGGATTTTTACGTCATCCGACGACGTAGTGCGCTTTGACCCGAATGGCCCCGAGGACGAAGAACAGGCCAAGCAGCAGACCGATGCGGCGAACTACGTGTTCTACCGCCAGAATAACGGCTTCCTTGTGCTGTACGAGTGGTTCAAGGACGCGATGATCCAGAAGAACGGCATCGTCAAATATTGGTGGGAAGACAAGCAGTCCCGCACCAAGGAAAGCTATCAGGGCTTGACCGATGGCGAGTACGCGATGTTGATGAAGGGCGAGGGCTACGTAGAGATCGAGGAAATCTCGCACGAAGCCTACGACGACCCGGCGGCGCTGCAGGCGCGGGAAGTGATGATGCAGCGCGTGGCGCAGGCACCGGATGAATTCAGGCCGCAGCTTGAGGCGGCGCTCGCCGCACAACCGATCCCGAAACTGCACAATGTCGAGGTTCGCATCGTGCGAGATGTGTCGAAAATCTGCATCGAGACGATACCGCCAGAGGAATTCGGCATCTCGGCAGATCACAACCACGTAACGATTCAGGATGCGCCGTTCTGCTATCACCGCTCGCGCAAGACCATCTCCTACCTGCGAGAGATGGGGTGCCCCGAGGAAATCATCGAGAACCTCGCGCCCGCGAACGAGCCGGACATCACGCCGGAAGCACTTGCGCGTGACCGCTACATCGACATGACATGGCGCGAGGGTGAAGGCCCGGACCAGTTGGACAAGATCGTTTGGGTGACAGAGTGCTTCATCAGGGCGGATTTCGACGGCGACGGCATCTCGGAACTGCGCCACATCATCATGCCGGGGCGCACAATCTGGATCAACGAGGAATGCGATCACATCAATTTCGCGGCGATCACGCCGATCATCATGCCGCATCGGTTCGTTGGTCGTTCTCTCGCGGAACTGGTCATGGATATCCAGTTCACGAAATCGACCATCTGGCGGCAGATGTTGAATAACCTCTACCTGACGAACAACCCGCGTAAGGCGGTGCTGTCCTCCGCTGGCGGCATCATCCAGGCGAACCTTGACGACCTCCTGACCTCGCGTCCCGGCGGCATCATGCGGGAGTACGTTCCGGGGGCGATCAGGAACGAGGACATCCCGTTTGTCGCGCAAGCCTCCTTCCCGATGCTGGAATACATGGACGGCATCAAGGAAAACCGCACGGGAGCGACGCGCTACAACCAGGGCACGGACGCCGATTCGCTGAACAAGACCGCTCGCGGTATTCAGTTGATCCAGACGGCGGGACAGCAGCGCCTTGACCTGATTGCCCGCATCTTCGCCGAAACCGGCGTGAAAGACCTGATGCGCGGCATCGTCTACATGCTGTCGAAGTACAGCAGCAAGGCGATGACGCTGAAGCTTCGGAACAAGTGGGTGGACATCGATCCGCGAGAGTGGAAGACGATGTTCAACATGACCGTCAACGTCGGGCTTGGGACGGGGAACAAGGACATCCAACTGGCGCACTTGGGTGCGATGGGCCAGAAGCAGATGGAATTGATCCAGACCGGGCGCGGGTACATGGTGTCGGACGAGAACATCTACAACGTGTACACGAAGATGGCGGAAGCCATGGGGTTCAAGCACCCGGAAATGTTCGTGAGCGACCCGAAAAGCGTGCCGCCTGAGAAAAAGCAGGGACCGCCGCCGCCTGAAGTCATCAAGATCCAGGCCGAGCAGCAAGAATCGCAGATGAAGATGCAGGCCGCGCAGCAAAAGCAGCAGTTGGACGCGCAGATGCAGAAGATGCTCGCGGAAATGAACGCCCAGACGCAGATCGCCGTCACGCAGATGAACAACGCGGCGAAGAAGGAACTGGAGCAGATGAAGATTGCCGCCGACGCGCAGATGGCGGCGTTTGAGAAGGGCAATGAGCTTCGCACGGGCAACGCGCAAGTGGAGTTGAACCGCGAGGAAGCCCTTGCGAGGCTGAACGTCGAGCGTGAAATCGCGCGGGAACGCGCACGCCTTGCCAGAGAGGAAGCGGAACACAAGGCTTCCCTTGCGGCTTGGGAAGCGCAGGAAAAAGCGCGGCTGGAGCGCGAAATCGCCGTGACGCAAGCCGAAACGGAACGCATGAAACTGGCGTCGGCGGCGAAGGCGGCGAGGGACAAGACATCGGCATCGCAGCAATCGCAATCTGCACAGCAAGCGCAAGCGGCGCAGATTGACTTCCTTGCAGGACTCAAGCCGCTTGTGGAAGCAATGACCGCCAAGAAAACCATCAGCATGACGCTGCCGGACGGACGCACGGCCAGCGCGGAAGTCACACCACAGTAAAGGAAACTACATGGCTATCTACTCGCTCGCACAACGAACCACGGTAACGACGATTGCTGCGGCATCGCACGCCTTCCTCGCGCCCTCAACCAACAAGCCAGCGCTGATGGAGTGGGGCTACTTCAACGGCGCGGCCACGGCCTGCGTGGTCGGTTTGGGTCGGAGCGCCAACGTGCCCACCCTCACGGGCGGCGTGACGTTTCTGCCGGAGATGGAAGCCTCGACTCCTGCGGGACTCACGCAAGGCGCGGTTGCTTTCGGCACGGCCCCCACGGTGCCGACGCAGTTCTTCCGGCGCTTCTCGCTCGCGGCATTGGTCGGAGCGGCAAACGTGTTCACGTTTCCGCAGGGCATCTGGCTTCCTCCGGCAGGGCAGGCGATGGTGGCGTGGAACATCACGGCCAACAGCGCTGTCGTGGACCTGCACGCCGTGGTGTCTGAATGATCGAGTGCGAACGCGAGCAAGTATCCGAATCTCACCTTCAGGAGAGACTGACGGCGCGTGCTACGGACGGCTGGCGACTGATCGAGGCGCTGGTGCATCCGTTCTCCACTGAGGAAGCCGCGCCGCTGTTCATCATTTTTTGGGAACGGGTTACGTGACACCAAACATCTTCGATTCCATTCGGCAGCAGTCGGACTACAGGCGCTGGCAGGGGCGGGGCACGCTTCTGGATGCGCTGTTCCTGCGCTTGCGCAACGCGTGGGTCAGGTGGACGAGATGAGCGGCCCCAAGACACTCGATGATCTGCACGGCGATACGGTGGTCGCAACGCTCACCATCCAGATGACACGCGCCGGGATGATGTCCCTTGCCGGTTCGATCACGGATGAGAAATATGTTCAGTTCATGCTGGAGACTGCCCTGCAATACATGAAGGGCTATCACGCGCAGCAGAAGCTGGGCAAGCGCAGCCCTATCCTTGTCCCGGCGCACGATACGGCGCTGGTCGGAACGCCGGAGGAAAAGAAACTGCTCGCTGCACGGCACGATCTGGCGAACGCGATGGACGGTCGCTGATGGGCGTGCAAATCACCTATGGCACGGCGGGCGCAACCGGCGGCGGATGGTCGGCGCAGCCGGGAACACTCCAGCCCGCCTACGGAGAGCAGAGACACGATCCGAAGTGGCAATGGCAGCAGAGGACGCTGAGAACGCGAAAAGACCCGATGGCGTGGAGGTCGAAGTGGTCCTTCGGCTGCAAGATCGGCTACGGGATGCCGAGCGGAAACGATGGGGCCGCGCCCATCGGGATGAACGAAACGCTTGCCGATCCGTTCATGCCGTTAGAGATTCAGGACGGATGTCAGACGCTGAAGTTCATCAAAGGGCTGTGCGTGGACACCAGCGATGCTGCGCTATCCGGAGTCACAGTGCAGGCATTCCGCACATCGGACGACGCTTTCGCAGGCTACGAGGTGCAGTCTAGAACGGATGGCAGCTACGATCTGCCGACCAACTTCCCCGGCGTGAATCACTACGTCGTGGCGTACTTGCCGGGTAGCCCTGATCGAACGGGCGCGACCGTGAACACGCTGGTCCCGGCGAACATCGACGGCACCTGATGCCCTACTTCAACGTTCCCAACTTCTCCAAGGTGGTGCTGCGGACGACGCACGCCACGCCTAGAACCGTGGTGCTGCGCGCCGCGCCGGGTCCGTATCACTCTCATCATCGGTTCCCGAATGTGGCGGACGTTCGTGTAGGGACGGTCTACGGTCCTGGGCAGTTCGAGCAGCAGGACTACTTGACGGGCACGATGGTGGCCGGTGGTGGAAGCGCCGCGTACCGGCCCATCGGTTCGCCCGTGGTGCGAAGGTTCGGCGTGTGAATCAGGTATTCCTCTCCGATTCGACGTGGGTTCACTTCGGCACTTCCAGCGCGACCACGGGGGCGGCGACGAACGCGGACAGCACGCCCACGGTAGTCGTCGCGGAGGACGGCACGGATATGGGCTACGCGCCAACGGTAACGAACGTCGCCACGGGGCTGTACAAGGTGGAGATTGCCGCCACTGCCGGAAACGGGTTTGAGGCTGGGCGCAGGTACTCGGCCTACGCGGTTGCCACCGTTGGCGGCATCACGGGTAGGGACGGAATAGGGGAATTCGAAGTTCTGGCGGTAGACCTGAACACAGGGGTTGCGAGCGTGACCGGCGCAGTAGGAAGCGTAACCGCTGCGGTGACTGTGGGAACGATCAACGCTGGCGTCATCACGGCGGCATCAATCGCCACAGGAGCCATTGACGCCGACGCGATAGCGGGGGATGCGGTGACGGAGATTCAAGCTGGCCTTGCGACCAGCGCGGAAATCACTGCGCTCAACGACATCAGCGTTGCGGACATTTTGGCAGGCGCAATCCTGGCCCCAATTGCCGCGAACGTGGAAAAAATCAACAGTGTTGACGTAATAGGAACAGGCGTGTCCGGCGACCTGTGGAGAGCGTAGGGTGGCGGCTTTTGCCAGCACCGCATTTTCTACAAGCGCCTTTAGCGTCAATGCGTTCGACTTCGGCTCGACCCCGCCGACCCCCACTCCCAGAACATCCGGCGTAGGAAAAGGCAAAAAGCGCAAGGTAGTCGTCAGGTTCGCTGACATTGAAAGCCGGGAGACAACGGCGGAGTTCCTGAAGGCGCAATTGCGGATGCGCCATCCTGATTCGGCGTTTGTACCGGATCAGGTAACGCCTGCGGCGACGAAATCCGCCAAGGCGCAGAAGGCAAAAGACACCGCACTTGCCGCAGAAGCAATGCGGGCGATGCAGATCGAGGCGCAGAACGAAGAACGGCGCATCATTGACGACACAGAAATCATCCTTAAACTAATCGCCTTGAGTTCACTGTAAGGAACCAGATGACCCCTGAAGAAGCCCTGAACCGCGCCAATGCCGCAACTAGGCTGTGCAGTGATCCTCTGTTGCAGGAAACGCTTGACTTGATGGAGCGCGAGGTAATGGAGGCATGGATGGCCGCGCCGGTCAGGGACTTGGAGGCGCGGGAAAGCTGCTGGCGGCTTGCGGTGACAACGCGCAAGTTCCGCGATCTTTTGAAGGGTACTATGGAGGCGGGAAAGCTCGCCCGCGACCAGATCGACAGAAAACGCTCCGCGCTTGAGCGCGTGGCGAACATGGTAAGGAGATAGAAATGGCAGAAGGCCAAGCGACACCCGCAGCCGCCCCCGCACCGGCCCCCGCGCCCGTATCCAGGGACATGCGCGGCGTTCCCGATCCGGTGCAGAAGATCGAGGCAATCCTCAACGCAGAGAGGGCGGGCGACACCGCGCCTCCGAAAGCACAAGCGGAGCCGCCGCAGATTGGCGACCCCGCACCGCAAGAAGGCGAGCAGCCAGCAGAAGACGCAGCCGACAACAGGCAACTTGAAGGGCAGGAACCGCAGGAAGAACCACAGGGAGAGGAAGGCGACGGCCCGACGATCCCGCTCGACCAACTGGAAGCCACTGAGCTTGAGGTGACGATCAAGGGCGAAGATGGCAAGGATGTAACCGAAAAGCTACCCGTCAAGGAGCTTAAACTCGGCTACATGCGCCAGAAGGACTATCAGCGCAAGACCGCAGAAGTAGCACGCCAACGAGAAGCAGTCCCGCAAGAGATTGCCAAGCAAGTTGGACAGCAACGAGAGCAGTACGTCCAGAGTCTTCAGCAACTCCAGGCCGCGTTTGTGGACTATGTGGCCCCGGAACTGAAATCTGTTGACTGGAATACCCTCGCCAATACCGACGCCTTTGAGTACGTGAGGCTTCGGAACAAGGCGGATCAAGTAACACAGGTGCTTTCGCAGTTGCAATCCAAACAGCAGGAGGCCGTTACCAAGCAGGAAACGGAGCGCAAGGCACTCATGACGAGCGCGGCGCAGAAGTCCCGTGAAATCTTGGAATCGGATATTCCCGGCTGGAATGACGAGCTTTATCAGACGCTAATGAAGTCCGGCGAGACTGTCGGATATAAGCCTGAAGAAGTCGCCACATGGGTTGATGCGAGGGCAATCAAACTGCTTCACAAGGCGCACTTGTACGACCAGTTGCAGGCGAAGGAAAAAGCCCCTGCCACGGCAAAGAAGGTTGTTGTTGCACCCAAGGTTGTAAAGCCCGGTACGAACAACACCCCATCGGCCAAGGCACAACAGGAACTGAGTGCGATGAAGCGGTTGCAAGCGAGCGGCAAAATTGACGATGCCGCCGCAGTTATTCGCAGCAGACTAGGTTAGATGGGAAGGCAGAGCCGACCCCGCCATAGCACTGCGGATAATCACTAAAGGAGCCTTATCATGGCTGTCCCAGCCGGTTCATTTCAGACGTATCAAGCGGTAGGCAATCGGGAAGACCTGGAAGATGTGATCTACACCATCTCTCCGACCGACACGCCGTTCATGACGATGGCAAGCCGCGTCAACGCGGAAGCCGTGCTGCATGAGTGGCAGACCGACGCACTGGTAGCCGCAACCGCCAACCGCCAGCTTGAAGGCGATGACGCTGCGAACGGTACTTCGGTGCCGACCGCCCGCGTTGGCAACTACTGCCAGATTTCCAGCAAGTACGCCATCGTGACGGACACGCAGCAGGCTGTGAACAAAGCAGGCCGCGCAAGCGAAATGTCGTATCAGGTTGCCAAGCGTCTCGGCGAACTGAAGCGCGACATGGAGCAGGCGCTGACCGGCAACCAGTCCTCGTCGGCGGGTTCGGCCTCGGTTGTGCGTTCAAGCGCTGGCATCGAGTCGTGGCTGACGTTCACTTCAGGCGCGACCAACGTCGGCAACTCGACCTCGCTCGGCACTGGCACGGCGCAGACGACTCCCGGATGGACTTCGGGCGGAACTCTGCTCTCGCCGACCGACTCGACGGTGACTGGTGCCTTCGTCGTTACGGCGCTGAAGGCCACCATCGCGGCGTGCTGGACTGCTGGCGGCAACCCCGGAATTATCATGGTCGGGGGCGCTCAAAAGCAGGTGGTGAGCGGGTTCGCGGGCATCGCTACGCTGTACCGCGAAGCTGGAAGCACTGCGAAAGGCACCGCAATCGTAGGTGCGGCAGACCTCTACATCTCGGACTTTGGCGAGCATCGCGTCGTTCCCAACCGCTTCCAGCGGAACCGGACGGCGCTCGTGCTCGACATGGACTATTGGGCTGTGGCGTATCTGCGTAAAGTGCAGCAAAAGGAAATTCCGCGCACGGGTTCCGCGATCAAGCGGTTCATCGACGTTGAATTCTGCCTTGTTGCCCGCAACTTCTACGCAAGCGGCAAGATCGCAGACCTGTCGTAACCGCAGTAGGCAACAGGGGCCGGGGGGAAACCCCCGGCTTTTGGAGGGAGCATGGACAAGAGGCTGTTGGACTACGACCCGCTGACAGGTTTGATGACCTGGCACAGCTACAACGATCAGACCGACGAAACGACGATTTCGTACACGGGCGACAGCACGCCGGTCATCGAATTGAACAAGGCGCGTCAGAACGACGACGAGCTTACGAAACAGGGCATCAAGCAGGAGATGTGGCTCTACGCCAGCATCCCGGCGATGGTGCAAGTGGAATGGTTGCTCAAATTCGGGGTTGACGTATACAACAAGGAACACGGCCCCCGCATGTCGAAATTGCTGGAAGACCCTGAGTACAGATACCTCAAAACAACAACCAAACACCATAGGATCAAGTGACCCAAACACTGAAGGCAGTGAAGGCTGATCTTCCGATAGAAGTACCGCAACAACTGCGCCAAGCCGAGCTTCTGAGGCTTGAGCGAAAGCCGGACGAAGCGCTCATCATGTGCATCAAGTACATGAACGAGAACTTCGATAGCGTCCCGGCGCTAACCCTGGCGGCGCACATTATGATCGACTGCCAGAGGTACGGACTCGCGCACCCGCTGCTGGCCCATGCCGCAACGCTCCTGCCGCACAGTTCGCTGATCTGGAACAACCTTGGCCTGTGCTACTTTGAGTCGGCGCACGATGTCGAGGAAGCGGAGAAGTGCTACATCAAGTCCCTCGCCCGCAACCCGAATGACGCCAACACGCTGAACAACATCGGTCAGTTGTATACATGGATGGGCCAGCCGCAGAAGGCTGTGAATTGCATCGACAAGGCCATTCGGATCAATCCGAAGCTGCCGGAAGCGCGGTACAACAAGGGCGTGGCGCAACTGATGATGCGCCAGTGGAAAGAAGGGTGGGAGGGCTACGAGTACAACCTGGGGCAGCATCTCGCCCGCTGCGAGCGGGTTTTCGGGCGCATTCCGCGCTGGATGGGAGACAACGGCCTGACGGTCATTGCCTACGGCGAGCAGGGCGTCGGGGATGAAATCAGCTTTGCATCCTGCATTCCTGACCTTCAGAAGAACAACAAGGTGGTCATCGAATGCGACAAGAGGCTCGCGGGGCTGTTTCGCCGATCGTTCAACTGCGAGGTGTACGGGACTCGCTACAACAAGCAGGTTGAGTGGCCCAACTCCGTTGGCGCGGATGCGATGGTCGCAATGGGTTCGCTGCCGAGGTTCTTCCGCAACTCGGATGAGGACTTCAAGGGCGAACCGTACCTTGTGGCCGACCCGCAGCGGCGCATCATGTGGCGCTCCATGCTGGATGCGCTGGGGCCGAAACTGAAGGTGGGTATTTCATGGACGGGCGGCATTCGCAAGACCGGAGAACGGTACAGGTCGCTGAAGCTCAAGGACTTGGAACCGATCTGGCGGCAGGATGCGACCTTCATCAGCCTTCAGTACAAGGATGCTCCGGAGACTGCACAGCTTGAGCAAGATACCGGCATCAAAATCCACCATTGGGCGCACGCCACGCAGACGCAGGACATGGACGACCAAGCCTCGCTGATGGCGGAATTGGATCTGGTGATTACGGTCCAGCAGACCGCCGTTCACATTGGCGGCGGGCTTGGGGTGCCGACCTGGGTAATGATCCCGAAGTGGCCGATTTGGAGATACGGGCTGACGGGGAGCGATTTCCCGTGGGCGAAGTCGGTCAAACTGTACCGGCAGAAAACAGAGTGGGCGCACACCATAGCCGAAATCGCCACTGACCTGAGGGCGAAGATCCTGGAACGCGCCAAGAATGCTTGATGTGATCTGCGTATGCCGCTCCGGTGGCGTATACAATGGCGAGTGGGTCAGGAAACTGCGGGACGGCGTAGCAAGGAACCTGAAGCAACCCCATCGGTTCCGCTGCCTGACCGATATCGAGGTTCCCTGCGAGGCGATCCAGTTCCAGCACGACTGGAAAGGCTGGTGGTCGAAGCTTGAGTTGTTCCGACCAGGGGTAGTGGAGAACCCCACGATCTACTTCGACCTCGATGTGGTGATCGTGGACAACATCGACCATATCAGCAGAATCGAGTGCGATTTCGCCATTCTGCGGAACTTCTGGGTCGATAACCTGTGCAATTCCAGCATGATGTGGTTCTCTGGCGAGAACGTGCCCACTGGTATTTATGCCAAGTTCGCAAAGCAGGCGAAGGCGTACATGGACTATTACGAACGCCACGCAGACGGCCCGTATGTAGGCGATCAGGCGTTTATCTGGGACACGCTGGAGCGAGATGTGGAGTACATCAACGACCACTTCAACCGTATCCGCTCGTACAAGATGCACTGCACGAAGCGCGTTCCGCCTGAAACGTCGGTGGTGTGCTTCCACGGTCATCCTCGTCCGCATGAAGTAGACCACGACTGGATATCTAAAAACTGGAAGTAAATGTCTGGAGGTTAGCGTGGCATCCAAATCAGAATCAATTGCAAGGAAGAAATGGATTGCGATTTTGAAATTGAAATACGGAATTTTGCATGATCACTCGTCGTATGTGGATGTAGCAAACAGCATCCGTTTTTTCACCAATCAAATGTACGAAAAGGAGTTTGACAAAATCACAGCCAAACGTTTTGTGGAGATGACCAGCCAAGAATACAGGTTTAGCAATATTGTTTTCACGGCACAGTGAATGGGCCTGAACCTCGCGGCATTGCTGGTCATGCAGCGGTTCCCTGCCACAAGGATTCTGTCGCTTGGCTACCCAGACATCCTCGCAACCAAAGAGCAGATCGAGGATGTGTTCGGCGTTACCCCGAAAACCTACGTCCCGAATGGCGCATGGCACGGGCTGAAGTACGACCTTCCGGAGACGGTGGAGTTCTTCCGCATGATCGGCTCCGAGATTACCTGCGTGGACATACACGCTTCGCGGGGTATAGAAACCGTTGTTGACCTGAACTACCCTCACGACTTGGGCGCGTTTGATATGGTGATTGATGGCGGCACCATCGAGCATTGCTTCAACATATCCCAAGCCATGATGAACGCGGCGCACGCGGTAAAGCATGGCGGCGTGATCTTCCACACCACGCCGATGAGCATGATGAACCACGGGTTCTACAACGTGTGTCCGACGCTATTTCACGACTTCTACGAGCAGAACGGCTGGACTGTCGAATTCTGTCAGGGCATATCGGCAAAGGAATTCTTCCCGCTAGAACCTGTGAAGCGGTTTATTGCACCGCACGAATGCAGCATCCACTTCGTTGCCAGACGCACGATCATGGGGGAGATGCGATTCCCAACGCAGCGCAAGTACATCAACAATCCAGACCTGAAGGCCATGAACTGATGACCGCGCTCAAGAAGGTCAACGGGTTCATGTTCCCAGGCGAAGACCGGGAGGGCGCGGAAGCCATGTTCCTCACGCTACCCGACCTGGAGGCGTACTACCCGTTTTGCCAGAAGTTCGATGTTGCCGTGCAAGCTGGCGGTAACGTGGGGGTCTGGCCCAAGAAGATCGCCGAGAAGTTCAAGGCGGTCTACACCTTCGAGCCTGACCATGAGAATTTCGGCTGCATGAACTTCAACCTCATGGATGCGCCCAACGTCATCAAGATGCAGGCGGCGCTAGGAAGTCACCCCGGAACGGTTGGAATGCACCGGGTGCCGCAGAACGCAGGGGCGCACTACGTGGAAGGTCCGGGGATCATTCCGACGCTTCGGATTGACGATTTGGGCCTGTCCGGGCTGGATTTCCTGATGCTCGACGTAGAGGGGTACGAGTTAGCCGCGATCCTGGGGGCGGAAAAGGCTATCAGGGCGTTCCAGCCCGCGATTGTGACCGAGGACAAGCACTACCGAGCCGGGTCTCAGCGGGGCGATGTGGAGGCGTTTCTGGCAAGGATCGGGTATGCCAAGATAGCCCAGAAGCACCGGGACGCCGTTTTCGCCCCCATTGGACGGCAGGCGAATTCCGTGGTAAATATCGCCTAGATTTCAGTAGCCAACTAGGGACGCGGCCCGCGCCCGGAGCTAACCAAGCCCAACAGACGAGGCCGCGCAATGTCATTCGCTAGCTATACGTCCTTCGGTAATTCGGTGGCC
>SXGT01903870.1_pt1 | contig 14654 bp, 11 predicted proteins | sample 3176221 | NCBI WGS metagenome assembly SXGT01 (sample SAMN11356862, study PRJNA531348) | freshwater metagenome | isolation source: freshwater sample F1-120 | place: China: Fuxian Lake, Yuxi | collected 2017-12-25
CGAGTTCGGCGTGCAGCACCGGCCACACCGCTGCGCCGTCGGCCTTGATGTCGACCAGCAGCACGAACGGCGAGCCGTCGCTGCGCACCCGGCCGCCGTGGGCACGCGGGAACGCCGCCAGCGGCTCGAGGTAGAGCGCCGCCAGCGTGCGGCCCGGTCGCAGCTGCCAGCGCTCGTGGCCGACGCGCAGCTCGCCGTCGACGAGGAACACGTCGGCCTCGACGCTGCCGAGGCCGAGTTCGAGGGCGGTCTGCAGCGGTCGCGGCTGCAGATAGTCGTTGTGACCGTGCAGACGAACGGCCGGAGCCAGCTGGGCCGCCGGGGTCGCCGCGGGGCCGCCAGTGCCAGGACCGGCCGTGCAGCCCGCCAGCCAGGCCGCTGTCATCGCGACGAGTGCACCGAGGACCGAGCCGAAGCCGAACTTCCTGGCCATCGCCGAACCCTACGCCGCCGAACGTCGCCGCGCGCGTGGGAAGAACCTCCCGTCCGGCCCGTCGGAGGCGGCCTCGGAGGAACCATGAAGCCAGCCGCTCTCGTCTTCGCCCTGCTCGCCGCCCTTCCCGCCTGTGTCGCGCAGCAAGGCGCCAAGGAGCCACCGAAGGAGCCGTTCCGCTTGGCCGCCGGCGACGTGCAGATGACGGCGCTGATCGACCAGTGCGCCGCCTACCTGCAGGTCAACATCCTCAGCTCGCCGCAGGAGCTGCAGACCAGTCAGTCGATGAGCGTGAAGCTGCAACAGCCGGTGACGACCGACCGCAACGGGTGTGAAGAGCTGCTGACCTCCCTGCTCTATCGCAGCGGGTTCGGACTGATGTGGCTCGACGACAAGGGCAGCATGATGGAGGTCGTCAACCTGCAGGGCCCACGCGCACGAGAGATGTGGAGCCGCGCACAAGAACGCTCGATCGAGGCCGTGCTGTCGCGCCCCAACCTGAAGCTCGCCGTCACCGTCGTGGTACCGCTGGAGCACATCAACGCGACCATCGCCACCAACGCGCTGCGGCCGTTCTTCGCCAGCTCGGGTGGCATGCAAGTCGGCTCGCTGACCATCGGCAACGTCGGCAACAACAAGTCGCTGCTGATGAGCGGCATGCAGGACCAGGTGGTGCAGGCGATCCGGCTCGTCCAGAAGTGCGACCAGCCGGGCAGCTACGAAGGCCAGGGCATGCCGATGCCCGACCAGGACCGCATGTCGAAGCTCGAGGCGCGCGTCAAGGCGCTCGAGGAACAGCTCGGCAAGGCGAAGGCGAGCGACGCGAAGCCCGGCGAAGCGAAGGCGAAGTGAGGGCCGCATGCCACGCGCCTTCGCCGTGCTCGCCGCCGCTGTGCTCGCGCTGGACGGGGCTCTGGCCCAGCAAGTCCTCGCCGAAGCGAGCCTGACGCGCGGGCCGATCCTCGCCACCAAGTCGGGGCTGACCTTGCCGGCCGGCGAGTTCACCGTCGCCGACCTGGTCGAAGCGACCGCGCGCTTCTTGTGCCGCAACTACCTGTACGACGACGGCGCGCTCGCCGCGCTGCCGTCGTTCACGCTGCAGAAGAGCCTCGCCCTCGACGCGCTCGGTGCCGAGGACGTGCTCTACGCGCTTTTGGCGTCGCGCGATCTCGTCGTGCTGCCGATCGACGAGGGCCGTGGGCTCTACGCGATCGTGCCGATCGCCGCCGGCGACCGACCGGTGCCGGTCACGTCGATCCCGACGCGCACGCCGAACGAGATCCTGATGCGCCCGCACCTGCGCGAACTGGTGACGACGACGCTCGAACTGCGCGGCCTCGATGCCTTCCAGCTGGCGGCGTCGCTGCAGGTGCACTTCACGTTGCTGTCGCCACGCGCCGCCGGCCGCCCTGCCGCCTGCGCCGCTGGCCCCCGCACGCTGCTGCTGCACGGCTTCCGCGACCAGCTCGCCGAAGTGGTGAACCTGGTGCGCCAGATGGAACGGCAGGCCGAGTCGATGGCGGTGCCGCCGAGCCTGCTGCAGCGCCTCGACGCGCTCGAACGCGAGGTCGCGGCCCTGCGCGCCGAGCTGCAGGCCGCGCGCGCGGCCAGCGGTCGCTGAGTGCCGGGACCGCGAACGACTCCCCGCGCGTAGGGCGATCGCACCGCCGTCAGTAGCCTGCGGCGATGGCCACGTTCGCTTCGCAGCTGCTGACGATCGGCGCGCTCGCCAGCGCCCTGCTCGCGCAGTCCCCGCCCCCGCCGACCGCCAGCGCCGGCCAGATGGACGGCTACCTCGGCGTGCCGCAGCAGAAGGTGCCGCTCGACTTCGGCGGCGGCTTCGCGATGCACGTCGCCGCGTGGCCGCTGCTGGCCGCGTGGCCCGGCGAGCAGTTCCAGACCGGCCTGTTCGGCACCTGGATGTTCGCGCACCTCGGCGCCGACAAGCCCGACGCGAAGATCTACTCCGACGTCGAAGGCGGGCTCGGCTGGTGGCGCGACACGCGCTTCGCCACGCCGACGCCGAAGTTCATCATGGGCGGCGTCGCGCTCGAGTTCTGCATGTGGGCGAACGGGCCCGGCGCCGGCAAGGGCCGCGACTGGCAGCGCCCGCTCGGCAAGTACGGCGTCGCCCAGCTCAGCCCGTGGGTGCTGTGGCCGCCGGACGGCCTGAACCTGCAGCAGGGCACGTGCGGCGAACTGTTCGGCTACGGCTACCTGCCGCTGCCGCTCGTCGACGCGAAGGACACCACCGCCGGGGCTTCGGTGCCGACCGGCGGCCAGTGCTGGACGCTGTTCCTCGACACCGCGAACTTCCAAGGGCCGGTCGCGTTCTTCACGCCGTTCTTCTTCAGCACGCCGACCGTGGACAAGCCCGAGCTCGCCGGCCTGTTCCTCGACGCGCGCCCGGCCGATCCGAACCGCGCGCTGCAGATGGAGACGCAGTACGTGCCCGCCTACGTCGCCACCGCCGCCGACGGCACGCAGCACGCACGCGTTCTGCCGACGCGCTTCCCCAGCGACGCCGAGGGGCGCTCGGTGCTGGTGCACAACATCCGCTCGTTCCGGAAGGGCACGCTGTGGAACGACGTCGCCGCATGGTTCGCCGGTGGTGCGGCGAGCGACGGCCGCATCGACGCCGGCCAGAGCGTCGTGCACACGATGACCGGCCAAGGCTGGTCGACGTGGCGCATCCACACGCCGCAGACGCCCAAAGAACAGCGCGTCGCCGTCGACTGGCGGCAGTTCGCCAAGCCCGAAGCGATCGACGGCCACACGTTCTGCTGGGTGTGGGACAAGGCGCACGTGCGCATCGGCAGCGACGGCCTGGCGACGCTGCCCGAGCACTTCGTGGTCGCCGACGCCGGCAGCAAGAAGGCGCAATGGCGCCCGGCCCCCGCCGGCACACCGCTGCCCGACGCGCTGCGCGACGTCGCGTTCACGCCGCCGACGAAGCAGCCGCCGGAGCCGTACGTGACGCCGAGCGACGGCGCGTGGGCGAAGCCGGGCCCGGTCGCGGGGCCGTTCACCGCCGAGCTCGGCGACGGCAGCGTCGTCACCTACAGCTGGTTCCGCTTCTGCGACCAGCCGGCCCTGCAGCACGCCGACCTCAGCGACGCCGACCGCGAACGCCTGCAACAGCGCGTCGAGCTGCTGCATCGGCACTGGACGAAGGAACGTGCGTACCTGCCGCCGGCGACGATGGGCAAGCTGGCGTCGCTCGATCCGGCGGTGCTGGTGACGCCGCCGAAGGGCTACGAGGTCGGCTACGTGCCGATCGTCACGCGGCAGGCGGCGAAGTAGCGCGACGAATCGTGGGTTTCCTGCTCCGGCCGAGAAGCAGCTCCACGCCTCAGCGTGTGTGGCTCGCAACGGGCCACCGCGGCGGTGTGGCGACACGCAGCCGCGTTCCTCCCACCGACTGCAAGGACCGCATGCTTCTCTCCAAATCCCGCCCCATCGCACTGGGCACTCTCCTGCTCGCTATCGCCGGCCACGCGTCGTCGTTGCTCGCCCAGGGGCCGACCTCGTTCCAGATCACCACGAACGACGGGGCCATGGCGATCTTCGACTACGCCGACGAGACCGAACGCATCCTCGCCAAGACGTCCACCGGGGACCTCGTCTGGTTCGACGCCGGCACGACCGGCGCTCCGGGCCTGATGTGGACCGGTTCGGGGATCCCATCGTTGACCACGGGCATCTTCAACGCCGTCTGGCGCCGCGGCGCCGGCCTGCCGAGCGAAGCCTTCGTCGCTCGCAACTTCTTCAACACCGTCATCGTGCCGGTGCCCGGGCTCTACCGCATGTTCACCAGCGGCCCCGGCTTCCTGCCGGCATCCTCGAACATGCCGCAGCAGATCGTGCAGGACCAGCTGTCGACCAACATCAACGATCGCTGGACGCTCGACGCCGTGCACAGTGCGAACAACGTCTTCTACCTCCGCGAGGAAGAGCCGGGGTTCAGCACGTGGGGCGTGTACCGCAAGGAGCCCGGCCAGTATCTGACCTTCCCGAACGCGCGCCGGCTGACGTCGACGCAGGCGAACGGCCCGCTCAGCCTGTCGCCCGACGACGCAAGGGTCGCGTTCCAATCGGGCAATACGATCGCTTTCTGCAACGCCACGAACCCACCGGCGACGCCGCTGGCCGCGACGACCTTCGCGCTGCCGCCCGGCAAGGTCCTCTCGCAGGCGTCTTGGATCGACGGCCAACGTCTCGTCGCCATCATGGGCACGGTGGTCGGCGGCTCCGGCCAGCTGGTCTTGCTCGATCGCCTGCAGGCGGGCAATCCGAGCCAGATCCGCGAACTGACGCCGACCAACGCGTTCGGCGTGCCGACTCCGCAGTGCACGACCCCGAGCGTCAGCGGCAACGGGCGTTGGGTCACATTCGCCATCTCGCAGAACGTCGGCGGCACGGCCGAGCTCTGCGCCGCGGTGATGAACCTCCGCGACGCCAACACCGGCACGGCTCCGGCGCCAGCGCTGCCGGGCGGCGGCTTCGTCGCGCTGATGCCGCTCGAGTCGTGGACGGCACTGAACAGCCTGCGCGTGCAGCAGCGGAACGTGAACGGCGGTGAGTCGGCGCGCGTGATGTTCCGTGGCCGCGCGCCGGGCGGCACGACTCCGATGCTCTACACGACCGGTCTCGAACGCGACTTCACGATCGCCGGCCGCGTGACGGCCGCCGGCGCGACGCTGAACTTCCGTTCCATCGCCGGGCCGCAGGACGTCATCGTCGGTCTGGTGGCGTCGCTGTTCCGTCAGAGCACGCCAGGGCAGCTCATCGGCACGGCCAACGGCGACACGGTCGCGATCTTCACCTCGCTCTGCACGCCGGGGGCTGCGTTCTCACAACAGGTCGTAGCGACTCCGACCACGGCGACTCTCGGCTTCCCGTTCTACTACCAGTCCGCCTGGCTGAACGGTGTCGACAGCTCGATCAACCTGAGCCGCGTCACCGAGCTGCCGCTGTTCAACTGACCATGCTCGGGTCGGCGCCGGCGCGGAAATCGCCGCCCGGCCCGAGGCTGCACGAGACGCTGGCCCTTGCGCCGCAGGCTGCAGCGGCTTCGCTGGCGCGTGCATGGCCAGCACCCTGATCGTTCCGATCGCCGCGATCGACAGCATCGTTCCGCACCCGAACGCCGACCGGCTCGAGATCGCGCACGTGCTCGGTTGGCAGGTCGTCGTGCCGAAGGGCCGCTACCAGCCCGGCGACAAGGTCGTCTACTTCCCGCCCGACGCGATCGTGCCGGCGGTGCACAGCGACCGCTTCGGCGTGACGCAGTACCTCGCCAACGGCCGCGTGAAGTGTGCGCGGCTGCGCGGCGTGCCGAGCCAGGGCTTCCTCGCCGCACCCGACGATCCGACGACGCCGCTCGGCACCAACATGGCCGCCCACTACGGCGTCACCAAGTTCGAGCCGCCGGTGCGCACGTTCGCCGGCGACGCGATCGACGACCATCCTTGGTTCCCGCGCTACACCGACCTCGAGAACTGGCGCAACTTCGCCAACGTGATCGCGCCCGGCGAAGCAGTGGCGATCACCGAGAAGGTGCACGGCTCGAACGTGCGCGTCGGCATCGTGCGCGGCGAACGCATGGCCGGCAGCAACCGCGTGCGCCGCGCCGAGCCGAGCTCTCGCCTGCACGAGAACCCGTACTGGCTGCCGTTCACGCTGCCGCCGGTGGTCGCCCTGCTCGAGCACTTCGCCAAGGACCACGAACGGGTGATCCTGTTCGGCGAGACGTTCGGCCGCGGCGTGCAGTCGTTCCACTACGGGCACCGCGGCAGCCTCGGCTTCGCCGCGTTCGACCTGATGGTCGGCGACCGCTACCTCGACTGGCCCGAGTTGAAGGCCGCGCTGCAGCGCTTCGAAGTGCCGAGCGTGCCGGTGCTCTACGAAGGGCCGTTCGACGTGGCGACGATGAAGGCGTGCGCCAGCGGCAAGACGACGTTCGACGACACGCACATCCGCGAGGGCGTGGTGCTGCGCCCGCAGCGCGAGCGCTTCGACGATCGCATCGGGCGCGTGGTGCTGAAGTACGTGTCCGACGAGTTCCTGCTCGACGAACGCAAGACCGACTTCACCGAGGCGTGAGGGGGCGGCTCGGCACCTCCATCGAGGCGCGATAGAGTGCGCCGGATGCGCCACGCCTTCGTCCCCGTGCTGCTCGCCCTCGCCGCCGCCGCACCCGCGCAGACCGTCTTCGACATGGGCGCGCCGTGGACCGACCTCGCCGCCGTGTTCACCGCGGCGGCCCCCGGCGACATCGTGCGGCTGAACGGCCTGACCTTCCCGCCGTTCGCGCTGAGCAAGGGCCTGACGATCGTCGGGCCCGGCACGATCCAGCCGACCAGCTTCCCGGGCACGGTGCAGTCGACGCTGACGATCCCGGCCGGCCAGTATGCGCGCCTCGTCGACGTCGAGTTCGCACCGCTGGTGGTCGCCTTCGGCCTCGGGTTCACCCCGCACAGCGTCGTCGCCGACGGCTCGATCACGTTCGACCGTTGCCGCTTCCGCCAAGGCCAGCCGTGCAACCTGACGACCTCCGGCTCGGTGCTGCTGAACCGCTGCCAGGTGCTCGGCGATCCGTTCAACTCCTTGCCGCAGCCGGTCGGCGGCATGCAGGTGCAATCGGGTCTGTGTTCGCTGGTCGACTGCACCGTCGCCGGCGGCAACTCCGTGTTCCAACCCGCGCCGCCGTACTCGATCGCGTCGACGCCGGCGCTGCGGGTGAACGGCGGCACGGTGCTCGCGTCGCGCACGAGCTTCGACGGCGGCGCGGGCAGGAGCCTCGGCGTGTTCGGCGTCAGCGCCGGCTCGTCCGGCGTGATCGTCACCGCCGGTTCGTGCTCGCTCGCCGACTGCACCGTCACCGCCGGCAACAGCCCGAGTGCGATCGCGCCGCCATCGCTCGCCGCCAGCGCCACGACGTTCGTCGCACGCACGACGCTCGCCGCCGCCACCGGCCCGGCGAGTTCGGGACCGGTGCAGCAAGAACCCGAACTGGTCGGCCTCGGCCTCGACCTGCCGCTGCAGCTCGGCCAGACGTCGACGTTCACCGCGATCGCCGGCAGCACGAACCTGCTCGCGATCCTCGCCGGCTTCGACGGCGACGCCTACACGAACCCGGTCGTGCTCGACCCGTTCGTCGGCTCGCCCGCGCAACACGTGCTGCTGACGCTCGACCTGCCGAACGCCGGCAGCAGCGTGCCGCGCGCGATCCTCGTGCCGAATGCGAGCACGCTGGTCGGCTTCGGGTTGTACGTGCAGGCGTTCCAGCTGGTCGCGAACGGCTTGCGCGCGTCGGCGGCGGTCGGCTGCGTGGTGCGCTGAGCGCGACTACAGCACGAGCTTCGTACCATCGCTCGGCACGTCGAGCGAACGCGTGCTCGTCGTTCCACCGAGCGGCGTGATCGCCACCTGGTAGCGCCCTGGCAGCAGCGGCATCTCCCAGCGGCCGCGCCACGTGACCCAGCGATCGTGCACGACGGTGCCGTCCTCCGCGGTCAGCACCAGCCGCGTCGGCGGCGTAATCGCCGACGGGTCGATCTGCAGCTTCGCTTCGGGCTGCAGTTCGACGACCAGCGGCGCATCGCCGAGCACACGCGTGTCGACGACGCGGCGCACGCCGCCGGCCCCGCGGACCTGCAGCAGGTAGCGGCCGTCGACGAGCTCCAGCTTGGCCTCGCCGTTGCGGAACGAGAGGCGATGCTCGAACGGCCGCAGCGCCGCATGGTTCGTCGCATCGAGCAGCCACATGCTGCCGAGCGGTATCCTTCCTTCGGCGACCCCGGCGAGTCGGATCGTCACGGCGCGGGATGGCATCGCCTGCACCTGCCCGAGGTCGGTGACGGCCCCCGGGCGCAGCGTGATCTGACTCGGTGCGAACTCGTGGCCTTGGCACGAGATCGTCAGTTGGAACAGCCCCGGCGCGAGGTCGGCCCTGTCGAAGCGCCCGTCGCCACCGACCACCGTCGGCACGCCCCGGCTCTGCCGATCGTTGATGCCGACCTTGGCGCCGGGCAGCGGCTTGCCGGCGCGATCGACGACGACGAGACGCAGCGTCGCCAGCGATGCCTGCAGACGTGCGGGATCGACGACCAGTTCGAGTTCCTGCTGGTCCTTCGCCAGCGATCCGCGCGCGAGCACCACTTCCTTCCACACCGCGGCCACGAACGCATCGCGCGACTCGGGCAACTCCAGCACGCCGGCGTAGCGCGCGGGCAGCTCGCGGGTCGCGGCGCCGCGGCCGATGTCGCGCGACGACTGCCACCTGGCGACGGTCAGCGGAGTGCCACGCAGATCCGAAGGCGGCAGGTCGTCGGGGATCGGCTGCCACAAGGCGATCACCTGCACCCCCTCCCCGAAGCCCAAGCCCAGCCTCCGCTGCAACTCGGGCGTCAGCGCCTCGTGCAGCGGCTTGCCATCGGGGGCCTTCAGCAGAACGCGCACGAGCCAGCTGCGTTCGAGCACGACGTCGACGCGCAGGTCCGGAACGCCGGGCGGCACGACGACCGACTGCTTCGCTTCGCGAACGCCCTCGCCGCGCATCGCCAGCTCGTACTCGCCCGGCTCCACCTCGGCCCACGCGAACGCCCTGTCGCCATCCGACAGCGACGTGTACGCCACCGATGCGGTCGCGCTCGAGGCCATCAGGCTCAGCGTCACGCCCGGCACCGCGCTGCCGTCCTGCATGCGCACGCTCCCGTGCACGAGGCAACCATTCATCGGCGCGACCGGAACGTCCACAGCGGCCGGCAACAGGGTCGCTTCCGTTCGAGCGGCCGATGTGGCGTCGACCACCGGCTCGACCACCGCGGGTTGCACGACGGCATCACGCTGGGCCTGCGGCGCCGCCGCCGCGGGCTTGGCTGGTGCTTCCGATTCGGCCGCAGCGGGCGCTTCCTCGCCGAACACGATCCAAGCGAGCCAGGCGATCGCCACCGCTTCGAGCACGGCGGCAACCAGCCACGGAGTGGAACGCGAGTTCATGGCAGCTCCTTCTGGAGGTCGGCGCCGGCGACGACGAGCCGTTCGCGTTGCAGCTCCCGCCCCGCACCGTCGTAGACGATCAGCTGGTAGTCCCCGTCGGGCAGCGACATCGCCTGCAGCGGCCACTGCGGCTCGATGCGGCGCACATCGAACGGCTGGCCCGCCGCATCCGCGACCACCACGCAGCGCGTGCCGGCCTTGGTCGCGTCGAGGTGCAGCTTGTGCGTCGGACGCAGCGTGACGACGAACGGCTCCGTGCCCGCCGTGGCACCGTCGACGAACGCGAAGCCGAAGCGCCCCGCGGAGCCGCGGACCCTGACCGTGTAGCGACGGCGCCCGGCGCCGTACAGCTGGAACTTGCCGTCGCCGTCGGACTCCGTGCTACGGCGATCGGCGAGCGGGTACGGCGGGCTCCAGGCGTCGAGGGCCGTCCACTGCACGTTCCCCGATGCCGGCGCCCCCGCCTCGTCGACGATGCGTCCATGCAGCGACTGGGCGGCCATCAGGCGGAAGTCGCCGAGGTCCACCTCGCCGCCCGTGCTCGGGATCGTCACGTGGCCGTTCCACTGCTCGCAGTCCTTGGCCCAGATCTCGAAGGTGTTGAGGCCCGGCAGCGCATTCTCGAAGACGACGACACCGTGCTCGTCGGCCTTCTGGCCCCCGTTCCGCGCTTGCGCGGTCGCCAACGTCACGCGCGCCACGGCCGGATTGCCGTCCGGGCCGAGCACGCGCACGCGCACCTTCGGCATGCGGGCGCGCACCGTCGCCGGATCGACGACGAAGCGCAGCTCGGTCTGGCCCGGTTCGATCGGCAGCTGGGCCAGCACCATGTGCCGCAGCACCAGCGCCGCATGCGCCGGCGGCGGCTGGTCGAGTTCCAGCACTCCGTCGTTGGCGTTCGCGTCGGTCTCCTGGTTGCGGTCGCGCGGCGCGCGGAAGCGGCCGATCGGGGAATCGCCGATGCCGCTGTTCTCGGTCGGCTCGAAGTCGCCGCTCCGCGGCGTCGCCGAAGCGACGACCCGCAGTTCCGACATCAGCCCGAGCTTCGCCAGCTCGCTCGCGAGGCGCTTGCCGTCGGTGGTCGATGCATACACCGTCAGCACCGGCGCCTTCGTCAGCGTGAGGTCGAGACGCTGCACGGGCGCGCTGCCGATCGTGGCCGGGAAGTCGAGGCGTTGGTAACCCGGCACTTCGCAGCGCAGACGCCACACACCTTCCGTGAGACCGGCGATCGCGAAGCTGCCGCGTTTGGTGACCTCCGCGCCGGCCCATCGATCCAACCGCGACACGAACAGGCGGACGCTGTCCGGATCCGGCGGCGGCTCGACGCCGAGCAGCTTGCCGTGCAGCACGACGCTCGTCGCCGCCCCCGTCTGCGTCGCCGAGTTCGCCGGCGCCCGTTCGCGCCCGAGCGCCGCGGCGTTCGCAGTGCCGGCTGCCGCGAGTTCGCCGCTCGCCGCAGTCGCGGCGCCGGCCTCGGCGGCGAGCACCGGCGAAGCGGCCGGCACCAGTGGTGCCGTGTGTTGCGTCCATTGCAGGAACAGGACGATCAGGACGATGGCTTGGGCGACGACGATGGTTGGCAGGACGCGCACTCTCGACCTCCTCGAGGCCGGGAGGATAGGCGCGCGTCGTCGCGACGTCGATCGGGCCGCCGAGAGTCGGCGTAGGTTCCGACGGGATCCTTGGTCGGTGCGCCGCGACCCGGCTTCAGCGCGCCGACATCGCGCCGAAGAATACCCAGCACAGGGGCGCGAACTGCGTGCTCCCGAGTTCGCACTGCACCGAGGGGAACGCCTGCGGTGCGGGAGCCGGCGTACCGCGCTCGACCGGCACCAGGGCGCGCAGTTCGCGTTCGTGCTCGGCCGAAGCCAGCACACGCGGGGGCGACGAAGCGCACGCCAGGATCGCGCGAGGGACGCTACGCAGCACCAACGCGACGGTGTCCGGCGGTACCGAGGGCAACGGCTCCAGCGAAGCGAACTGCGGCGCATGGCTGCGCGCGAGCGCCGTGTGCAGCAGCGCTTCGCTGCTCGCGTTCACCAGGAACCGCTCGTCGACCAACGCACTCCACGTCGGGCACGCGACGGCGACTCCGTCGCGTCCGTGCCTCGTCTCGCTCGTGCACCACACCGGCGTCGCGCCGAACGGAGCGCGCCTCTCGCCAGCGGCGACCTGAAGTTCGGCGAGCGTGATGCCACCGGGCCCCGCGTCCAACACGTGTACGCCGACGTAGGGCCCACGCTCCGTCGGGTTGGGATCGAAGTCGCGCCCCGCCCGCACTTCGAGCCACCGTCGCGCCGGCTCATCGCCCGCAGCCTCGGCCTCGCCGACGCGCAGCCAGTGGCTCTGCATGCCGGGCGGCACGAACTGCAGCGCTTCGGCGAACGGCGCGAGCCACGCCTGCGTCGACGCCTCGACGACCACTTTCGGCGTTGCGGGCTCGGAGGCGCAGCCCGCGAGCCACGAGACAAGGGCGACCGAGAGCGCGCCGCGACGCACCCATGTGTTCTTTGGAGGCGGCTTCACGACGGGGCAGGGTAGTGCATCATGCGAATGGCGTGACGATGCTGTCGCGGTGACGAGCGCTCGCTCGTAGCGGCCGGGGAACAGCCGGTCGCTGCCAGCATGCGAAAACCCCTCTGGCCCGAGCTGTTCGAGGCAGGCTCGACCAGCTTGGGCTCGCCGACCCAAGCTGGCACGTTCACCGCAGCGGGGGAAAGGCCATCTCTGCTCGCCAAGGTCCGAATCGTTCGCCTTCTCATCATCGAGAGGCCACTCCGCCGCCCGTCGCGCTCGTGACCCAGTTGCGATGCCACGCAGATCCGTCAAGATGAAGCAATGGGCCTTCCCAAGATCGACTGGACCAAACTCACCGACGCGGAGCGACTCCAGTTGCTGGACGCTGCCTGGGAGAGCTTCCAAGCCGCACCCGACACCTTGCCGCTCACACCCGCCCAGGCCCTCGAGATCGATCGACGCCAAGCGGCGTATGACGACGGCTCGATGACAGCACGCAGCTGGGATGTCGTGCGAGAGGAGATCCGCCAACGCCTGCGGCACCGCCCGTGAAGTTGGAGATCAGCGAAGCGGCCAGCGAGGACGCGGCGGCCGCCGCAGAGTTCTACGAAAGCCGTCGTCGAGGACTGGGCGACGCGTTCCTTGCCACACTCGACGCGCTGTTCGAACACATCCTCGAACACCCGATGCGCTACCGGGTCGTCCGCGGCTCATGGCGGCGGGCCCTGCTGCCTCGCTTCCCTTACTCCGTCATCTATCGCGTGGAGCCGGATCGCATCTTCGTCCTGGCCATCATGCATGGCCGCCGCGATCCGAACGTCTGGCAACGTCGCCGAACCTAGTTGCGCGTCGGCCGGACAACGACGCCATGGGGCTAGGCGAGGGCGCTGGCTCGTAGCGAGCCCTCAGCGAGCCAGCAGGTTGACGAGCAAGCGCGCCGCCCCGGCATTGCCGACGCGGAGCTGGCGATAGAGCGCCAGCGAGCAGTGCACGAAGTCGCCGCGGCCGTACTGCGTGTGCAGCAGCGAGCCCTCGAGCGGCTTCTCCTCGCCCTTGTCCACCATCGCCAAGAGCGGCGTCCACGCGGCGTCCCACGTCTTCGCGAAGTTCAGCCCGCGCTCCTGCACCCAGCCGTCGAAGTCGGTGGCGGCGATCGTGTGCGGATACTGCAGCAGGCGATGGCCGGGCTGCAGCAGCGTCACCGCGCTGTCCTCCTCGGTGACGCGCCCGTCGCCGACGACCAGCGCGAACGGCGCCAGCAGCGGATGCCCGGCGCGTTCGTTCCACTCGCCCGGCTTGTGGTACATCGCCACGACGCGGCCGCCGCCGCGGCAGAACTGCAACAGGCGGTCGCGCACCTCGGCGAGCTCGGGCCGGTGGTGGTAGGCGCGGATGTCGAGCAGCACCGTCGAGAACTCGTCGAGCCGCGCCATCGCCAGCGCGTCGCGATCGAGCGCCGTGAACGCGACGCCGAGGTCGCTGAGCGTGCGTTCGGTCGTGTCATCGGGGCCGCGCACGAGTGCCACCTTCAGGCCCGGCGGCACGGAGACGTCGACGGCGCGCAGCGGCAGGCGCGTGCGCACGTCGCCGAAGCCGATCTCGATCCCCGCGGTTTCGGTCAGTTCGTCGGCGGCGATCGTCGCCTTCACCAGCACGCGCGCCTGTGAATGCTCGCGCGACAGCGTGAGACGCGTCGGCAGCGGCACCGCCTGCACGCCCGGCGGGAGGCCGAGGCGGATCGGCGCCGACGATTCACCGTCGGTGTTCGAGGTCACCGCGACGCTGAAGATGCGTTCGACGGTGCGGCCCTTCGGCACCAGCACCACCTCGCGATCCCACGCGAGCTCGAGCGGCGGCACCGGCGTGTACGGCAGGCGGCGCTCGACGACGTAGTTCTCGCCGTCGAGGTCGAACTTGATGTTCAGCTCGACGAAACGCGGCTCCGGACCACCGGTCGGCGGCTCGCACGGGAACAGCACCTGGAAGCGGCCGGTTGGGCCCGGCGACGTCGGCGCGTTCGCCGTCGTGGCGCCGGTCACCGCGGCTTCCGGCTGCGGCAGCGTCATCGCCGGCGACACGGGCAGGCCATCGAAGACGAGTGCGCGCACAGGAGCGGTGACCGGCGTGCCCTTGCGGTCGCCGCAGGTGACTTCGAGGTTCTGCAGTCGATCGGCGCCGTGCACGACGACGTTGGCCTTGCCGTCACCGCCGGTGGCGATGTCGTCGCGATCGAGCCAGGTTTCGACGCGCACGTTCGCGAGCGCAAGCAAGGCGCGTTGCAGCTTCTCGGCTTGACCCAGCGCACGGCCGATCCGACGTGCCTCGGCCTCATCGAACGCGCTCGTGGCGCGCGCCTCCTGCACACCCTGCAACTGCCGATGGATGGCCGCAGCAAGCTGGCGACCCTGCAGTTCCCCCGCATCCTGGCCAAGCAGCGCGGTGCCCGCTCGCGGCACCCAGAGCCACGGCATCTCCTTCGCGGCCCCATCGCCACCGCCCACCGTGCGCACGTCGTCGTTCGCGACCTTCCACCAGTCCCGCCCGACCTGCAGCGGGTTGTGCGGCCCCCACGGCCCCTGCGTCACGTGCTGCACCCACGCCCGATGCGCGAGCCGCGCGTAGGTCTCGCCGCGCGCCGGTTCGAGCTCGGCCGGATCGAGGATCCACTGCGCCTCCTCGACCTTGGCCCGCGTCAGCA
>SXGT01920948.1_pt1 | contig 14654 bp, 11 predicted proteins | sample 3176221 | NCBI WGS metagenome assembly SXGT01 (sample SAMN11356862, study PRJNA531348) | freshwater metagenome | isolation source: freshwater sample F1-120 | place: China: Fuxian Lake, Yuxi | collected 2017-12-25
TGTCTATCAAATGATGGGCCTGACTCAGATAACCGCTGCCGAAAAGGTTTAAATGGTTGAGGATGTGATAAAGATTGTAAAGCGATTTACGGGTTTTATACCCGCCGTCCAGCGGGTAGGTGGCTTGATAGGCGTCGTAAAACTCACGGCCAAAGCCACCAAATAATTCGGTCATGGCGATGTCGGTTTCACGGTCGCCGTAATAACAGGCCGGATCAAACATCACCGGATTGCCGGAAGGGTCGCAAGCTGCATTGCCGCCCCATAAATCGCCGTGCAGCAAGGATGGCTGGGGTTTATAGATCATAAAAAAGGCCGGAATCTGGGTAAGTAAGTTTTGACCTTTTTGTTGCAGCTCCCCTTTGAAACCATTTTTTTCGGCAAATTCAAGTTGTTTGCCTAATCGCTGTTGTTGCCAGAAGGTTGGCCAGTCAGCGTGTCGCTGGTTGAGTTGGGGAGTAGAGCCTATGGTGTTGTCGATCGACCAGCCAAAAAATGCCTGGGGTATTCGGTGAAGCTGAGCCAGCTGTTCACCAAATTTGGCTGCACTTTTGCCGCGTAGCGGAGAGAGTTCGATAAACTCCAGTAATAAATAAGCCTGATTTTCATGTGTGCCGGATAAGATCACCTTGGGAACACGGACTTGCCGCAGGCTGTCGATTTCTGCCAAACCGGCGGCTTCTGCAGTCAACATCGGTTCCAGACTAACCTGATTTAACTTGATGAACCAGTTAACCTGCGCAGTTTTGATCTGAAAAGCGGTGTTGATGTCACCACCGCCGACGCGGGTCAAACGGTGGTTGCTCAGGTCTTGCCCGGTCAGTTGTTGCAGATGGTTTAACAGACTGGCGGAAACCTGCATAGCTTTGGCTGCCTATTGACCCCAGCTGTCACGCAAAGTCACGGTGCGATTGAAAACCAGCTTGTCGGGAGTGCTATTGATGCTGTCCAGGCAAAAATAGCCGGTGCGTTCGAACTGATAGCGGATATCCGAGTTGGTGTTGATCAAGCTGGCTTCAACTCGGCAGTTGTTCAACACTTCCAGCGAAAGGGGATTGATGCCATCCAGAAAGTTGTCCAGCGTGTCCGGATTGGGGTGGCTGAATAAACGATCATACAAACGTATTTCGGCAGGTAAGGAATGCGATTCGGACACCCAATGAATCACGCCTTTGACCTTGCGGCCTTCCGGATTTTTACCCAGCGTGGCCGGGTCATGGCTGCAGCGCAATTCGATAATATTGCCGTCGGTGTCTTTAATGACCTGTTCGCATTTGATCACATAAGAACCTCGTAAGCGCACCTCGCCACCCGGCACCAAGCGTTTAAAGTCTTTGGGTGGATTTTCGGCAAAATCGTCCTGTTCGATCAAAATCACCTGCGAGAAAATCACTTCGCGACTGCCCATGTCCGGTTTTTGCGGGTGGTTGGCGATTTGATAGGTTTCGGTTTTGTCGGCATCCCAGTTTTCGATCACCACGCGCAAAGGCCGCAACACTGCCATGGCTCGGCTGGCGCGCTCGTTCAAGTCTTCTCGAATGCAGTTTTCCAGCACGGTCATTTCGATCCAGGAATTCTTCTTGGTGACGCCGATACGCTCGCAAAAATCCCGAATGGCTTCCGGGGTAAAACCGGCCCGGCGCATCCCGGAAATGGTCGGCATGCGCGGATCGCCCCAGCCGTTGACGTGATTTTCGGTAACCAGTTGCAGCAATTTGCGTTTGCTGACGATGGTGTATTCCAGTTGTAAGCGGGCAAATTCGATTTGTTGCGGATGGCAAGGGGTTTGCAGTTTATCCAGCACCCAGTCATACAGCGGGCGATGGTCTTCAAATTCCAGCGTGCAGATTGAATGCGTGATGCCCTCCAGCATATCGGAAATGCAGTGGGTGTAATCGTACATCGGATACACACACCAAGCATCACCGGTGCGGTGATGGTGAACTCGGCGAATCCGGTATATGGTCGGATCGCGCATGTTGATATTGGGTGAGGCCATGTCGATTTTGGCCCGCAACACATATTCTCCGTCTGCGAATTCTCCGGCCCGCATCCGGGTAAATAAATCCAGATTGTCGGCAATCGAACGGTCGCGATCCGGGCTGGCCTTGCCGGGTTCGGTTAAGGTGCCGCGATCAGTGCGCATTTGTTCGGCGCTGGAGCTGTCGACATAAGCATCGCCTTGCTGAATCAGTTGCATGGCATAAGCATACAGTTGTTCAAAATAATCCGAAGCGTGATATTTCCCTGCCCATTTGAAACCCAGCCAGGCCACGTCCCGCTCGATGGCTTCCATATACTCGATGCTTTCTTTTTCCGGGTTGGTGTCGTCAAAGCGCAGGTTGCAAGTGCCCTGGTTTTCAGCGGCCAGAGTGAAATTCAGGCAGATGGATTTGGCGTGACCGACATGCAGATAGCCATTCGGTTCCGGTGGGAAGCGGGTGGCGACTTTGCCGTTGTTTTTATTGGCGGCCAAATCCTCGGCAATGATGTGTCTGATAAAGTTGGATTGAACTGTGCTTTCGCTGTTAGACATGATTGGGTATGCATGAAAATAAAGAAATGGTGCGAATTCATCGCTTGCAGGCATTTTAACGAGTTTGTCCGAATATCGCTATGCCTGTCTGAAATGGTGATCTTGTGGTGTGTATTGATCTAAGTCACTGTTCGTAAAGATTTTTATAAATTATTAGCACTCCTGTTTCTAGAGTGCTAGAATCGCGCCAACTTAATATTAATACACTCAAAGTAGAGGTTACCCATGAATAATATGTTGGCTTTGCCGATTAATTTATCGGTTGGTACATTCGACAGTTATTTGAGCCTGGTTGCACGGATGCCCAAATTATCTGCCGAACATGAATACGATCTGGCTGTGCGCTATAGAGACGATGGCGACATCAATGCGGCACGCGAACTGGTGATGTCGAATCTGCGCTTTGTAGCGCACTTGGCGCGAGGCTATTCCGGTTACGGCTTGCCGCTGGCCGATATCGTCCAAGAAGGTAACATCGGCCTGATGAAAGCCGTCAAACGTTTCGATCCTGACATGGGCGTGCGCCTGGTGTCATTTGCCGTGCACTGGATCAAAGCGGAAATTCACGAATATGTGATTAAAAACTGGCGCATCGTCAAAGTGGCAACCACCAAAGCCCAGCGCAAATTGTTTTTCAACTTGCGCAAAATGAAAAAGGATTTGAGTGCTTTATCGCCGGATGATGCGGAAGCCATCGCCCAAAATCTGGATGTGGATGTCAAGACGGTATTTGAAATGGAAAGACGCCTGGATGGTCGGGATATTGGCCTGGAGCCCAATCTCGATGATGATGGCGAAGACAGCAGCATGGCGCCGATAGCTTATCTGGAGCAACAAAACGCTGATCCGGCACTATTGTTGGAAAAAACCGATTGGCAAGATCGTAAAGAGGATTTGCTGATGACAGCTATGGCCGAACTCGATGACAGAAGCCGGGATATTTTGACCAGCCGTTGGCTGGTGGAGCAAAAAGCCACCTTACATGAGTTGGCTGATCGCTATAAAGTCTCAGCCGAGCGGATTCGTCAGCTCGAGCAAAACGCCATGAAAAAACTTAAAGCAGCTGTCGTTTTGGCAGCTTGATCTTATTCCGCATTACCCCAAGGGCCAGGCTCTCAGGAGAGTCTGGCCCTTTTCTTTTAAAAGGATTGCTGTTTCGGATCGGCAAACAGCACTTGCTCAACAACGGGTAACGCCTGTTGCATATGCTCAAAGCTGTGCGAACCGTCAGCAAAGGTCACCACATTGGCTTTGCTTTGGTATTTCTGCAGTGTTTGTTGCGAATCCAGCAACTCATCCCCCATATCCAACAGAATCGTTCTGTGAATGTCGACCTGACTATCCCGTAGTGCTTGTTCAAATGGCAAATATTGCCTGCAGTGTGATTCATGCCAGTCACAGGGTTGGCCTGTTTCGTAGTTTTCTGTGACGCCGATAAATTGCGGCAGTAATTCAGTGGGACTGATGGCAGGATTGAGCATAATCGCCTGACCGCCTGTTTTCATAGCCAGATATTCGCTGGCAAAACCGCCCATTGAAGAGCCCATGAAAACCACCTCATAACCTTGATCCAGCAATTGATTCCATTCAAACAACATATCTTCAACCAGACTCTGGAAATCCCGGTAATCGACATTAGGGGTTAAAAACAGCACCTGTTTTTCGGCGCAAAATTGTTGCATCACTAATAATTTTTCTTTGCTGATCAACAGTTTGCCGTTTAAATCCAAAGAGGCGGAATTAAAGCCGTGCAGGTAAATAATGGCTTTTTTCATAACTTAATAGTGTTGTTTCATGAATTGCAGGGCTTTTTGCGCCAGATCATCGGAATCATTCCAAAGATTACGCCAGACGCACAGGGTATTGGATAAATTCGGGTCAACCACTTCCGATGAAAATGATTCAAACGTCATCGGGCCTTGATAGTTGATTTGTTTCAAGGCGTTAAAAAAGCCTACAAAATTGACATTGCCGGTGCCCAAATAGCCCCGATGGCTTTCGCCGATATGCACGTAGCCCAAGCGATCCTTGGCGGCCAGTACTGCTTTTTCCATGCCGTCTTCCTCGATATTCATGTGATAGGTATCCAGATGCAAATAGGCATTGGGGCGGTTGACCTCATCCAGAAACGCCAAGCCTTCCAGACCGGTATTCATGATATTGGTTTCATAACGGTTAACCACTTCCAGATCGATATTGATGCCTTTGTCGGCGGCATAATCGGCCAGGCGTTGCATGGCGGCTACAGAATTGCCGCGATTTTGTCTGGATGCCGGTCCCGGATATTTACCCAAAGCGCAGTAAATCACCCCGCACAACTCGGTGCCGCCGATGGCATGCAGCACATCGGTGGCTTTACGCAGCAGTTCATCCCCTTTGGCGATAATAGCCGGATTGGTGCTGGTGACGTCGGTACTGGCCGATAAGCCTAGCGAGGCGTGCGCCCGCAGATTGAATTCCTGCAACAGATCTTTAGTTAATGCCACATCCACTTTCCAGGGATCCAGCAAGGCGATTTCAATGTAATCATACCCGGCTCGTGCTGCACCGCTGATGGCCTTGCGTGCGCCTTCTGCACTCCAGTCGCCAGACCAAACCAGCGCATGACCGCCGAATTCCAGGGATTTTGAAAATGTCATAAGCAGATTCCTTAAGTAGATTGAGATTGTTAGGCGCCTGGATTCTAAATCAGGTCAATTTGCTTCGGCAATCCTGGCGAGCGTAATGCTTGATTCGCAGTAAAATTGGCTGACTGATTCATTTCATTCACACAGTCATTTTATTGCGGTCATTGCTTTGAAAAATCATCCCGTTTTATACAGTTTTCGCCGTTGCCCCTATGCGATGCGTGCCCGCTTGGCTATTGATGCCGCACAATTATGCGTCGAATTGCGGGAAGTGGCATTACGCAATAAGCCGCAATCCCTGTTGTTGGCCTCACCCAAAGCGACCGTGCCCGTTTTGGTGTTGGCAAATGCCCAGGTGATCGATGAAAGTCCGGACATCATGCAATGGGCACTGGCACAACATGATCCCGAGGCTTGGCTGGCAAATGGCCGATCAGCACAAGCCCGGTTCTTGCTCGACTGGAACGATGCTGACTTCAAATATTACCTGGATCGCTACAAATATGCCGACCGTTATCCTGAGTTTTCTGAAATGGACTATCGCCAGCAAGGCGAACGCTTTTTGATGGAACTGGAACAACGATTAACCCGGCAGTCTTATCTATTAGGAGAAAGTTTTACCTGGCTAGATGCGGCGATATTGCCATTTATTCGCCAGTTTGCAGCCGTTGATGAGGTATGGTTTCAACAATCGCCTTATCCGGCGCTACGCCGCTGGTTGATCCAATTTCTGAGCAGCGCTCGGTTCACGCGTGTGATGAATAAATACTCGCCCTGGAAACCTGGGGATGAACCGGTTTGGTTCGGTCAAGCAGGCAAAAATGATCCTGATTAGAAGGCTGCTAAAAGTCCGTAGTGCTCGCAGGGATACCCATGGGGCACAAGTGCGAGCATCCAGCGCCCCACCAACAAGGTTGTGTAAAATCACAGTATCATTGAGTAATGCATATCAACTTGAATGTTCAAAAACCAGCTCCCATTCATTTCCAGAGTAAAGCAGCCTACCGTTTCCGGTTGATGCTCAAATTTGTATCCTAAAAAACCAATATCCAAAACAGAACCATGGAAAACTTAAAAAATATCGACAAAAGCGTATTAACCAACTCAATAGCTGCATTCATCATTCTTTTAGGCTATATCAGTCCAATTTTTTCAGAAACCTTCAAAGCGATCGGCTTTTTTGCCTTTTCGGGTGCCATTACCAACTGGTTAGCTATCCACATGTTGTTCGAAAAAGTCCCTTATCTCTATGGCTCGGGGGTTATTCCCGATCGATTTGAAGAATTTAAGGCTTCCATCAAATCCCTGATGATGCAGCAGTTTTTTACAGTTCAAAACATCGAAAATTTCATCGAAAAAGAAGAGGAGCAGGGCAGTGGGGTATTAAATCTACAGCCACTATTGGATGCCGTGGATTACGACAAAATTTACGAAGGGTTAGTCTCCTCAATCATGACCTCATCTTTCGGTGCCATGCTAATGATGATGGGTGGCGAAGAAGCGTTAGCGCCACTTAAAGAGCCATTCACCGAAAAAATGAAAACTACCTTGTTAGAAATGGTCGAATCAGACCGTTTCAAGCAAGCCCTGCAGCATGGATTGAATGCGCACAAAATAGGTGAGGATCTGACCGGTAAAATCGAAATCGTCATCGACAAGCGGCTCAGCGAATTGACGCCGCAAATGGTTAAAGAAATGGTGCAAGCCATCATCAAAGCCCATTTAGGCTGGCTAGTGGTGTGGGGAGGCGTCTTTGGTGGGTTCTTGGGCTTAATTTTTGGATTTGCCTGATATAGAAATAGCGGGGTGGGTTAAGCTAAGCGATACCGCATCCGGCGAATGCGCGTTGCTTATCCACCCAAAAACGCTGAATAATTACGTCAAATATTTGCGAGTATCAACTGATGCAAATGGTTTATATGACCAGATCTACTTGTTTTCAGCCGGATCTGAGCTTGTGGGTGTTGATTGGGATTCTTGAAACTCTGTGACGGTCAGGTCTTCCAGTTTGAATTGATAGGTTTCGGCTTGGTTTTCCTTTTCGACTTGCCCGATACCGGTAAACGGTTCATTCGCTGCTAGTTGTTCCCAAAAGCCTTTGGTTTTGAATCGATCCAGCATCTCGTGATTGGTTGATATCAGCTGTTGATTTTTGTCAGTGCATTGTTTGATCCAGGTTTCGCGCTCCTTAACTGCATTTACCAATAGCTGGTTATCTTGTTGAATGGCTTGGGCCTGAGCTATCAAGGTCTGCATTTGAGCTTTCAGTTGTTGCTCAGCCTCGCGGGCTTGAGCCAATTGCGCCTGTGCGGATTGATGTGCATCCTGCCAGGTTTGCAAACCGGTTTTGTAGCGTTCGACCTCCGCCTGCAAAGGTTGCAATTGGCTGACGTTGGCCTGCAATTGAGTCAACTGTTCCTGTAAGGCTTTGTTTTCGGCAGCCAACGCGGATTTTTCTTCGCTGATCTGCCGCAACATGCCTTGGGCCTTTTTTAAGGCTTGGTCGGCAGTGCTACTTTGCTTGACGGCTTGGGCGCTGCTGGCAGCAGCCCAAACCATCAGCAGCACACCCAGCAATGGTTTGGTTTTCAAAAATCTAAAGCTTGGCGGTTTTTTCATATGTGACTCTTAAAAACGCACATTCAAATCAATGGCAGCGGTATCCACACTGTATTTACCGCCGGTTATTTTACCGTTCTTATCAACGGCCAAATTGCCGCTGGAGCCATCTATGGAATCACTACTGCTCCAGCGTAGATTCAACCAGGTGTTCTTGGCCAGGCCATAGTTGCCACCAATCCACCAACCTTTGGCATCGGTGCCGCCTAGATGAAATAGCGATTCGGTAAATGCATCCAGCACTGCATCGCGTTGTACATAACGATAAGCCAGGAATACGTTCCAGTCATTGAATTTAATGACATCCTGATCACCCACATCCAGTCTGACCTGAAAGGCATTACTGCGATCCGTGTTATCGACCGAGGCCCCCGGAAAATCATGCTCGATACGGGCAGCGTCATAGCCTAAATTTTTGGCATAGTCGGCAGTCAACATCACGTGGGTACGGCCAAATCCGGCGTAATCAAACATCGCCGTGACGTTAAAAATTTTGAAATCCGAGGCCAAGCCGTACAAACAACCTTGGTGGAGTTGACTATCACTGGAGGTGCAACGGTCATTAAAACCATCGTTGATATTGATGGGCACCATGGAATTACCCTTCTGGATAAATTCCGGGGCAGTCCAGTCGTTATCGAAGCTATTGCGGGCATTGGGTTTGGCTCGAACATTGGTGTACTGATAATACGCAGCCGCCACTTTCATGCGCGACTCCCGCATGACCAGCCAATCGGCGCCCAACTGACCGCCGAACAACCATTTGTCGGAAACCGAATCGCTGATTTCCTGCAACGGAAACGCCCCTAGTGTTGCGAAGACACTGTCAGGCGTTTGCGGCCCCATGTTGATGCCTGCCCGACCACCTAAGTCGTTGGTTTTAGCAGCTTGATAGGCTTTGACATTCGGATCATCCTGATTGAAACGGTAGCGGAAAGTACCGGCAAAACCTTGGAAGCTTAAATCCGGGTCATACACCACATCGGTGGATACCCAGGGGTTGGCAAAGCGACCGGCATATAAACTGAACCAGTCATTACCTTTGTCATCGACATAATCGTATTCAATAAAGCCTCTATCCACGGCAAATTCAAATGATTGGCCGGTGTTGCCCAAAGTCTGGTCATTGGACACCGGATTTCTGATATTGCTGGTTGCCAGCCGTACACCGGCTTTGACATGGTCGGCAATATCGATATTCATGCCGACGCGAAAGCGTTCGGAGAATCGGAAACGATCTTCTTGCGGCAAGTATTCTTCATCGTGTCTGGCTGCTGCCAGATGACCACCATCACGATTAATGGCCAGATAATCCAGATAAGGCGAATTGTTAGCGGCGAATGAGTCATTGACGCCACGAATGCGCATGTCAAAAGTGAGTTTTACTTTATCCAGCCACTGGGGCAGGGCGGCAGGAACGCCCCACAGTTCGTTTTTGGCGTCGGCTTTGACTTGTGCCACCACTTCATCCTTGAGCTCCGCACGCACCTCTTGGCGAATTTCATCTTTAACAAACTCCGGCACATAAGCCACTTTGATCGGACTATCCTTTTTGCCTTTTGCAGCAGCAGTGGGGGCTGTTACAGACGCTGCTTGTTTCTGCTGATCTTGTTTGGCTTCCTGGGCCAATTGCGCTTTGGCATCGACAGCTGCTTTGGATTTGGCCGACTGCACCAACTGGTCGGCTTTTTGTTTATCCAACAGGCCTTGCTGAACAAAGATATCGATCAGGTTGACCGTGGTGTTTTTCAATTCCAACAATTCTTCACGCTCACCCGCCATTTTTTGCTTCAGCTCCAGCAAATCCTGCTGTTCATCGGCCATGGCCGGTACCAGGCACACGCCGCTGAGTAAAGAGGCAACAGTTGAGCGAGCCACCAAGTTGGTTTTTTTGGATAATAAACTCATAAGCTTTATTTAAATTTTTGAAGTCACTTTAATTTTTAACGGTTGCGGCATGTTTTGCGGCGGCGCTTTGGCTATCGAGAAATGCAATTTCGGTAAGGCTTCCCGGATGCTCCGATCCACGTCGGCCATGCCGCTGGCGTTTGCTAATTCGGCTTTACTGACCCGACCATCAGCGCCTATCCAGACACTGATGACGACGCTGTAATTGGCCGAACGCGCTTGGGTATCCGATAACAGCGGCTGTAACTCGTCGCCCAGTTGACGTTTGACTTGTCCGCCATACCAAAGAATCGCACTGCCGCCGCTGCCACCCAACAAACCCCGGCCGCCTTTTTTGCCGACCAAGCCAAAGCCGTCACTACCGGCGCCGCCTTCTGCATCAACGCCTAATTCTTCACCGGCAGGTTCTTGCGATTCCTCGGGTGCCGGTTCCGGTTCTTGTTCCGGTTCAGGCTCGGGGATTTTTTCCACCTCGGGTTCCGGTTCCGGCGGTTTTTGTTCCGGTGGTGGCGGAGGCGGTGGAGGTGGTTGAATGACGGTAATTTGCTGAACTTGCTTTTTAGTCTGCACAGGCTTTTCAAATTTGCTTTGGATGACGTAAACACCTATCCCAATCAGCAGTGCCAGCAACACCCCCAAAATAATCGGCAACCGACGCAGCCAAATCGTTTTCTTGTCCATAGCCGATTACTTGACCAGTTTCTGGGTGACTAATCCCAGCTGGCTGATTTCCAGACGTGTCACCACATCCAGTACTTCAATGACTTTTTCGTACTGAATGGCCGCATCGGCTTTCAACACCACCGGTAAATCCGGCGTAGCCGCTTTGTATTGGCTCAAACGGGTTTCCAGTTCCTGTATCGAAACCGGATAAGTGTCCAGATAAATCGTGCCGTCCTGGGCAATGGAAATGGCTTTGGTTTTCGGTTTGGCCAATGCCGGTGTGCTGCTGGCTTTGGGCAGATTGACGGTAATGCCCTGAACAGTAGCGGTGGTCATGATGATGAAAATCAGCAGTAACACATAAGCCACATCCAGCATGGGTGTGATGTTGATGTCGTCGTAAACCTTGCCTTCTTCGCCTACTTTCATGACTGAGCTCCTCGTTTTAAGGTGGCTAGCCGCAGCGATACTACGGCTAAAAATTCATCGGCAAACACTTGCATGTCGGCGCTGACGTCCTTGATTTGGGTTAACAGATAGTTGTAGGCAAACAGCGCCGGAATGGCGACAGCCAAACCGGCAACGGTTGCCAGCAAGGCCCCGGAAATCCCCGGGGCAATGGAGTTGATATTGACATCACCGCTGGCGGCAATCACCGCAAAGGTAATCATGACCCCCAAAACCGTACCTAACAGACCCAAAAATGGCCCGCCGGAAATGGCGATGGTCAATAACACCATGTTCTTGTTCAGCTTTTGCATTTCCCTGACCATGGCGGCATCCAGGCGGGTTCTGACCACATTGATGGCTTCTGCCGATAAATCCACTGTGCCCTCAAAGCCATTGAATTGCTTTTTCAGCTCCTGAACCCCGGCGTGGTAAATGTGATAAATCGGCGATCCCTGGAAATGATCATGTTTGCCGACAATGGCGGCCAGAAACTCGGATTCGGCAATTTCGGCCTCTTCTGCTGATTCTTCCTGATCCAGTTCGGCCAAATTGGCTGGTGAGACATTGCGGTATTGCGCCAAAAACGCATCGTTATCCCGGCGCGCCGCCTTTAGCGTCATGCCTTTGCCTATCATGACCAGCAGACTGATGATGAACATGACACCGCACAAGGCAATCACCACCCAGCCATCGACGGTCAAACTCTGCAAAATAATGACGAAATAATTGCCATCGCTTGATGAAGCGTTGGATTCATCCTGGCCGAAATTGAGCACGGCGAAATCCGGGCTTTGGCTGCGGAATTGAAATTTCAACCAGTCGGCGCTACGGGCTTGTTTGGCAACCTGAACTTCATCAAGCCAGCCTGACCAGCCATTGCCCAGCGTCAGGCCGGGCTTCATCGCGGTGAATTGAATACCCGCCTGAGCTACGTTTTGACCGTTTAAATAAACCGTCATGGTATTTTTCTGTAGGGTCAGAGCAATATGCTGCCATTGTCCAATTTGCAAATTAACTGGTGTCGTCTGAATTAACGCACTGCCTGCAGACTGGAAACTGGCATTCAGCGAACTGCCTTCCACCGTTAATCGAATCAGGTTCTGACCTTCTTGGGCTTGAATTAGGGTGGCATTGCTTTGATTTTGCTCAAATTTGATCCAGCTACTAAAAGTCCAGCCGTTCTCTGGATTAACCTCAAATGCCGGATTGGCGGTTACGCTGATTCCACCTTGGCCGTCCAATTTGGCGGCCGCGCCGATGTAACCGGCTGGATCGATGGCGGCCTTGGAGGCTTCAGCATTCACTGCATAAGCCGTGGCGTCCTGTGGTAGTGTTTCGCCTTCCTTGAAATGAAACACCAAAGACTGATGAACATCGTAAATGCCTTTAGCATCGGAACCGTCCGGTGCATTGGCGTTTCCGTAATACAGATAGAAAGGATCGGTGCTGACGCCACCTCGCACAGTGGCCAGTTTGACCCAGACCAGACCCAGTTCGGAAAGTGCATCGAATTTATCCACATGGTGTTTCAGGGCGTTGGTGTCATCCAGCAAGGCGCGTAGATCCTTACCGTTTTCCGCCACATCCATGAAGTAGCCGAAATTACCAGTGTGTAAGCGCACCAGCACCGGTACATCGGTTAAGGTCTCCTGAATGTCGGCCCCGGTAGCGCCTGCATCCACCGTGATTTGTTTGCGTGATGGCCAGTCATTGTTCCACCATGCCTCGGCGATCAGTGGCGACAGGATCAATGTTGCAGCCAGGAAAAATCGGCTAAGCCTGTTATTGTTCATGTAAAACTCGTCCTAAAAAATGGAAAGATTGAAAGTATCTATTCAGCGTTGGTTGGGTTTACCAAAGGGTATAAAAGGCGATAGCCGTAACCCAACATGTCGGCTTATCAAGTGCTGATGGCTTCGATTGTTGGGTTACGCTCTATCGAGCTAACCCAACCTACGCAATTCATCGCTATCGCTTATCCACCCTACAAAATCAACTACAAGATATGTACATTGCGAAAGTCTTAATTCACAGGGTTATTGGCAGGTACCTCACCACACCCGGGCTTGCCGTCCTTGACATCATTGACGGAACAATCGCCATAGCCCACCACATCGGTGCTGAGCATGCTGACCACCTCACGCGAGTTGGCTTTGCTATCGGTGTTTTTGGTTTCGTTATTTTCACTGTTGTCGCTGGCCGACTTGGCCGCACTGGCTGCAGCGCTACCGGCAGCGGCTGGAACGCTTGGCGCAGCGGGTGCCGTGGGCACACCGACCGTACCGCCGGAGGATTGGATATTGGAAGCACCCACCACGGCGGTGGCGGCAATCACGATTTGTCCGCCGCTGATACCGGCTTCACCGGCGTCAATAATCCCTTCCGGAGCTGCCAGGGTGACTTGACCGTTGCCTATGGCCTGAATACCGCTACCTGAAACTATCGGCGGGAAGACCGTGACAATATTGCCTTTTTCATCAATTTGAGTGACTGGCGGTGGTGCGGCGATGGCGGATTTCGCACCTTTACCGGCGTCGATGCTGCCTTTGGAAGACCAGACCGTGATGTTGCCGCCACCCAGCGTGAATACTCTTGATTGGTTGACGTTGAAATCGCCTTGGGTGAACGCATTCAAATCGCCTTTTTGTTGCACAACCATGCCCAGTTGATCTGAGCCTTTGCGAATACCGGCCAGTTGGCCGGCCAAACCGACGTCGATTTTGCCGCCGGGTGCCGTCATATTGATACTGCCGCCATCCAGGGTTTTCACCTGGCTGAAAACCAGGCTGATGTCTCCCGCATAGTTTTCGCCCGGGAATAGCGCCTGAATGGCGTCTTTGCCACGCTGATAAAATCGGCCGCGTTGAGATTCAGGTACTGCGGCAGCCGCGGCGGCGGATGATTTGAGTTCTGTAAAAAACACATTCAACAATACATTCAGCTTTTCACGTTGCTCGGCTGCAGTTTTGCCAACCAAAGGTTGCAGGATGTCTGTATAAGCCGGGTTGGTTTGATATTGGCTGATGAAGCCTGCATAGTCGATTTTGTCCGCCAGCCCCGCCAAGATGCTGATGCTGGCGCCAGCTTGTTGCCCTAATGCTGGATTGAGAAGATTGCCCAAGGTTTGAATGCCGATAGCACTACCTAGGTTGATATCGCGCCCGGCGATGACTTGCAATTCACCCGGCCCGCCGGTTTCAAAGCGGTTACTGTTGGCCAGTACTGCGCCGTCAGAGTTTAATTGGGTAGCGGAAATCACATCGCGTCCGGCTCTAATCAAAGTGCTGTCATTAGTACTCAGATTTTGGTTCACCACGCTGAGATTTTTAATATCCCGACCCGCGCTGAATTCAACCGCCTTGGGCAGATAAAACACCACCTGCGAACCACTGGCGAAGCCAATATCCCCCTGGTCTGCCACGATCGAAGGCTTGCTGGGGTTGTTGATATGCACCGGTGTTGCCGCGTGAATAATATTGGCGACCGGTGAGAACGCGTCCAGACGCTCTTGAGCTCGGATCAAACCGTCCTTCAAGCTGCCTTCCAGGGATACAGCGGGTTGCAAGGCATTAGGCAGCAACGAGACGTCGGTATCCGACATGTTCACGCTGACCGTTTGTCCTGCCACAGCCGCGGAACGAATATTCCGCCCGGCCAACAATTCCAACTGGCCCTGGCTGGCAGGAAATAAGGTCATGGACTGATTGATGCTGATGTCGCCGGACAATGAATTGGCTAAGACTGTGCCGGGGTAAACCGCATATTCAAAGCCAGTACCGGCGTTGTTTTGAAATTCGATATTGCCCGCCACAGCCTGGAAATTAATGGCACTGCCGGGGCTGTAAGTAAAA
>SXGT01690610.1_pt1 | contig 14651 bp, 10 predicted proteins | sample 3176221 | NCBI WGS metagenome assembly SXGT01 (sample SAMN11356862, study PRJNA531348) | freshwater metagenome | isolation source: freshwater sample F1-120 | place: China: Fuxian Lake, Yuxi | collected 2017-12-25
GCCGTAGGTGCGGGCGACTTCGCTCGGTGAGCGGCCCTCGACAACGACCGCGGTGATGACCAGACGAGCTTTCGACACCCGCCCACCATGTGTCCTCTATGACGCGCGACACCTGTCCTGGATGTGGTGAGACTCCACACCGTCACCCGCTCTGCGCGAAGCGCACTCACGGTCGCAACAATCGGGAGGAGCGCAGCGACGCCGCTCTGGCCGCTTGCGGCTCACCCGCTCTCCGTTTCGCCGAACTGGTCAGCGTCCCACCAGGGCCGGGCCGGGTCAACGGCTGACCAGTTCGAGTGGTGGCGGCCGACGATCCGGACGGCGGGAGTTGTGCACGTGCACGAACCGCCGCGTGTCGGGGTGCGAAAGTCTGGACAGGCGCGAGCCGCTCGAGGGCCCGGGCAAGGATCGCACCATGATGAGACTGCTCGGAGCATCACTTCTCGACGGGACCGGCGCCGAACTGCGTACTGGCGTCGCCGTCGAGATCGACGACAGGACGATCCGCTCGATCGAGTCGGACGGCTCGACACGATCGGACGCGACGACCCTCGATCTCGGTGGGTTGACGCTCATGCCCGGGCTCATCGACGCGCACGCCCACCACGGCATCGTGGAGGTGCACGACGCCGACCGCACGCCCCTGGCCGTCATCGCCGCTCGCGTGGTGGCCAACCTCGCGCGCACCCTCGATGCCGGTTTCACGACGACCCGTGAGATGGGTGGCCTCGACGGCGGGTTCGCTGCAGCGGTGGCGAGCGGCCTGGTGCCGGGCCCGCGCCTCCTGCCGTCGGGGCCACTGCTGTGCACCACGGCAGGCCATGGTGACCTGTCGCCGGCGTTCCTGCCGCACCCCACTCACTCGCACGACAGGGTGCCCGGGCTGGTGCAGAACGGTCATCCGGTCGATGGCCCCGACGCGATGCGCCAGGCCGCCCGCAACGCGTTCCGTCACGGCGCCACCCAGTTGAAGCTGTGCATCTCGGGTGGCGTGGTGTCGCACACCGACCGCATGGAGGACGTGCAGTTCTCCGTGGAGGAGATGCGGGCCGCGGTCGAGGAGGCGCGGGATCGCCAGACGTACGTCGCGGCGCACGCCCACAACGTGGCCGCCATTCGACGCGGGTTGGAGGCGGGCGTGCACAGCTTCGAGCACGGCACGTTCCTCGACGCCGAGACCGCAGCGCTGATGGCCGAGTGCGGGGCGGTGCTCGTGCCCACGCTCACCATCGCCCGGTTGTGGATGAACGACGCGTCGGCGGTGCCGCCGGAGCGACGCGACCGCGTGGCATCGCTCGAGTCGGGCATGTCGAACGCGGTGCGGCTGGCCAAGGAGTTCGGCCTCACGATGGGGTCCGGCTCCGATCTCATCGGCCCCGAGCAGACGGGCCGTGGCATGGAGATCGGTCTGAAGGCCGACCTCATCGGGGCGATGGACGCCATCGTGTCGGCCACCGCCGTCAATGCGCGGATCCTGCGCCGGCCCGATCTCGGCACCGTCGAAGTCGGGAAGCGGGCCGACCTCATCGCGGTCGACGGCGACCCGCTCGCCGAACCGTGGCTGCTCGCCGATCCCGAGCGGGTGGTCGTGGTGATCCAGGACGGCCGTGTCGTGAAGGACCGCCGCTGATGGGTCACGCCGCCGACGTCGTGACGACGTTGCTGGAACGTTGGCACGGACCAGCGTTGGGCACGATCACGGGGGTCACGGATCCGAGGCCGCATCCGGTGACAGGGCTGGTCGCCGCCACCGGGTCGTGGTGGCCGACACCGCTCGGGCCGCCACGCAGTCGTGTGGTCACCATCGACGACGCGGGCGCGGTGTCGGAGGTCGGCCCGGCCGAGGGCGGCTCGAAGTTCCCGCGCTGGTCACCTGATGGTGAACTGCTCGCGTTCGTCACCGACCGCACGCAACCGGGCGTGCACCAGTTGGCGTTCGTGTCGGCCGACGACCCGGCCGCCATCGTCGACGGGCCCGCGGTGCCTGGCTCGATCGAGGCGTTGGCGTGGTCGCCGTCGGGCGATGCGCTGCTGGCCGTGGTCGCCGGGTTCGGCGCCGAGAACGCCGGTGCGATGGCCTCGGGCCGCGTACCGGTGCGCCCGGGTGACGAGCGGAGCGGTTCCTCCCCGTCCCTCCGCTCGTACCCCGGGATCGTGCCGCACGACGAGTGGCGACGGTTGTGGGTGTTGACCGCAGGTGGCGACGCGAGGTGCGTCACGCCCGACGGACCGAACGTGTGGGAGGCGGCGTGGTGCGGCCCCGACCGGGTGGTGGCCGTGGTGAGCGACCGACCGGAGGAGGACGCCTGGTACTCGGCGCGGTGCAGCGTCCTCGACGTGCACACCGGTACGGAGGTGCGCACGTTGTGCACGAGCGAACGTCAGCTCGGTGTGCCGGCCGGGGCACCGGACGGCCGATGGGCCGCCGTCGTCGAGGCCCCGTGCAGCGACCGCACGCTGGTGTGCGGGCGTGTCCGGTTGTTCGACGCGGATACCGGCGACGAGTCGAGGCCTGGGCTCGGCAGCGACGTCACCCATCTGCACGCGGTCGACGGCGACCGGATGCTCGTTGCAGGACTCGCCGGCATGTCCACCCGCATCGTGGAGTACTCCGTGGCACGCGGTGAGGTGCGCGAGTTAATCCGTACCGACCTCACCGTGGGGCCGCGCGAGCCGGCGTGTTGGCCGACACCCGAGGGTGGTGTGGTGTTCGCCGCCGAGTCGTGGGTGCGGGCGCCGCAGATCGTCGAGGTCGGACCCGACGGCGTGTCGACGTGTCGTTGGTCGGGCGCGCATGCGGGCACGGCGGCGGTGAGCGCCGACAGCCGCGGCATCGAGGTGGTGCGCTGGACGGCACCCGACGGGTGGGACATCGAGGGGCTGTTGGCGGTGCCCGCGGGCGAGGGCCCTCACCCTCTGGTCATGTACCCGCACGGTGGGCCGGTGGCGAGCTGGCGGCAGCGGTTCCTCGGTGGCTACGCCGTGGTGCCCACGCTGCTGCAGTTGGGCTACGCGATCTTCATGCCCAACCCGCGAGGCTCGTGCGGCTACGGCTGGGACTTCGCCGATGCCGTGCACGGCGACATGGGCGGCAAGGACACCGACGACCTGCTGTCCGGCATCGACGCGCTCGTGGAACGAGGCGTGGCCGACCCCGATCGACTGGCGGTGATGGGTGGCAGCTACGCCGGCTACATGGCGGCGTGGATCGTCACCCGCACCGATCGGTTCAAAGCGTCGCTCGCCAGCGCGCCGGTGACGAACTGGATCAGCCAGCACTTCCAGTCGAACATCCCACAATGGGGCCGCCGGTTCCTGCCCGACACGGACCACTTCCCGTCGGGCGGCTATGTCGATCGGAGCCCGGTGTTCTTCGCCGATCGGGTGACCACACCGGTGTGGTTGGAGGCCGGTGCGCACGACCGGTGCTGCCCGCCCACCCAGTGCATCGAGTACCACGAGGCCCTGCGGCAGCATGGTGTGCCGACCGATCTGGTGATCTATCCCGACAAGGCGCACAGCGTGCCCACCGGCGAGTTGCTGGTCGACTACGTGCAGCGCCAGGTCGACTGGATCACACGGTGGTGTCCGCCGCGATGATCCCCTCGGCCGACGATCTGCAGGCGCTGCTCGACGACGCATGTCGCCGTCATCGCGTGCCCGGCGCCGTGTTGGGTGTCGACGCCGGCGGCACGACGTCGATCGCAGTGCACGGCGTGGGGAACGTCGTCACCGGCGAACCGATGACGGCCGACACCCTGAGCCAGGTCGCGTCGGTGAGCAAGTTGTTCACGGCACATGCGTTGCACGGTCTGCTGCTCGAGCACGGCATCGGCGTCGACACCGCCGTCAGTGCACTCGTGCCCGAACTCGCCGCGCTCGACCCTGCGATCACGATTCGACGTCTGCTCGACCACACGAGCGGTCTGCAGGGCGACCTGTGGGACGACTTCGGGGCGAACGGCGACGCGATCCCACGGTTCGCCGCCGCGTTGCCGTCCATCGGCTCGATCACTGCGCCGGGTGAGCTGTTCTCCTACTGCAACACGGGCTATGTGGCGCTGGGCCGTCTGGTCGAGGTGCTCGGTGGGTCGACCTTCGACCGGGTGATCGATCGCCGCGTCATCGCACCGCTCGGCCTCGGCCACACCACGCTGCGGCTCACGGATGCGGTGCAACATCGACTGGCCATCGGCCACGACCTGAAGGGTGACGGCACACTGGCGGCGCGCCCCTACATCAGCATGCGCTGCCTCACCCCGACGGGTGGGGTGATGTCGACCGTGCCCGACCTGTTGCGCTTCGCGCGTTCGATCCCCGCGGTGATGCGCGAGCGGTCCTCGACGAACCCGGAGCCGTGGACGGCCGGCCCCGGTTGGTGTCTCGGGATGACCGACTGCACGGGTGCCGACGGTACGTCGGTGTTCGGGCACGACGGGCTGTGGGTCGGCGCGGGCGCCTACGTGCGCGTGGTGCCCAGCCACGACGTGGTCATCGCCATGGTGGGCGCCGCGGGGCATGCCCGCACGGTGTGGCAGGACGTGTACGCGGCGCTGCTCACCGGCTTGGGGCTGGAGGGGGTGGGGTTGCCGCCGGCGGACCCCACGGTCGATGTCGACGCGGCGCGCTACACCGGCACCTATCGCCGGCTGAGCCAGGACGTGCGGGTGGAGGAGGTCGACGGGGTGCTGCAGATGACCACGGTGCCGACGGGCGTGATCGCCGCACTGTCGTCGCCCACCACGGTGCCGTTGCAGCCGCGATCCCGCGACGTCTTCCTGGCGCGAGCGTCCACCGGCGTCGACCTGCCCGTGGTGTTCCTCGGCGATGGCCAACACGCCACGTACCTGCACACCGGCATGCGAGTCGCGAAGAGGGAGCCCACATGAAGCGCGTCGGCATCATCGGCCTCGAGCACGAGACCAACACGTTCCGCTCCGCACCCACGACGCTGGCGGAGTTCACCATCACCCGCGGCGACGACCTCTTGGCCGAGCGCGGGCGCCGCACGTACGCAGGCGGCATGTTCGACGGCATCGATGCGATCGGCGCCGAGGCCGTACCGCTGGTGATCGCCGCGGCACAACCATCGGGGCCCATCGCTGCCGACGCGTACGCCGCGATCAAGGCCGAGCTGCTGACCGCCGTGCGCAGCGTGCCGCTCGACGCGGTCGTGGTGCAGTTGCACGGCGCCGGCGTCGCGCAGGGTGTCGACGACGTGGAGGCCGACCTCGGCGCAGCGCTGCGCGCGGCGCTCGGGCCGGACATGCCGATCGTGGGCAGCCTCGATCTGCATGCGAATCTCACGCCCGCCACCGTGGAGCACTGGACCGCGCTGAGCTGCGTGAAGTTCTATCCGCACACCGACATGTACGAACGGGGGCGGGAGGCCGCGGAGTGGCTGGCCCGCGTGTGGGCCGGCGAGCAACTGCAGACCAGGGTGCGACCGCTGCCCTGGCTGCTGCTGCCCACGGCCACCTCGGTCGACGGCACCGCGGCCGCCATCGAGTGCTGCGACGCGGCCGAGCTCGAGCCGGGGGTGCTCGACGCCACCTTCGTGCACGGCTTCCCGCTGGCCGACGGCCCGCAGGTCGGTGCCTCGGTCCTGGTCACCACGGTGGCGGGTCAGGCCGACGCCGAGGCCGTTGCGCAGCGGCTCGCCGCGGAGGTGTGGCCACTGCGCGAGCGGTGTCACGTGGAGATGTTCGAGATCGCCGAGTCGGTGCAGGTGGCCCTCGACCGGATGGCGGCCGACGACGATCCCCGCCCGGTGGTGATCGCCGAGACGAGCGACAATCCCGGCGGCGGCGGCGTGGGCGACGGCACCCACCTTTTGCGCGCGCTGCTCGACGCGGGCGCGCCTGCCGTGTTCGCTGCCATCGTCGACCCGGTGGTGGCCGCAGCGGCCCACGAACACGGCGTGGGTGCCGTGCTCGACGTGTCGCTCGGCGGCCGGCTGGATCCGACGAGCGGTGGGCCGATCGACGCGCAGGCCAGGGTGCTGGCCCTGGGCGATGGCGCGTACGAGCTGCGTGGTGTCGGATGGCAGATCCGACTCGGACCCAGCGCATTGCTGCGCGTCGCGACGGTCGACGTGGTGGTGACCTCGGGGAACCAGCAGGTGTTCGACGACGGACCGTTCACGATGGTCGGGGTCGACGTACGGCAGCGTCCGTTGGTGGCGCTGAAGAGTGCGAACCACTACCGGGAGTACTACCGGCGTGTGTCGAAGGCGATCGTGCCGGCGCTCGGGCCCGGACTGTCGCACCAGTCCACCACGCTGCCGTGGGAGCGGGTGCGACGACCGGTGTGGCCGCTCGACCCGGTGGTCGACGTCGCGGTCGCCCGCACATGAGCGCATCGGCCTTTCGCCAGATCCACCTCGACTTCCACACGTCGCCACTCATCGGCGACGTGGCGGCCGATTGGGATGCGGAGCAGTTCGCCGACACGTTGGAGGCGGCACGGGCGGAGTCGGTCACGCTGTTCGCGACGTGTCACCACGGCCTCGCGTACTACCCGTCGAAGGTGGTCCCGGTGCACCCGGCGCTGGAACGCGACCTGCTCGGGGAGCAGTTGGCGGCGCTGCGGCGCCGCGGCATCGCGACACCCGTGTACGTGACCGTGGGATGGAACGTGTCGGCCGCAGAACGGCATCCGGAGTGGCTGCAGGTACGCCTCGACGGCACGCTCGTGCGGCCACCTGCGACGGATGCACCATGGGGCAACTGGCCCTCGATGTGCCTCAACGGTGGATACGCCGACGAGCTCGAGGCCGTGGTGGCCGAGCTGCTCGACGGGTACGAGCTCGACGGGTTCTTCTTCGACATCGTCCGCTACGACATCGGCGCATGCGCGTGCGGTGTGTGCCTGCCGGAGCTGCGCGCCTTCGCGCGCAGCGAGGGTGGCTCGATCACGGATGATGCACTGCGACGACGGTTCCACGACCTGGTGGTGCGTCGTTGGATGCGGCGCATGTCGGCATTCGTCCGCGCCCGCCGACCGGACGTGGGCATCTTCTACAACTCGCGGTGGGGCATGCACCTGCTCGACGAGCTCGACGCCTACACGCACCTCGAGGTGGAATCGCTGCCCACCGGCGGGTGGGGGTACGGCTTCTTCCCGCTGTGGGCCCGGTTCGCGCGCACGCTCGGCCTGCCGTTCCTGGGGATGACCGGACGGTTCGCGCTCAGCTGGGCCGACTGGGGTGGGTTGAAGCATCCCGACGCACTGCGCTACGACGCGGCACAGGTCCTTGCGGCCGGCGGGCGGGTGTCGGTGGGCGATCAACTGCCCAGCCGCGGGCGGCTGGAGCCGGCGGTGTACCGGGTGATCGGCGAGGTGTTCGATGCCGTCGAGCGCGCGCAGCCCTACTGCGACGGCGCGACGGCAGTGCCGGAGGTGGCGATCCTGGTGCAGCACCCCGATCGCTATCGGCGAGGGCGCGGCTCGGGCAGTGACCATCTCGATGGCTGCGGGCGGATGTTGCTGGAACTGCACCACGACTTCGACGTCGTCACCCCGGCCACGCTCACGCCGGGGCGGTACGACGTGCTGGTGGTGCCCGATGCCGGCCCGGCCGACGAGCACACCGGTGCGCTGCTGCGGCAGCACGTCGAGGCCGGCGGCGGTCTGCTGTTCACACATGAGGCCCTCACCGATGCCGACGGCGAGTTCGTGCTGGGCGACCTGGCAGGGGTGCGGCGACTCGGCCGGACCACCACGAGCCCCGACTTCTACCGGGTGACCGACCACCGGTTGGCGGCGCGCGCCGTGGAGCTCGACTTCCCGTACACGTTCTACAAGGGCGGGGTACGCGTGTCGGCGCTGCCCGGCACCGAGGTGCTCGCCACGGCGGTGCCGAGCCACTTCGACCGCTCGCCGGAGCACTTCTCGTCGCACTTCATCACTGCGCCGCTCGGTGGCCCGGCCGGGGAGGCAGCAGGCACGCCGGCGATCACACTCGCGGGCCGCGTGGCATACGTGCACGGCCCGGTGTTCGGGGTGCACGAACGGTTCGGGCACGTGCACCATCGGCAGTTGGTCGGCAGGGTGCTCGACCTGCTCCTGCCGCAGCCCGCGGTGAGTACCGACGCACCGAGCACCGCCACGGTCGTGCGCCACCGGCAGGGCGACCGCGACGTCGTGCACATCGTCAACTATCACGCCGAACGCCGACCACCCGGTCACATCGAGGCGCTGGGTGAGCCGATCCCGCTGCACCAACTGCGAGTGTCGATCCGCACCGATGCGCCGCCGAGCACCGCGTTCACGGTGTTCGGCGGTGACGAGCTCGACGTGGCGTTCGACGGCACCCACGCCTCGGTGACCGTGCCGAAGGTGTTGGTGCACGAGTTGATCGTCTTCGAACGCTCGAGTTGAACGCGGTCAGGGGGTGTTCCAGCGCAGCAGCCACGCGGCGATGCGCGCCGCCACGTCGAGAACGGTCGCCGGCGGCCCTGCCGTGACGAAGCCGTGCGGCATACCCGGATACACCACCAGCTCGCACGTGACCCCGTGGTGGACGAGCGCCTGGTACCAGTGATCGGCCTGGCTGACGGGCACTCGCCGGTCCTCGCCACCATGGAGCACGAGCGTGGGTGTGCCGACCTCGGCGACACGACGCACAGGCGAGCGCAGGTCCGCCGAGTCGACCTCACCGACCTCGCGCGCGCACAGCACCGGACCCATGTCGCTGGTGGCGGAGAACGTGCGCAGGTCGACCGGAGCGCCGCCGAGGGCGGCCGCCCGGAACTGGCGCGTGACCGTGGTGAGCGCCGCGGCGAGCAGCCCGCCGTAGCTGTAGCCGGTGACGGCCAGACGAGCAGGATCGGCCACGCCGGCGGCGATGCAGCGGTCGACGACCGCGAGCACGTCGTCGACGTCGGCACTGCACCATCCACCTGCCGGCTCCAGCCCGCGATACCAGTCGGTGCCGTACCCGTCGCTGCCGCGGACGTTCGGCAGTACCACGTGCCAGCCTGCGGCGGCGAGCAACAGCCGGTGGAGGTTCCCCTGGCCGAGCGCGCCGTTCGAGACGTTGTGCGGACCTCCGTGGAGGTCGACGAGCAGCGGTGCCGGCGCGCTGCCGGCGTGGCGTGACCGCAGCAACCAGCCGGGGACGTCGCCGTCGAGTTCCTCCACCGTCCAGGGCACGTCGATCAGGTCGTGCGGCCACGGCTCACCGTCGAGCCGTCGCAGCCGGCCGGGTGTGTGCGCCGTCGCTTCGGTGACCACCACCGAGCCGCTGCGGGCGTCGGCACCGGTGACCACGGTGAGCAGGTCGGTGTGTGCGGCCGGTACGTCGTCGCCGAGTCGGCCGCTGAAGAGCCGGCTCACGCCTCGGTCGTTCGCCGTGCACCACACCACGCCGTCGTCGACCGCGGGTCGTGCACCGGGATATGCCGGCATCCCGAGCGTGACGTTTCGGTCGAACCCGGGGAACACCCGCGTGCTCGAGCCGTCGCGCAGCACGCGCAGTTCGGTGTGGCACGGTCCGCTCTCGCCGCCTGCGTACAGGGTGCTCCCGTCGTGGAGCGCGAGCGGCACGGCAGCGCGCTCCCACTGGCCGTGCTCGGTGAGCTGTGTGAGCTCGCCATCGAGCGCCAGACACCACAGGTCCCACCGCCACGAGCGATCGTCGTGCGGCAGTGTGACCAGCAGCCGATCGGGTGCGGCCCAGGCCACGTCGCCGACGGTTCGTCGGGGGTCGAGCACGGTACGGTGCTGGCCGGTGCCGAGGTCGATCACCACCACGGCCGCCGACGCCGGAGTGCGGCCCTCGCCGTCGCGCAGATAGGCCGCACCCGACGCGACCACCGACCGCGCCGCGACCGCGGGCACGGTGACCACCGCGGCGAGCGAACGTCCGTCGGGCGACCAGGCGAACTGGCGAACCGGCTCGGTGAGCCGGGCGACCGGATGGCCATCGGGCCAGCGCACCACCTGATCGACGCCGTCCGCATCGGGTCGGATGAACAGCAGTTCGTCCGACACCGGCGACCAGCGCGGGTGACGATCGGACGGGCCAGCCGACTCGTCGTCGCCGACCCGGACCCGACGGTCCCACCGATCGAGACCGATGTCGGCGCGGGTGATCACGCACGCCACGGCGCCGGCATCGAACCGCAGCACGGGGTCGGACGGCACTGCGGCCGTCAGCACCCCGTGCGCGAGTTCCATGTGCAGTTCGTAGCAGCTCAGGATTCGGGCATCGGCACGGCGTCGCCCTGATACACGAACTTCGCGGCAGCGGCGTCGTACACCGCCTTCGTGTACGTCACGTTCGGCTGACGACCGGCGGTCCAGTCGAGCGAGTTCGTGAGGGCGGCCGTGTCCTCGGCACTCGCGGTGAGCGATGCCATCATCGTGTCTCGGTCGATGGCACCGGGCGAGTCGGCGAGCATGATCTCGAGTGCGAGGAACGTGCTGCACACGTCGAGCTGCGCGGCGAGTTCACCGATGTTGCCGGGGGCGGGGAAGCCGACCGCGGCGTACTTGTCGAGGCACTCCTGTGCCTTCGGGCCGAGCTTGGCGGGGTCGGTCTCGAACGTGTCGAGGGCTGCCGACCAGCCGGCGGCGAGCACGTTGGCCATCTGCGCGGCCGGCGGGTTCATCGTGCCCATGGCGCCGAACTCGTTGTTGGTGTTGACCACCCACGTGGGCGTGATGCCCTGCTTGTCGGCCTCGGTCATCATCAGCACGACCGGGATGAAGCCGGTGGCCAGGTTGAACACGGCGGTGACGTTGTCGGTCTTGAACTGGAGCACGGCGTTCGGCAGCTCGCTGAGCGCAGCGCCCTCGTCGGCGCTGGAGCGGATGCACGTGCCTTCGAACGCCGACACCGTGGCGCCGGCCGCCTCGAGTGCGGGCTTCAGGGCGTTCTCGAACACCGCGGTCTGTGCGTCGCAGCCGGGGTAGATGACGCCCACCGACGTGCCCTCACCGACCACGCCCTCGTTCACGGCGAGGTCCACCGTGGCGAGTGCGGCGCGATCGAACGTCGCCGCCTGCGCGTTGAGGAAGCCCGGCCACGCATCGAGGTTGTCCTGGGTGACGCCGGTGAACCCGCGACCGAAGACCACCTTGCCCGCCTCGGTGGCGCAGGTGTTCAGGATCTCGTCGTTGGTGCCGACGACCACGTCGGCCACCTGGTCACCCTTGAAGAACTTCTCGCAGCGCTCCTGGTTCACCACGTCGCTCGGCACGTCGCCGGTGGGTGCCGTGTAGGTGATGGGCACGATGGTGTGGCCGGCGATGCCACCGGCCGCGTTGTAGCTGTCGATCAGGGCGACGTAGTAGTCCTCGGGGAGCAGGTTCGTGTTCTGCCCCTTCACGCCGTACTTCTCGCGGGTGGCGTTGATGTCACCGCTGGAGAGGTTGAAGCCGAACAGCAGGTCGGCCGGCGGGCCGGGATCGGCCGTGGTGGTCGGCGCGACCGTGTCGTCGGGCACCGTGGTGTCGGCGGCACTGGTCGGGGCAGCGGTGCTGGCGGTGGTGCCCTCGGTGTCGCCGCCCGACGTCCCACACGCGGTGAGCAGGAGGGCGAGCGAGACGGCCGTGGCGATCCGGTGGTGACGCAGGGTGCGGCTCATTCCGCCATCCTCCTCGTTGGACGATCGCCGTGCCTTGGTGAAACTGACGAAAGATGCCACGTCGTTCGGTGGCACCGCCCGAATGCCAGCATGACGGCCATGGGGTCGAATGGGCCGATGCAGGCGGTGACGTTCCGGTACCGGCGACAGCCGGGTGAGGGGCCGGTGCTGATGGTGTCGGGATTCGTGCAGGGTGGCCGTTCGGCGCGTGAGCTGCACCCGGTCGGCGACACCGAGGTCGTGGCGCGCACCTGGGAGCTCCCCGACGACTACCTGGGCACGTATCTGTTCTGGGTGGGCAAGGAGGGAGTGGAGCCGCCCGAGGCGTTCGAGGAGTTGCTGCCGTTCCTGTACGGCGATGCCGGACGACCGGTGCCCGATCCCGACAACGACGACCGGTTCGTGTACCCGGTGGATCCCGAGCATCCGGGCGAGCCGTTCGTGCAGAGCATCGTGCGCATGCCGGCGAGCATCCCGGAGCCCCTGGCAGGCGCCCCGCTGCTGGGCACACTCGCCGAGCACCGCATCGCCAGTGCACTGCTCGGCGACGAGCGGCGCGTCTGGGTGCACGAGAGCATCGGCATCGAGCCGGACGGCCCCGAACCGGCGCTGATGGTGGTGTTCGACGGTGGCATCTACGCGCACCTGCTGCACACGCCCGAACAGGTCGACGCGCTGGTCGCGGCGGGCGAGTTCCCGCCGACCGTGACGCTGTACTGCCACTTCGCCGACGATGCCGCGCGCAATGCCGAACTGCAGTGCCGCGACGACTTCGCCGCGTTCGTCGCCGACGAACTCGTGCCGTGGGCAGCGCAGCGGTGGCGGTTCACCACCGACCCGCAGCGCACCGTCGTCGCCGGATCCAGCCTCGGTGGCCTCGGCGCGACCTGGATGGCGTTCACGCACCCCGATCGGTTCGGCAACGTCATCGCGCAGAGCCCCAGTTACTGGTACCACCCCCAGCATCCGGAGCAGACGAACTGGCTGGCCGAGCGGTGGCCTGCCGAGGGGCCGACCTCGGTGCGTTGCTACGTGGAGATGGGCGACCTGGAACAGCAGGACGACGCACGGCACTTCGTCGACGTGGTCACCCGGCACGGCAATGACGCCACGTTCGAGCGGTACTGCGGCGGACACGACTTCCTGGCGTGGCGGTCGACGTTCCCTCGCGCGCTGCGGTGGACGGGCGAGCGCATCGGCGCGCGGTAGTCAGCTGTTGCGGCCGCGGCTGGCCACGGGCCAGTGATCGACCACCTCGCCGCGTTGCACCACCGTGAGTTCGTCGACGAGGTTCACCACCACGCACGAGTGGTTCGGCACCACGGCGATCACGTCGCCGACGCGGGGGCGGGGGCCGGTGGTCCAGGCGACGCAGTGGTGTTCGCTCAGCGATCGCAGCTCGGCGTCGGGATAGGCGGGCAGCAGGCCGTGCCCCTTCGCCCAGGCCGGCCGGTCGGCGGCGATGGCCTTCGAGCCGGTGTCGAGCACGAAGCGGCCATCGGCGTGGCTGGCCACCACGGTGGCGGCGACGGCCATGGCCACCTCGCTCATCGCTGCGGTGCCCAACTGCACCTGCTGTGCATCCTGGAACACGTACGTGCCGGGGCGTTCGTCGGTGACCGGGTGGCGGGCCGAGTGCAGCGCGGTCGGTGTGGAACCGGCGCTCAGGACCGACGGTTCGAACCCGGCGGCTGTCAGCAGTTCGGCCGCAGCGGCGAGGGTGCGCACCTCGTCGTCGCCGGCGTCGGGCGCCGCATCGCAGGTCGCGTACCCGTGCCCGCCGAAGGTGAACGCACCGCGCACGTCGAGCCCCGCGTCGGATGCCGCCCGCGCGATGGCCAGCACGTCGCCGACGGCGATGCCCGAGCGGTGCAGGCCCGGGTCGAGCTCGATGAGCACGGGAAGGGGTCGTGCGGCGCCCGCCACGGCGGCGCCGAGCGCGGCAGCTGCCTCCACCGATTCGACGCCCACCATCAGCGAGACGCGCTCGTGCAGCGCCCGCAGCCGCCGGGCACGGTCGGGCCGGCCGGCCCACACCGGATAGGCCTGGAACAGCTCGTCGAACCCCGCGTCGGCCAACGCCTCGGCCTCGCCGAGCGTCGCCACGGTGAGGCCCACCACGCCCGCGGCCACTTGACGCTGGATGATCGGCACGCATTTGCTGGTCTTGGTGTGCGGGCGCAACCCGACCCCGCGATCGCGCATCCGGGCCGCCCACGTGGCGATGTTCCGTTCGAGCACGTCGAGGTCGACCACCACCGTCGGGGTGTCGATGCCCTCGGGGAGCGTGATGGCGAAGGTGTCGGGGTCGTTCATGTGGCGGGTCCTGATCGTTCGATGGCGATGTCGCGGTCGCCGAGGTACGCGGCCACCACCACAGGATGGTGCGCGACCTCGGTCGGGGTACCGACCGTCACCACCTGGCCTGCCACCATCGCCACCATCCGGTCGGCGAGGCGGCTGAGCATCGGGAGGTCGTGCTCGATGACGATCATCGTGCAGTCGAGCTCACGTCGCAACGAGCGCAGCACGGGCACCAGGGCCTCGACTTCTCGCTGCGCGAGGCCCGCGGCCGGTTCGTCGAGCAGCACCACCTTCGGGGCGAGTGCCGTGATGCAGGCGAGTTCGCAGATGCGTCGGGTGCCCGTGGAGAGCTCCTTCAGCTGATGGTCGAGATAGGCGCCGAGCCCGAACCGTTCGGCCAGCGCGATCGCGCGCTCGGTCCGTCGGCGCTCGGGGCGGCTCCACCCGAGCATCGCCGACCGCACCCGCGTCGGTTCGGCGCGTTCGAACGCCGTGGCGATGCACTCGACGACGGTGAGCGTGGGGAACAGCGGCGAGTTCTGGAACGTGCGGACGATGCCCTCGTGGGCGCGGTGCGCGGGTCCGAGTGCCGTGATGTCGCGGCCCTCGAACTCCACCGTGCCGGCGTCGGGCCGGTTTCATGTTGCGGGGGAACCTGGACACCCGGCTGAAGAAGTTACGCGAGGGCCAGTTCGACGCGATCGTGCTCGCCGCGGCCGGGCTTCGTCGATTGGATTGGGGGCATGAGATCAC
>SXGT01139662.1_pt1 | contig 14650 bp, 12 predicted proteins | sample 3176221 | NCBI WGS metagenome assembly SXGT01 (sample SAMN11356862, study PRJNA531348) | freshwater metagenome | isolation source: freshwater sample F1-120 | place: China: Fuxian Lake, Yuxi | collected 2017-12-25
GCCCTGCGCGGCAATCGAGTGCGCGCGGCGCGGGCGGTCTTGGAAGCAGAAGCACTCGACCTGGTAACCGAGTTCCGCAAGCGAAGCGGCAGCCGAAGCGCCCGCGAGGCCAGAACCGACGACGAGGACCTTGTACTTCCGCTTGTTCGCGGGGTTGACGAGCTTGAGTTCGAACTTCCGTGTGTCCCACTTGTCCTGGATCGGTCCGGGCGGAGTGCGCGAATCGAGCTTCATGCTGCCCCCTTCTGCAGAAGGCCCAGCGTCGGGGCCAGCGCGATCAGGATGTTGCCGCCGGCAATCGCCGCGGCGAGGAAGAAGGACAGCGAGCGGATCATCGGGGTGTAGCGAGCATGGCTGAGACCCAGCGTCTGCGCGAAGGACTGGAGGCCGTGCTGCAGGTGCAAGAACAGCATGAGCTGCGAGCCGACGTATGCGATCACGACCGGCAGGCGCGAGAAGCTCGCCACCACCATCGCGTAGACGTCGAAGTTGGCGCCCTTCAGCGCCACATCCTCAGCATGCACGGCGCCGACGGTGAAGTGCAGCAGGTGGTAGACGACGAAGGCGAGCAAGGACAAGCCCGACAACAACATCGACCGCGAGGCAAACGATGCCTGCACCGTCGCTTCCTTGGCGTAGGCGACCGGCCGTGCGGCCTTGTTGGCCCGCGACAGGCGAATCGCCGTCAGCACGTGCAGGACGAAAATCGCCAGCAACCCGATGCGCGCCACCCAGAGCAGCGGGCCCAGGTCGTGCAAGGTCTTGGCGTAGTCGTTTATGGCTTTCGGACCAGCGAAGATCTGCAGGTTCCCCAGCAGATGCGCGATCACGAAGAGGAAGAGCAGAACGCCCGTCACGGCCATCGTGGTCTTGCCGCCGATGGACGAGCGCCAGAAATCGTGGACCCAACTCATGCGTGGAGGGCGAACAGGATCGGGAAAGACGGCCCGCATTGCAACGCTTCGTCCAACGGACCTCACGCGCACACGAGGTTGCAGCTAGCCGCACCGCGCGTGGATCGCTTCAATCTCCGCTCCCGCGCCCTCCGTTCCATGGATGCGATCCTGGAGGGCGCCGATCCCCCGCCGGAGAAACCATGCGCTCTCACCTCATGTCCCGCGCCCTGCTCGCGTCGGCCGCTGTCACCTGCATTGCCTTGAGCGATGCCGCTACTGCCCAGACTGCGCCGCTCCAAGGCCACTGGGAGCCCATTTCGATGCAAAGCGGAGTGCATGGCAACAACTCGCCGGTCGAGGGAGTCGTCTGGCAGGGGCTCGTTACCTCGCCGCAGCAAGGCCCGTGGATGCGCGTCTACTTCAAGGACACCGAGCTCGAAGGTGCCAGCTACCTTCGCATCGCGTCCCTGCGCGACGGCGATGTGCAGCGGCTCGATCGTAAGAGCCTCGAACAGTGGGGACTCTCGACGGCCTACTTCAATGGCTCGTCGGTGCTGATCGAACTCGTCGCCGCGCCAGGCACCACGAAGAACGTCGTCGCCATCGACCGCGTGTTCGTCGGCGACATGGTTGCCGAGATCCCGCCGCCAGAGACGATCTGCGGCGCGCTCGACAATCGCGTGCCATCGTCCGATCCCCGCGCTGGCCGCATCGTCGGCATCGGCTGCTCCGGCTGGATCATCAGCACGGCGGTTGTGTCGAGCCCCAACGAACGCCTGCACCTTTCGGCCGGCCACTGCTACGGCACGGGCCAGGTGTTGCAGTTCGGCGTTCCAGCCTCGACGACGGGCTGCACGCTGCAGATGCCATCGACCAATCTGCAGTTCTCCATCGACTCCGCGGGTTCGCTATCCACCAACGGCGGCATCGGCAATGACTGGTGGGTCTACCGCTGCTTCCCGAACTCGAACACCGGCTTGACGACCTTTCAGGCCATGGGCCAAGCGTTCAGCCTGGCGGCGTCGATGCCTGCCAACGGCACCACTCTGGTCAACTGGGGATATGGCGTCGACGGCACGCCGACGAACGATGCCGCAACCGCTTCGAGCTGCGCCTGCGCCAGCCCCAACGGCGCGCGCACGCAGACGCAACAGATGCACACTGGCCCCCTGACCTCCGTCAGCGGCACTGCGCTCTATCACCAAGTCGACACGTGCGGCGGCAACTCGGGATCGGTCGTCGCGATCAGCTCGACGGGCGTCGCGGTGGCAATCCACACCAACGCGGGCTGCAACACGACGACCGGCAGCAACTCCTCCACTGCAGTGACGAACGCGGCGCTGCAGTCGGCGATCACGACGCTGTCGACGGGCTCTGGCCCGGTCGCCCCAGCCAACGACAACTGCGCCAACGCCATCGTTCTCGGCGTCGGCACTTCTGCGTCCTACAGCACCGTCGGCGCGACTGCAGGAACCGCCTTCCCTTGCGTAGCTTCCGCCAGCAACGACGTCTGGTTCCGTTACAACGCGCTAGCGACCGGCTCCCACGCCTTCACCATCTGCTCGGCGACTCGCACCTTCGACACGGTGCTTGAAGTGTTCTCTGGGAGCTGCGCGGCATTGACTTCACTCGGCTGCAACGACGACGCCTGCAGCACCGGGTCCTCGCTAACCGCGACGCTGACCGTGGGACAGAGCTACTTGATCCACGTCGGCGGCTTCGGCGCCGCAGTCGGCACGTTCGACCTCAACATCGCCGCGCCGGCAGTGGCCCGCGACGAGTGCGCCACCGCGACGTCGATTGCACTTGGAACGTCCGCAGTGTTCACCAACACCGGTGCGACAACGACCGCAACTCCCACCTGGACCTGCGCCACAACCGGCAATGACCTCTGGTTCACGTTCACGGCCAATTGCACTGCGCCGACGACATTCTCGACCTGCACCGCTGCCCGCACGCTGGACACCGTGATGTCCATCTACAGCGGCACCTGTGCCGCGCCGACCTTGCTCGCCTGCAACGACGACAGCTGCGGGCTCGGCAGCCAACTGACAGTCAACGTGGTGTCGGGCCAGACCTACTTCCTGCGAGTCGGCGGCTTCAACAGCTTGGTCGGCAACTTCCAGATCGTCGCGCAGTGCGGCACCGGAACGGGCGCCATGACGACGACGCCGATGGCATGCGGAACCGTCAACATGACGGTCACCGGCACGCCGGGCATCTTCAACACGCTCACCTGCACCGTCACCGGAGCCACCGGCCTGCCCTTCGTCGGCTATGGCTTCAACCTGACGCCGGTGCCGTTCTGCGGCTGCACCATCGGCCACGAGTGGGCCGGATCGTTCTTTGGCGCGACCGCCAACATCACGATCCCGTGCAACCCCTTCTTCATCGGCCTGCAATTCGGCCTGCAAGGACTCGATCTCGGTGGCACGGGCGGCTGCGCGTCGCCGCAGTTGACGGCAACGGACACGATCATTGTCACGATCGGCTGACGCGCGATGACGGCTGGTCAGCCGCGCTTCAGTGCGCGAAGCGGCCGAGCTTCAAGAAGGTGAGGACCTGGCGGATCGTCTCGTCGAAAGAGGCGATCCGCGTGTGCCCACAAGGCAGCACGACCCGATCCGCTGCGCCTGTCAGCGTCGCCTCGTCGACGCTGACCGTGCCGTCGTCGTGGCCAACGATCGCTGCGTTGCCTTCACCGAGGTCGCCGACGATTGCGCCGCTGCGCTCGACGTGAGCAATCGGACGCCGATGCAATGGATGGCCAGGACTCAGTTGCATCGCTGCGCCATCGCCCATGATCCACGGGAAGATCCACCAGCGCTTGCGCATGTCGCACAAGGATGCGCCACGATGCGGCACGGCGACGTAGACACATGCGGAAGGCGTCAGTGTCGGCAGTTGGCGCATTGCTTCTTGCACGACGAGCCCGCCCATCGAGTGCCCGACGAACGCGATCTTCGCGCCATAGACCGATGCTGCATGGGCGCGTGAGACATGGTCAGCGAGAGCTTCGCCTGCCGCCTCGATCGTGGTCCTTGTGCTCAGGTAACCGGGATTGACGACTTCGTAGCCGTGCGCGATCAGCGCGCGCTCGAGCCGCCAGAGCGCCCAAGGCGAGCGCCACAGCCCGTGCTGGAGCACGACGACGCGACGCTGACCATCCGCTTCGACGCGCAGCGAAGCGTCCACCGGATAGTCCAAAAGGTTCCAGGCGACGTCGAAGGGCATCGACGGCGGCAGTCCAAGCACGCATGCAAGGCCATAGCCAATCGCAACCGTCAGCACGGAGGCCACGACGCGTCGCCGGCCCCCCCGCGGTGCTCGCTCAGGCGTTGTCATGCGAGCCGTGCCCAGAATGCAGGCGCATCACTTCGTCTCGCTGCAGGATCGCTTCGCGCTCCACTTGCGCAAGGCGCAAGAACCGCCGCTCGACCTCGTTGGCGTCGACGAGCGACGCCGCAATATCCAGGTAGAGGCACCGATGTCGCGCCTCCGCCTCGACGAGATCCAGGTAGAACGCGCTCGCCGCATCATCGACACCTGAAAGGGCGAGGCCGAGCGCCTCCATACGTTCGTGAGAACGCGCCTCGATCAAGGACGCAACCAGCAGCTCATCGACAGCACGTTCTGGCATCGTCGGCGCGATGGCGGCCTTCAGCCGGTCGGCGTAGCGGCTCGGCGGCAGGGTCGTGAAGGACGCTCCGCGCTGATCCAAGAGGCGCAGCGTGCGTTCGAAGTGCACGAGCTCTTCGCGCGCGATGCACGACAACGCGCGCTGGATCCACGGCTCTGTCCCGTGGCTGAAGAGAAAGCGCATCGCGGCAGCGGCAGCTTTCTTCTCGAGATGTGCCTGCTCGACGAGCAGAGTCGAGAGCGAAGGGATCGCGGCCGCGACCCATGCCGCCGGCGTTGACACCAGCAGTCGGCAACGCGCGTGCAGCGAGTTCTCGGCTTCGAGTTCCACGCGCGCAGGATCGCAGGCGATCGTTGCGGTGTCCACCGGCCTAGTGCCGCTGCGCGGGCTCACTTCGACTGCAACTCGGTTGCGGGCCAGGGCGTCAGCCTCCCGGCATGCCGCTCCCGCACGACGCGCACCTGCTCTTGCTCGACACAAGTCGCACGATGGCCGAACGCGCGACGCAAGTAGGTCAGGCCGGCGGCGAGATCGACATCGCTGAGATGCCCAAAGGGCGGCATCTCGCCGTCAAACTCCACATCGGCGGCGCGCAGCGGCCCACGCACTCCGTGGAGGGCGACTTGGATGAGCCGATCTGGCTCACCGGTGACCCAGGCGGAATCCGCGAGCGGCGGCGCGAGCCCACCGAGGCCTTGGCCTTGCGCCTGGTGGCATGCGGCGCAGTAGACGCCATAGATGCGGGATCCATCGGCGACACGCGCGCGCTCCGCCACCGTCAACGATTCGTCTCCCGGTTCGCCAACTGCCGCTGCATCGGCAATCAACTCGATGCTGCCGAGGATGCGCTGGACATGAGCAACGATCTCCGGACGACCGGCGCGCTGCATCGCCACGAGCCCCGAGGGCGTCGCAACGAACCGGAACGCGCCTCGGGCGCCGGTCGGATCGACAGGAATCGCGGCAGCAAATCCTGCGAGCAGTCGTTCTTGCAGCAAGGGCTCAACCGCCGACGCCGCGACGTCGAGCATTTGTTGCTGCACGGCCGGGTCCTTTCCCGCCGCGGCCTTGTGCGCGAGCACGTGCAGCGCGTGCTCCGCCGCGGGGTGCGGTCCGGCGAGAATCCTCCGCGCCAGTTCGGGCTCGCGCCCGCGCGCGCTGGCCGCGATGTGTGCCGCCAACATCGCATCGTCGCCCGCCGTGCCAGCAAGGGTCGCGAGCAACGCGAACGCAGCCTGCCTTCCATTGCCGGCCACATCTCCGAGCGTCAGGGCCAACTGCTGCTTGACGCATGGCGGCGCAGCGACTGCCATTCGCTCGCACGCCCAATACAAGGCGCGATCTGGCAGCGACAACTGCGCGGCGCAGTAGCGCAACGCGAACGCCAACAGACCCGGCTCGTCTGCCTGCAGCGCGACGCGCAAGTCATCGCCATCGAGCGCCGACAAGCCGTCGAGCGCAGCGATCGCGTGCAGCGCCGAAGGGGAAGTGCGCGCGCGCAAGATCCCACGCAGGGCAGGAATCGCCGCGCGGTCGCCACGTTGGACGAGGAGCCGTTGCGCCAGGTCACGACGCGCGCCGTCGCGATCCAACAAGGCGGCGCACAGCGCCTCGGTAGTGGCGCCGCGCAACATCGGCCTCTCGGGCCCCCGCTCCCCGCTCGCACGGATGCGCCAGATGCGACCCATGCCGACGGGCTGCTCGAGCGCGCGTTCCTGGATCTGCTTGCGCAGAAAGGTCGTGACGAAGTTCTTGTGCTGGATCACGCCGCGATACATGTCGACGACGTAGATCGAACCGTCTGGCCCTTGCGTCAGGTGCACCGGCCGGAAGCGCTCGTCCACCGCGGCGAGGAACTCCGCCTGCTCATAACGGTTCTCGGCGCGCATCGCGCCATCGTGATCGAGCAGCCGAAAGCGGCGCACGAGATTGCCCGCGGGCTCACAGACGAAGGCATCGCCGTCACATCCCGGCAACGCATCACCGCGGTAGATCATGGGTGCGCAAGTCGCGGTATGTCGCTGCAGCATGCCGTCCTTCAGCATGCCGTCGCGGCTGCCGCGGTTTACGCCGGGCGTTGGTTGCGCGGGGAATGGGCGCGGGTCCGGCGCGAGCCGGTGGTTCATCCCCGGCAGCATCGCCGCTGCGCCGGCGCGGCTGGCATAGCGCCGCGGCACCAGATCGCATCGCAGCCAGTCCTCGTTGTAGTTGTAGTAGAGCCGACCGCGATCGTCCTGCGTGATGCCCCACTGCCCGGCCGCAACCGTTGGCTCGATGGCGAACTCGACCGTGCCTGCTTGCTGGTGCCAACGCAGCATCCTGGCGTCGCCAGCCAGATGGATCTTGTTGTCGAGCCCCCAGAGCAGCCCATTGGCGCAGTGCTCCGGATTCGCCAGGCCGGACTCCAGACCCGAGAGGATCTTCTCGACGCGCTCCGGCTTCAGGTCGTCGTCCTGGTCAGGGCACCACAAGACGTCCGGCGGCGCGATGACGAGCACGCCACTTTCGAGCGGCAGCACGGCTCGCGGCAGCACGACGTGTTCGAGAAAGGGGACCGATTCGTCCATGCGACCGTCGCGGTCGCGATCGCACAGAACAGCGACCCGGCCGTCGGCCTTCAGTTCGTCCGTCCCGTCCACATCGCGCATGTAGCTGCGCATCTCGCAGACCCAGAGTCGGCCCCGCGAGTCGAACACGGCCTGCACCGGATCACCGAGCATTGGCTCGTGCACAACCAAGTCCACCTCGAACCCAGGCTGCAGCCGCAGTGCGGACTTTGCAGCCTCCGGCGCACGCACGGTTGCATCGGGTCGCGGCGTCGACGCCGGCAGGTCCGATTTGTCCTCCATGGCCCGGTCGCCCTGCTGCCCTCTGAGCGGGGCCAACAACGACAGCCAGATCGCCAACCCGAGCAATGATGACCTGGAGCCGAAGAAGCGTCGATCGACAGGGCGAAACACGATCAGTTCACCATAGCAAGCAGCAACGCGAACTGGCGAACGCCATGCACGAGGGTCTACGGTGTGTTCTCGATGACTGGCGACTCTGCGACCGCCACGAAAGGCCCTTCACGCATCGCGGCCGCTGCCTGGGTCCTCTACGACCTGGCGAACACCGTCTACGCGGCGACCGTCACGTTCTTGTTCACGCCGTACTTCGAAGCACGGTTCGGGAGCGTTACGGGACTCGGCCTCACGCAGACCGCATCGCTGCTGCTTGCCGCCGTACTCGTGCCCCTTTGCGGCGCGATCGTCGACCGCACCAAGAAGACGCGGCTCTACCTGTCGATCGCGACGCTGTCGTGCATCGCAGCAATGGCCGGGATGGGCCTGACGGACGAACGTCTGGCGATCCTCGCCTGCTTCTTCCTGGCCAACGTCGCCTACAACCTCGGGCTCCTGTTCTACAACTCCCTGCTGCCCTCGGTATCGCGTCCAGAACGCGCGGGGCTCGTCAGCGGAATCGGCGTCGGCGTCGGCTATGTGGGCACGATCCTCGTGCTCGTGGTTCTGCTGCCGCTCGGCGGCGCACCGCAGCAGTTCTGGATCGCGGCGTCGATGTTTCTCACCGCGGCGTTGCCGTGCATGTTCTTGGTGAAGGATCGCAGGACCGCGGCAGCTAGCCGTGGCGCGGCGAGCAGCGCCTTCGCGAGCATCGTGGCCACGGTTCGCAAGTTGCCTTCGCGTCGACCGCTGTTCTGGTTCTTGCTCGCCAACTTCTGCCTGGTCGACGTCTTGAACACGGCGATCCTGTTCTTTGCGTCCTTCACGAAGAACGCCTTCGCAGCCTCGGCGAAGAATGGCTCGCTGGAACTGTTCGGCACGGTCTTTCGCGGCGACGCAGGTCTCAATGAGTTCGTTGGCGTCTGCGGCTTGTGCCTGAACGGATTCGCGCTGCTGTTCGGCATCGCGCTCGGCTCGCTGTCCGATCGGCGGCCGATCGCCATCATGCGCGTCTCAGCGATCGCGTTGCTGGCGGCAGTGCTCGGCGGCGTCGCATTCGGCGGCGCGTGGCCGCTTGGCTACGTCATCTCTCTCGGAGTGCTCGGCTCGCTGGGACTCTCCGGGCTATGGACCGCAGGCCGAAAGGTCGTCGTGTTGCTGTCGCCCCCGGATCGGATCGGCGAGCACTTCGGCCTCTATGGCATCACGCTCAAACTCTCCGTGGCGGGCAGCACCATCTACGCGTTGGTCGCCGACACGCACGGCAGCAAGGCTGCGATGCTGACGCAAGTGATCCCGCTGCTGCTCGGACTGTTCCTGTTGTCCCTGGTCCAACTACCGCGGGACGGCGATGCTGTCCGCCCTGCATGAGCGCGGCAATCGCAGAACCGGATGACGACGGCAACGATGCGAAGGGCAGACGCTCGCCGCTGTGGCACGGCATCGTCGCCGGCAGCCTGCGCGCGACGACCTGGGTGTTCGGCCGGATGCCAACGCTGCTCGCCTACGCGCTCGCCGACTTGCTCGCCCTTCCGGTCGCACTGCTTTGGAACTTGCAAGACCGTTCGGGCATGGGCGTCCGCGGTTATTGGCGCAATGTGCGGATCGTCTACCGCAGCGGCGGCCTCGGCACGGCGCGTCCACCTTGGCATCTGTGGAAGGTCGCGCGGCACCTGACCTGGCTCGCGGTCGATAGTTGCCGCCTCCACCGCATCACGAAGGACAACTTCCGCCGCATCGTCGATGTGCGCGAATTTGAGCCGATGCTCGACCTCTACAAGCGTGGCAACGGCATCGTCTGGGCCACGGCGCACATCGGCGTGTGGGATGTGGCCGGCTACGTCTGCGCGCTGATGGGCATCCCGATCACCTCGGTGTTCAGGCCGAGCCCGATCCCCGGCGTCGATCGAGTGATCTCAGACCTTCGCACCGGCTCCGGCCAGATCGTCGTCGCCAAGCACAACGTCGTCGGCACGCTGCGACGCGCCTTGCAGCAGAAGGAGTCGATCGGCCTGCTCTGCGACTCTTCCGGCCGCCGCGGCGACGTCTTCCCACCCTTTCTGGGCACGGCGGCAGCGACCGTCGCAACCCCGGCCCTGCTCAGCCTGTCCTCCGGGGCCCCGATCGCCGTCGTCACCGCGATGCGGACCGGCAAGTTCCGATTTTCGATGCGCGTCTGGGACGTCATCCCGCCGGAGCCGACCGGGGACCGCGACGCCGACGTGCAACGGATCCTGGCGCGGATCAATCTCGCACTGGGCAAGGCAGTGGCAGAGCAGCCAGAGCAATGGTTCTGGCAAGGTCGCCGGTTCAAGCACCGCCCGCCTGGAGAAACGGACGGTCAAGACGGCCTGCCGCCAACGGCGACCTTCACCGGCTCTTAACAAACCACGCCTCGCGTCTTCACGCAGCCCTCGACGCTTCCTCCGTTCTTGCACCGACTCCCTATCGCAACAGGACCAAGCGCCGTGAAGCACCTTCTCCTCGCAGCAGCGTTCGCCGCCATCGCGACCCTCCCCTCCTGCGGCAAGTCCAGCCGCGCCGTCATCCAAAACCGTGGCTCCGACACGATGGCGGAAGTCGCACAAGCCTGGTCCGAGGACTATCGCAAGGTGCATCCGGTCGTGGCGGTCTCCGTCAGCGGCGGCGGCTCCCAGAGCGGCATCACCGGCCTGATCGATGGCACCGTCGACATCGCCAACTGCAGCCGCGAGTTCAAGCCAGAGGAGGTCGAGGCCGCGCGCAAGAAGGGCCGCGACCCAGTCAAGCACCACGTCGGATGGGATGGCATCGCCATCTACGTGCACAAGGACAACCCGATCCAGTCGATCAGCAAGGAGCAGCTGATGCAGATCTACTCGGACGGTGGCAAGGTCACGAAGTGGAGCGATCTCGGCATCAAGCTGCCGAGCGGTGAGGACGAGATGGTGCTGATCTCGCGCCAGAGCAACAGCGGCACCTACGAATACTTCCGCGAGGCAGTGCTGGGCAAGGAGACCAACTTCCGCCTCGGCACTCGCGACATGAACGGCAGCAAGGACGTCGTCGACCTCTGCTCCAAGGTCACGTCAGGAATCGGCTACAGCGGCCTCTCCTACGCGACGAGCGAAGTCCGCATCGTGCCAGTGACCAACGCCAAGACGGGCGCCGCGGTTGCTCCCAGCACGGACTCGGTGCTCGACGGCACCTACCCGATCTCGCGCCCGCTGTTCATGTACACGATCGGCGCGCCGCAGGGCGAAGTGGCGAAGTATCTCGATTGGGTCAAGGGCGACGAAGGACAGCGCGTGCTGCTGCGCATGGGCTACCCACCACTGCGCAAGGTCTGATCGCCGCACTTTCCGCTCGCTCGACGCGATTCGTTCCAGTAGCCCTACGCGCAGAGGCAACGACGTGAGCAGCCATTACGAAGAGCGTCTGCAAAAGGACCTGGCCTGGATCCAGGATCTCGTCACCATCGTCGGCGCGACGATCGAGGAAGCGATCGGCAACGCTGTGAAGGCGGTGCTGACGCTCAACCACGACCTCGCAAGCGAGACCGTCATTGGCGACTACCTCGTCAATCGACAGACGCGGGAGCTTGACCGCCTGTGCCACGCATTCGTCGCACGGCACCTGCCATCCGCCGGGCACCTTCGTTATGTGTCGTCAGTGCTACGCCTCAACATCGCGCTCGAGCGCATCGGCGACTACGCGACCACCATCTCGCGCACGGCAGCCCAGCTCTCGACCGAGGCGCCCCCGGTCGTGATGCGCGACATCGAGATGATGTGCGAGCACGCTCGCAAGATGCTGCACGAGGGTCTCCGCAGCTTCCAGACGCGCGACGTCGCCGCCGCGCAAGCAACGCTGGCGTCCGCGTCGCAGTTCGCGCAGCACTTCGACAAGGTGTTCGCCGACCTGGTCAAAGAAGGCGAACATCGCAGCCGCCCTGTGAGTGACCTCTTTTCGCTGATGGCGACGTTCAATCGGCTCGAACGTGTCATCCACCAGGCCAAGAACATCTGCGAAGAGACGATCTTCGTCGGCACGGGAAAACTGAAGGGCGAGAAAGTCTTTCAGATCCTCTTCGTCGGCGACAAGAACAACGGCGTCAGCCAGCTCGCCGAGCACTTCACGCGCAAGGCCTTCCCGCAGAGCGGCACTTACCGCAGCGCCGGCTTTGCGCCAGCCGATGAAATCGATGTCCGCTACGTGGAGTTCGCCAAGCAAGTCGGACTCGACCTGTCCCAGTCGTGGCCCACGCCGCTGTCCTCATTGATGCAGCAACTCGACGACTTCCAGTTCATCGTCGGCTTGCATCCCGAGGTGCGCCAGCGTCTGGGCAAGGTGCCATTCCACACCACCGTGTTGTCATGGGACATGGGCAGCACCGACGACCCCGAGCAGACCTGGCGGAGTCTCACGCCGAAGATCCGAGGGCTGATGGAGAAGCTCCGCGGTGAGCAAGCCTGCTGAGGCAATGAGCCAAGATGCTGCAATGCGCCGCGCGGCTGCCGCGGCCGAGTTCGACCGCCGCGACGCGTCGTGGTGGATGGATCGCATCGCGCAAGGATGCGTCTTCGCCGGCGGCATCTCGGCGATCGTCTTCATCGTCGGCATCCTCGCGTTCATCGCCACCCAAGGCATGGAGTTCGCGGCCAACCGACTGTCGTGGACCGAGTTCTTCGGCTCGATCGCCTGGCGCCCCAACGGGCATCCGCCGCAGTATGGCGCGCTGGCGCTGATCGCAGGCACAGCCTCGATCACGGCAGTCGCGATGGCGCTCGTGGTGCCACTGTCCTTGGGCGCAGCCATCTACATCGGCGAGTTCGCGCGCGGCAAGACCCGCGAATGGCTCAAGATCCTGATCGAATTGCTCGCCGCGATCCCCTCGGTGGTCTGGGGTGTGATCGGACTCAACGTGATGGGCCCGCTGATGACCGATGTCTTCGGCGTGCCTTCCGGGCTCAACCTGCTCAACGCAGGCATCATCCTCGGCTTGATGGCCGCGCCGATCATGACGACGATCGCCGAGGACGCGCTGAAGGCGGTGCCGGACACCTACCGCGAAGCCGCCGAGGCGCTCGGAGCCACGAAATGGCAGGTTGTCCTCCGCGTCGTGCTGCCGCACGCCCGTCCTGGCCTGAGCGCCGCCGGATTGCTCGGAGTCGGTCGCGCAGTTGGCGAAACCATCGCCGTGCTGATGGCGAGCGGTCACGCGATCACGGTGCCTGAGTCGTTGTTCGATTCGGTCCGGTCGCTGACTGCAACCATCGCGTCAGAACTTGGCGAGACGGCGCACGGCGATGACCACTATCAGGCGCTGTTCGTGCTCGGCATGCTGCTCTTTGCGATCACGTTCGCGATCAACCTCACGGCCGATTCGATCGTCCGCGGGATCCGAAGGAAGAAAGCGTGAGCGCGCCCGCATCGAGCTTCCGGGCGACCGACCGTGAACTGGCCAGCCTCGGCCGGCAGCGATTGGTGCGTTCCTTCTTGCTGTTCATGACAGCGATGCTGGTCCTTCCGGTCCTGGGCATCCTCGCCGTGCTGATCTGGCAAGGCGGCCCAGGCCTCAGCCTCGAGTTCTTCCTCGACGATCCGAAGAAGAACATGACCGCAGGCGGCATCTTCCCGGCCCTCGTCGGAACCGTTTGGCTGACCGCGGTGGCGCTGCTGCTCGCGTTCCCGCTTGGCGTTGCTGCCGCGATCTACCTCAGCGAATACGCCAAGGACAGCCTGCTGACACGAACGATCAACGTCGCGATCGTCAACCTGGCAGGAGTTCCCTCGATCGTGCATGCCCTCTTCGGGGTTGGCGCATTCGTGCACTTCATGCAGTTCGGCCAGTCGATCCTGGCTGCAAGCTGCACTCTCGCAGTGATGACGCTGCCAGTGATCATCGTGGCTGCGCGCGAGTCCTTGCAGGCAGTCCCCCAACCCTTCCGTGAGGCTTGCTGGAGTCTTGGCGCCACGCGTTGGCAGACGATCTGGCGCGTCGTGTTGCCCAACTCAGGCAGCGGCATCCTGACCGGCGTGATCCTGTGCATCTCACGCGCAGTCGGTGAGACGGCGCCGATCATGTTCACCGGTGCGGTGCTCTACGTGCCGTTCACCCCCGAGGGCGTCCTCGACCAGACGATGGCCCTGTCCCTGCACCTCTACAACATCTCGACCGCCGTCTCGAACGTGCCGCCTGGGCTGCCGTTCTCGGTCGCCCTGACGCTGATCGGCGTCGTGCTGTTGATGAACGCAACGGCGATTGCCTTCCGCATGCGACTGCGCGGGAGGAAGAAATGGTGACGAACACCGGCCCGGAAGCCACCGAGCCCATGCTCGACGTTCGGGGGCTGACCATCCGCTACGGCGGCAGCGTCGCCCTCTGTGACGTGACCCTGGAGGTCAAGGCCAACGAGATCTTCGGCATCATCGGTCCAGCCAACGCCGGCAAGACCAGCTTCCTGCGCGCACTCAATCGCATGAGCGATTTCGTGCAAGGCATGGAAGTGAAAGGCTCGGTCCGACTCGCCGGACGCGACATCGCCAGCGTGCGCAACGTCTACGCGCTGCGCCGCAGCATCGGCGTCGTGTTTCCCCTGCCAGTCGGACTGCCGCTGTCGATCTACGACAACGTGGCGCTCGCGCCGCGGATGCGCGGTGTGAAGGCGCGCGCGCAACTCGACGAGATCGTCGAGCGTTGCTTGCGGCGCGCGGCCTTGTGGGACGAGGTGAAGGACCGTCTCCGCAATCTCGGCTCGTTGCTGAGCGGCGGCCAACAACAGCGGCTGACGATCGCGCGTGCGCTATCGCAAGATCCTGAACTGCTGCTGCTCGACGAGTTCTCGATTGCCATCGACCCGGTGACCACGATGCGCATCGAAGAGGTGCTCAAAGAGCTGCGCCACGAGATGACGATCGTGCTGGTGACCAACCTGGTGCAGCAGGCGCGCCGCCTCGCCGACCGGACCGCGTTCTTCCTCGGCAGCCGCTGCATCGAGGTCGCGAACACGGAAGAACTGTTCACCGGCACCGTGAAGGACCAGCGCACCCGCGACTACGTGGAGGGAAGGTATGGCTGACCTCCCTGCCTCAACGCAGCTCGCGATCGAGGCCAAGGGCCTCAACCTGTGGTATGGCACCTTCCAGGCCCTGCGCGACGTCGACTTGCAGATCCGTCGAGGCATCGTCAC
>SXGT01699540.1_pt1 | contig 14649 bp, 8 predicted proteins | sample 3176221 | NCBI WGS metagenome assembly SXGT01 (sample SAMN11356862, study PRJNA531348) | freshwater metagenome | isolation source: freshwater sample F1-120 | place: China: Fuxian Lake, Yuxi | collected 2017-12-25
AAGTCCGTCTTCCTCGATCCATCAGCGGGAAGTCGATCAGTTTTCCTTCTCGGTCATCGTCCCTGGCGATCTTGTGAATCGAAATCGGCTCATCGGTTAGATCGGCGATAAAATCGACCGTTGAGAATTCGTGCTGAATTCGCTGGAAGACTTTCCTAGCGACTTTGACGGCCTGCGGACCTTCGCCTTCGTCCAGAGAAAATACGTCCCGGTGGTGCTGGCGATGAATAATTCGCTTTGCCCATTCGTGACCCGCCGCCGACGGATTCTCGGCGTCGAGAATTAACTGGTTCATCGCTCTCACATCATTCCACTCCAGAATCTTGTCGGGGGAATCGAACGCCTGCGGATCGAACGTGAGAAAATATTGACTGAGATAATGATCGTAAATTCGACGCAGCCGGTGATAGTACACCTGCGTATTCATTTGGTAGCGGGCGAGAATCAGCGCTTCGAAACTGTGGATTCCATCGCGCTTGATGCCGATCACCAGTTCCCCTGATTCCTCGTCCCGCCAGCCGGTTAGGCATTCGATCAGCCGACGATGGTCGAATCGTCCATAATCGACTCCGCAGTGTAACGAGTCGCGTAGCAAATAATCAGAACGATCGGCATCGACTTGGCCCGAAACGACATCTCGCAGAATCTGAATTTGTGGCGGCGAATCGGGCTGGCGCTTGATCAGCGACGCGGTGAGTTCAGCACAGCCTGGAAAAAACAGGCCATCAATGAGCGCCTTCAAATGCTTTGGCGTCCTCAGCAGCAGAACTGTCAACGATTCGTGGTTTGAATCTTTGTGAATGACGTTTTCTGCCGCGTGGGAGAAGCAGCAATGCCCAATGTCGTGAAGTAATGCTGCCAATCGGCAGATTTGGCGGGCACGAGCCATCGTGTCTTCACGGAGCGCCTCGACTTCCGCGAAGGTTTCTTCCATCTGCGAACCGTTCTCGGCGGCGAGCCGATCGAAGATGCGAGTCGCCATCTCCATGACCCCCAGCGAGTGCTCAAATCGTGTGTGGGTGGCTCCTGGATAAACGAGTTCGGTGAGGGCTAACTGCCGGATGTATCTCAGACGCCGAAACAGCGAATGGTCGATAATCTGCCGCTCGGCACTGGAGTAACGAATGAAGCCATGCACGGCACAGCGAATTCGGTGAAGTGGCTCGTGCTGCTCGCCGAGAAACTGCGGTTGTCGATATGACGAGCTTTCAGGCATCTGATGCGTCCTGCACGGGCGAGTCAAAAAGTTTGGGGGCCCGGTGCCGGGAGGGTTTTTACGGGATCGCGTGCCAGCTTTGGTAGTCGTGTTGGCTGCTGTTGCGGCACCCATCAAGTGTTCTTGTTCGGTCCATTATTTAGCGAGTTCCAGCAGCTTGGCGAGGACTATGTAGCGGAAGGGCTCAGCCCAGCAGTAACGCCACTTTTTTATCTTTTGGGTGCCGGCTCCCGAACTCGTGGCCCCGGATCTCTCGTTTTCGTCCTGATCGCAGTCGGGCAGAAAATCGCTGGTGGCGGTTTGGGCGAGGTCGTGCCAGCCGTAGGCTTCAAGGACGGCTCGGTCCATCGCGTCTTTCAGTTCTCGCAGTTTCACGATGTCGAGGGAGATGTTCTTCGGATCGTTGAAACGACTGAGGATGCACTCCAGTCCTTCACCGTATCGGGACATCATTGCCAGGCGGTGATCGAAGAAAGCTTCTCCTGGTTCCTTCAATGCGTTTCCGTCGGTCTTCGGAAAAACAAAACGAGCCTGACTGTTGTCGGATGCGTCTTGAGGGCGAACCGTTTCCGAATCATTCGATGTCTCTGCCCACAGCTCGTAAACCTGTGACAATTTTGTCGCCAGTTCATCCCAGGTTTCGCCTCGATCGCGAGGACGAGCAGCGTTGGATGCTGCGGCATTGGTCGTTAGTTCTCGAATGTCGTCGAGGCTGATGATTCGGCCGTCTCGCTCCAGCCAAACGAGCGAAAACACATTGCCGGCGGTCGAGCGTCGCTTTGGTTCAAAGACGGTCACGATTTTCTTGTAGGCTTCGTTGACGCTTTTCGCGGTGTCGTTCAGTGCCGGGATTTTGCAATTGCAGTCCGACAGCTTTCCCTTTTTTCCCAGCGTGACGGCGAGCGAGAGATCACCATCAAGGACGATCTTCACATAGCCGGCCGATCGTCCGAATCCGTGCGGCATCTTTTCGAGTTTGCTTCTCAAGAAGTCTGGAACATTGTCGAGACTCACGCGAGCGAATAGCTCAGTCCCTTTTTGCAGAAAGGGGACCGTGATTTCTTCCGACCATCGTGCGCGTTGGTCTTCGTCCGCGAGAAAGATCGCCGGCATCACGAGGTCCGCGCAGGCGTTGCTGACCAACTTCGGGAGCTTGCCGCCGCCAACGAGTTGCCATTGGCCATCAATCCATTGAACGGGGATCTTGACGGTGCGCTCGGTCGAATCTGGGGTCATGTGGAAGCCCTACCGCGATTGCGAAGGATTCACGTCTCGTAATTGAATTTGGTTTGGTCAGAATCATCGCGTTTGGGATTACCGCGAGCAGTTGATTTCGTGGACTTCTTTTTCTTTTTGTCGGTCGCCAGTTCTCCGGCGATCCGTTCTTCTTCCGCCCGTTGTTTGTTGAGTTCCAGAAGGCGGGCGAGGACTTCGTCGCGGAAGGGGTCGGGCCAGCGGTAGCGCCACGGTTTTTTCTTTTGGCGGCCGGTTCCTGGACTCCTGGCTCCTGATCCCTCGTCTTCGTCCTCGTCGTCTTCGTAGTCGAGCAGGAACTCGCAGGTGGCGGTTTGGGCGAGGTCGTGCCAGGCGTAGGCCTCGAGGACGGCCCGGTCCATCGCGGCGTGCAACGCGCGGAGCTGGAGGATGTCGGGCGACGTCTCGTGCGGATCGTGGAACCGGTTGTACGTCTTCGTCAGCCCCTCGTTGTGGCGGATCATCAACGCGGCGCGGAACTCGTAGTACTCGCGGCCAACGGTTTCGAGAGTGTTGAGGGGGCCGTTGTCCGTGGTCGGTGAGTCGCCTGCCGCGTGCTCCAGCACGCCTGCGGGGAATGGGAAGGTCTCGAAGCAATCATTGGGAGTGTAGCGCATGTCGTCCTTCATCGACGACGCGAAAAATCGGGCCCAACATTCGTGCGGGCGCGACTGCAGAACGCAAAACTCCGGATAACCATCGAACGCAAAGACGTTGAGTGCGTGCGAATGAACCCAATCGGAGGGAATGAAGGCAAAGGAAAGGTGCGAGCTTGTTTGTGATTGTGCGAGGATGGCTTTCATTCCAGCGATTGCTCGAAGTCCGTCTTGGTTTCTTCGTCCGAACAACCACCATTGTGCTGCAATCGACCCACCATGACGTTCCCTTTCAGGACGTACCTTTGCTTCAACGATCTTCATCAAGTCTGGCCATCGCCTCGCTTGCTCCTCGTTCATCTCTCCAAAATTGATAACGAACCGCCGATAGGACTGCGTCGGAGAGTCATTCAGTTCTTCACCTCCGATGTATGGGAACACGCATTCGGAATTGCGAGGATCGGCATTGATTAACGAGTGCATCGCCGCGATCGGCGTCGTTGTGGAATCGTTCGAGTCGTCGAAGGTAAATCCGCTCCCCCAGATGACACTTCCACGAAACGCCTTTTGAAGATTCGCCCCTAACTGCGTCGGAGGGTTATGGCCGCCGGTGTGAAACAAAAACGCCGAGATCTCGGGCACGATCCTATTGTCGAGTTGAAGTTGTGCGTTGGTCGATCCCTTCGCGATGTGAATTACGCTGACCACCACCGCCGCCAGTCCGGGCCACTTTAGCCGTTTTGTCGCGGAGTAAATCTGACCGCCGTGCAAACAAATCCATGCCAGCCCAGCACTGCGAGTTTCACCTTGCGCAATGGAGTTTGTCGAAATCAAACCGAACGTTCCGAGAGATCGCAGCATCTCAAAGGATCGGCGAAAGAAGTAAGCCACGAGATCAGCCTTTCCACCCGCACCTTCGAAAAATGAACGAAGAAACTCGGGATATCCATCGCGACTAGATTCGCTTAGGAGAACTGACCCAGCGAACGGCGGGTTGCCTACGATCGCATCGAAGCCGCCGGTCGGTTTGCCTTTCGCATCGACCGTGAAGACTTCCGGGAACTCGATCTGCCAATGAAACGGGTGGAGCGGGTGATCGCTGACGTGCAGTGACGCGACGGCTGCCGTCAGCGGCTGGCGGTCTTCGATCCGGCGCTGGGGGCCGAGGTACTGCACCAGTTGCCGGGCCAGCGTGTCCAGCTTAACGACTCGCTCGCGGTCCTTGCCGGCCGAGAAATAGGCGGCGATGACGCAATCGCCCGTGAGCCGGGCGAGCGACAACGCCTCGTCGGCCACGTCGAGTTCCTGGCGGAGTTGCTCGTAGGGCTTGTCGTCCCGCGCGGCCAGAATCCGCTGCCGGTACTCGGTGGCGCGGCGGACGGCTTTGTCGATGGGGTCGGAGAAGAGGGAGCTAGGATTTGGGGTGTGGGATTTGGGGGACGACTTTCCGATTTTCTCCCTAGCTCCCACCCCCGAACTCCCAACTCCTTGCTCCCAAGTGAATGATGCAATCTGCTCGCGCGACAGACCGACCAGCGAATCGCCGCAACGCAGCGAGTGATCCAGAAACGTGAAGGGATGATCCTTGGCCAACGTCGCCAGCCACAGCGACAGTTTCGAGAGGTCCACCGCCATCGGGTTCTTGTCCACACCGTACAAGCAGTGTTGAGCAATCAACCGGCGCGCGTGGAGCACTTCATCTTCATCCGGCGGCAGCATCGGCACGCAGTTGTGGAAGTGCCACGCTTCCACCAACGCCTCGGCCAACTGCCGGCAGACTTCCACCAGAAACGCTCCCGATCCCATCGCCGGGTCGCAGATTTTGAGAGCGAGAATCTGCTCCGGTCGCGGGAAGGAATTGGGATTTGGGAGATGGGTGGTGGGGGAAACCCCAGCGCCTACTCCCCCTTTCCCAATTCCTTGCTCGGTGGGGGAGCGAGGGATCTCTGAAGTGCTTGCAACATTCGTCCCAATTGGTCCGCTGTTTTCAACAGTGGCGTTGCCGACGCTTCCGGCAAAAGCTTGACTCGTGCCGAGAGCAGCAGATGCGTTTCCAGTTCCCTGAGACTCGCTTGTGCTGTTCGCAGGAATTGCCGGTATTCCTTGCGCGAGCCTCGTCCGTGACCCTCCGCGATGTTTGCTGGAATCGACGCTGACGCCCGACGAATCTGGCTGGTCATCGCGAACAATTCCTCGCGCGGAAATGGCTTCGTCACTTCGTAACACTCCGCCGCTAGGTCCATGCCCAACTGCCAGACTCTGAGATCGCGATACGAGTTGATCTTGCTGTTCATGTTGTTTTCCCCCATCTCCCTCCCCCAATCTCCCAACTCCCAACTGTTCCAATATCGGCCGCAACGTCGTGCGCACAATCGGCTCGGTGAGCGAGCGGGGCGTGTAATGCGAACCGCTACGACGGCGTTCGTCGCTCGGTTGCAGCAGCATCGCTGCTTTGGGCACGACGTTGGGCGTGGCGTGCCGCGCGATCTTGCGATCCATCGCAGCCAACAAGTCTTCGACGGACGCGGCGGACTTGAGCGACTCGGCCGCCGGGCCGGTCAGCTTCTGATCGCTCTTCTCCGCGATCCACTTCACTCGGTCGGCCGGCTTCGTCGTCAGCAGTTCGTCGAGATTGATCGACGTGGGCGCACCGTGCGGCTTCGCGGGCTTGATGGCGATGCTGCGGCCCTGAGCGACTTCCAAGTTGAAGCCCATCATCGTCTCGTACACGCTGCCGATCTGCTCGACATCCAACGTCCGATAGCTCAGCCGCTCGCCGTCGAGCACGAGCAACTTTTCCAGCACGCGATAAATCACGCCGTCCGCGATGTGCGGGACATCAACCTTCTCAGCGTGCCGCCGTGCCGCTTTCCATTGCCGGCCTTCCAGAAAGTTGTAGCGGTCGGGATCGAACAGGTAGCCGCGACGGGCGGGAATCTTGAGTCCGCCATGCTGGCCGCCGTCGTAGATCAGCCGGAACAGCGTGAGAAGCTGTGCCCACGCTCCGTACCGTTGATCCATCGTGTCCGTGTAACGCCCAGCGTCGGCTCGCAGCCGCTCGAACAGCCCGGTGGCGGAATAGAAGTTGGAATAAACCGGATCGCTCGACAACAGCCCTCGGTCCTCGGCAAACAGCACGAACACCAGCCGCAACAATACGGTCAGCAACCCGGCATAAACATGGTTCGGATTTTCGGCGAGCACGTCACGCAGCAACTCGCCACGTCGCTGCTCGTCGGCCGCTTGGAAGCCGCGAACCAATTCGTAAAGCGCGGCGAGTACCTGCTCGGCAAGCTGCGTCGAGACGACGTTCTGATACTTGCGACTGTCCGCCAGTATCGCCGGCAACCGCTGCTTCTCCGGCAGACTGAAAAGCCGCTCGGCACACAACAGCATGTGCAACGCCGCGAAGATCGGCCGCCCCGCAACCTTCGCCATGTCAGAGACTGAGAACGTGGCATAGCCGCTCGTCTCACCACGCGGGGCATACACCAATCGCAAGTGCGTGCCGTTGACGAGCAACCCAAACGGAACCTGAGTCTCGCGCAACAGCCGTTCAAACTTGGAATGCGGCGACGCCTGCCAATGGCTGTTGCTGTCGGTCGAGAGCGCGTCCAAGTCCGTCCCCACGACTAGCGACTTGATCAGCAGCATCCACGGCCGACTGCCATCCTGCGGCTGAAACTCGCGAACGGCATACGTCGGCCGCAGCGTCTCGTTGTATCCAGGCAGCGTCGCTTCCAAAGACGCCGGCAATGGCTCACCACCGGGAGCACCGATAAGGTCGTTCGCTTCCCAACTCAGCACCGTGCGAGTGAACTCCGGAAAGTCTCGTATCTCCGGAATGACTTCGTCTTGTTTGTCTCGCGGCAAGCAACTCAGAAACCGCGAATGCTCCTCTGCGATGTTCCGCTGGACGTGAGCCTGCGCGTGCAGCAACGCCGGAATGGACACGACAAGTCCGATCGGCTGCACATAGCCGAGCCATTCCTGATGAGCGAATTGTTCCGGGTCTTTTGCCATTCAACTCACCCCGTCACCGGCCAGAGATAAACGAGTCCAACTGGCTCGATGCGTTTCGCTTTCACCTGATACACGTCGCGGATGCGTTGCGGTTCGCTCTGCAATTCCTTTTCGAGCATCGTGAGCCGCTTGGACCAATACCGCTTGTTGGCGTCCAACTGCCGCAGTTCGTCGTCGTTGTCGCCGAAGTTCAGTTTGAGCTGCTTGGCGTCGTAGCCTTCATGCTTGGCGACCGTGTCAGCGATGTGCTTCTGCTGCGTTTCGAGAATCTCTCGCATGGCCTTGGCTTCAATCTCGGCTCGGTCGGCGAGTTTCTTTTCGGCGTCACGAGCGTATTCCTCGCCGCGTGTGGTCAGGTGCGGCAGAAGATCCTGCACGTCGACCGGAGCAACGGATTGAAGTTGCTTCAGAACGGTTGCCGACACGGGGCGGCCAGTGGCGTCGATCAGCGCTTCCTCCAACAACGCGAGCGTTTTGGTCTCGGCGTCACGGGCATACGGAGCGAGTGGCCCTTTGCGAATGTTGGGATCGAACCAACGCGCCGTCACCGGAACCAACTCTTCATGCAATCGGGCGGCTCCCGGCCCATACAAACACAGCCGCCCCAACAGCACGACACGCGGAATGGCATCGGTTGTCTGCGCGAAGCAAGCTCGCGATAGGTCGTGATGGACGAAGCCTTGAGAAATGAATCGCCCCAACAATCTTTGGACAACGCGATGCTCCAAATGCAGGTGAACCACGTCGTCGTCCAGTTTGCCTGAGTCTTGAAAGACGACGGGGCGAATCGGCGATGTGCGTCGCCATTCCCAAAACTTTTGGTCTCGCGGCTTCGGAGCACGCAACGTGTCCATCGTGTCGGCCCACGTCGGATCGGCTCCATCCCGTTGGTCGAGAGCCGGAAATCCACAACGCTCCGGGCCGGAACCGTCGGCGGGTTTGATCGCCTGCAATGACGGAGCACCGACAAGTTCCAACGCGCAACAAATCGCGGAACGAAAATGATCTTCGGATAGCCCGATGCTCTTTTGCGATTCGTCGAGCAGCGAGCGGAGCTTGTCCACTTGAGAACGCAATGCGTCTTGGCGTTCGCGAGACTCCTCCAATTCTTCTTCGACCGTGCGGCGACGATCGGCGTCCAGGTCGGCCGATTCGATTTCGCTTTCCATCGCGTCAATCTGGTCGCGACGAATGCCGAGCTTGAGCGCGTCCGCCAAACGCACGTCGATGACTTGGGCCAAGCTGCCGAGTTCCTTCTTGATCGTCTCGGTTTTGCGGACCAGAGCTTGCAAGATGCGATCTTCCGGCCGCTGCCGATAGACAAAGTAATGACAGAAAACTTCCGGCTGCTGTTGCAGCTTGCGGTCGATGCGACCGTTCCGCTGCTCCAACCGGCTGGGATTCCACGGCACGTCGAAATGAAACAGATTTGAACAATGAGCTTGCAGGTTCAGACCTTCGCGAGCGGCATCGGTCGCAATCAAGATTCGCAGCGGATGCTTGCCGGGATCGGCGTTGAACGCCTGCTTGATCGCTTCGCGGCTCATCACGCCCGAAGTTTCCGCGGAAGTCGCCGGTGTGCTGCCTGCATAGACGGCGATCCGGTCATCGGCTCGGTCCGAACCTTGGATCGCTGCCGAAAGTTGTTGGACCAGATACCGCTTGGTGTCGTCGTACTCGGTGAAGATCAGGATGCGTGTGTCATTCCACTTCGCGATTGCTTTTGCCGACGTGCCGAGCGGCGGCAAGTCAGGGCACATCTTCTTCCGAATCCAATCCACCAACTTCCGCACGCGAGCGTCGGGACGACCGCGCGCCGATTCAGCCGCGTCGGTCATCTCGTCAAGCAGCTTTTGCTCACGGGCAAACGTTGCCTGCGATTGTTTGTCGGCTAGCGTACCCGCCGTGGCTGCGGTGACCGCTGCAAACTGAGCGTCCTCTTCGGCCTGCAATTCGTCTTCGGCGAGCGTAGCTCGGTCGTCATCACTGCCGACCGGAGAACCCAATAGATCGAATAGTCCGACAGTTGAAGTCGCGGCCTGAACAGTGCTGCTGGCTTGGAACTCCGCCCATTGCCGCTGCACCGTCTTGCGATGAACTCGCAACGTGCGTGCGAACGCCTCGATCGACGACAGTAACCGTTGCTGCAATCCGGTGATCAGCAGCCCGGCCGCGGCTTGCTTCCGTTTCGTCTCGCTGCTGAGCCGCTGCTCGCGGAGCTTTCGATACTCGTCGAGCAACGCAAACAAACGCAGTTCGGCAGCCTCACTCGGAAGCCCGTCGATGTCGATCTGTACGACCTTCCGTTCGGGGAACCCCCCTTGAATGGTGCGCAGGTCATCCTTCAGCCGCCGCACCATCACGGCGTCGAGCGACTTCCGAGTGACCGGCACGCCTCGGCAGAACCGCTGCGAATCGAGCAGCTCCAGCAACGCGGAAAAGCTGTTGGAATGTCCGTTGTGCGGCGTCGCCGAAAGAAACAATCGGTGTTCAAACCGGGGAGCCACGTCGCGAATGGCTCGCGTGAATTGCGAGTCGATCGCGTACTTCTGGCCGCTCGCGGGAGCCGCATGATGGGCTTCATCAAGAATCAACAGCGAACCACTTTTGAAATCGCCCAGCCAGTCGATCAGCGGAGTCGTGTAGGCTTCATCAATCAACAGTCGATGTGAAACGAGAAACCGCGAATGTGTGCTCCACGGATTCACTCCGAAGCCCCGCTCTCGCCGAATCTTCTTCATGTAGTCCTTGTCGAGAATCTCGAACGTCAGTCCGAAACGATTCTCCAACTCGTCCTGCCACTGCATCAGCATGGACGGCGGACAACAGACGACGATCTCGCGGGCCTTCTTCCGTAGCAGCAACTCGCGGGCGATCAAGCCGGCCTCAATGGTTTTCCCCAAGCCTACGTCATCGGCAATGAATAAGTTCACGCGAGGCAGCAGCAATGCCTTGCGGAGCGGCTCAAGCTGATAGGCATCGAGATGAATTCCGGCTCGGAACGGCGACTGAAAGAGACGCGGATCGGTGGACGTGACGCAGTTCCAACGCAACGTGTTCAAGTACGCCGAGAAGAGCTTCGCTTGGTCGAACCCACGCTTCGCGATCGCCTCCCACGCCTCGCCGGTCCGAATCTCGGTGTCGATCTCCCGCTCCCAAAGCACTTCCAACGGTTGGCCCTGAGCATCATCGTCCACGCACGAAAGCCGGACGAGTGTGCTGTCGGCTGCTTGTGGCGGCGGAACGACAGACTCCACGAGATAGTTACGCTGCCGGACCATCGCGATCTGGCCCGCACGAGGACCGGCTTCGGATTTGTCTTCTTGCGTTTTGGACTCTGCCATCACAAAGGTGTATCCACAGTCGAGAGGGCTTTGATTTGATTCCTTGCCAACTCATCTGAGCGGCACAGAGTCCGACTCCAACGAAATGCGGCATGGCTTTCCAGCATCATAGCCACATTCGGATTCATTCATGTAGCGGCGGAAGGATCGCTCGGCCGTGGGAGATCAGGCACGACAGCCAACGAAAGAATTGATCCCCAAGCGAATTCGCTTGGGGATCGGCTCGAAGAGCCAGCGGTCAGAATCGGCCACCGGTTTCGTCTTCCAATCCAGGGGCTTCGGCGTCTTCCTGGCCGGGAACCGGCGTCTCGTAGCAATACTCTTGGGCCTTCGACAGACAAAAGAGCAGCGCCGGTAAGTCAGAGGGCTGGAAGGACGCCGCATCCTTCCATTGGCCGCTCTTCTTATCCAGGTAGCGGCGAGGGTTGACCGTCAGAGAACGAAAATGGCGGACAGTGCCATCTTCCTCCGTCGCTTCATTGAGCCAAATGGCAACCCCGATCCCACCGGCAAACGGTCCGATTCTTTTCTCCGGCGGCTTTGGTTGCCGCGCCTTCGTGTCGTTCGACATGACATCTCTCCTGACTGTGAATGAACGCTGGACTCTCTGAGCGAGAGGCAGCAAGCGAAATGCCTGATGCAAAAGCGACAGTGCCAGAGAATCGCCATCAGCGCAAGGCGAAATCGCAGGTCAATCGTCGTCACACTCCTCGGTCGAGCGTTCCAAGCGTTTCAAAAACGATTCGGCGAGGTCATGCCAATCCACGTTGCTGAGCGCAGCATCCAAAAGAGCAGAGAACGGTGAGACATCGTCTGCGAGCGGGTTGTATTCGCAGACGAGTCGCTGCAATTGATCCGCAAGAAGCACCGTTCGTGCTTGGGATTCGGTCTGGACTCCAGACGTCACGGACTCGCAGTGTGCCGCACGCTCCCAGCACTGCTTGCCAAGATGGAGGCATTCGTCTGTGAATTGGCGATCTTCGTTGAGAAAGGCCGCCACGCACGACGTCACATAGTTCGTCCACTCCCAAGTGCCGTCCTCCGTCTGTTCGCGAGTCAGCGTCGGAGATGATTCGATAGGCGCTGCCGCTGAAGCCGTTGGAGACGCGGACGAGGTTGCGATTGACGTCGATAAATTTGGCTCACAGAGCGTCGTCTCCGAGTTGGTTTCCGTAGTGGGCGGAATGGTCTCCGATTCGATGTGAACCGGCGGCGGTGAACCAGTGACGAGGCTGTCAGCAACGGCCGTCGAATTTTCCGTACGCGGTCGCCCAATCAATTGGATCGCGAGTTTTTGGGCTTGCTTGGTGAGCCGCACGATGGCGTCGTCTCCGTCGCCAATAATCTCGACAATCTCGTCCGCTGCTTCCTGCAATCGCTCGCGGCCAAACTTCTCGACCAGCGGTTTGGCTTTGTCCCGCATTTCCTTGAGCGGCATCCCTGTATGACCGAGCAGTCGTACCAGAGCGACCATCTGGTCATCGTAAATGATCCGGCACCAGAGCGGCTTTTTCTTGGTGCGTTTCCGCTTGCTTACACTCGCCACTGCGAGATCGGCTGATGGCAGGTCACGTCGCTCATTCATCAGCGAGCAGCATGTCAATAAAGTGGATTTCGCGCAATGGGTTGAAGACGCCGGAGCGACGTTCGTTGAGGTCTTTCCGCTCGCGCTCAAAGGTGAAACCGCCTACGATTTGCTCCAATGTCTCCGTCCGAGATTCCGACGAGCACCTTCTACGATTTGCGGCTTTCGACGGACACGGACTCAGCACGATCAAATATCCCGGCGGTGATACGCGAGCTGACTGACGGATTTCGTCCAGCGGTGCAAAAACTGCTCGCATTTTCCGGCGATCAATTGCCGACACTTTCTGACGCTCATGTTCCAATTCACGCAGCCGTCCATCGCCTGCGTCCACCGGTGAAGGCGCACGGCGGCAAGTATTATCTGGCTCGAAGAATCGTTCCGATTCTGCTCGGCGTCCGTGAAAGGATCAGCGAGTATCTCGAACCCTGTGCCTTTGGAGCTTCCGTGTTCCTCGCCATGCCGCGACATCAGCGTGAGATTCTTGGCGACGTCAATGACGATGTGGTGGCCCTCTGGACGGTGCTCTCGAACGAACATTCTGCGGCTGATCTGACTCGACGCCTTTCGGAGACTTCGTACACAAGTTCGGCGTTTGAGGAAGCCAAGCGCGACAGCAGCGGAACACTCCTGGATCGGGCCACACGTTTTCTGGTCCGGTGCCGGTTCTCACGCGGGGGACTCGGAAAGTCGTTTGCTTGGTCGGAACGAATGCGAGGCGGACGACCGGGTGACGAAAACGCCTGGGAGACGTTTCGACAACACGAACTTCCTCGAATCGTCTCTCGTGCTCGCGGTGTGGAAGTCACCAATGACCCGTGTTGGTGGACCGTCTGGCAGAGCCGCCAGCAAATCCACAGATTGATTTACGCCGATCCGCCGTACATGCCGAAGACTCGCACGGCCCGAACTGCCTACGGGCCGCACGAGATGACGCTCCTGCAACACTTCTGGCTGGTCGCGGCACTCAAAGCGCATTCCGGCCCGGCGGCCATCAGCGGCTACCGCTGCGCGGAATATGACCGGTGGCTGAAAGATTGGCGGCGATTCGATTTCGAGATGCCGAACAACGCCGGTCAGACAAAACGCAAACAGCGTCGAACCGAGTCGCTGTGGATCAATTGGTGAAATGACAGAAACGAGCGGACTTCAAAATCAAAAGAGCCGAAGCTGATTCGTGCGGCACAATGGTTCGTCGCGTGCTTCACCATTTGATCCACATGGATTATCCGGTGGAGTCAGAGCGGTTGCGGTAGCAGCCGGTAATGCTGGCTCGACGACAATCTTCCGCACCGATTCCGGGCAGTCACCGATGGGGACTTCGGAGAGAAATCCCGTGAGGTTGTAGCCGGTGCGATAGACGAGCCGCTGCTCATCGGCGAGTGAGTTTCCCCAAATGACGTAGCCGTACAGATTCCGCAGAGCGAGATTGATGGCCGTCATGCGGACGCATCTCAAATCAATGTCCTGACCAACGAAGGTCCAATGACGTTGCATCTCCGCGACGGCGAGCAACAGCCGGCCGCTGCCGCAGGCAGGATCTCCGACTCGTTTGACTTCGTGCTTCTCGTCTTCGGGCACGTCACTGACCATCATTCGCGCCATCATGCGGCCGACAGGCTCTGGCGTGAAGAATTGACCGGCCTCGCCGTAGGTGATTGCACCTTGAAACAGGTCGCCCAAAATGTCCTTCATCTCATCGCGTGTTTCCTCCATTGCCGCAACGGTGCGACCGAATAGCTCGGCGAGGGAATCGCAGCCACGCTTCCCCGGCTTGCCGCGCGAGTGCCGCTTCACGACCTCAAGGTACTGCTGTTCCATCCGTCCGCCGGACAGACTGCACACGACCATGTGCAAGAAATCATCAAACGCTTGCCCGCGGCTCATGCCGCTACGGTGAGCGGCCTCATCAAGCGTCTTGAGTAGATCGGCCGATTCGGGATGAAAGAATTGTTCCTTCGCCATGTGGCAGATTGGGACAGAATCAAAAGAGACGCCGTGTTTCGGACGGTTTGGCCGCAGCCTGTAATGTGCATGGCTGCGAAGACGGCGGAACGGTCGATTCCTGACCGGCGTTCGGCGTCACGGACGATGATGCCTTGATCGCGGCGAAAACTTTGGGCCATGCGTCGTCCAGCGCGGACAGAAGAAGGTTGACCTGCTCCTGTCCGACGACCGCGACGACTTCCGCAATCTGAGAGACGAGCTCGTCGAACATTTCGGGCGCAAGTTCCGACGAATTGGCTGACGCGACCGTGGACGCGAGCACTTCAAGCAACTCATTCACATCCGGTTCAAGCGGGTCGCGAGCCAAGCGGACGATCTGCGTATGCTCACCGTGATGGTCGGAGATGCCGTTCTGTGTCACCCATTGCAAGTCCTCGCGAATCTCATCCATCACGTCCCTGGCCACACGCAATTCATTGGTCATTCGATTGATCGCGTCGGTCAGGCGTTCAACGTATTGCGAACAGGCCGATTCCGAAGCCGCTGCTGGTGAGGACTTTCCCAAATGACTGACAGAAGGGTGTCAGAGTGCCACAGTTCTCGGCGGTCGTCAAATGTCGGGAAATCTCGCACCGCCCCGTGATGATGTGATCGTCGAGAATCCGACAATCGTCCCTGTTGCTG
>SXGT01011804.1_pt1 | contig 14647 bp, 20 predicted proteins | sample 3176221 | NCBI WGS metagenome assembly SXGT01 (sample SAMN11356862, study PRJNA531348) | freshwater metagenome | isolation source: freshwater sample F1-120 | place: China: Fuxian Lake, Yuxi | collected 2017-12-25
CGATCCGCACCGTGGTCTTCTCGGCGTTGTCCAAGTACGACGGCGTGCGGACCCGCCTGCTCAATGCCCGCGAGTTCCATCAGATCGCCGGACGGGCCGGCCGGGCCGGATATGACACCGCGGGCACCGTGGTGGTGCAGGCCCCCGACCACGAGGTGGAGAATCTCAAACAGTTCGCGAAGGTGGCCGACGATCCGAAGAAGCGGCGGAAACTGGTGCGGCGCAAGGTTCCCGAAGGCATGGTGCCGTGGAGCGAGAAGACCATGACCCGGTTGGTCGAGGCAACCCCGGAGCCGCTGCACAGCAACATGAAGGTGACCACGGCGATGATCCTCGACGTCGTCGACCGGCCGGGCGATCCCTTCATCGCGATGCGGCGGCTGCTCACCGAGAACCACGAGCCGCGCAAACGTCAGCTCCGGTTGATCCGCGAGGCGGTCGGTATCGCCCGCTCGCTGCTGCAGGCCGGCGTCCTGGAGCGGTTGGCCGAACCGGAGGCCGATGGGCGTCGCTACCGGCTGACGGTGGACCTGCCGCTGGACTTCGCCCTCAACCAGCCGCTGTCCACATTCGCGCTGGCCGCCGTCGACACGCTCGATACCACATCGGAAACCTATGCCCTGGACGTGGTTTCGGTCATCGAGGCGACGCTGGAGGATCCCCGGCAGATCATGGCCGCCCAGCTGAAGAAGGCCCGCGGCGAGGCCGTGGCGGCGATGAAGGCCGAGGGCATCGAGTACGACGAGCGGATGGAACTGCTCGACGAGGTGACCTACCCCAAACCGCTGCAGGAACTGCTCGGTCACGCGTTCGCGGTGTATCTGCAGACCAACCCGTGGGCGGCGGACGGGCAGCTGTCACCGAAGTCCGTGGTGCGCGAGATGTGGGAGCGCGCCATGACCTTCCGCGAGTACGTCAGCCAGTACGGCCTGACCCGCTCCGAAGGCGCGGTGCTGCGCTACCTGTCCGACGCGTTCAAGGCGCTGCGCTCGGGGGTGCCCGCCGCGGCCCGCACCGAAGAGCTCAACGATATCGTCGAGTGGATCGGTGAGCTTGTGCGGCAGGTCGATTCGAGCCTGCTCGACGAGTGGGAGCAGCTGACCAGCCCCGACCAGCCACACGATGTCCCGGTGGCGGTACCGGCCCGGCCGCGCCCCCTGACCGGTAACGAGCGGGCCTTCATGGCCATGGTGCGCAACGCACTCTTCCGCAGGGTGGAGTTGTTCGCCCGCCGGCGCTGGTACGAACTGGGCGAATTGGACGCCGCCTCAGGGTGGACGTCCGAACGCTGGCAGGAAGTCGGCGAGGAGTACTTCGCCGAACACGACGATGTGGGCATCGGCGCCGACGCGCGGGGTCCGGCACTCTTGATCATCGAGCGCCGGCCCGACATATGGCAGGTACGCCAGATTCTGGACGACCCGGCCGGCGACCACGACTGGGCCTTGCTGGCCGAGGTCGATCTGGAGGCCTCCGACGAGGAGGGCGCCGCGGTGATCCGGTTGGTGGGTGCCGGTCTGCTGGACTGACAGTCCACCGGCTACCTGCAAACCTGCTTCGCTCCGGTCGTTTTCAGGTCAAGGCCGGGTTGTCGGGGGTATAGGTCTCGACTCAGGCGGGCGCGAAGACCGACAAACTGCGCTCGACGATGTCGATGAGGACACCGATCGCCGCCGGGTCACCCGCCGCCTCGACCTGCCCGGTACCGACCGCCTCGGCCATGGTGATGCGCTGCCCAGCGATGGACCCGAGCACGCCCGCCGAGGTGCGGACCACCACATCGGCGGTGGTACCGGCGAGTCCGGGAGTGACGGACATCCGGCCGTCGCGAAGGCGCAGGCACGCCACGCTGTCACCGATATGGAATTCGTAGAGGGCTTCCAGATCCGGCGGGACTCCGCCGACACCGCTACCCGCAAGGAAACCCAGCGCCCATTCCGCACGGAACACCTCTCCCCCGGCGTCGGCCTCGGACAGCTGATGGCGGGCGCCCCACAGGGCCAACGGTATGACCGCCGTCGCCAGCTCGCGGCCGGCCTCGGTGAGTTCGTAGGCCACCGCGGAACTCGGCTGATCGAGCAGTAACCGGCGTTGGATCACGCCATCGGACTCCAGTTGACGGACCCGGGTCGCCAACAGGCTGGTCCCGATGCCGGGCAGCGCCTCGGCCAGGTTCGTGTACCGCTTCGGGCCCGAGCTGAGTTCGCGCACGACAAGCAGTGTCCAGCGCTCGCCGACGACATCGAGTGCGTGGGCCAGGCCGCAGTACTGGCTGTAATTCCGTCGGGTCATGGATTCAGGCTACCGACCACTACTCGTTTTGGTGGCACACTTCTATTTTATGTAGTGAACTTCTATTTTTTATGTTAGGTTCGCTTCAGCGAGAGGAGCCACCCATGGCCTCACTGATCAATGCCCGTCCCACCGCCGGACTCCTGGCCGCGCTGCTCCACAGCCTGCGCCGCAGGGAGCGGCCGGCGCGCACACCGCGGGACCGTCGGCACTACCCACCCCAGCGCGACAAGGTGATCGAGGACGCCGCGATGGCACGGGAGATGTTCCGCCTCTAGCCACACCTTGACAGGCAAGAAATTACTTGCCTATCGTGGCGCTAGTGGGTGACGTCTTCAAAGCACTGGCGGATGCCACGCGCCGCACCATCCTCGATGAGCTCACCGAACGTGACGGACAGACGCTCTTCGAGATCTGCGGCCGGCTCACGACCAGGCACGGGCTGAACTCATCGCGGCAGGCGATCTCGCAGCACCTGGACGTGCTCGAATCGGCCGGTCTTGTGCAGACGCGGCGCGAGGGACGGTACAAGTTCCACCACATCAACACCGCGCCGCTGGAACCCGTCATCGCACGATGGCTCAAGAAGCCCGGGAAGGAAACACCATGCGAATCAACCTGACCAGCGTGATGGTCGATGATCAGGACAAGGCGCTGCGCTTCTATACCGACACGCTCGGCTTCCGGCCCAAACACGACATCCCGATGGGGGACGCGCGCTGGATCACCGTGGTGTCACCCGACAGTCCCGAAGGCACCGAGCTGGTGCTGGAACCCGACGGCCATCCGGCGGCAAAGCCGTTCAAGGACGCCTTGGTACACGACGGGATCCCGTTCACCGCGTTCGAAGTCGACGATGTGCGCGCCGAATTCGATCGACTCAGCGGGCTGGGCGTGCGGTTCACCCAACAACCCACCGAGATGGGCCCGGTGGTGACCGCGGTGCTCGATGACACCTGCGGCAACCTCATCCAGATCCAGTCAGCCTCCTGATCGTGTCGACCTCGTGCGGCCGGTAGGGGCGCCCGTCGGCGAACGCCAGATCGTGGAACCACTCCCTCGGAGGCTTCAGGTACGGCTTGTCCCAGGAGTCCCACGGCAGCCAGGTCTGGGTCTTGCCGGCGAACAGACCCCACGTGTAGGCGCCGACCTGCCGACGTTTGGCCACCGGTAGCACCCCTTCGATGGTGCTTCCCTCGGTGCGGGCCAGGTACTCGGTGCACATGATGGGCCGACCCCACGGCTGGAGTTCGTCGACGCGGGCCTCGAACCCGGCCGGGTTGTCGTAGCTGTGGAAGGACAGCACATCGGCGAGATCGAGCTGAATGCTCGCCATCTCACTGCGTCGCGTCGCATCCGCCCATTCGCCCTCCCAGACACCGGTGGTCAACGGCTGAACCGGGTCCACCGTCCGCGCCCAGCGAAAGACCTGAGGCAACAGGTCGGCGACGAGTTCGGGTTTGTCGTCGCGCTCCACCGTCTTGTAGACCGCCGCCGGATTATCGGGTTCATTCCACAGATCCCAACCCAGGATGCGTTGGTCGTTGCGGAACTGGGTCAGGATGCGCACCACGTATTCCTGGAGGACCTGACGGTAGCGCCGGTCGTCGAGCCGCTCGGCGCCCGGGCTCTGCACCCACCCGGAGTTGTGGATGCCCGGCCGGGGCGCACGCTGCGGGCCGCTCCTGGGCAGCGGGTCCCAGCACGAATCGAAAAGCACCAGTAGCGGTTTGATCTCACGCCGGGCCGCGATGTCGACAAAGTGCGCGAGCCGACGCTGAAAGCCGACGCGGTCCTGGGTCCACAGTTGATCGTGCAGGAAGACCCGCACGGTGTTCAGGCCCATGGATCGCGCCATCCGCAGCTCGCCGTCGATGCGCTGCGGGTCGAAGGTGCCCTGCTGAAACATCTCCAGCTGGTTGATCGCGTTCGACGTGATGTAGTTCGCGCCGACCAGCCAGCCCTGCCCGCGGAACCAGCGATGCGCACGATCGTTGGACCAGCGGCCCGGCGCGGCGGACGCCCGCGGCGTGTTGGTCAATGACAGCGCGGCGACGGCAGGCGGCGCAAGGAGCGGAAGTTTGAGAAGTGTTCTGCGGCGCACCGATTGTTTGTGGTCAATTCCATTGGCGTGTCCCAGATCACGTACCAAGTTGTCCTCGAATTCGTAGACGTCATCGACATCGACCCCCCGGACCATCGTCACGGTACCCGCATCGGGTGACGGCTACAGAACCCCCAGCTCAGCGCTACGGGGTGAGGACGATCTTCACCGCACCGTCGGCCTTGCGCTGGAAGATGTCATAGGCGTGCGGCGCCTCCTCCAGCGGTAGCGTGTGGGTGGCGAAACCGTCCACCCCGAGCGGATCCTCGTCGGTCAGCAGAGGCAGGATGTCGGGCACCCACTTCTTGACGTTCGCCTGGCCCATCCGGATCTGCACCTGCTTGTCGAACAGCGTGAGCATCGGCAGGGGGTCCGCCATCCCGCCATAGACACCGATGAGGGATATGGTTCCGCCGCGCCGCACGATATCGATGGCCGAGTACAGCGCATCGAGTCGGTCCACGCCGGCCTTCTCCATGAACGGCTTGGCAAGAAAGTCCGGGAGGAACCCGGTGAGTTGCTGCGCCGCCTTGGTGATCGGCGAACCGTGGGCCTCCATGCCGACCGCGTCGATGACCGAATCGGTGCCGCGGCCGCCGGTCAGCTCGCGGATGACATCCCCGATGGGGTTCTCCTGAATGCCGAGGTCGATGGTGCGTATCCCGCGGTCCTGTGCCCGTTTCAGCCGAGCGGGCACCCGGTCGACCGCGATCACGTCGTAGCCGAGATGGGCGGCGATGCGGGCCGCCATGTCGCCGATCGGGCCGAGCCCCAGTACGGTGACCGATCCGCCGTCGGGGATTCCCGCGTAGGCCACCGCCTGCCAGGCGGTGGGCAGCACATCGGAGAGGTAGACGAAACGCGAGTCGGGCGGGCCGTCGGGCACCTTGATGTGGGTGAACTGGGCCTGCGGTACCCGCAACAGCTCCGCCTGCCCGCCCGGCACGCTGCCATAGAGCTCCGAATATCCGAAAAGCGCTGCGCCCATGCCCTGTTCGCGAACCTGCGTGGTCTCACACTGGGTGTACAACTCATGATCACACATGAAGCAGCTGCCGCACGAGATCTGGAACGGGATGACCACCCGGTCCCCCACGGCCAAATTGCTGACGCCGGAACCGACTTCGCGCACGATCCCCATCGGCTCGTGGCCGAGGATGTCGCCGGGGCTCATGAAGGCGCCCAGCACCTCATAGAGATGCAGATCTGAACCGCAGATGTTGGTCGAGGTCACCTCGATGATCGCATCGGTGGGTTCCTCGATCCTCGGATCGGGCACCTGCTCTACTCGGACGTCGCGTTTACCCTGCCAGGTCACTGCTCTCATTGCTGCGCAATACCCTTCTGTCAGTCGGGCGAACCCTCGCTGTCGTCGAAGAAGGCCCAGCCATTGTCGGACTGCACCTCCATGCGCCAGCCGAGCTCGGAGTTGTCGGCTTTGGAGTCGACGAACCACGCGTGCGCATCTTCAGCGCTCGCAATATCTTTGGTGTCGACGATGTCGCCGTGCGGATTGAGAACTCGGTAGGTAGCCATGCCCCCAGCGTTCCCGTTTCTGCCGTGTCTAACCCTCGGTTTGGTGCGCCGGGCCCCGGGTATCCGACGAAGACGGCGAGCAGGAGGTTTCAACGATGAGCGGACCCGAATCCGAGAAGAACGAATCCGATGTCGAAGACGATCCCCATGTCGCCGCGTCGCGCGCAGACGGTGAAGGCGGCGGATCCTACGTCGGGCGCACCGGTTCCGATGACGACTTCGATGCCGGTGAGACCGGTGCCGAAGCCCGGCAGCAGGGCAGTTAACCGCGCTCGAGATCGACGACGAGTGGCCGATGATCCGACAGCGCCGTAACGGGTGCCGCTGAGTGCCGGGCCCGCAGGCCCGGATCGTCGGTGAGGATGTGGTCGATCTGACGTGTCGGCTCCGGCGCGGGAAAGGTCGGACCGCTGGCCAGCGCGCGCATCTTCGTCCAGCGGGCGGCCGCAGACGGCGTCAGGTTCAGGTCGCCGGCCAGAATGTGCGGTCCCGGCGCGTCTTTGAGAGCGCTCATGACGCGCCGCAACTGTCGCCGGTTGCGGCTGGGCACGAACGACAGGTGCGTATTGGCGATGGATATCTCGCCGAGCGGAGTGTCCAACTGGGCGATGACGGCCGCCCTCGGCTCCTTGTCGATGATCATGGCCCGTGGCGGCAGCCGCAGAACCTGCCAGCTGATGGCCGGATAACGCGACAGCAGCGCGATCCCGTAGCCGGCCGTTCCCGGCTGTTCCTCTCCGGTGGCGGCCATCCAGGTCGCCCCGGGAGTGCCGGAGATCGCCGCGACGAACCGATGCGAGACCGCACCCATCGCCTCGGCGGCAACGGCAGTGAGATCGGCACGGCCCGATCGCTGCTGTTCGAGGTCCACCTCCTGCAGCGCCAGGACATCGGGATCGAGTTCACGCACGCAATCCGCCAAGCGTTCCGGGTGCACACCGTCGCCGACGGTCCGGCCATGCAGGATGTTGAACGTCGCGATGCGCATGTATCAGGTGTACCCGGCCGACCGGATGTCAGTGCTTGCGCAGCTTGGTGACCAGATTGTCCTTGGTCAGGTTGGAGTAACCCGTCATCCCGAGTTCCTTGGCGCGTTTCTTGAGGTCCGAGACATTCCAGTCCTCGTAGGACCCCGACTCACCGCCCTTACGACCCACCGCGGATGTGCCGCGCGCCGCGGCTGCGTTGGAGATACGCGCCGCCTTCTCCTTGGAGGCGCCCTCCTCACGCAGGTCCTCGTACATCTTCTCGTTCTTGATCGACGAATTCGGCATCGTCATCACCTCCGCCACATGGTGTGCCCGGGCGGGGTCCGCTCGAAACCCGATCAGCCGCGCCTCACCGCCGGTACTTCAAGAACACGTAGTCCTGGTGCACGAGCACGTGGTCCAGCTGCATGCCCACCGGGACCGCCAACTGGGAAGGCGGCGTGTCGGCACGAATCGGTTGCCCCGCAGCCAGTTTGGGTGCCAGCGTCACGCAGATTTCATCGACGGCACCGACTTCGACCAACTCGTCGAGCAGCGTCGGCCCACCTTCACACAGGATGCGAGGCATCCCGGCCGCGCCCAGCATGTCGACCACGCGCACCAGATCCACCGTGTCGGCGCCGGCCGCGAATACCCGGGACAGCCGGTCGGCCGGTGCGTGACGGGGCGGGGCGGCCCGCTCGGTGGTCACCAGGATCGGCGGTTGGTACGGGTCACTCGACAGCGTGGGCGGCAGCTTGCCGGAGCGGCTGACGACCGCGACCGGCGGCGGGTCCGGCCTGCCCTCGGCGTCGCGTTCGGCCTGCTGGGTCTGGGTGAGGCGGACCGGACCGTAGTTCTCGGCGCGCGCGGTGCCTGCGCCGATCAGCACCACATCGGCGAAGCCCCGCAGCACCTGCAGCAGTTCCTGGTCGACGAGGTTCGACAGCGGTCCGGCCCGGCCCGCAAATGCGGCGGCGCCGTCGGCGCTGAAGATCATGTTGGCGCGCACGCCGAGCGGCGGATCGGCGTAGAACCGTGCGAGATCGGCGATGCCACCCACCTCGGCCACCGTGGCGGTCATGCCGGTATCTATGCCCGCTGGCTAGGGTTTCGAACCCGACCTGGCCCGTTCCCGGATGGAGGCGACCACGCCGCCATCGTTGAGGATGTCGGTCCCGGTGAGGTAGCCCGCCTTGTCGCTGACGCAGAAGGCGAACAGTTCGGCCATCTCCTCGGGCCTGCCCCAGCGCGGTACCGCGGCGTCGGCGACCAGCGCACCGGCGCCGCCGGCCTCCTCCAGTCGGCCCATCTCGGTGTCGACAGAGCCCGGCGACACCGAGACGATCCGCAGCCCTCGGCCGGTGAAACGTTCGGCCTGTGCGCTGCTGTACCACTTGACGAAGTTCTTGCTGATCGCATACGCGATACCCGAACGCTGCTGCTCACCGGCGATATCGCAGCCGGCCAGGGTGGCCGCCAGGAAGGCCGCTTCGTCGGTGAGGGCCTGCGGAAATGCCGCCACCGGGATCAGTTCCTCGGGCAGGATGTGGGCGGCCATCGACGCCACGTTGACAATGGCGCCGCCCTCGCCGACCGTCTCGTAGAACACCTCGTTGACGTTGACCGTGCCGAGCGCGTTCGTCCGGATCACGTATTCGGCGTCACCCATGGCAGGGCTCACTCCCGCGGTATGAACGACCGCCCGGACGGTGCCCAGACCCGCTGCGGTGGCGAACAATTCGCTGACGGCCGCGCGTTCGGTGACATCGCAGTGCACCGTCGTGGCGGTGATCCCGAGCTCGCTCAGCGTCGCGGCCGCCCGGTCCAGACGGTCCTGCCGGACATCGCACAGCACCACCGCATGGTCCCGGCCGACGATCTTGGCCGTCTCCACACCCATACCGCCGGCACCGCCTGTGATTACCGTCACTGGACTCATGGCTCGACGGTATATGAAGCCTATCTAGCAATCGTCAGCGGGTGGCGGCGTCGCGCAGGATCTGTTGCAGCTTTTCCAGGGGGTCGCCCTGTCCGGGATCGAGTTCGATGTCCTGCTCGGCGGTCGGCGCGCTGCCCGGTGCGGGTGCAACGGGGGTCGGTACCGGTGGCGGGCTCGGTGGCGGCGGAGGCGGGGGCGCCGTCACCGCGGCGATCTTGGCGTCCAGACGAGCCGCCGCGCCGGCGTCGACACAATCCGCGGGCGCCCCCGCGATGACCTGTTTCGCGCCGAGGTAGTGCGCGGCCGCGGCTTGGGCCTGGAACATCGCCGCAGCCGAATCTCCGCGTGTCTCCCGGACCAGTGCGAGGTTGATTCGGACGGCGCAGGACTCGTCGTGGTCGGTGCGGTCGAGTGCCAGCGAGAACTGGCGGTCGGCCTCGTCCAGCCGGTTCCGCAGGACCGCCGCCGTCCCCGCGACGTAATGCGCCTTTTCGGGCTCGATGATGTTGAGGGTCTGCAAGGTGCCGGCATCGTCGGCCAACGCGGTCGCATCCGATTCGGAGAAGTGGTTCAGTGCAGCGTTTCCGGCCACCACCACCGATACCAGCTTGACCACCAGGATCAGCACCACGAGCACCACCGGAGCGGAGTAGAGCAACAACCGTCGTCGCAGTGTCATCGACCCACCGCCATCCGGTCGAGGCGGGTGCGGCGCAGGTGTCGCAACGCGTGGTAGAGCTCGGCAAGGATCAGTACCGCGGCGATACCGGCGAGCACCCAGTACAGCTCGAATCCCGCTGAGGCCGAGGCATTCTCCGGTGCCGGCTCGACGTCGGCGGGATCGGGAATCGCGTCGGCCACCGACCGGATCTGCTCGCGCTCCAGGCGGTCCACACCGAGTTGATCCGCGACGGCCTGCAGCACCGGGGCACCGTCCGGGCGGTATCCGAAGACCGCGCCACCATCGACCGCGTTCTCCGGGATCTGGAACTCCCGTTGTGGCACCGCCGAATCCGTCGCTCCGGCACCGAAGTAGAAGACCAGGCTCTCAGCCTTCGGGAACTGTTGCAGTGCGCCGATCAGCTGATAGCGCAACACGGTGCTCGCCGCGCCGGCGTTGGTCATGACCTCGGCGCCTCGCGGGTATGGGTCGGCCGCCGCGATGATCGGACGCAGGCTCCACGAATCGGCCGACAGCGGCCAGTCCAGCGATGGACGCGCATCGAAGGTGATCAAGGAGAACCGGGCGTCGGGATACCGGTCGATCACGGCATTGACATCGGCGTGCGCCAACGCCATGTGAGCGGACATCTCGGCGGAGCGGTCCAGGATCAGGAAGACATTGGGCTCTCGCTCGCCGGCGATCCTGGTCACCGATGGCTCGCCGTCGCCGAGGGCGGGACGGAACATCGCGATGAGCAGAAGCACTGCGGCCACCACCAAACCGGATCTGCGGAGCGTCATCGGCGCACCACCAGCGGCCAGGCCAGCATCGTGACGACTCCCAGCAGGGCCACGAGCAGCGGCAGATCCGGCGTCTCGGACGATCGCACGGTCGCCCCGTCGGTGCCCGGTTGCGGCGCCGGTGGGTGACTGCGGATGTCCCCGACGTCGGGGGTCACCCGACCGCCGGTCTGACGTGCGAGTTCGGCGGGGAGGCCGTCGTCGTCGGTGACGGCGTTGACCTGCACCCCGGCGGTGGCCGCCATATCTCGCACCTGCTGTGCGGTGAACAGCGAAGGCCCGCCGTCGCCACCCAACGCGCCGGGACCGACATAGATCAGCGAACGGCGCACCGGCGCTTCGGTGTCGAACTCGGGGAACCCGGTCAGGCACATGGCCAGGACATCTTCGATGGTGGCGGTGTAGTCGGTGTAGGCCACCGACGACACCAGCGGCTGTGATTGGGCGTATCCGGCGAATCCGCCTGCCGCATACTGGTAGTCGCGTGTCAGCGGTATCAGCCTGCGGTCCGGCGATGTGAGGCCGATCCGTTCGGTACCGAATCCGCGGACCGCCTCGGCGAAGTACCGCAGGGTGCCGTTGACGGCCGGATCCTCGGCCAGCGCGCCGACGCACACCATGATGTCCTCGGGCTGCTCGGTCCCTGCTGCCCGGTTCAACGCGGGTAGCCCGGTCGGTCTCGCGGCCGCGAAGGCTGCAGCGACGAAGGACAACACCAGTACCGCAACGGCCGCGGTGGCGGTGACGGTGTGGCGGCGGACGGCACGCGCATACACCGGCAGGCTGGTCAGCCGGCCGGTGTTGGCCAGGGCCCGCAACTGTTCGGGCTGGTCGCGCCGGGGCGGCAGCAGTGCGGCGGCGATGCAGGCAGCCAGGGCGACACAGCCGACGATCGCCACACCCCAAGAGATCACGTCCATTGCCGCACCAACTCCTCGGCGGCCTGCCCGGTGGCACCGATATCGACGCCTGAACCCGCATTGAACTGCGCGTCCTCCAGGTCTGCCAGCACCGGCGCGGCGGGCGCCAGCACACCCCCGGACACCGCCGCCATGTCCGGGACCTGTACGTACTCGGCGCGTACGCCGGTGGTGTCGCGCAGAAAACGGCGGACGTGCTCCCCGAGCGCGGCGGCGGCGGCGGTGGCCGTCAGTTCACCGGTGCGGTATTGATTTTGGATGGTCTGGATGGCCCGCAGTGCGCGGCGCCGCTGCAGCGCGGCGCGCGCCGACCCGATCACCGACGGCTCACTGTGGGTGCGTCCCGGCCCGGTCCACCAGAACACCCCGATGTACCAGAGCACCGTCAGCACGGCCAGTGCCACCGCGAGCCACAACCAGATCGACGAGTACGGTGTCGGGCCGATGAGACCGCCCAGCAGGTCATCCGGCACGCGCGTACACCCCCGTCATTGCCACCAGCGCGGGCATGATGCCACTGCTGGAGGCGATGCGCGCGTGCGGAATGCGCTGTGCGGTCAGGAACTCCGACAGCTCCCGGCGGCGCCGCTCTTCGGCCTGCCGGTAGGCCGTGATGACCCGTTCGCCCAGGATGTCCGCGCCCAGCAGTGTCCGCCCGTCGGCGACGTCGTAACCCAGCCCCGAGTCCTCGGCGCCGATCGCGGGCATGTCGGTCACCATGGCCCAGAGCACGTCGTGGCGGCCGGTCAACGGCAGCAACACCTCCCGCAGACGTTCGTCGAGCTCGGGTTCGTCCGAGACGATCACGATGAGCATCGGGTGCCGATAGTGGCGGGCGACCCATTCGAGTTGGGTGACGATATCGCTGCGGTCGGGGTTCGCGTCCGTCTGCTGCACGAATCGGTGCAGGATCCGTTCGATATGGGTTTCGCCCCGGCGCAGCCGGATGTCGATGCTGCCGCGGCGGTCCCCGGCGACCATGCCGATCTCATCGGAGCGGGGCAGGGTGATGAGCCCGAGCGCGCCGATGATATGCGCCGCCACTTCACTTTTCGGCTGTCCGGTGGGCGTGAGCGCGGCCGTGTTGCGACCGGTGTCGGCGACGATCAGGATCTTGTGGTGCTTCTCGGAGACGAACTGTTTGATCAGCGTGTGCCCGGAGCGGGCGGAGGCTTTCCAGTCGATATCGCGCACGTCATCGCCGGGAACGTAGGGGCGCAGCTCGTCGAATTCCAGGCTGCGGGTGTGCACGAGCGCGTAGCGCCCGCCGGCGAGCAGTCCCGCGGCATCACGGGACACGTGCGCCTTCGCGGCGTCGAGGTGTTTACCCATACCGGCCTCACGGCACCGGAACTGTGTGCAGCACCGCGTCGATCACGGCGTCGGGTGTGATCCGTGCGCTGGCGGCCTCGAACCCGAGGACCAGCCGGTGACGCAATACGCGGTGCGCGAGTCGCGCGATATCGTCGGGCAGCACGTGGTTGCGTCCCCGCAGCGCCGCCAAGGCCCTTGCCGTGCGGCACAGGGCGATGGTCGCGCGCGGGCTCGCCCCGTACTCGACGAGGCGGGCGAGATTGGCGGGCAGGTGGCGTTCGGGGTCGCGTGTCACCCCGACCAGCCGGCTGGCGTATTCGACCAACGCGCGGTCCATGTGCACGGACCCGACGGCGGCCCGGGCCCGGCGCACGTCGGCGAGGGTCACGACGGGGGCGGAGCGGTGGTCGCGGTCGTACAGGCCGGCGTCCATCCGGTCGATGATCTCGACCTCCTCCTCGACGGAGGGGTACTGCACGAGGTCCTTGAGCATGAAGCGGTCGGTCTGCGCTTCCGACAGCGGGTAGGTGCCCTCTTGGTCCACGGGGTTCTGGGTGGCGATGACCAGGAACGGTTCGGGGATCGGGTACTCGACGCCGGCGATGGTGGTCTGGCGTTCCTCCATCGCCTCCAGCATCGCGCTCTGGGTTTTGGCGCTCGAGCGGTTGATCTCGTCGAGCAGCACGAGATTGGCGTGCACCGGCCCGAGCTGAGTGGCGAAGGTGTTGCTGGCCGCCTCGTAGATCTGCGTGCCGATGATGTCACTGGGCAGCAGATCCGGTGTGCACTGGATGCGGCGGAAGCTGCCGTCGATGGCGTCGGCGACCACGCGTGCCGCCGTGGTTTTGGCCAGGCCCGGGACGCTCTCGATGAGCAGGTGACCGCCCGAGAGCAGGACGAGCAGCATGGATTCGCGCAGATGCGTCTGGCCGACCACCTTCGCGGAGAACGCGGTGGCCACCGCGCCGACGACATCTCTGATGTCGGCTCCGGTGGCCTGATCGGCGTGCAGGCGAGGTGCGGTCATGGGTCCTTCCGGTTCAATTCACTGACCGGTTCGGGTACCCAGATTTTGCTGAAGCAAAGCAGCGGGCGCCGGGTAACCTGCCTGCATGTCCGACCCGCCGCCGTTCAGCCCGACTATCGGGCTGTTGACGGTGAGCCGGATATGGGACGCCGCGCTCGCCGACGCGCTGAAGCCGCTGGGCCTCACGACGCGGAAGTACGGACTGCTCGGCCACATCCGCGGTATGCCGGGCATCTCATTCAGTGAACTGGCCCGGCGCTCGCGGATCACTGTTCAGAGTGCGCATGCCGCGGTGTCGGCGTTCGCCGAGGCCGGCCTGGTCGACGACGGAACCGCGCACGCCGGCTCGGCGTCCAGTCTGCGGGTCACCGAGAAGGGTGAGTCCCTGTTGGCGCAGGCGGCCGACGAGGTGACGCGCCTGGATGCCGCCTTTTCCGCGCAGCACCCCGGACTGACCACGGCGCTTCGTGAACTGATGATGGATCGGCTTCCATAACCTTCAGTTAGACTGAAGGTTATGGAAGCCCTGCTGCTGTCGGTGCACGTTGTCGCCGGCATTCTGTTCGTCGGCCCGGTCGCGGTGTCTACCAGCCTGTTTCCCCGTTACGCCGCCGACGAGCGGGAGGTAGCGCAGGCGCTTCACCGCATTACCCGGGTGTACGGACTGCTTGCCGTGATCGTGCCGGTGGCCGGCCTGGCTCTCGCGTTCGCGCAGGGACGCACGACGGAGGTGTGGGTGCTGGTGGCCATGCTGTTGACCGCCATCGCTGGGGGCCTGCTCGCCTTGCAGATCACCCCGCGCCAGCGTGCTGTCCTCGCAGCCCCTGGCAGCACGGCCGGATTGCGCCGGCTCGGCATGCTGACCGGCGCCTTCAACCTGCTCTGGGCGGTCGTGGTGGTCCTGATGATCGTCCGGCCCGGATCGGCCTACGCATGAGAGTAAATTTGTATGTGCTAAACATATTTAATGCCCGCGACGCCCTTCGACCACCTGGATGACCTGCTCACCCGCATCCATGTGGCACGGCAGCGGCCCTCGTGGCGGCGGCGCCTGCTCGACGGCGCGGATCCGGTGACCAA
>SXGT01207615.1_pt1 | contig 14647 bp, 19 predicted proteins | sample 3176221 | NCBI WGS metagenome assembly SXGT01 (sample SAMN11356862, study PRJNA531348) | freshwater metagenome | isolation source: freshwater sample F1-120 | place: China: Fuxian Lake, Yuxi | collected 2017-12-25
AGTTCATAGGTGCCGTCGACGAGGTGGACGTCCATCGGCAGCACGGTACCGGTCAGGCGACGGACGTGCTCTCGGCGCTGCGCTCGGCATCGACGCCGGCGCGCGCCACGAACGATCCGAATCGCAACCAAGTCACGGCGATGAACACGGCGACCGCCCCGAGAATGTGGAGCTCGACGAGTACCGGCGGGACTCGGTTGAACCACTGGAGATAGCCGATGACGCCTTGGAACATGAGCAGCGCCAGCAGCGCATTCGCCCGATTGGCCGTCGTGAGCGCGCCGCGACGGCGGGCCAACACGATGAGACCGATCGTCGTTGCGACGAAGACCCATACGGCAATCGAATGGACGCGCACAGCCGACGTCAAATGCCAATCCAGGCGTTCGACGTCTTCGTCGCCGCCGTGCGGCCCCGCCGAGGTGACCAGCGTCCCGAGGGCGATGACGACGACGCCGAGGCCGAACGTCGTTTCCGTGAGCCCGCGTACATCGCGATCGACGACACTGACTCGCAGCGTCGATGGCTCGCCGGCGCGCCGCAACAATTCGAGGTTGCCGTAGAGCAAGAGGATGCTCGCCAAGAAGTGCAGAACGACCGAATGCCATTGCAGCTCGAGCAACACCACGATTCCGCCGATGATGGCCTGCAGGAACACGCCGGCAATCAGCAACGCCCCGAACCGAGTGAGGTCGCGCCGGTACGGGCGGCGCCGCAGTGACGCCGCGAAGACGGCGATGCACGCCAATCCGATGGTGCCGGTGAAGAGCCGGTTGATCTGTTCGATTGCCCGATGGGGTTCGCTGACATCGACGAGTTCGTCTCCGGTGCAGCGCGGCCAGGTCGGACAACCCAAACCCGAACCAGACAAGCGGACCGCGGCCCCGGTCAGGATGATCGCGGACACAAAGAACAGGGCCACGAGCACGAAGCGCCGGTAGCGCGCCGGGGAGATCTCGGAGAACGAGCGCAGCCAGGCCATCGGGCCGGTTCGCGCCGCAGGCGTCGAGGTGTCGCGAGATTCCAGGTCGGCGGCTGCCATGGCGCGGACACGCTAACCATCGCGACGAGAATGGGACGATGCGAAGCGGCCGGTCTCGAGCGTGGGTCGTCGTCGGACTGGCGATCATCGTCGGGGCCGTCGCCGCCGCCTGGTCAGCGGATCGGCGAAGCCCGAGCCAAGGGTCGTCGAACGGCGCCGCGGACGGCGAGGTCACCACGAGCGTTCGGTCCGCGGCGTCGTCGCAGGTTTCGCGCTCCGAGCCGCCCGAGACGACGGCCTCCGTCGCCGCGACGACGACTGGTCCGCTCGGCAGCGGTGAAGCGATCACGATCGCCTTCGGTGGTGACGTGCACTTCGAAGCCGAGATTCGAGCGGCGCTCGACGCTCGAGGTGACACGCTGTTGTCGGAGATCGCGCCGGTGCTCGGTGCGGCCGACCTGACGGTGATCAACCTGGAGACAGCGATCACCGAACGCGGGGATCCGGCCGACAAGGCGTACGTGTTTCGCGCGCCCGCTCGTTCGCTCGATGCCTTGACGGCGGCGGGTGTCGACGTCGTGTCGATGGCGAACAATCATGGTCTCGACTTCGGTGACGCCGGCTTCGATGACAGCCTCGCTGCGGAATCATCGACCGGAATGCCGATCATCGGTATCGGCCGTGATGCAGCCGAGGCCTACGCGCCCCACGTCGTCGACATTCGAGGGCAGCGGGTCGCGCTGATCGCCGCGACCCAGGTGCTCGATGACACGTTGGTTGCCGATTGGTCTGCGAGCGATGGGCACCGTGGGCTCGCGTCGGCCAAAGACGTGGAGCGTCTGCTCGCCGCCGTGCGCACGGCTCGGACAACGAGTACGACCGTCGTGGTCTTCTTGCATTGGGGTACCGAAAAGCAGACCTGTCCGCAAGACCGTCAGACCGCACTCGCACGCCAACTGGTCGACGCGGGAGCCGACATCGTCGTTGGCGGCCACGCGCATCGTCTGCAGGGGGCGGGTCGACTCGGCAATGCCTTCGTCGGCTACGGGCTCGGGAACTTCGTCTTCTACACCGACAGCGGGCCAGGTACATCGACGGGCGTGCTCACCGTCACGGTGACCGGCCGTCGAATCGACGGCTACCGCTGGGCGCCCGCGCGCATCGAGGGCGGGCTCCCCGTTCCCCTCGTCGGCGATGAGGCGACGGCAGCAGAACGCGAGTGGCAGAGTCTGCGTGCTTGCACCGACCTGCTGCCGTGACCAGAGGAGCCGCAATGGACTACGACGAGTTCGGATTGTTCGGCGAGAACGCGGCCGAACTCGGTCTCGAGTTCGTGCAACCACGAGTACGGCGTTCGTCCGTCGAGGTCGACGCGGCGTCCGGCCAACGCGTGAGTGCGTTGGCGTGGGGTGACGCCGCGAGCGACGAGATCGATCTGGTGTTGATTCATGGCGGCGCCCAGAACGCCCACACCTGGGACAGCGTGGCGATGTGCATGAATCGCCCGCTGATCGCGGTCGACCTTCCGGGCCACGGGCACTCCGATCATCGAAACGATCACGCCTATTGGCCGCACGAGAACGCCGCAGCGCTGCAGACGGCGTTGCGGGCGCTGGCCCCACGGCCCCGTTTGATCGTCGGGATGTCGCTCGGTGGACTCACGAGCATTGCGCTCGGTGCGTTGGCTCCTGACCTGGTCCCCCAGTTGCTGTTGGTCGATGTCACACCGGGAGTCGACCAAGAGAAATCAAAGGCGATCCATCAGTTCATCGACGGCCCCGAGTACTTCGAGAGCTTCGAGTCGATTCTCCAACGCACCATCGCCTTCAATCCGACTCGCAGCGAGTCGTCGCTTCGTCGCGGTGTGATGCACAACGCAACGCAGGACTCCGAGGGTCGTTGGCGTTGGCGATACGACCTGCCCCGACGCGGATCTGGTGCGGGCGACGACGGCCGTCTCCTGCCGGGGCTCGACTCGTTGTGGGACGCCATTGGCGTTTCGACCATGCCGCTCGTCCTCGCTCGTGGCTCGTTGTCACCTGTGGTCGGTGACGACGACGTCGCGGAGCTGTTGCGTCGCCGACCGGACGCACGGGTCGAGGTGTTCGAGGGCGCCGGTCACAGCATTCAGGGTGACCAACCCGCCGCATTGGCGGCGCTGATCGACGAGATGCTCGCGTAACGCTTGCGGCCAACGGTCGACGAGAGTTGCATGGTCACGCTCCCCGACCTCGACCGCTATCGAGCCACGAGGATGGCGTTGCATGCTGTCGCCGAGCACGTGCTGTGCGCGGCGCGCTACGACGCCGTGGGCCGCATCGGGTTGCGCGCCTCGCCGGGAGGGTTCGCGACCCCATACTTCGCCGACAGCCGAAGGGTCGGGGTGCGCGGCGTCACGATCGTCGCCGAGATGCACGGGGTCGAACGAGTGCGCTCGCTGACGACCTTACGAGACGCTGCCGCGTTCGTCGACGTGTCGCCGGGTGCGCCGACCGGCGTCTTCACGCCCTCGACATCGCTCGATCTCGACGCGCCGTTGTCGATCGATGACCGAGATGCCGCGGTGATCGCCGATTGGTTCGGGCTCGGTTTCGACGTGTTGAACCGTTGGCGCAGCATGAACCCGCTCCCGGACCCGTCGATGGTGCAATTGTGGCCCGAACACTTCGATCTCGCCTGTGATCTCGGCGACGTCGATCGGCGCACACGCGCCAACTACGGGTTCTCGCCCGGCGATGATGCGATCCCTGAGCCATACCTCTACATCGGTCCGTGGGATCCCGACCCCCCTGACGGTGTCTTCTGGAATCAACCCTGGGGTGCGAGCTTGCCCCGGTCCGCGGTCCTCGCCGGCGTCCGCCCGGGGCGTACCGCCGAGACGATCGCACTCGACTTCTTCGCGGCCGGCGTGGGTCGACTCGATCGCCGGTGAGTTCCCGAGTCGGGATCTCGTCGGTGCGGGTCGAGCGTGCGAGACTGCGGCCATGACGACGACCTTCACCCGCATGGATGAGTCCACCGCCGAGGAGTGGGCGGTCATCGGGGCCGAAACGGCCAAGAACCAGCCCCGCGTGGCCGAACGAACCCTGGCGATGTTGCGCAGTCTCGACGAAGTCGTCGACGGGTTCGCGACCGATCAGCTCACCCACTGCCTCCAGACCGCGACACGGGCCGAACGTGACGGAGCCGATCAGGAGGTCGTGTTCGCCGCGTTGCTCCACGACATCGGCAAAGCGATCTCGGTGCCGAACCATCCCGAGATCGCGGCTGCCATCATCAAGCCGTACGTACGCGACGACGTGTACTGGATGATCAAGGTGCATCAGGACTTCCAAGGACGCCACTACTACGCGCACTTCGGCGGTGACCCGAACGCTCGCCGCCAGTACGAAGGTCAACCGTGGTACGAGCTCGCGGCGCAGTTCGCCGACGACTGGGATCAAGTCGCCTTCGACCCGAACTACGACACGCTCCCGCTCGAGCATTTCGAACCGCTCGTGCGCGAGATCATGGCAGGTACCCGCACTGGCATCGGCGCCCCCAAGCGTTACGACTCCCGCTGACGACCGTTCCCTCTCGGGCGGGCTCCGGACGAGCGCGGGCCTGAACCGACGATCGCGGTATCGGTCAGAGTCGGCCGCGCGCGTGTCGTGGAGGCTCGCGGTCCGAGGCGTTCGGATCGAAGCCGTCGCGCCGATACGCAGTCTTCGCGTCGCGACGTCGAAGTTGCTCGTCGCGATGATCGACGGAGGCTCCCTGACGAGGGAGCACGACCGTCTCGATCGCCAAGCGTTGTTCGGCGACGAAATTGGTGCTCTGCGCCGGGGTCCATCGGGCCATCTCGGGTCGCGGCTCGATCGCGGCGACCGCGACCGCTCGAAGGCTCCTGGCCCCGGCCGGGACGACACCCATGACTTGCACCAGCGGCTCCTCGCCGCCCATCCCAATCACACCTTTCGGCCGGTTCGCGTCACAACCTGAGGCCAGTTTGGCGTCCCCGGACGAATCCTGCGAGCCTGCGGCGCATGGGAATCCTCGATGGCAAGGTGGCGATCGTTGCGGGCGTCGGACCCGGCCTCGGCCAGGCGAACGCTCGAGCGCTGGCACGAGAGGGCGCGACCGTTGTCCTGGCGGCACGAACCGAAGCGAATCTGGCCGCGACCTTGGCCGACATCGAATCCGACGGCGGGCGGGCGATCACCGTGCCGACGAACATTGCCGACCGCGCCTCGGCCGATGCGCTCGTTGCCCGCACGGTCGACGAGTTCGGGCGACTTGACGTGCTCGTCAACAACGCGTTCCGAAGCTCGGGTTTCGCTCCCTTCGAATCGGCCAACCTCGAGACCTGGCGCAAGATCTACGACCTCAACGTCTGGGGAACCCTCAACGTGACCCAGGCGGCGATCCCACATCTCAAGGTCGCCGCGACCGACCACGGTGACGCCTCGATCGTGTTCATCCTCTCGATGAGCATGAGGAAGATCCGTGTGAACGAGGGCGACTACTCGGGCTCGAAGGCCGCGCTCCATACGACGATGCAGGGACTCGCGCTCGAACTCGGACCGAGCAAGGTGCGCGTCAACGCGGTCGCACCAGGATGGATCGGTGGCCCCAACGTCGAGATGTACCTCGGCTGGATGGCCCAGGAACGCAACGTGGACGTGAGCGTGGTGCGGGCCGAGCGCGAGGCGGAGATCCCGCTCGGCGAGATTCCCCCACAAGACGACATCGCGAACGCGGTCGTGTTCTTCGCGTCGCCCTGGAGCCGGGTCATCACCGGCCAAACGCTCGATGTCAACGGCGGCGAGTATCTCGGCTGACGGACTGCCCATCGGCCGGATCGTTCGCGGCCTGGGTGACTTCGAACTCTGGGGCACGAGGAATACCTGCGCACCGACGACCGTCGCTACTGGTCGGTGAGTCAGCAAGTGGCGGTAAGGTCCCGTCCGTTCCGAAACCGTGGAAGGGGATGTCATGGCGCAACGAGTTCGCGGCGTGGTCGCGACGGGCAAGGGCAAGCCAGTCAGTGTCGAAACGATCGTCGTGCCCGACCCTGGTCCCGGTGAAGCCGTCGTGCGCGTGCAGGCGTGCGGCGTCTGCCACACGGATCTGCACTATCGAGAAGGTGGCATCAACGACGACTTTCCCTTCTTGCTCGGCCACGAGGCCGCCGGCACCGTCGAAGCAGTCGGCGACAACGTCACGAACGTCGCCCCCGGCGACTTCGTGGTTCTGAACTGGCGGGCCGTGTGCGGCAACTGTCGGTCCTGCAACCGCGGCCTACCGCAATACTGCTTCTCGACGTTCAACGCGACCCAGAAGATGACGCTCGTCGACGGCACGGTCCTGTCACCCGCGCTCGGGATCGGTGCATTCGCCGAGCAAACCCTCGTCGCCGCCGGCCAGTGCACCAAGGTCAACCCTGACGCTTCGCCGGCCGCGGCCGGCTTGCTCGGATGTGGCGTGATGGCGGGCTTCGGCGCGGCCACCTACACGGGCGGGATCTCGCGTGGACAAAGCATCGCCGTGTTCGGTTGTGGCGGCGTCGGCGACGCCGCAATCGCCGCGGCGAAGCTCGCAGGGGCCACCACGATCATTGCCGTCGACCTCGACGATCGAAAGCTCCAACTGGCCAAGGAATTCGGCGCGACGCACACCGTGAACGCGGGCAGCGGGGACGTCGTCGCGGCGATCCAGGCGCTCACCGACGGCAACGGCGCTGACGTCTGCATCGAAGCGGTCGGCAACCCGAAGGTCCTCGAACAGGCGTTCTTCGCCCGGGATCTCGCCGGTACGGTCGTTCAGGTCGGCGTGCCGACACCCGACTTGAAGTTCCCCGAGATCCCGATGATCGAGTTCTTCGGTCGCGGCGGTGCGCTCAAACCGAGTTGGTACGGCGATTGCCTCCCGACGCGCGACTTTCCCATGCTCATCGACTTGTATCTCCAGGGCCGGTTCCCGCTCGGCAAGTTCGTGAGCGAGACCATCGCGCTCGACCAGGTCGAAGACGCGTTCCACAAGATGGAGCAGGGCGAGGTTCTCCGCTCCGTCGTGATCATCTGATGGCGAATGCCCGGGCTTGCGCAGGTCCGTCGTGAGTACACGGATCGAGTTGGTCGTCACGAGCGGCTTGTTCTCGATCGACGGTGAGGATTTCGAAGTCGACAACAACGTGTGGATCGTTGGCGACGACCACGAGGTGATCGTGATCGACGCCGCGCACGACGCCACGAAGATCGCCACGGTGATCGGCGACCGCACGCTGAGGTCGATCGTGTGCACCCACGGCCACAACGATCACATCAACGCCGCCGAAGCGCTCGCACAAACCCACGGTGGCGCTCCGATCCTGCTGCATCCCGACGACGAGATGCTCTGGGACGCCGTGTATCCGAACCGAAAGCCCGACGATGTGTTGGAACACGGCCGTGAGATCCGTGTGGCCGGCGCGCAGTTGCGCACCATGCACACCCCTGGCCACTCCCCCGGCGGATGTTGCCTGTTCCTGCCCGAGTCCGGCGAGCACGATCCGACGGTGCTGTCGGGGAGTCACCTCTTCGGAGGAGACACGCTCTTCAAGGGCGGACCGGGAGCGACCGGCCGCAGCTTCAGCGATTTCCCAACGATCATCGATTCGATTCGTCGCGAGCTGTTCTCACTGCCCGACGCCACTGTCGTGCACACCGGCCATGGTGATTCGACGATGATCGGCGACGAATCTGCGCACCTCGACGAGTGGATCGCTCGCGGCCACTGAGCCGCGACGCGTGCCATGGTCGACGTACCTCTCGTCATCGTCTGCGTCGACTGCGGCGGCCGCGCGCACCTCTTGACGCATCTCGACGACGAGGTGCCACCCGAGCCGGGCGACATCCTCGCCTACCGGTGCGAGGACTGCCTCGACCGTTGGGACATCGAGCTCCCCGACGAGAACGGCGACCCCCTGGACTCGTAGTCTCGTTGCTTCGTGTTGACGTTGCCCGGGAGGCGGGATTGATCGCACGCGACTGGGCCGACCGCGACCTCTACTCGATCCTGGGTGTTACCGCCGACGCCCGTGCCGACGACATCGCCGACGCGTTTCGGTCGCTCGCCAAGCGATGGCACCCCGACGTGGCCGACCCGGACGGGCCGTCGGCAGAGCGGTTCAAGGAGATCACCGCGGCGTACGAAGTTCTCGGTGATCCGTTCCAGCGGTCGGCGTACGACTCGATACGCCTCGGTGCGCCACTGGCACCGCACCCCTCGAATCCGCAGCCGCGGGGACCCTCGCCCGTCGGCCGACGGCACGTACCCAGGTGGAGCCGACGTCGTATCCGAGCGGTGTTCTGCGCCGGCGTCGCATCCACGATCGCCGGTATCGGGTTCGGTGGCTTCGTGATCGCGTTGCAGGCGTCGGAGCGCGCGACCTTCGACGATCGGGTCGAGGTTGTCGGAACTGCGGCGGTCGGCCGCCCCGAGCTTCGTCTCGCCGTGATGAGCCCGGGGCGCTCGACTCCGGTGATCGGGCCGATTCCGGAGGAGCTGGTCGGGGTCGAAGCCGGTGCGAGGATCGATACGGACTCCATGACGGGCGAACCCTTCGGCCCGGGCGGGTTGATCGACGCCGAAGTGATCAGCACACTCGGTGGGGCGATCGTGGTGTTCCCTCATGATGGCGGACTACAGGTGATCGACGATCCCACCTCAGCGCGGAGCGCAGCATTGCGCGACGGGACTTCGGTCAAGTTGTTCGTCGATCGTCGCGACCGAACCGATGTGGTCGTGGCCGAGAGCAACGGGTCGCGCAACGTCGCGCTCTGGATCGTCGCGATCAAACTCGCAGTCGCCGGCCCGTTGCTGGTCTGGTACGCCCGAGTCCGTGGCCGCCCGGCTCGCACGCGATGATTCGGGTGTGTGGACGATGCTCGCTCAGACCACGACGACGATCGTCGAGACGGGGAACTCCCGCAACAACGCAGCGCTGCCCTTGATGTTTCTCGCCGTGATCGTGCTCGCGGGGTTCGCCCTCGCCGCTCCGAGATGGGCGCGCAAGATCAATGAGCGCAAATCTGCCTGAACGGCGCTTCAGGCAGGCAGGGCGAACCAGACGGTCAAGCTGTACTTGCGACCCGCGCTCACCGTCTCACCGACGTGCGGATGGGTGACGAGACTGGGCCAGATCGCGGCGGTGCCGATCGGCAGCGTGCCATTGTCCCAGCGTTGCCGCGGAAAGCGCAGCGCACCGCCGTCGTATCCATCGTTCAGCCGTATCGCCATCGAGATCTGGGCGACATCGTGGTGCAAGTGCAGTGTCGAGGTCTCTTCGATCGCGTCGTACCGGATGACGAACGCGTCGGCGAGGCCGTCCCACGCGAAGGACGGCCACTCGTCGCGCAATGCCGGAACGAGCACCGTTCCGATCGAACGTTCGAGCGCATCGAACAACGCAGGAGCGAGGTGCAACGAGAACTCATCGCCGGGAACTGGATCATCGGGATCCGATTCCCATGCATCGAACGACTCAACCAGTTGGCACAGCTGCGTGCACCATGCGGAATCGATCAGCGGCGTGGCGACGATCTCTGATGCCACGGTGATGACCTTCGGCGGTTGCAGCACGAATTGTGCTGCAAGATCGTCGACCGCGCGCAGATTCGAACGTCGCTGCTCACGCAACGCGCCGACCACGCGATCGGGTCCGTACACGACACACGCGGGAAAGTCCTCGGCAACCACCACCGCGCCACGCAGGCGAACGTTGTGGATGGGGCAAAAGAACTCATGATCGTGATCGAGGTCGAAGTCGGCGCCCTCGTTCCACAACCCGATCACGGTTTCGCCCATGCCGCTGTCGGGTTCGTCGGCGAACATTCCGCTGAGGGCGCGTGCGGGGCCGCCCACGACGACGCCGTCCGGTGCGGCGAGGATTTCGAATCCGAGGGTCAGCAGGCGTGACGGGTCGACGACCCAGACGGCGCTCGCATCATCGACGAGCAGAACCATGTCGTCGGGAGCCAAGGTCCCCAAGGTCGACCGCTTCGACCACGGGATGATCGGGACCGCGTGCACCCTCGGGACGCTAGTGATTGCAGCACTCCTAGAACGCGTTCTAGCATCGCGGGCATGAGTGAGCTCCCCTACCTGGCCTTCGACGCCGACAATCACTATTACGAAGCGCTCGATGCGTTCACGCGTCACGTCGACCCCTCGCTCCAAGCCCGATGCGTTCAGTGGTGCGAGATCGACGGCCGCAAGTACCACGTCATCGGTGGACAGGTCAGCCGAGCGGTGACGAACGCGACGTTCGATCCGATCATCAAGGCCGGCGCAATGCACGACTACTTCCGTGGGAATCCCGATGGGCGCCAGCCCTGGGAGTTCCTCACCGAGCGGGAGCCGATTCCGGCGGCCTATCGCGATCGGGACGCGCGCATCGCCCAGCTCGATGAGCATGGTCTCGAAGCGATCTGGCTGTTCCCAACGCTGGGCGTCTTGTACGAAGAGGTGTTGAAGCACGATCCCTTCGCCGTGATGACGCTGTTCAGCGCGTTCAATCGCTGGCTCGACGAGGATTGGGGCTTCAACTACCGCGAGCGGATCTTCGCCGCGCCGTATTGCTCGCTCGCCGATGTCGACTGGGCGGTACGCGATCTCGAGTGGGTGCTCGCCCGGGGGGCGACCGTGTTGGTCATGCGGCCCGCCGCCGTATGGACCGCGCTCGGCCCTCGTTCGCCGTTCGACCCGATCTTCGATCCGTTCTGGGCGCGAGTGAACGAGGCGGGTGTCACGGTGGTCGTGCACGCGGGCGACAGCGGTTACTCGCTCAACGGGTACACGCCAGAGGGATTCAGTGCACAGTTCTCCGGCGGCTGGAAACCCACCGTCCGCGCGTTCGCCATCGAGCGAGCGGCCTACGACTTCTTGATCACCGCCGCCTTCGACAAGCTCTTCGACCGCTTCCCGAATGTGCGGCTCGCCTCGGTCGAGAACGGGTCCGAGTTTCTCGGTGATTTGTTCCGAAAACTGCGGGCCACCGACAAGAAGATGCCGGGCTATTTCTCCGAGAATCCCGTCGAGACGTTCAAGCGCAACGTATGGATCAATCCCTTCTGGGAAGACGACGTCAACGAAACCGCCGAGCTCATGGGCGTCGATCGGGTGATCTTCGGGTCCGATTGGCCCCACATCGAGGGAATGCCGCATCCACTCGACTACGTCCCGGAACTGGCGAAGTTTTCCGACGCCGACCAACAACGCATCTTGCGCGACAACGCGCGCGAGCTCAACACCCCCCAGGTGCGTCGATAGACACGAGATATTTCGACCTGATCGACGCACCTAGGATCGTGCCGATGTTGCGGATCGGACCAATCGAACTCGCGACGCCTGTCGTACTCGCTCCGATGGCCGGCGTGACGAACCGTGCCTTTCGTCGGCTGTGCCGTCGCCACGGCGCTGCGCTTCTCGTCTCCGAGATGGTCAACGCTCGGGGACTCGTCGAGGACTCTTCCCGCTCGGACGAACTCACGAGCTTCGACGACGACGAGACCACGCGAAGTCTCCAGCTCTACGGGACCGATCCCCAGATCATCGGCGAAGCCGTTCGAATGTTGGCGAATCGCGGCGTACATCACATCGACCTGAACTTCGGGTGCCCCGTGCGCAAAGTCACCCGACACGGTGGTGGTGCCGCGGTACCGGCGCGACCCCGTCTCGTCGCCGCCATCGTGCGCGCCGCGGTCGAAGGAGGAGCCGGAATTCCGATCACGGTGAAGATGCGCATGGGTCTCGACGGTGAGCGACTGACTTTTCACGCCGCCGCGCGTGCCGCCGCCGACGAAGGCGTCGCGGCTGTCGCATTGCATGCCCGCACAGCGGCGCAGCTCTACTCGGGAAACGCGCAGTGGGACGCGATCGGCGAGTTGGTGACCGCAGTGCCGGAGGTACCCGTGCTCGGCAACGGCGACATCTGGAGCGCCGCGGACGCGACGGCGATGATGGCTCGCACCGGCTGTGCGGGTGTCGTCGTCGGGCGCGGTTGCCTTGGCAATCCGTGGTTGTTTCGCGATCTCGCCGCGGCGTTGACCGGCCAACCCTCGAGCCCGCCGCCGACTTTGGGCGACGTGTGCACCACGATGCTCGAACACGCCGCACTTCTCGTCGATCATCTCGGCGAAGAGCGCGGCGTCCTCTCGATGCGGAAGCACCTCGGCTGGTACCTGACGGGTTACACCGTCGGCGGCTGGCGTCGCCGCGCGCTGATGGAGTGCTCGACGCTGGCGGAGCTTCGCGATCGCGTCGAGGAACTCGGCGATCCGACGCAGGCGCTCCCGCTCGAAAATCGCGGGATCCCGCGCGGAACCCGGAAGGGACCGCAGGAGGTCACACTGCCGTACGGTTGGCTCGACGCGGACGCGGCCGAACCGCCGAGCGACCGTGACGCCGAGCTCGCGCTCTCGGGCGGATGAACCTGCGCGCTCGCGCGAGCGAACACGCACGCGTGAGCACCCCGAGGGTTGTGCTTGCCAGCGGCTCGCCGCGTCGGCGCGAACTCCTGGCGTCGATCGTGGCGGCCTTCGACGTGTCGGTCCCCGACGTCGACGAGTCGGTTCGCGGCGACGAGTCCCCGGAGGACTACGTGGAACGCCTCGCGCTCGACAAGGCGCGGGCGATCGTTCGGCCCGAGTCGCTCGTCATCGCGGCCGACACGACCGTCGTGGTCGACGGTCGGATCATCGGGAAGCCGATCGACCGAGCCCACGCACGTGCGATGCTGCAACAGCTGTCCGGCGTGACGCACAGGGTGTTCACGGGCGTCGCCGTCTCGATCGACGACCGCGTGCGCAGCGCCGTCGTCACCACCGACGTGACGTTCGTCGCGCTGAGCAGCGCCGACATCGACTGGTACGTCGAAACCGGTGAACCCGACGACAAGGCGGGCGCCTACGGAATGCAGGGAACCGGCAACGCATTCGTCGCATCGATCGACGGAAGCCCGAGCAACGTCATCGGTCTCCCCCTGAGTACCGTCGTCTCGCTCGCTCGCGACCTTGGCGTCGACCTCCTCACGTCGCGTTGATTCCGCGTTCGTCTGCCGGTTGACGACGCAGCGTGGTCAACGACCGGCGCGGCGACGTTCGGCGTCGCGATACGCAGTTTCGGCCATGCGCTCGCCGAAGACCACCTCGCCCGGCGAGCGACCATCGACGTGGCCCATGATGCCCTTGTAGAGGCGATAGCCGAGCAGTTCGAGCGCCCGTTCGTCGTACACGCTGGGTGCGTCGCGGTCGTACGGGGTGTCGGGCCAGCGATGCGAACCGGGCACGAACCGAGTCCCTCCGTTTGCCTCGGTGAAATCGGTGAGGGCCCACATGCTCGTCACCATCATCGGCGCGTGGGGGCGGCGCAGATGCGCCGACATGACGATGTCGTCGCCGTGAAGGCCCTGGGCAACTTCGCCGGGACCGATGTCGATCGCGGTCATGCCCGACAGCAAGCAGCCTCGGTCTTGCGGGGCTCGATCCCCAAGTCGTGTTCGAGCGTGCGGATGGTCTCGCGAAGCCTCGTGACGAGATCGTCGTCGTGCAGCTCGACGATTGTGTAGCCGTCGACCTCGATCCGAGCAAGGTGTTCGGTGAGTTCGCGTTCGTCGAGGGCCGGGGCAGTGCTGATCGGCGTCCTATCCGCCAGCATGCCACGATGCAACGATGAGCGAGACGAAACCCGTCCCCGCGAGCCTGGACAATGCTGTGTGGCACGCCCTGACCGGACCGCAGGCTGCATTCGCCGAGCGCTGCGGCGATGCGGTTCGCTACCAGAGCGACGTGGCCGTGTTCGCCGGCATCCCCGACGCTCCGGTAGCCGACGATTGGGATGCACTGCGATCCCTCGTCGGTCCGGGTAACGCCGCGTTCTTGTTTCGGGTCGCTGCGACGAACGTTCCATCGGCGTGGACGATTGCGCTCGCCATGCCGAGCCTCCAGATGATTGCGCCGGCAGCGTTCGTGGGCGTTCCCGTAGCGCAGGTCGAAGAGATCCGCGACGACCGGGAGCTCGACGAACTGATCACGACGACTCGCCCCGGGCCCTGGCTGGCGCGTACTCGCTCGCTGGGGCCCTTCTTCGGCATCTACGAAGACGACGAGCTGATCGCGGCCGCCGGCGTACGCATGGTCACCGACGATGCGACCGAGATCAGCGCCGTGGCGACTGCAGCGTCCGCACGAGGACGCGGGTTGGCCCGCGTCCTGGTCTCGTTCGTCGCGACCCGCATCCGCGAGGAGGGCCGCACCCCGTGCCTGCACCTCCTCGCTGACAACCTTGCCGCCCGGAGGTGTTACGAACGCCTCGGGTTCGAGTATCGACCGGCGTTCGACGGGCTCGCCGTTGTCGCCCCGCACTGAGGCCAGCGCTGCGCAACCCGGCGGGGTCTTCTAGCCTTGCTCCCTCGTGCAGTTCCTTCGCGGTCATCATCCCGAGTACGACCTGACCTACGACGACGTGTTCCTCGTCCCGGGTCGGAGCGATGTCGTCAGCCGGCTCCAGGTCGACCTCGCAACCAATGACGCCTCGGGTACGACCATTCCGGTGGTCGTGGCGAACATGACGGCGGTCGCGGGCCGACGGATGGCCGAGACGATCGCCCAGCGCGGCGGGCTGGCGGTGATTCCGCAGGACATCCCG
>SXGT01659672.1_pt1 | contig 14647 bp, 12 predicted proteins | sample 3176221 | NCBI WGS metagenome assembly SXGT01 (sample SAMN11356862, study PRJNA531348) | freshwater metagenome | isolation source: freshwater sample F1-120 | place: China: Fuxian Lake, Yuxi | collected 2017-12-25
CACCCCCTCGCACCTACCGCGTTTTGCCGCGTGCCCCTCTCCCGCGCGACCTCTGTGCAGGCCGTGGCGCTGGAGAGGGGCGGTTCACAAGGAGTCTTTTGACTCCAGGTGTCTCTTGCGCTCCCCCTCTCCCAGCGCCACTGTTTTTACAAGGACAGCGTGGGAGAAGGGGTCGGGGGGTGAGGTCTGCGTGAGTAGCGCGGGCGACCTCTCGCAGTAGGGCTGGTCGCGCTCTGGCTGGGGCTCGAAGCCCGAGGAGTTCTGGAGTTCCAGGCTCCTCCTCGACTCGCAAGGGCCCCGGTCGGCGACCGCCCAGGCCGGGTGGGTCGCGCCCTGCACCCGCTCGTAGAGGACGAACTCCCGCTCGGCGTCGACGCACGATCGAGAGGCCGAGGAGCTCGGCGAGCGGCCGGAACGTACCGGCGGCCTCCCCGGCTCCGTACCGGACCCACAGATCCAGGTTGGGCGCATAGTTCCCGTGCCTCTCGCGGACCCAGCGATCCCGAGTACTCGCCGATGAAGTGCGCCATCAGCAGCGCGAAGAACATCCACTCCTCGACGTGGGTCAGGACGCGCACCGCGGGGACGGTAGTATGGATAAGCCAGGGACAGTAGTCCATGGCTACCCTGAGCCTCCCTTGCTTGGTCGAGGTCGTCGACGGCGCGTGCTACCTTCACGCCATGGTCCAACCCGCCATCTTCGATACGCCGGACGCCGCGCCCGAGTACGGCCGCCCGATGTCCATCGAGGAGTGGGAGCAGATGGACGAGGACGATCCCGGCGAGCTCGTCGACGGGCGGCTGGAGGAGGAAGAGGTGCCCGATTTCCCTCACGAGGTCATCGTGAGCGCGCTGCTCTGCGCGCTGGCTCTCTGGGCCCGCCCTCGAAGAGCCATCGTGCTCGGCTCCGAGGGGAAGTACGCGCTGTCCCAGCGGGGCGGCCGCAAGCCCGACATCAGCGTGTTCCTGACCCGCGACCGCAAGCTCCCCCGACGAGGGGCGTCCAGGGTGCCACCCGATATCATGGTCGAGGTCGTCTCCCGGCGGCCCCGGGATCGACGACGGGATCGGATCGAGAAGCTCCGCGAGTACTCCACGTTCGGCGTGCCCTGGTACTGGCTGGTCGATCCGGAGGCCAGGAGCCTCGAGATCCTCCGGCTCGGCGAGGATGGACGCTATGTCCACGCCCTCGACGCCGACGAGGGCCTCGTGGAGGTGCCGGGTTGCGAGGGCATGACGCTCGACCTGGACGCCCTCTGGCGTGAGCTCGACGAGGTGGTGGAGGGGGGCGAGGACGATTGACGGCTCCGCTCCTGCCGCGCAGGACGGGTGGGGAAGGGGCTCCTGTTTTTAAGTTCCGGGGAGCCGCGAGCACCGGTACATTGCCGGCGCCCTCGAGGATCCGGACATCCGGCCAGGGCACCCTCTCAAAGACAGGTAAATTCGCGGTCATTGCCCCATGCCTGGAAAACCCGCCAAGACCGGCAACGCCAAGACGAGCAGAGCCAAGACAAGCCGGACACCACGCCCTCTTGCCCTGCTGGTGGGGACACGCAAGGGGGCCTTCATCCTGAGGAGCGAGAGCGGCCGCCGACGCTGGCGGCTGGACGCTCCCCAGTTCCTGGGCCACATCGTCCATCATATGGTCCAGGACCCCAGGAAGCCGGAGGAGATCCTGGTCGCCGCGAGGACGGGCCACCTGGGCCCCACGGTCTTTCGCTCCTCCGACTCGGGGGTGACCTGGAGCGAGGCCTCGAGGCCCCCGGCCTTCAGGAAGGTCCCCGAGGGGGAGACCGGCCGCGTCGTCGATCATGTCTTCTGGTTGACCCCGGGGAACCCCAGCGAGCCCGGGGTCTGGTACGGGGGGACCTCTCCCCACGGCCTCTTCCGCTCCGAGGACGGCGGTGTCACCTGGGAAGGGGTGGACGGCTTCAACGAGAACCCCGATCGCCCCAGGTGGTGCGGCGGAGACGGGACCCCGGACGGCCCCAAGCTGCACTCGGTCCTCGTGGATCCAAGGGACGCAGCCCACCTGTATCTCGGGCTGTCGAGCGGTGGCGTCATGGAGTCCCTCGACAGGGGCCGCACCTGGAGCGCCCTCATCGACGGGCTCGAGGTCGTCGCCGGCTTCGACTTCGACGCCAAGGATCAGAGGTTTCACGATCCTCACTGCGTGAGGCTGCACCCCAAGATGCCTGACCGGCTCTATCAGCAGAACCACTGCGGCATTTACCGGATCGACCGACCTTCCACCACCTGGGTCCGCGTAGGGAAGAGCATGCCCGCAAAGACGGGAGACGTCGGCTTTCCCATGGTGCTCCACCCGCGCAACCCCGACGTATGCTGGGTATTTCCCATGGATGGAACGGACGTGTGGCCCAGGACGAGCCCCGGCGGGGTCCCCGCGGTCTACGGGACCCGCAACGGCGGCAAGACCTGGAAGAAGCTCGCCTCCGGGCTCCCCGAGAGCAACGCCTGGTTCACGGTCAAGCGGCAGGCCATGACGGCTGACGACGGCGATCCGGCGGGCATTTATTTCGGCACCACCAGCGGCGAGATATGGGGGAGCCGGGACGAGGGGGGCCGCTGGTCCTGCCTTTCCAAACACCTGCCCCACATCTATTCGCTGGAGATCGCCACGCTGGCCCCGTGAGCCCTGGTGGGATCGAGAGGCAGTCCTGCCGAGCTTTGAGCCCTTTCCTAAGGAAGCGGGCGAGGTGGTAAATCACAGGAGGTGAGGCCGTTGCCTCCTGGCCTCCTCTTTGTGAGTTACCAACTTGCCCGTCTTGCGACTCCCTCCGGCCCGGACCCGACGACCCTGGGCCAGGACCTGACGAGGGACGGGAGGCCGTTGCCTCCTCCCCGTGAATCGAACCACGTCCCCTTGACAAAGGGATCAAGCCTCGGCAGGACAGGCTCTGAGAGGCCATGCTGATTCTGATTCCATCCGCTCTCAATTCCTATACGGGCCGCAGCGAGGTGGAGGTGTCCGGGAGCACCGTGGGCGAGCTCCTCCTGGATCTCGATCGCCAGTTCCCGGGGATACGCTTTCGTATCGTGGACGAGCAGGACAAGATCCGTACGCACATGCGCGTATTCGTCAATGGTCAGGTCGGTCGGCTGGCCACCCCCGTCGCCCCTGACGACGAGGTCGCCGTGCTCATGGCGCTGAGCGGAGGATAATCCCTATTTCCCCTTGCGCTGGAGCTGGTTCTTGGCCGCGTTGGCCACCGCGCCGCTGACGTCCTTGCTCTTGGCGACCGTACGCAGGTCCGCCTCGCGCAGGTGCACGATCCACTGGGACGCGAAGGCGAAGGGGGTCCTGGGGTTGGCGACGAGGCTGAGCTTGATGCCGTAGGCCCGGGTCCAGTCCCGGTTCATGGCGATCACGCGAAGGACGTCCTCCGAGACGTTTCGCATGGCGGCGATGCGGTTGACCTCGCTCTCGGTGATGCCCGGGGACTTGATGGCGGCGACGCACACCAGCGGGTTGGGGTCCCTGACGCCGAGCATACGTACCGCCGAGGCGTCCACCCCGGTGACCTCCTTGCCGTCCCGCTTGAGCGAGTCCACCCCCAGCTGGAGGAGACGGATCTTGGAGGGGGGCCTCATGTCGGCCCACACGGCGTTGAAGGGCCTGGCCTTCTCGATGATCGTCTCCTGGCCAGTGGCCGCGTCCACGGCGCAGACGTCCTCGTCGTGCGCGAGCTCGGTCTCTTTTGCGAGCTGGGCCGCCTGGTCGAACTGGTCGTCGTCGAAGGTGCGCTCGGGGGTTGGCTCGGGGATGAGCTCCTGGCTGATGGCGGCCGCGGCCTCCTTGAAGGCGTGAATGCCGTTGAGCTCGATCTTGTGGCGGACGGCCAGCTCGAGGATGCGATCCGCCGTCGACATCCGGGTCGCCTTGTTCAGGTAGAGCTTCTCGATCAGGATCGGGTGCTTGAGGAGGCGCTCCTCGTTGATCGCGATGAGCTCGCAGAGCATCTCGGACGCCCTGGAGGCGATGTCGATCACGGTCTCCGGGTGGAGGGCCTTGTGAGCGAGGAGCTGCCCCACGATCGTGAGATCGTTGGCGTAGCGGGGGACGAGTCGGTCGAGGACCCAGGGGTGGAGATCCCCCGTGATCGCGCCGTTCAGGATGGGCGCGGGGAGCTTTCCCAGGGTCTCGGAGGCCGTCTTGGCTACCGCTGGGTCGGCGCTCTCGGCCAGCAGGGCCACCACCGTGACGACGTCGGCGGGCTTCAGGCCCGGGACGACGCCCCTGGCGGCCATCCCCTTGAGCGCGGGGGGACCTTGCGGGTCGAGGATCTTCTGGGCCGGGACCGGGAGGGTCGAGAGATCGACGGGAGAAATCAAGGTACCCCAACTCTACCCCGAAATCGGCCACGGCATCCTCTTCGAAGCCGATCCGGCGGCCTCCAGCGCTGGCCTGTCGCTCGGCTCTAGCGTGAGGGCTGCCCACGCTTTATCCTGACGCGTGCGGCGCGCTCTGCCGCTCCTTGGAGGCCGACGATGGGAGTGTTCGATTTCGTCCAAAAGAACGTGAGCGCGATGATGATCGCGCGTGCCGATCACCTGAAGCACCTCATTGTCTTCAAGCATCCGGATCAAAATTTCCCGATGTACTCTCAGCTCACCGTCGACAGCGACGAGTGCGCGGTGTTCTTCAAGGATGGTCGGGTGGTCGGTGTGCTCCCGCCGGGCCGCCACACGATGCACACGCAGAACATCCCCTTCCTCGCGGGGATCGTGAACCATTTCACGGGCGGCAACGTGTTCATCAGCGAGATCTTCTTCGTGAAGACCACGCCGGTCCGTAGCATCCCCTTCGGCGGCCCTGCGGGCGAGGTCATCGATCCTGGCACAGGGATCCAGGTCCCCATCCGGATCTTCGGCGAGTTCTCGGTCGTGGTGACCGACCCCGTCCGCTTCATCGTCGGCTACTCCGGCCAGGCGGCCGCAGGCGACAACGATCAGATCCTGAACTGGGTCAAGGGTAAGTTCATCAACTCCGTTGGCACGGTGCTCTGCGAGCTGGCCGAGGCCGAGAACAAGAGCATCCTCTCGGTCATCAACAACAAGGAGCGCCTGGCCCAGGCTTTCGTACAGCGAGCTCCCGCGCTGAACGACATCGGCATCCGCATCACGGAGATGGGGAAGATCGACCCCAACATCCCCGAGGAGCACATGGCGGAGCTCCGCCAGGCGGTGAAGGAGCTCGCCGACGCCCAGCGCGAGGTGCGAAAGAAGCAGATCATGATCGCCGGGGCTGCCGCCGATGCCCAGGCCAAGCAGTTCGAGCTCGACCAGAAGTTCGGCCAGGACGCGCGCTACGTCCAGCAGCTCGCCGGAGGCAGCTACCAGGGCTACGCCGCGGGCCAGGCGCTCATGGGCGCCGGGGCGGGCATGGCCGCGCACGGCATGGGCGATGGCCTCGCAGGGGCGGGGGCGGGCATGGCGGTCGGCGTGGGGATGGGCAACATGATGGCGGGGGCGATGATGCCCCAGCCCAACGTGGCTCCGCCTCCCCCACCTGCGGTCGTGAGCCCGGGGGGCGTCCTCGTGACCTGCGGGGCTTGCAGCTTCCAGCAGGCGGCAGGGAAGTTCTGCTCGAACTGCGGCACCGCCCTCCCTCAGGCGCCCAAGAACTGCACCGGCTGCGGTACCTTGCTTCTCGCTGGCGCGAAATTCTGCGCCAACTGCGGCACGAGAGTCGCGTAGAGTAAGGGGGATGTGTGCCCGGTCCCTCGAGAAACGAGGGGCTGGTCTCATCTCTTTCGCTGCCTATGGCCAAGGAACAACTACTCCTCGTCGACGCCGACCCAAGGAGCCTGCGCGTGCTCGAAGTGAGCCTGCGCAAGGCCGGATACAACGTGGCGACGGCCTCCGACGGGATCGACGCTCTCGAGCAGATGGAGCTGGCGTTGCCGGACCTCATCCTCTCGGACACGCGTCTCCCCAAGCTCGATGGCTATGGCTTCGTCCGGAAGCTGAAGGAGCACCCGGAGTGGTCCAGGATTCCCGTCGTGTTCCTCACGAGCCAGCGCTCGGTCGAGGACAAGATCAGGGGGCTCGAGCTGGGCGTGGAGGACTACCTCACCAAGCCCATCTTCGTGAGGGAGCTTCTTGCCCGGGTCCAGCTCCTGCTCGCTCGCCGCGACAAAGAGTCGATGTCGATGGCGCGCCCCACGACGTCCGGGCGCACTCATTTCGCCGGATCGATCGAGGACATGACGGTGGTCGATCTCCTCCAGACCTTCGAGGTCTCGAGGAAGAGCGGCGTCGTCACGCTCAAGTCGAGGGGCCGGAGCGCGCGCATCTACTTCAGCGAGGGCAAGGTGGTCGACGCCGAGCTCGGGGAGCTCACCGGCGAGGAGGCCATCTACCGGGCTCTCATCTGGAACGAGGCCACCTTCGAGGTCAGCTTCGAGCCGGTCTCGCGCGAGGACGTGATCTCGTCGACGACGCAGGCGATCCTCATGGAGGGCATGCGTCGGCTCGACGAGTGGACGCGCATGACCGAGCAGCTCCCCCCGCTTGGGCGCGCCCTCGAGATCGATCACGAGCAGCTCGCCCTGCGCCTGGGCGAGATCCCCGACGAGATCAACGGGATCCTCCGCTTGGTGGACGGCAAGCGCTCGATCATGGAGGTCATCGAGGAGTCCCCCTTCGAGGATCTCTCCACGCTCTCCACGCTCACCACCCTGTTCTTCGAGGGCCTGCTCAAGCTCACCGGCGAGAACGGGGTCACGGAGCCCTTCGTCCCCGAATCGACTCGACTCGACGCGACGCCTCCTCCACCCCCCGTCATGCGCTCACCTCCTCGCGAGCCGGTGGTGCCTGCCGACGACTCGCGGGACGTGAGCACTCCCCTCCGCACGCCGATCGCCGAGCCCATCGACCCACCGGGATCCCTGTCCGCGCGCCCGACCCCGACTGCGCGGGCGCCGATCTCGACGCCTGCTCCTCCGCCTTCTCACCCGCCGACGCCGAACCGCCCGAACGTTGGGCTTGCTCCGGCGAGCTCCCGGCCGGAGCTGGTCAGGGCTTTGGCGTCGGCCGCTCCGCTGCCGAACGCCAAGGGGCCTCCTAGCCCGAAACCTCCTGTGACCTCGTCCGAGATCCCCCCCACGGCGCGGTCCGGGGCCTCTCCGCCCAAGACGACCCTCGCGCACCCGGCGCGCACTTCCCCCCAGGCTGCGCTCAGATCACCTCCTCCGTTGCCCCCTGGAGCCTCCCGGCCAGGAACTCTCCCCAGCCCGCTGCCACCTCGGCGGGTCTTCGCGTCCCAGCCACCGCCTCTCCCTCGAAGCGCCTCCCAGCCTGCGCCCTCGCAGGTCACGACGTCCGGCGCCGAGGCGCTGGTGCCAGCGATACCCCCTCCTCCTCCGGTGCTGGAGGTCGCGTCCGTGGTCCGGCCTGCTCCGCTCGAGGCCTCCGAGGCGTCCACGCCGATCTCCGCCGCGAGGCCCGTGACGGCCGATTCGGTGGCCTTCGCAAAGCCCGCTCGGGCGCTGGCCTTCACCGACCCGATCCCTTCGAAGCTGGAGGCCGGACCTCACCCGCCTCCGTCCCGTCGGATCAAGCTTCACGAGCCCAAGGTGGTCGTGAGCGATGAGGATCGTCTGCCGTTCCCCGGGGAGAAGGCGGAGAGGAGGGGCCCGGAGAAGAAGGCTCCGGAGAAGAAGCCCCCCGAGAAGAAGCCCCCCGAGAAGGCGGCGGAGAACGACGAGAAGGCCGTCTCCTCGCGCAACCGCATCACGATCAGCCCTCACGCGGCCCTCACGGAGGACGAGGCGCTCAAGGTCCTCCCGGCCAGGCGCCTCTCCGGCCCTCGCGTGGCGCTCGCGCTCGTGGGGATCATCGGTGTCGTGGCCGTCGCCGTGATCTTTGCCCGGAGGGCGGTCCGAGCAGAGCACGACGACGCGAACGGCCTCTCGGTCCTCTCCGACTCCCAGGCCTCCCAGGTGGCGACCCGCGAGGACGCCGCGTCGTGGTCGTCCTCGGCCACGACCTCGTCCCCCACGTCGTCCTCGTCGACGCCGCCCCTGACGTCGTCGACGCCGCCCCTGGCGTCCAGCCTGGCCACCGCGCCCTCGAGCGCCCCGACCGCAGACGCCAGCCCCGCCGCGCAGGTCACGGGCACCCCCTCCTCGAGCGCCCCGGTCGTTCGCCCCACCCCTTCGGCGAGCGCTCCGCCCGAGTCCATCGGCAGCATCGCCCAGGCGCAGCGCCACCTGGAGCAGAACGCTCCGGCGAAGGCCGCCGACATGGCGCTCAGGATCATCCAGAGGGATCCCTCCAACGCGGACGCGTGGCTCACGCTGGGCGCGGCTTACTCCGCCATGGGGCGCCCCCACGCGGCCAAGGAGGCCTACAGGGCCTGCGTCAAGGTCGGCAAGGGGGGCTCCGTGGCCGAGTGCAAGGCGCTGACGGGCGAATAGCCGCTCCCACGACGCACCTTGGCCACGGCGCCTCGGGCACACTCCGCAGGCCAGCTCCAGGGCGCGAAGCCTGCGGTGGGCCCCACGGGCTCGATCGGGGCGAACCTTGACAGTTGCTACTGTCTCTGTTATAACAGTTACAATGATGACTGACACTCACGCGCTGCCTGCCGGGGCTATGCTCGCGCCCGAGATGAGCGAAGGACGCGCGCCGGACGAGTACACGATCGACGAGCTGGCCACGCACACGCAGGTGCCGAGCCGGACGATTCGCTTCTACCAATCGACGGGGGCGCTGCCCAAGCCGATCATCAAGGGTCGCGTCGCGTACTACGGCCCTCTCCACGTCGAGCGCCTCCAGCAGATCACCGTCCTCCAGGATCGCGGCCTCCAGATCAAGGCCATTCGCGACGTCCTCGACCGCGCCGAGAAGGGGGAGTTCTCGGTCCAGGAGTGGCTCGGCTCGCACGACGAGCTCTCCACGCCATGGACGGGTGATCGCCCGAAGGTCATGTCCGAGGCCGAGCTCCGCGCGGAGCTCGAGGGACGCCGGCCCGGCCTCGTCGGTGAGCTCGTGCGCGTCGGCGCGATCGAGCGCAAAGGGGACACGTACTTCGTCGAGAGCCCCTCTCTCCTGTCGCTGGCGCTCCGGCTCGACAAGGTCGGCGTCCCTCTCGAGACGGCGCAGGGCGCGTTCAAGCTTCTCCAGAAGCACCTCGGAAGGCTCAGCGAAGATCTGGCGAGCTATTTCATCAAGAACGCGGACGTGCTCGGGGACCGAGGGGATGTGCTGTCCGAGCTTCGTCCTGTCAGCATCGATGCGGTGCGCGTCGTCTTCGCCCGCGAGATGGAGCGCACGGTTCGCAAGGCCACCGAGTCGGGGGCGGCGGCCACGTTCACCAGGCGACGTCGCGACACCAAGCGGCGCTGATCCCTGTCCGCCGGCCCACCCCCGAGGGTCGCCATTTCTCTTTTCGGTTCGACGGCGCCTCTTCGGCGCCGTGATGGAGACCTCCATGTTCGATTCGACGTCCAGCCTCCTCGCCGCGCTCACCTATCCACGGGCGCCCGGCGACTTCCTCGAGGTCCTGTCACCCGGGTTCTCGCGGACCGAGATCCGAGCGCGCGTCGTCGCGGCGCGGCGGGAGACCGACGACGTGGCCACGCTCGTCCTTCGCCCGAACGGCCGCTGGCGCGGGCACGTCGCGGGACAGCACGTCCTGCTCACCGCCGAGATCGGCGGCGTGAGGCGAACGCGGTGCTTCTCGATCGCCAGCGCCCCCGATCGCCGCGCGCCGGAGCTCGAGATCACGGTCAAGGCGCGCCCCTCGGGGGCGGTCACGCCTGCGCTCGTCGCGGGCGCCGCCCTCGGCGCCCTGGTCACCCTGTCCCCCGCCCGAGGGGACTTCGTGTTGCCCGACCCCCTGCCGCGCCGGATCCTCTTCGTGAGCGGCGGGAGCGGCATCACGCCCGTCATGTCGATGCTGCGTTCCCTCCTCCTCCGAGACCACACCGGCGACGTCACGTTCGTGCACTACGCGCGATCGGAGGCCGACGTGATCTTTCGCGACGAGCTCGCTCGCATCGCGCGGGGAGCCCGCCCGAACATCCGTGTTCACGTGCGAACCGGCGCGTTCTCGGCAGTCGCGCTCGCGGAGATGGTCCCTGACTTCGAGCGCCGCGCGACGTGGGCCTGCGGACCCGAGCCGATGCTCGCCCTCGTCCAGCGCGCGTTCGCGGACCGAGGCGCGGCGGACCGACTCCATGTGGAGCGCTTTTCGCTGGCGTCGACCGCACCGAGCGCGGGCTCCGACCCCGACGACGGAGAGGTCCATTTCACGCGCTCAGGGGCGCGCGCGAAGGGCTCCGCGCCGCTGCTCGTACTGGCCGAGCGCGCGGGGCTCACCCCGGCGAGCGGGTGCCGTATGGGCATTTGCCAGACCTGCAGGTGCAGGAAGGTCTCCGGCGCGACGCGGGACCTCCGGACCGGCGAGGTGTCGACCGACGCCGACGTCGAGATCCAGCTATGCGTGAACGTTCCTGTCGGCCCGGTCGAAATCGACATGTGACCCGCTCTTCAAAGGAGAATGAAATGAACGAGAAGACGCGCCTCTCCCCCATGGATCTCGAGGCGTTCGGCGCCGACATCGACGCGCTGCTCGCGCGCACGCGGGCCGATCTCGGCGAGCGTGACGTCCGCTACATTCGCCGCGTGATCCGCGTACAGCGCGGGCTCGACGTCGCGGGCCGCGCGCTCCTCTTCGCGAGCGTCCTGCCGGGCGCGTGGCCCGCGTGGATCGCCGGCACCGCGTGCCTCTCGGTGGCGAAGATCATCGAGAACATGGAGGTGGGTCACAACGTGATGCACGGTCAGTACGACTTCGCGCAGGATCCCGCGCTCTCGTCCTCGACCTACGAGTGGGACATCGTTTGCCCCGCGGCTCAGTGGCGCCACTCGCACAACTACTTGCATCACGCGTTCACGAACGTGCGCGGCGTCGATCACGACCTCGGCTACCGCCTCCTGCGCATCGATGACCGCCAGCCCTGGCACTGGAGCGCGCTCTTCCAGCCGCTCTACGCGATCGCGCTCGCCGTCGTGTTCGAGTGGGGGGTCGCTGCGCACGACGTCGACATGAAACGTTACATCGCCCACCCCATGCAGCGGTCTCCGGAGGACCGCGAGAAGGTCCGCGAGCTCGGCAGGAAGGCGGGCAAGCAGATGCTGAAAGACTATGTCCTCTTCCCGTTGCTCGCGGGGCCGTATGCCCTCGCGATTCTGGCCGGCAACATGATCGCGAACGTCACGCGAAACCTTTGGGCGTTCACGGTCATCTTCTGCGGCCACTTCCCCGACGGCACCGAGATCGTCGAGGCCGAATCGATCGAGGGAGAGACGCGCGGAGGCTTCTACCTGCGCCAGCTCCGCGGCTCGGCGAACTTCGAGGGGCCGTGGCTCCTGCACTTCATGAGCGGACACCTGAGTCACCAGATCGAGCACCACCTGTTTCCGGACATCCCCGCGCACCGCTACCCGGAAATGTCCCGCGAGGTCCGCGCGATCTGCGCGAAGCACGGCGTGCCTTACAACACGGGGTCGCTGGGCGGGCAGTTCTGGAGCGTCGTGAAGCGTATTTGCCGCTTCGCGCTGCCTTCGAGGAGGCTCACCGCGCCTCGCCAGCGCGCTCACATGGCTAAGAGCCTGTCCTTGCCGAAGTTTGAGCCCTTCGCAGAGGGGGACGTGGTTTGATTCACAGGGAGCAGGCGAGGAGGCAACAGCCTCGCTAAAGGTAACTTATGCCGGGGGCTCTCCAAGGCCGTGAACGGTTACCCCTCGCAGAGCATTTCGTGACGAAGCGCGCGACGAGGCTACGCAAGAAGGACGAGGCGGGAAACGAGAAACCTGCGGTCCCGCCGCTGCCGCCACCGCCAGATGCTCTGCCCCAGCCTCGTGACCCGAGGCCGATCACCTCCTGCGCACCCGGGGGTCGAGGATCAGGTAAGCGACGTCGACCCCGATGCTGGCGATCACCACGCCCACCGCCGTGACCAGCACGGTGCCCATCAGGAGCGGGCCGTCGCGATCGAGCAGCGAGGTGACCGCGATGGAGCCCAGCCCCGGCCAGCGAAACAGGGTCTCGGTGACCGCGGCTCCTCCGACCAGGGTGCCGACGTCGAGCCCGATGACCGTGACGATGGGCACCAGGGCGTTGCGGAACGCGTGCCTGAGGACCCCCGCGCGGCCCAGGCCCTTGGCCCTCGCCGTGCGCACGTAGTCCTGGCTCAGCGCCCCCAGCATCTCGTCCCGGGTGAGGCGCGTGTAGAGCGCGGCCCCGAAGATGCCCAGGGTGAGCGCGGGCAGCACGACCGACACCAGGTGATCGATCGCGGTCGCGCCGTAGCCATCGAGCGGCAGGATCTTGAGCCCCTTGGCGAAGACCAGCTGGAGGAAGAGCCCGAGCATGAAGGTGGGCGCGCTCGTGCCGACGAGGCTGATCCCCACCGCCAGCCCGTCGACCGCCGTCCCGCGCCTGGCCGCGGCCAGCACGCCCAGCGAGATCCCCAGGATCACCTGGACGAGGATGGCCGCGAACGCCAGCAGCAGGGTGCGAGGGAGGCGCTCGCCGAGGATCGCCACGACCGGGCGCCGCTGCTGGTAGCTCTTGCCCAGATCCAGGTGGACCGCGGCCGGGCCCGCGCAGGTCTCGTGGCCAGGGGCGCCCGCGCTTGCCCCGGTGGGGTGGACGAGGCGGCGGAGGAAGATGCCATACTGGACGATCAGGGGCTCGCCAAGGTGGAGCTGCTGCCGGATCTTCTCGACCTCCTGGGGCCTCGCCTGCGCCCCCGCGACCATGCGCGCAGGATCCGCCGGCAAGACGTGGTTTACCAGGAAGGCCAGGGTCAGGGTGGCCCACACCACGAGAAACGCCCACCCCAGGCGCGCCGCGACGCGGCTCTTCACCGCGAGCCCCCTCGGGGCGCGCCGAAGAGGCTCCCCAGGGCGCCCCGGCCCACGAAGCCACGGGCGGCCACCCCGGTCGCCACGCGATCGAGCCAGGCGTGGCCGACGTCGTGCGGCCACATGGGGTGGGGGCGGTAACCCCGCACGTAGGGCTGGTGGGCGTCGAAGAAGCGGACCGTGTACGCGAAGGCGAAGGGGGCGTCGTCGCAGACGATCCCCACCGCGTCCGAGATCAGCTTCTTGCGGGTCCCTGGGTCCAGCTCGTGCTTGGCGCGGTCCACCAGAGTGTCCAACCTTGGATTCGAATAGAAGGAAACGTTGTTGGAGTCCTCGTCGGCGATCGATCTGGAGTGAAAGAGCGACTCCAGGAAATCCACGGCGTCGGGATAATCCTCGGACCAGCCCCATGGGCCCATGGCGACCTGGCGGCGGCGCCCGAGATTGGCGAGGTACGTCGGGTAGTTGACCAGGCGGATCTCTATACGGAGCCCTATCCTTGCGAGCTCCTGGGCGAGCACCTGCGCCGTGTACTCGCTCACCCCCTGACGGTAGACGTAGTAGGGAATCGCCCGGGGGTAGCCGCCAGTCCCCGTCGCCGGATCGAAGGGGAGGCCGGCCCGCCTCATGTGCTCGAGCGCGGCGGCCAGGTCGTGGCGCTGGCCGGGGAGGGTGGGATCGTAGCCCGGAGTGCCGGGCGGGATGGGCTGGTTGGCCGATGCCATGTTGGAGGGCTTGACGAGCCTGTAGTGCTCGCGATCGATCGCGGCGGCCACGGCGCGCCGCACCTCGACGTTGTCGAAGGGAGGGAGCTCGGTGTTCATGGCCTCGCCCATGATCTGGCGCTCTCGCTCGTACTCGCCCAGGTGCCTCCAGCGAGGATCGCGGAGGAAGCGGAGCAGATCTCCCTGGGTGAAGTCGCGGAGCTGATCGAGCTCTCCCTGGGTGAACTTGTAGTGCTCGGCGGAGATGTTCATGCCCAGGGTGAAGGTCACGCCGTCGAGGTGGGGAAGCCCCGCCAGGTAGTAGCCCTCGTGGCGCACCAGGCTGACCTTCTGGCCGCGCTCCCAGCCCCCCTCGGGCAGCTTGAAGGGGCCCGTCCCGCAGGCGTGCCACCCGTCCTTGTAGCGCGAGCCCGCGCTGCGGCACACCGGGCGGAGGGGCTGCATCGCGAAGAGCGGAAGGAAGGTGGCGTCCGGCTCCGAGAGGTGGATGGCCACCACGTGGCTCCCCTCGACGACGACGCCTCCCAGCTCCTCGGTCCTCTTGCCGCTGAAGGCGTCGAAGCCGCGGATGCTGGCGTAGAACGAGGCGTAGGGGTTGGGCGCGGACGGGTGGAGGGCCCGTTCGATGGAGCGCTTCACGTCGCTCGCCAGGAGCTCCTCTCCGTCGTGGAAGCGGACCCCGTGGCGGAGGAAGAAGCGGAAGGTCAGGCCGTCCGGGGAGGTCTCGAAGCGCTCGGCGAGGCGAGGTACCACGGCCCCGCGAGCGTCGAAGTCGACCAGGCCCGCGAAGAGGAGCTGGTGGAGCGCGGCCACGAGGCCGTCGGCGATGTTGGCCGGGTCGAGGCTCCGTATGTCGCCGAAGGAGGCCATGCGCAGCGTGCCTCCTCGCCTCGGGGTCTCGTCGCCCGGGTGGGCCGCGGGGATCGGGTCCGGGAGTCGGTCCCCGCAACCAAGGGCCCCGGAGATCGCGAGCGCGGCGAGCAGGATCTCAGTCGCTCCTCGGATCCAGCGCAGCGCGCAGC
>SXGT01229848.1_pt1 | contig 14646 bp, 14 predicted proteins | sample 3176221 | NCBI WGS metagenome assembly SXGT01 (sample SAMN11356862, study PRJNA531348) | freshwater metagenome | isolation source: freshwater sample F1-120 | place: China: Fuxian Lake, Yuxi | collected 2017-12-25
CATGCCCGGCAAGGTGAACCCGGTCATCCCGGAAGTCGTCAATCAGGTGGCGTTCTCGATCATTGGTGCCGACGCGACGGTCACCGCCGCCGTCGAGGGCGGTCAGCTGCAGCTCAACGCCTTCGAACCGGTCATCGCGACGAGCATCATGCAGTCACTCGCGTGGATGTCGAACGCCTGCCGCACCCTGCGGCTCAACTGCGTGGATGGCATCACGGCAAACGAAGCGCGGCTTGAGCAGATGGTCGAGGCGAGTGTCGGCGTTGTGACAGCGCTCACGCCGTTCATCGGCTATCAGCCGGCGGCCGCGCTCGCCTATGAGTCGCTTGGCTCTGGAGTGCCGATCAGGCAATTGGTCATCGAACGGGGGCTCATGACGCAGGAACAACTTGCGAAGGTGCTGTCGCCGGAGCGACTCAGCGGGGTGGTGCCGACGACGGGAGTCATCACTTTGCCCCCTATGGCGCTGCCGGAGAACTAGGTCGACTGTTCGGCCGGCGAGGGGTTGGGTCTGCCCAGATCGGTCGACGCCCGCCAGAGGTGCAGGGTGGCGTACGACCGCCACGGAGCCCAGCGTTCGCCGAGGTGCGCGGCGCTCGCCGCAGTACTCGCGGCACCGAGGCTGCGCAGCGTGCGCAGCAGCACGAGGTCTGTCGAGAGCAGCACGTCGGGTGACCCGAGCACGCGCACGCACACGTAGTCGGCGGTCCATGGCCCGACGCCGGGCTGCTGCAGGAGCCTGGACCGCAGCTCGGCGGTGCTGAGTCCGACGTCGAGCTCGAGCTCGCCGTTCGCGAGTGCGCTCGCGACCCGGTGGATTGCTGTGATCCGTGTCGCGGGTCCTCGAAGCACGCCAGGTGCATGGGTGGCGAGTTCGAGTGAGGTGGGAAAGGGCAGCAGACCGTGCTCATCCGCAGCTCGGCCCTCGAGCGCGGCGATCTCGGCAGCGATGCGACCGAGCACGGTGCGCGTCGAGGCGAGCGAGATCTGCTGCCCCACCATCGTGCGCACGAGAGCCTCGGCCGGATCAAGTGCTCCGGGAATGCGGATGCCCGGCACTGCTTCGACGAAGGGGCGCAGCAGGGCATCCCGTGCGAGGGAAAGATCGATCGACGAGGCATCGGCGTCGAGATCGAACCAGCGCCGCACGCGGGCAGTGAGCGGTGCAACATCGGAGAGGTGCTGCAGGCGAGCGACCACCCGCACGCCCGGTCGCTCGGCGTCGAGCGTCACGCGCACTCGAGCGGAGCCATGGGGAAGATCGAGCAGTCGCTCGACAGCACCATCGACCCCGGTGGTCACGCGCTCGACGCCAGCGATGGCGTGATCGGCGAGGTACTGCAGCACTCCTTCACCGTCGAAGGGTGCACGAGCCGCTAGCCGCAGACTCACCGTCGTGCCGTCGGGGGCACCCCCCGAGCCGCGCACGCCGTGCCGACCGCGTCGGGCCAGGGTGCGCAGCTCGAGCGGCGTGGCGCCGTAGACCTCGCGAACAGTGTCATTGCACTGGCGAATGCTCGAGAAGCCCGCCGCGAATGCGACCTGTGAGACGGGCAGCTCGGTACCAGCGAGCAGGGCGCGAGCGGTCTCCGCTCGGTGCGCTCGGGCGAGCGCCAAGGGTCCAGCTCCGAGCTCAGCCAGCAGCACGCGGCCGAGTTGCCGCTCGCTGTAGCCCAGGCGCCGGGCGAGGCCGGGAACGCCCTCGCGCTCGACGACGCCGTCGAGAATGAGTCGCATGGCGCGGCCAGCGAGGTCGTCCCGCAGGTTCCACTCCGGATTGCCGGGAACGGCGTCGGGCTGGCACCGCTTGCAGGCTCGCAAGCCGGCTTCGTGCGCCGCAGCCGCCGTGGGGTAGAAGTGCACGTTGCGCGGCCGGGGCGTTGCAGCGGGACAACTGGGTCGGCAGTAGATGCCCGTCGAGTGCACACCGGCGATGAACTGACCATCGAAGCGCGCGTCGCGCGAGGCGAGCGCGCGATAGCAACGGTCGTGATCGAGCATCATGCATCCAGCCTCGCAGTTGCCGATGTCTCAAACCAGCGGAAATCCGCCATCGCCGTCACTCCGTGGTGCGGGATGCTCGCGGCTACAGTGTCCCCATGAGCGAGCAGCACGCGGGACAGCCAACAGCTGCCTCGCAGATCCCTGACTACAGCGCGACCGCGACGGGGGCGATTGACACCGTCATCGCGGCGACCCCGCCCGATGACGTGCGCCTCGAAACCGCGCCGTCGGCGCAGCCACTCGTCACGGCTCCTGCTCCGCGGTCTCGCATCGGGCTCGTCATCGCGGCCATCGTCGGCTTCATTCTGCTGGCGCTCGTCATGCTCGTCGTGCTCGCCTACCTCTTCGTCGGTCTCGGCGCGGCGGGAGTCATCATCGGAGGAGTGCTCGCACTGGTGCCGCTCGGCATCGTCTTCTGGGGCATCCGCTGGATCGATCGGTGGGAGCCGGAACCGCGCGGGGCACTGGTCTTTGCGTTCCTCTGGGGAGCGGGAGTGAGCGTGCTCATCGCGCTCGCCGTCGACGCCGAAGTGCAGAACCTCATTGCGTCCTTCGGCCTCAGCGCCACGGGTGCCGAGTTCTTCGGCGCCGCCATCCAGGCTCCCATCGTCGAGGAGGTGGGCAAAGGGCTCGGCGTGCTGCTGCTCTTCTTCGCCGTGCGCCGCCACTTCGATGGGCCCGTCGACGGCATCGTCTACAGCGCGTGGGTGGCCGGCGGTTTCGCCTTCACCGAGAACATCCTCTACTTCGGCAGTCAGCTCGTGTCGAGCGACCCGGGCTCGACGCTCGAGGTCTTCTTCATCCGCGGGCTCATGTCGCCGTTCGCGCACGTCATGTTCACCGCGTTCATCGGCGCTGCTATCGGATGGGCGGCGACGAAGCCGGGTCGACTGCGCGGCGTGGTCGCGTTCCTTGTGGGGTTGATTCCTGCAGTGCTGCTGCACGCGTTCTGGAACGGCGTGCTGTTCTTCGTCACCGACTTCTACGGCTACTACCTGCTCGTGCAGGTGCCGATGTTCCTCATTGCTGTGTGGCTCGTGAACCTACTGCGTCAACAGGAGCGGCGCATCACCCATGCGAGGCTCAGCGAGTACGCGGCAGTGGGCTGGTTCCACCCGCAAGAGGTCGACATGCTCTCGACCTCCGCCGGTCGACGAACGGCGAAGCAGTGGGCCCGCGTCAACGGCAAGAGCGCGGCTATGGAGACCTTCATCCGCGATGCGACACGCCTCGCCTACGCGCGGCAACGCATCCTCGGCGATCGCGACACGATCGGCGCGCAGGCTGACGAGTCAGTGCTGTTGCACAGCGTCGCGGCAGCACGTCACGCCTTGCGAACGCCATCGGCGTGAGAGCATCGCCGGCAAGGCCCGCAGTCTCGCCGTGGTTCGACGCACGGTCACCCGCGAAGACTCACTCGACGAAGCTCGACACAACGCTCGCGATCCAGGCGACGCCGAACAGCGCGATCATGATGATGCCGAGCACCGAGACGCCTCGACGCAAGCGTTGGCCTTGCGGCGCCACGATGTTGGGTGCGAAGGCACCGACACGCTCGTCGACGTAACGATCGGTCTGCGACAGCGTCTTCGCTCCAACGGTGCCCACAATGCCGAGCAGGCGCTGGTAGGTCGCGGGGTCGGCGAGCGGAAAGACCCGAGACGAATACACAAAGAGCCAGCGGTCGACGATCTCGACGTCGAACGGGGCGGCCTCATCGATGAGCAGTGCCATGAGATCAGGGGTGAAGACGTAGAGCGCATCCCGCTCGTACTCGCGCGGGCAGTACAGCGTGAAATGCTCGTTGAAGTCGCCTTCGAGCGACAGCACCTGATCCTTCGAGAACATCGACGGCAGGTTCGTTCCTCCGAACAATCCGTTGTTGCGCCGCGAGTCAAGCACCATGTGCGGCAGCGAACGGTCGAGGTGGAGGGCGAGAAAGCCCCAACGATGGGTGGTGCGGCTCTTGCCGCTGCCCGTCGTGTAACTGTAATTGCCGAAGTCGAGGTACCGGCCATCGTGCGTGCGGAAGTGATCCGTCACGCCGCGAGAGCTGCCGAGGCCAAAAATTAGTCCGGGATAGGTCGGGGCTGCGCTCCGCGGTTCGTAGACGAGCCCGTTCGCGGCGGCAAACCGATGCATGCGCACGCGCGCTGGCCACAGTGTCGCGCGAGACCGCACCGCGCCCACGATGACGAACGCCGCAACGATGATCATTACGAGGGGGAGCGCGGCGGGAATGAAGGCGGCCAGCGGTTGACCGTCGGCGATCGCGATCCCCGCGGCGATGAGCGAGGGAATGACGATCGTGGCGACGAGAACGAGCACCACGACCCCGCCGACAACCCAGGAGATGACCTGCAGAGCCGTGGCGGACGCGCCGCCCTGCCGCGCCGCCAACTCTGCTCGATATGCCGTGATGTCCTCGGCGGTCACGCTCGAGAACAGGGGCTGGTAGTCGATACGTCGATCCACGGGCTCATCGTGGCACGAGCGGCGCTCGCCGCGCATCCACTGTTCTCGCGGGGCCTGTCAGCACTCGCCGCCCAGGGGCGGGGCGATGCCTCCGACACATCCTGGGCGGCGAGCTGATCTGCGTCCAGTGTGCGCCGCCCACTGCCTGCGGGTCAAGACCCTGCGTGCGGGCGTGCGCGCTGCGCCCCGTGGAATGGGGGATGCTCGCTCGGAGCAGCGCTTGCTAGCCTGACGGCCACGGCACGGTGCCGTGCGCCGTGCACTGCGGTGACGACGGTGCCCGGTGCCGCGATTCGAGGGGTGGAGCAGCGATGCCAGTCTGCGCAACGTGCTCCTCAGACCTGCGACCGGGCGCCAAGTTCTGCACGCACTGCGGTACTGCGGTGCCGAGGCGCGCCGAGACCCTCGTCGTTGCCCCGCAGGTCGACGAGCCTCGCGTCGTTGAAGCGCCAGTCGCTGAGTTGCCTGTCGTTGAAGTACCAGTCGCCGAGCCACAGGCCGTACCGACGACCGCGCCAGCGTCGGTCGATCGCGACATTCCCGCGCGCATCCCCGGTCGGGGTCGCTGGGCGCCGCCGCCCGCGCGCAGCCGCGCAGCGACCTGGACCCTCGTGACGGGGCTTGCCCCCTTCATCGTCTCGGTGACGGGCAATCTCGCGGCGAGCGCTCTTGGTGTCGAGGCCGTGCGTCGCGTGCAAGCTGGCGATGAGCAGGGTGCATGGGCACCCGTGCTCGTCGTGCTTGCCCTCGTGTTCGTGCTCAACGCTGGCTTGCTCGCGAGCTGCGGCGTGCTGGGGTCTCGAGCGATGCGAGAGACCAGCAATGGCATCACTCTCGGGCGACCTCTCGCGATCGCCGGTCTTGCGGTCGGCGGTGTGAACCTCGTGCTCTGGCTCATCGGGCTCGTCTCGACCGTCAGCGGACTCGACGCGGCGCTGTCGTAGTCCCAACGCTGACGTCGCCGAAGCGCTGTTCGCGCCGCAACGATGTGGTGCTTTCAGGTCTACCGAAGTTCTTGCTGGGCGTTCTCCCAGGCTGCAGCGCATCCAACCGAGTCCCTCGACCGGAAGTAGTGGGTGAAGGCACAAATGCCTGAACGGGCAGCAGCGATGCTCCCGTCACCAGAACGAGGAGGAACCATGCGCAATCGCATCATCGCGGGTGTCGGCATCGCCGCACTCGCCACCTTCGGCGCCGCAGCACCGGCGAGCGCCCTGAGTGACACCACGGCCGACCTCTGGGTCGTCCACGCCTTCCCCGGCGCTACTGTCGACATCGTTCTGAGCGGCGCGGCCGACCAGACGCTCGACAACGTCGCCCCTGAGACCGTCGCACCTCTCGTCGACGTTCCCGCAGGCGACTACGAGGTCGAGATCTTCAGCGAGGACGGCGCCACGAGCCTGCTCGGCCCCATCGAGGTCACGCTCGAGGCTGGCACGTCCTACGCGGCAGTCGCGCACCCGAACGCCGACGGCGACCTCACGCTGACCCCCTTCGTGAACGACTTGTCGTCGATCGCTGCCGGTGAGTCGCGCGTCGTGGTGCGTCACACCGCCGAGGCTCCTGCCGTCAACGTTCTCGCCGGCGGCGCCGAGCTCTTCGGTGGCGTGACCAACGGTCAGGAGGGCGTCGTCGATGTTCCCGCTGACACGTACGAGGTTGAAGTGCAGGTCGCAGAGAACGACGCGACCGCGATCGGCCCGGTCGACCTCGAGTTCGCGGCAGGAACCGCCACGTTCATCCACGCCTACGGCGCAGGTCTCAACCTGCCCTACGGCGTCGTGATGTACGAGATCAGCGGCCTTGGTGCCGGCCCTGACGGCGTTCCCGCCGGCAGCGCAGGTCTCGTTGATGAGAGTGCCAACACCGGCCTCATCGTCGGCGGCGTCGCGCTCGCGATCATGCTCGCCCTCGGCACGGCTCTCGTGGTGCGTCGCACCGCAGCGGCTCGCGGCTGATTTCAGGCGTGACTCGCATGTTCGGCAGGGGGGTGGTGGCAGTGGTGGCCGCCACCGCCCTCCTGGCGATCGCCGGGTGCTCGGCCACCCCCGCGCAGCGCGCGGAGGGTGAGCCGGGCCCCGGCATCATCGCGCTCAAGAGCACCGTCGAAGTGCAGGACTATTCGTTGACGATCGACGATCTTGCACCGGTCGCGGAGCCCACCACCGTCGTACTCGGCGACCTCAATATCGACATGAGCATCGAGCCTCACGGACTCGAGAGCAACGGCGACATGTCGCTGCCGGTGAGCCCTTTCGTCGCGGGGTGGTACGAGTTCGGCTCTGCCCCCGATTCGCGCCGCGGGGCGATCGTGCTCGCAGCGCACGTCGACTCGCTCGCCGAGGGCGTGGGCCCCTTCTCTCGCCTCAAAGATGCTCGAGAGGGCATGACTGTGGAGGTCGAGGATGATGAAGGCGAGCTGCACCGCTACGTGGTCGAAACCGTCGAGCGCATCGAGAAGGACGAAGTCGACTTCGATGCCGTCTTCACCGATCAAGGCGAGACGCATCTCGTGCTCATCACGTGCGGGGGAGTCTGGGACCGCGATCGATCCAGTTACACCGACAACTACATCGTGACAGCGCGGCCTGTGACATGACAGGCGGCACCGCTACCATGGCGAACGACGCCCCCGCCACCGCGGGGGTGCGCAGCGTGCAGCGAAGGGCGGTGAGCATGTCGGCGACAGCTCAGCGCACGCTCGAGCTCGGCCAACGACTGCACGCCGGTGACGAGCGCGCACTCGCCGAGATCTACGCGGAATGGTCGCCACTCGTCTACACCCTCGCGAGGAGATCTCTCGGGAGTGCCGCCGACGCCGAAGACGTGACACAGCGCGTGTTCGTGTCGGCTTGGCAGGCTCGCGCATCGTTCGACCCCGAGCGCGCCTCGGTCTCCGCCTGGTTGACCGGCATCACACGTCACCGCGTGGCTGACGTGCATGACGAACGGCGTCGCGAGCGAGAACTCGTCGAGCATGCCGTGGCCGTGCACGAGTCGGCTCCGGCGCCGGCACCCGAGTACGAGCTGGCCGACCGACTGCTCATCGCGGACGAAATGGCGCAACTCGAACCTGTACCGCGCCAGATCGTGCATCTTGCATTCTTCGACGACTTGACCCACGTGCAAATCGCCGAGCGAATGGGACTACCGCTCGGAACCGTGAAATCCCACATCAGACGCAGCCTGGCGACGCTGCGCGGAAGGCTGGAGGTGAGCCATGCAGCATCTTGACCCTGAGCAGGCCGCTCTGGCTGCCCTCGGCGAGCAGATCGATGCCGCTGTTCGCGAGCACCTCGCACTGTGCGAGGCATGCCGCGGCGAAGTCGAGCAATTGCAGGCAACGGTCGACGTCGCGCGCTCCACTCTCGGTGAGTCAACGCTCGAGAGCCCGCCCGCTCGAGTGTGGAGCGGCATTCGCACCGAACTCGGCTTCGATGCTTCGCTTGACTTCACCGCCCTGCCCACTGGCGCGGTGCCGATCGCTGATCGCTTGGCGGAGCACGTCGCTGGGGCTGAGCAAGTCGCCGGGGGCGAGCGGCGCGCCGCGATTCGCAGTCTCGAGGAGCATTCCGCGCGTCGTCGCACTCGGCGGGTCATCGGTGTCGTGCTGCCAGCGCTCGCGGCAGCGGCTGCCGCCGCCATCATCACCGCGATCGCCCTTGGCGCTCTTCCCGCCGCAGCGCCGTCCTCGATTCCGCTCGCTGCAGCGACGCTCGAGCCGCTTCCCGCGTGGCCGGATGCCTCCGGTGATGCTGTCCTGGTTTCCGGCGAGGCGGGCAGAGTGATCGAAGTGCGACTGGATGCTCCCGCCGCCGATGATCGCGTGCGCGAGGTCTGGCTACTCACGCCCGACGTCGACGGACTCATTAGCCTCGGGCTGCTCGAAGGAGACTCCGGCACGTTCGTTGTGCCTGACTCCGTGAACCTGAGCCGCTACTCGGTTGTCGATATCAGTGCAGAACCCGTGGACGGCGACCCGGCACACTCGGGCGACTCGATCGTGCGAGGAGCGCTCGAGAGCTGAGTGTCGGGCTCGCCCACTCGAGAGGCGTGCGACAGAGGGCCGGCACCGCTCTGCGGTTGCCGGCCCTCTGCCGTCGAGTGAGAACGCGTTTAGCTCGCGGCGGGCGCCTCGGCCGGTGCCGCGTCGCTGCTCTTCGCAGCCTTCGGCGGCAGCGAGAAGAGCGTGGCCACGCCGATAGCGATGAGAATCCAGCCGGCGAAAAGCACGAACGTCACGATCGCGAGTCCGGGCAGGAAGAAGACCACGATGCCACCGATGAGCGAGATGGCGCCCGAAAGAATGGCGAGCCAGCGGGGGAGAGCGGTGCGGCCGGTGGCTCCACCGACGATCTGCGCGACGCCCTCGATGATCCAGCCAATACCGATCACGAGCGCAAGCACCAGCAGCGACTGAGCGGGGTTCGCGAGCGCGATGACGCCTGCCGCCACGATGAGCGCTCCGAGAATACCGAGCAGCCAACGCAGGCCGGTGCTCAGCCGGTCGCTCGTGAAGGCCAGCACGAGTCGGAAGATGCCACTGACGACGAGGTAGGCACCGAAGAGCAACGCGACCGTGAGCAACGTCGCGCCGGGCCAGATGAGAGCGATGATGCCGAGCACGATCGCGGCGATCGCCGACGCGAGCACGAAGCCGCGTTCGAGCACCACCGGTGACGGTGCGGGAATGGTCTGGGTCATGGGTGTTCCTGTCTCTGCGAGGGGTGCGGCAGTGCTGATGCGGCGCCGTCGAGGCTCAGCCTAGAACCGCGCAGGCTCTGGGCCCAGTGCGAAATGACGCCCGGTGACGTCGGTGGGATGGATGCGCACCCAGCGATACTTGAGTGTGGGAATCCACGGAGCGAGGCCGAGCTGCTCGAGAGCATCCACTTCACTCTGCCGTTCGATGCGTTCCGCGTGTCCTTTGACAACGATGCTCCACGCGTCGTGCACGTCGAAGGCGTCGATTTCGAAGGCGACCCGATCGTTGATCGCCAGTTCGAGCAACTTGGTGCCAGGCGCCGTGCGAAACGCGATGCTCTCGCCGTCAACGGCATAGTTCACCGGAAAGATGTCGACAGAGCCCGCGGCGCTCACGGCGATGCGCCCGAGTGTCGTCGAACGGAGTCGCCGCCAGCAGTCGTCGGCAGCAAGGTGGGTGATCTCTCCGATTCCCATGACCACGGCGGCGCTCCTTTCCCGACTGCATTCATCTCAGCGCGGGATGCTCGCCCTGAGTAGGGTCGAAAGTCCTCACCCCCTCGGCGCGTGCCGCGTCCGGCTCACGTGCGCACGGGCACTGCCGCGGCCAATTCGTTGAAGGAGCACTGTGCGAGCGACTCTGCGTCCGCTTCCGGCGCTGACACCGTATGTGCTGGTTGTCATCGTGCACCTCGTCTCGATCGTGATCGGTGCATCATCGCTCGTTGCCGCCACAAAGCCACTGCTCATGCCCGCACTGCTCGTTGGCGTGCTGCTGGCGATGCCAGCGCGCCGATCGCCTGCGATGCTGTGGCTCTCGCTCGCTCTCGCGTGCTCGTGGCTTGGCGATGTGTTGCTGGGTGATCCTGGTGCGCTCGGTTTCCTCCTTGGTATGGTTGCGTTCGGTCTAGCCCACATTGCGTACATCGCCCTGTACCTCGGCCCCGCGCGCACGCGACGGGTGCCGCCACGGGCGCTCGTCTTCGTGATCTGGTACGCGGCACTCGTCGGACTGCTTGCACCGCACCTCGGCTCACTGCTCGTTCCGGTGCTGATCTACGGGCTCGTGCTTGGTGCTGCTGCTGCGGTGTCGCTCGGATCAACGACGCTCGTCGCGATCGGGGCCGGCGTCTTTCTCGTGTCAGACACTCTGCTCGGTCTCGACCGGTTCTTGCCGGGCCTCGGTGATCTCGCGCTCGACGCCGCCATCATGCTCACGTATTGCGCGGGGCAGGGGCTCATCGCGCTCGGGGTCGTGGTGCTCGCCCGTGCTCGGGCGGCGGCGGCAGTCTGACCCTGCGCGACTGGTAGCATTGCGAGGTTGCCGTCACGACGGCCGCGGAGAAAGAGAGCCGGCACATCAGGTGCCCGGCGCCGCGCAACGAGGAGAAAGGGGATCACCTATGGCACTGGAATCAGACGTCAAGAAGGCGATCATCGACGAATACGCAACTCAGCCCGGTGACACTGGATCCCCCGAGGTTCAGGTCGCACTGCTGACGCGTCGTATCAAAGACCTGACCGAGCACCTCAAAGAGCACAAGCACGACCACCACTCGCGTCGTGGACTGCTGCTGCTCGTCGGTCAGCGTCGCCGCCTGCTGGGTTACCTGCAGGACATCGACATCGAGCGCTACCGCTCGCTGATCGAGCGACTGGGTCTGCGTCGATAGAACGATTCCGCCGCTAGCACCTGTGCGCTAGCGCGTGGTCGTCAGACACCGCGAACTTCTTGCGCGAAGGCCGCCCCCGATGCTTCGGGAGGCGGCCTTCGTCGTTCGCGCTCCCGTGATCACTCGACAGGTTCGAGAGCTTCGAGGCGCGCGATGATGCCGAGTAGCAGAGCCGAGACTTGTGTGTCGTCGAGCTCGGCATCAGCATCCCCGCCGATGGTGACGCGCACGACGAGATTGCCGTGCTGAAGGTCGTCACCGCGATTCGTCAGACCGCCATCGTGCTGCCACCCGACGTGGGTCGTCTCGCGGTCGACGACGATGGGGTCGTCAATCGAGTTGTAGCCCATGATGTAGGCGGGCAGAGTCGTCACGATGACCTCACTGTCCCCCGAGGCAATCACCTGCCTGCCGCACCCGCGCACTGAGTATGCGGAGGCAGCGATGTATGCCTCAGCGCGCTCCGGAGTTTCGAAGACTCTCGCGACGATGCGCACTGAGGTGGAGTCGTCGCCGAAGGCTCCGAGGTCGATGATGGCATCGCCGCGAGCGCCGCTTGCCGCGGCCGGGTTTCCTCGCACCACGGGCTCGAGAGGAAGCAGGGCGCGACACTGCGCATTCGACGTCGGTGTTGCTTGAAGGGTGTCGAGGGCCGGGCCCGCGGTGGTGGGCAGTGCTGGTGCCTCGCGCGCGCCCAACTCCGCGAGAGTCGCGAACGGCCCGCCCGTGTTATCAGCAAGCAGAGCGCGGGCCTGGTCGAGCGAGAAGCATTCGCCGGTGCACGGCTCTCGTGGGGCGCTCGGTGCTGAAGGAGCGATTACCCCAGGTTCGGGATCGCCCAATCCATAGCCGTTGTCGTCGCCGAGAGCACCCGCCGAGATGATCATCCACATCAGAGTCACGATGCCCGCAATGACCGCCGCCAAGACTCCGACGCCAAGTGCGAGCAGTCCCGCGATCAGTGCGCCGTCACTGCGCTGGTGTGGTGAGAGGGTTGCTCCTAGTTCTGGGGCGTCCACGTCGCGAGGTTCTCAGCAAGAGCTTGAGCGTAGGCGCGAGCATCGTCTTCTGTCACGGCACCGTCGGTGTAGACGGTGGCTCGAATCACGGCGTTGCCGCGAAGCAGGTCGAACGCATAGAACCGGCCCGAGTACGCTCCGCGTTCCACCCACCCGACAGCGGCAACGGTCGACGGAACTTCGAGGGCGGGCATGGGAGTGACCGAGGCTTTCCACGCCTCGATTCCCGTGCCCACCGAATACCGGGTGCAGTCAGGAATGCGGGAGTGGAGCGTGGTCATGTGCTCCTGGGCGGCTGCGGCGGTCTCGAAGAAGCGAACAGTGCGATAGGTCGTGGAGAACTCGTTTGCGCTCTCATAGCTCGCGAGGAAGTAGACGGAGTCGCCGTCGGCCGGTGCCTCGGTGACGTCCGATGACAGGGGCACATTTGGATAGGTGAAGAAGCACTCGTCTGGCGTTCCCTCCTCCTCTGCCCAAACCTCCGCGAGGTATTCGTGTTCCAGTGCTCCTGTGCTGGCTCCGTAGGTTCCTTGCGGTTCAAAGAGCTCCGGAGTGCCGAGAGCCTCGAAGATACTGACGTCGATGTCGGCATCTTCGAGGTGAAAGGGCCCGAAACAGGCGCCATCGCAGTCAGTCTCTTCAACAGGTTGCGGTGAACCGGGAGCGCCCACCAACAGGTCCTCCGACGTGGGGTCCAGCGCCTCGGCGAGACCGCCGTCTTCGGTCAGTTCGACGATAAGTGCCCCCAGTGCGACAGAGGCTCCCACGATGACTCCGATCACGCCGAGCACTGCAGCACTGATGCCCAGACCGAGCGCCCACCGTTTGCCTGCAGATCGCGGCGTCGAAGTGGTGGGCGATGCGGTGCGGCTTGCCCACGGAGAGTCGATGGGAGGCTGAGGTGGCGCCCAGGCCTGCGGCGCGAGTGCTGACTCTTCGCCCTTCGGGGCTTCTGGTTCGGGTTCGGGTGGGGCAAAGCGGGGAGGTTCGGTGCTCACTGCGGGCTCCTGCGGTGCGAGGCGGTCGACGCACCGGTTCGGAGCGTTGAGGCTGACGCTACAACATGAGCGTGGCTCGTGGGCAGTGCCCGTTTCGGGGGATGCTCGAGCAGCGTTGTGCGTGCCTGCGACCCGCCGCGAGCATCCATCATCGCCCTTGAAGGCCCCGCCTGGTAGGCTGATCCCCGACGCGATTGCGCGTCATCAATTGAAGATCGCACGGAGCAGGCCGGCTCGAAGCTGGTCACCGGTGGTGATCTCCCGAAATCGCGCGGTGCGCGACCTCGGTGGATGTCTACTGTTGGCCAGAACCGACTTCCGGCGCCGAATCGCCGCACAGTCCCTTCCTGCCCGCTCCTGCCCCGCGCGAGCGCGCGCCCCCGACAGCGGGAGGCGCTGCGCGACCATGCGTAAAGGAGAGAGACCTCGTGGAAGGTCCTGAAATCAAGTTCGCCGAAGCCGTCATCGACAATGGCAGCTACGGCACCCGCACCGTCCGGTTCGAGACCGGACGACTTGCGCAGCAGGCTCAGGGAGCCGTCGCTGCGTACCTCGACGAAGAAACCATGCTGCTGAGCGCGACGAGCGCGGGCAAGCACCCCCGTGACGGCTTCGACTTCTTCCCCCTGACGGTCGACGTGGAAGAGCGCGCGTACGCCGCTGGCAAGATTCCTGGCTCGTTCTTCCGTCGTGAAGGCCGCCCCTCGACCGAGGCCATCCTCGTCTGCCGCCTCATCGACCGTCCGTTGCGCCCGACCTTCATCGAAGGCCTCCGCAACGAAGTGCAGATCGTCATCACCGTGCTGAGCATCGCGCCCGACGAGTTCTACGACGCGCTCGCCATCAACGCCGCGAGCGCCTCGACGCAGATCTCCGGCCTGCCCTTCAGCGGCCCCATCGCGAGCGTGCGCCTCGCGCTCATGCCCGACAACAACGGTGGCGGTCAGTGGGTCGCCTTCCCGAAGCACAGCCAGCTCGCTGAGGCCGTGTTCGACATCATCGTGGCCGGTCGAGTCGTCACGGCGGCCGACGGCTCAGAAGACGTCGCGATCACCATGGTCGAGGCCGAAGCCACCGAAGGCAGCTGGAACCTCATTCAGGGCGGCGCCATCAAGCCCAGCGAAGAGATCGTGGCCCAGGGCCTCGAAGCCTCGAAGCCCTTCATCAAGGTGCTCGCCAAGGCTCAGCTCGAGCTCGCCGCTCAGGCCGCGAAGGAGATCCAGGAGTACCCGGTCTTCCTGTCGTACAGCCCGGAGCTCTACAGCGCGGTCGAAGAGCTCGCTCAGACCGAGCTTGCTGGCGTCTACCAGATTGCCGACAAGGTCGAGCGTCAGACGGCCGACGACGAGCTCAAGGCGCGCACGAAGGTCGCGATCGAGGGCCGCATCGCCAGTGGTGCACTGCCGGAGGACTCGCTCAAAGACTTCAGCGCAGCGTACAAGTCGGTGTCGAAGAAGATCATGCGCACGCGCGTGCTCACCGAGGGCATCCGCATCGACGGTCGTGGCCTCGCCGACATTCGTGCGCTCGACGCCGAGGTGCAGGTCATTCCTCGCGTGCACGGTTCGGCGATCTTCCAGCGCGGCGAGACGCAGATTCTCGGCGTCACGACGCTCAACATGCTCAAGATGGAGCAGCAGATCGACTCGCTGAACCCCGTCACGAGCAAGCGCTACATGCACCACTACAACTTCCCGCCGTACTCGACCGGTGAGACCGGCCGTGTCGGCAGCCCGAAGCGTCGCGAGATCGGGCACGGCTTCCTCGCCGAGC
>SXGT01410823.1_pt1 | contig 14646 bp, 12 predicted proteins | sample 3176221 | NCBI WGS metagenome assembly SXGT01 (sample SAMN11356862, study PRJNA531348) | freshwater metagenome | isolation source: freshwater sample F1-120 | place: China: Fuxian Lake, Yuxi | collected 2017-12-25
GGTCGCCAAGCTGCGCGCCGCTCGCACGCTGTGGGCACGGATCGTGCGGAACTTCGATCCGAAGAAGCCCGGCTCCTTGATGCTGCGGACGCACTGCCAGACGAGCGGCGTGAGCCTCACCGAGCAAGACCCGTACAACAACGTGGTGCGCACCGCGTACGAAGCAATGGCCGCGGTGCTCGGCGGAACCCAAAGTCTGCACACGAACAGCTTCGACGAAGCGATTGCGCTGCCCACCGAGTTCTCGGCGCGCATTGCCCGCAACACGCAGCTCATCCTCGCCGAAGAGACCGGCGTGACCAACGTCGTCGACCCGCTTGCGGGGAGCTACTACGTCGAGTCGTTGACGCAGTCGCTGGCCGACGCTGCGTGGGAGCTCATCGAAGAAGTCGAAGGGCTTGGTGGAATGACCAAGGCCGTCGAGAGCGGCATGCCGAAGCTTCGCATCGAAGAAGCCGCGGCACGTCGCCAGGCTGCGGTCGACCGCGGTGAAGAGACCGTGGTCGGCGTCAACAAGTACCGCCTCGACAACGAGCCTGCCGTCGAGGTGCGTGAGATCGATAACACCGAAGTGCGACGACAACAGCTCGCTCGCCTCGAACGTGTTCGTACTTCCCGTGATCAGACTGCATGCGATGTTGCGCTCGCCGCGTTGCGCGACGGGGCTGCGGGCAACGGCAATTTGCTTGCGCTGTGCGTCGAAGCCGCCCGCGCTCGGGCGACCGTCGGTGAAATGAGTCAGGCAATGGAGGACGTGTTCGGTCGTCACCGTGCCGCGATTCGTACCCTCTCGGGTGTGTGGGGCGCGGCGTACGACGGCGACGACGAAGTCGACGCGATTCGCCGCGAAGTCGGCGAGTTCGCGGCCGCCGAGGGTCGCCAGCCGCGCATCCTCGTGTGCAAGCTCGGCCAAGACGGTCACGACCGTGGAGCCAAGGTGATTGCGACGGCCTTCGCCGATCTCGGCGTCGATGTCGATGTCGGTCCGCTGTTCCAAACGCCGGCTGAGGCGGCGCGGCAGGCGATCGAGAACGACGTCCACGTCGTTGGGGTCAGCAGCCAGGCCGCAGGGCACAAGACGTTGGTGCCGCAGCTCGTCGAAGCACTGCGCGAGCAGGGCGCGCCCGAGATCCTCGTGGTCGTCGGAGGCGTGATTCCCGCCCAGGACTACGACGAGCTGCGCAAGGGTGGCGCCAGCGCGATCTTCGGGCCCGGCACGAACATTCCCGCCGCCGCGAGCGAGGTGCTCTCGCTCCTGCGTCGTCGCACCGCTGCCTGATCTGGCGAACTGCGTGCCGCCGGGTTGAATCAACGGCTCGGCGGGAACCAACCTTGCGTGAAGCTCCAGGTTTGGTGGGTGAGTTCGGTGCGAACTGCGGTGGCGAAGTCGGGCTGCCACGGAGCGGCGCGCAGCGTTTGTTTGGTCCTGGCCATGAGCGGTTTCGGCACCGCCGCGGCGCCCGAGGCGAGCGTGACGGCGGCATCGACGAGCTCGTCGTCGGGGTGACACGACCAGGCCAGACCGCGTGCGGCGGCGGTGCGCCCATCGAGCGCCTGTCCGAACAACGTGATGGCCGCGGCCGTCTGTGGACCGACGGCTCGCTCGAGGAGCCACAGGTGCCCTCCGCCGGGGTGGAGCCCGATCTGCAAGAACCGCGCGTCGAGGCGGGCCGACTCGCCGACGATTCGCACGTCGCAGGCCAGCGCAAGGTTGAAACCAGCGCCGACGGCCGGGCCGTTGATCGCAGCAACCGTCGGCAGCGTCGAGTGCAGCACGCGCAAGAAGCCTTCGTAAACGGCCGCGACACCGCGGCGCTCATCGTCGTCGGCCGTGTCGCTGGCCATCGTTGCCAATGCGCTGACGTCGGCGCCCGAGCAGAACGCGCGACCATCGCCGGTGATCACGACGGCGCCGACGTCGCCGTCGGCCTCGAGCGCGTCGAACGTCGCAACGATCTCGTCGACGAGCGGCAGCGTGAGCGCGTTGCGGCGCTCGGGGTCGGACAACGTGACGATCGCGACGCGCTCGCGTCGCTCGACGATCAGCGGCATGCGTCGACCCTAGGCGCGAGGTCAGCGGGTCTCAGATGACGCGTGCAATCCACGCCAGGACATCGGCGGTGACGTCGTCGCGGTTGGTCTCGTTGAGAAGCTCGTGGCGCGCGTCGGCGTACCAATGCGTCTCGATGTCGACGATCCCTGCGTCGCGATAACGCTGCGTCACCATCTCGACCAGCGCGAGACCGAAGTTGATCGGGTCGGCGGAGCCAGCAATCAGCAGGATCGGTAGGTCATGCCGGATCGCCTCGAGGGCCGCAGGGTCGGCGTGACGCGGCGCATGCATCGCCATCGACTGCATACCCGCCGCGTCGACCCCGAATCCGCACATCGGATCGGCGACGTACTTGTCGACCTCGTCGGGATCACGACTCAGCCAATCAGACTCGGTGCGCGCGGGCTCGAAACCGGCGTTGAAGCTCGTCAGGTCGGCGCCGCTGCCTTCGGTCACGACACCGGCGAGGACGTCGACCGCGGTGGTCGCGCACAACACTGCGGAGTGGATCGTTGCACTGTGGTCGAGGATCACCCGCTGCACGGCGAACGAACCCATCGAGTGTCCGAACAAGACGCGGGGGAGTCCTCCCGACTCGTCGTCGAGCCGTTCCCCGAGCACCAGCAGATCCTCGACGAGCCCGTCCCAGCCACCCGGCCCGAAGTCGCCGAAGTGCTGCGCGTCGGGGGCGGTGTGTCCGTGACCGCGATGATCGTTCGCGACCGCCCAATAGCCCGCGTCAACGAGCGCCTCGGCGAATCGGGCGTACCGGGCGCTGTGCTCACCCATGCCGTGCGCGATCTGGACCACTGCTCGCGGCGAGTGATCCGGGCGCCAGCTCCGAGCGAAAATTTCGGTGCCGTCGCGGCCCGCATAGGTGAACGTCGAGGTCTGCATTGGGTGATCCTCGCACGCGTCGCGAATAATCCCGCGCATCGTGGTTCCGAATCAACGGATACTTCCTGTATGGATCCTGACGCCCGAGCGGACCTCTTCGCCCGCAGTGCCGCGTTGTGTCGTGCCGCGATTGCAGGACGCCGCATCGTGCTCGCGGGTCACCATCTCGCGGGTCTGATGCCTTGGATCGACGTGCTCCGCCGCGACGACGCTGCTGCGATCTTCGTCCTCGCGTGCGCGGTGGGGACCGGACCGCTCCCCGACGATTCGGTCCCGCGTCACGTGCTGGGCATCACCGGTGCCACGCGGACCGACGAAATACGTGCGACCGATCAGGCACTGCGCTCGCTTCCGGATGATGCCCTGGACGCACTCGACCGGTTCGACCCGGACCGGACTGCTCGCGTGATCGTGCCGCCCTACCTCTCGCCACTCGACGTTGCTGGTCGCGAGGTCTACGGCGCTCGCCGACCCGATTGGGTCGCGCTCGAGGACAAGACCGTCGCCGACGCGTTCTTCGACCGAGCGTCGGTCATCCGCGCGCCGAGCGCAGTGGTTCCGCTCGACGTCGGCGCGTTGCGGCGTGCCGTCGAGTTGCTCGACGAAGGCGAAGGCACCGTCTGGTCGGGTGACGTTCGGGGCGGCTTCCACGGAGGCGGCGATCTGGTGCGCCGCGTGCGCGCCGACGAGATCGAGCGTTGGAACCAGTGGTTCGCCGACCGCTGCGACCGAGTGCGCGTCGCGCCGTTTCTCGAGGGTATCCCGTGCTCCATTCACGGCTTCGTGTGCGACGACGACGTCGCGGTGTTCCGCCCGATGGAGATGGTGATTCTGCGCCGACCCGAGGATCATCCGGACCGATCGCGATTCGTCTACGCGGGCATGTCGAGTTTGTGGGATCCGCAGCCCGAGGACCGTGACGCAATGCGAGACGTTGCGCGTCGCGTTGGTCAGCGCCTCCGTGACGAGGTCACGTATCGCGGGACCTACACGGTCGACGGCATCATGACCATCGACGGGTTCCGCCCAACCGAGGTGAACCCGCGCTTCGGGGGTGCGCTCGGATATGCCCACGCGACCGTGCCCAAGCTTGCGCTCGCGATGTTGCACTACGTCGCGATCGAAGGCGAGATGCACACCATCCGTGCGAAGGAACTCGAAGCCATCGTGACCGAAGCGGGCGACGCGACCCGGTGGGGCTCGTCGAACATGTTCCTGGCCGCTCCGTGCTCGGAGACGTCGGTCTACGACATCCCCGGGATCGGCCGCATCACGATCGGCCCGGGTGTCGCGGGCACCTTCGCCCGGCTCGAACCCGACGTCTCGTTGATCGCGCCGGGTCCGTCGTTCGCTCCACTCGCCGTCGAAGCCTTCGCCCGGGCGGAGCGCGATCTCGGGCTGGCGGTTGGACCGTTGGTCCCGGCGATGTCGGTTCGCTGACGGAGCGCGCGCATCGCTCGGCTTAGCCTCCGGGAGATGGCCGACGTCGACGAACTCGCAGGCGCGATCCTCGAGCGCGACCGCCGCGCGTTGGCGCGGGCGATCACGCTCGTCGAATCAACCCGCCCCGATCACCGCATGGTGGCGACCGAACTGCTCGACCGCGTGATGCCGCACACCGGCCGTTCGCATCGGGTCGGGATCAGCGGCGCACCAGGCGCGGGCAAGAGCACCTTCATCGAAGCGCTCGGGCTTCATCTGGTCCGCAGCGGTCAACAGATCGCGGTCCTGGCCGTCGACCCGTCGAGCCAACGCAGCGGCGGCAGCATCCTCGGCGACAAGACGCGTATGGAAGAACTCTCTCGGGAGCCGAACGCGTACATCCGACCATCGCCCAGTGGCCGAACGCTCGGCGGTGTCGCTCGACGTACCCGCGAAGCGATGTTGCGCTGCGAAGCCGCCGGGTGCGACGTCGTGATCATCGAGACCGTAGGAGTCGGCCAGAGCGAAGTTGCCGTGGCGGGGATGGTCGATCTGTTCTTGCTGTTGCTCTCCCCAGCGGCTGGCGACGACCTCCAAGGAGTGAAGCGCGGGATCGTCGAACTCGCCGATGTCATCGTTGTCAACAAGTGCGACGGCGAGTTCGAAGCCGCGGCGACGCGCACTGCTGCCGACTACGCCAATGCGGCCCACTTTCTTCGACCGCGTTCGCTGGCGTGGACCCCCCGAGTCTTGCGCGCCAGTGCGCTGTTGCACCGAGGTATCGACGAGGTGTGGGCAACCATCGTCGAACATCGAGCCGCCACCGAGGCGGCCGGCGAACTCGTCCGGTCACGCGCGGATCAGAACGCGCAGTGGATGTGGAGCGAAATCACCGAAGGTCTCGTCGAGTTCGTGCGCAGCGATAACGCCGCGGCCCGCCGCGTCGACGAACTCGAACAGCGCGTGCGGTCCGGGAGCATGTCGCCGTCCGCCGCCGCGCACGAAGTGCTGGCCGCAATCGTCCGGCCGCGCTGAGCCGAGCACCTTCGCGCCGATTGACACGCCCGCTTAGGACGCGATCGACTCGGTGGCATCGACCGGGCGGTGTTGGCGGAGCGTGGCTCGCACCTGGGCGATGCCGTAACGACCGATCACCCGGGTGCGTTCATCGAGGACCCAGTCGCGATCGACGACTGCGACCAGGTCGCGGCCGCCGACGACGAGACGGAGCTGCGTCGATGCGCCGTCGATGGCGTTGTCGGGCGTGGAGGTGGCCGTGGACTCGCCCGCCAGGACCGGGTTCGGCGTCGTTCGGGCGGTGATGGTGTTATCGGCGGTCGTGGTCATGGTGGCAGTGTGCTGATCGGGTCGGACATCCACGGAGAGTGGTGGAATGACCGCGGATGGTCGATGTGCGGGCTTGGGACTCGACGTGGTCGAATGACGTCATGACGACGCCCGGAATTCCTCGCGCCCTGCATCGAGCCACCTCGGACAACCCTTTTGTCGACCTCGGCGACGGCAGCACGCTCCAGTTGATGCAGGTCGACATCGAAGCGGGTTTGTGGGTCATCCGAACGAAGTTCAACCCGGGGTATCGAGTCCAGACCCACAAGCACACGGGTGTCGTGTTCGCGTTCACGATGTCGGGCAGTTGGAAGTACGAGGAGTATCCCGAGGTCAACACGGCGGGCAGCTACCTGTACGAGCCGGCGGGTTCGACCCACACGCTCATCGTCCCCGAGACCAATACCGACGTCACCGATGTCTGGTTCGCGATCTACGGCGCCAACTTGAACCTCGATGAAGCCGGCAACATCACGAGCATCATCGATGCCGGCGGCATCTTGCAGGCCTACCTCTTGCTGGCCGAAGCGCAAGGTCTCGGCCGCCCCGACGTGATCGGCGCCTGACCCGCGCGGCACGCAGTTCGGCTGGCCTCAGACCCCGCGAGTTGGTAACTCGTCGTCGAGTCGCGCGGGGAGCACGACGGCGGCGAGGTAGCCCGTCAACGCGGTCAGTCCGAACGACCAGTGCATACCCCGGCTGAACGCATCGCGGGCCTCGTGCAACACCGCGGCGATGCCGCTCGGATCTTGTCCCGCGGCCAAGGCGTTCGCGGCCGCACGGTACGCGCCACCAATCGAGTCCGTGATGTAGTCGCGCGCCGCTTCGGGAACGCCAGGAACACCCTCGAGGAAGTCCGTCATCTGCGAGCGGTACACGGTCGCCATCACGCTGCCACCGAGCGCGATTCCCAATGCGCCGCCCACCTCGCGGGTGACGTCGTTGACCGCAGATCCGACGCCGGCTTTCGACAGCGGGAGCGCAGCGACGATCTGCTGGCTCGCCGAGGGAACGATCACGGCCATGCCGATTCCGTTGCCGACGATCGCCAACGCGATGACGGAGTACGGCGTGGATGGTCCCGCGGTCGCCAACAGCGCGAACCCCGACGCGGCAATCACAAAACCAGCGCGCACCGTACGTCGGACGCCGAATCGGCCGATGATCTTTGGCCCACGCGGCGCCACCGCGATCATGGCCAACGCGTTGGGCAGGACAGCGAGTCCCGCCTTCAACGGGCTGTATTCCTTGACGAACTGCAAGTACTGGGTGAGCAGGAAGAACATCGTGAACGCGTTGAAGAACGCGAGCGTGACCACGATCGATCCCGCGCTGAAGCCGCGAATGCGAAACAGGCGCGGGTCGAGCATCGGTGCCGATGTCGCAAGTTCGTAACGAACGAACGCCACGCCCGCGGCCACGCCCACCACGAACCCGCTGAGCGTGAGCGGGTCGGTCCATCCTCGCTCGGGGCCTTCGATCACGCCGAAGACGAACGTTACGAGTGCCACGATCGACAGCAACGCGCCGACGAGGTCGAGTGCGTGACCGTGCGGGTCCTTGGAGGTCGGCAGGATCAACCGCGAACCGATCAACAACACGACGACGATCGGAAGGTTCACCAGGAACACGGATCCGTACCAGAAATAGTCGAGCAGCAGCCCTGACGAAATCGGACCGAGCGCGCCCCCGACGCCCGCGAACGCGGCCCAGACCGACACCGCCTTGGGTCGTTCTTCGGGCGGAAAACTCGTGATGATGATCGACAACGTCGCGGGCATCACGAAGGCCGCGCCGATACCGCTCACGATGCGGGCCACGATCAAGGTGTTGGCGGAGTCCGACACCGTCGCCATCAGCGACGCGACGCCGAACACGACCAGACCGACTTGCAGCGCGCCGCGCCGCCCGAACCGGTCACCGAGCGCGCCCGCGAGCAGCAACAGCCCCGCGAACACGAGCGCGTAGGCGTCGATGAGCCACTGCACTTGTGTTTGTGACGCGCCGGTCGAGCGTTGGATCTCGGGAATCGCGATGTTGAGTGAGCTGACGGCGGTGACCACCACGACGAGGCTCAGGCACAGCAGCCCGAGAATGCGCCAGCGGCGGTCGTAGACATCCGATGGGATCGTGGACGCGGGAACCGTCGGAGTGGACTCGGTCAAGGGCGCGACAATAGGTCCATGTCCGGCGCGGCCAACTCGGTCTATCTCGATCACGCGGCATCGACGCCCATGCGTCCCGAAGCCGTCGAGGCCATGCAGCCGTTTCTGGCCGATTCGTACGGGAATCCGTCGGGGGGTCACCGAGCCGCGATGGCAACGAAACACGCCGTCGAAGCTGCCCGGGAACGCATCGCGGCGCGACTGGGTGTACGTCCCGACGAAATCGTGTTCACCGGGGGCGGCAGCGAAGCGGACAACTTGGCCGTGAAGGGCGCGGGCTGGGCGGGCCGCGATCGCGGCCTCGACGGCGTGGTCGTGTCCGGCATCGAACACAAAGCTGTGCTGGGTGCTGCAGCACGATTGCAACGCGAGGGCAGTCGACTGATCGAGGTCGGTGCGGACGCGCGCGGGGTCGTCGACCTCGACGCGCTCGGCGAACACCTCGATGAGCGAACCGCGGTCGTATCGGTCATGACGGTCAACAACGAAACCGGCATCGTGCAACCGATCGACGCGCTCGTCGAACTCGTGCGCAAACGCGCGCCGCAATCGGCGATACACACCGACGCGGTGCAGGCCCCGCAATGGGTCGACCTCCGCGCGATCGCGCGTGCTGTCGATCTGCTGGCGATCTCCGGTCACAAGTTCGGCGGCCCGAAGGGGGTCGGTGTCCTCGTGGTCCGCAAGGGCGTCGACCTCGTGCCGTTGATCGAGGGTGGCGGACACGAGTGGTCGATTCGTGCGGGCACACAAAACGTCGCTGGCATCGTGGCACTGGCAGCGGCTTTCGACGTCACCGACGAGCGTCGGGCCGAAGAGCGCGGTCGTATCGCTGCGCTGCGCGATCACCTCGAGGCGGAGCTGCGATCGTCGATCGAAGGGCTCCAGATCAACGGCGATCCGACGTTTCGAGTGGCCGGACTCCTCCACGTCGCCGTCGCCGGGGTCGAAGCCGAGTTGTTACTGACCGCACTCGATCAGGCCGGCGTGTGTGCAGCTTCGGGATCGTCGTGCAGCTCGGGTGCGATCGACCCATCCCATGTGTTGGTCGCCATGGGAATGTCGCGGGCCCAAGCGCTGTCATCGGTGCGGTTCAGCCTCGGCTGGGCATCGACCGCGTCCGATGTCGACGCGGCACTCCCGGTCATTCGTCACTGCATCGCCCAGTTGCGCGAGGCCTCCGTCTGATGTCGCGCGTGCTCGTGGCCATGAGCGGCGGCGTCGACTCGTCGGTCGCTGCCGTGCTGATGCGTGACGCCGGCCACGAAATTGCCGGCGTCACCCTCAAGCTCTGGGGAGGCGTGCAGGACTCCGGTTGTTGCAGCGTTTCCGATGTCGAAGATGCTCGCCGCGTCGCCGGGCAACTCGGAATCGACCACTACGTATGGAATCTCACCGAGTTGTTCGAACAGCGCGTTGTCGATCCGTACTCGCGCGCCTACGAAGCCGGTTCAACGCCGAATCCGTGCATCGAATGCAACCGAACGATGAAGTGGGGCACCATGCTCGAACGCGCGACTGCGTTGGGCTTCGACCACGTCGCGACTGGCCACCACGCTCGCGTGGTGGAAACGAGCGACGGCCCGAGACTCGCTCGCGGCGCCGACCCCGACAAGGACCAGAGCTATGTGCTGGGCGTGCTCGAGGAAACGCAGATCGCACGGACGCTGTTACCGGTGGGCGCAATGACGAAGACCGAGGTGCGCAAGCGAGCGACCACGCTCGACCTGCGAACTGCCAACAAGCCCGATAGCCAAGACGTGTGTTTCGTTGCGGGGGGCGATCGTTCGGTGTTTCTGGGTCCGCGGATCGCGCGGCGTCCCGGTAGGTTCGTCGATTCCACGGGCAACGAAGTCGGCACCCACTCCGGGATCGACCAGTTCACCATCGGTCAACGGCGCGGCCTCGGTGTCGCGGCCGGCCACCGCACGTTCGTCGTCGATATCGACGCGTCCACGGCGACCATCACGCTCGGCGATCGATCCGATCTGCTCCGCGCGACCCAACCGTGTCGAGATCTCCGTTTCGTGGGATCGCGGCCGACGACGTCGACCGAACTCGCGGTCCAGGTCCGCGCGCACGGCGGCATCGCCTCGGCGTGTCTCGGCGACGACGAGGTGGTGTGGGCGACTCCCCAACCGCGCGTCGCTCCCGGACAAGCGCTCGTCGTCTACGACGGCGACATCGTGATCGGTTCGGCGACCGCGACCTGACGCCCGCGGTTCCGAGCGCGATTCAGATCCACGCGTGGGCGAGCCAGAAGTCGAGCACGGCTCGATCGCCGAAGACCTCGAACCGATCGTCGAGATCGGTTCGCTTGTAGAGCGCGAGCGCAAGATCGCTGGCCCTGCCGCGCACGGCGACGGTGGCCTTGCTGTGCGTCGCGTCGACCCGGAACCCATCGGGCTCGAGCGTGATGGTCCATTCGCCCTCGGTGTCGGTGCAATGGATGTGCAGCGATTCGCCCTCACCCACCAACTGGCGAACGTTCGGGGCGAAGTACGCAGCTGTCGGAATGTTGTCGAGGAGTTCGCTGATCCCGTCCGCGGCCAGCTGGGGTGCGAGGGCGGAAATGGTGCTAGTCGCGGCTTCGGCGTCGACGCGGTGAATCGCGGTTTCGTGGGCCTGGCGCCGCGACCAGAAGCGAACGTGTTGGTCGGCGCCCCACGCCCACATTGCGGCGTCGGGGTCGGCGGCGCGCAGTGTCGCAACGACAAGGCGGCCACCCTCGGTGAACCACTCGACGAGCTCGTCGTCCGACGGCGCGGCGATCCCGATGTCGGCCTGGCTCCGACGCTGTGGAGCGACGTTGCGGACGTGCCACTCGGCCCACCGGTGCACGCAACCCGTGTGGCGAATCAGCTCGGCGAGGTCCCAACCCGGACACGTCGGAACGGGCCGGTCGAGGGACGCGTCGCGAATCGTGGCGACGAACGTGTCGATTTCGGTGTCGAGCGCTGCGAGGTGTTCGAGGTGTTGCATGCGCCGACGCTAGCGATCGAGCCGGTGCGCGCCGACGCCCATTTCAGGCGCGCGAGTTCCACACGGCCAGCAGCTCCTCACGCCGCAAGGGTGCGAACAGCACCCGGGCGGCCGACACGGCGTCGATGCCTTCGCGTCCATTGCGGCACGGGATGAGCGCCGGTTCGTCGGCAACCAGCGCGAGCGCGCGTCGCGCGCCGAGTCGTAGGTCGAGCGCTCCGGGTTGATGGCGCGGGACCCCGGGGGGCGTGGTGTCGTCAGGATGGATCGAGCGCACGTGTTCTCGCGTGAACAGGATCGGGTCGACGAGCACGAGCGAGTCGGAGATCACGAGTCCGGCCGGGACCAACACGACGAAACGGCGTTCGAGTCCGACCAGCGATCGCAATGCGACGGCGGCGGCCACGAATCCGACCACCGTCACGACTGCGCCGACGACCCAGCGTCGATCGGCCAGCAAGGTGGGACCGGCGACCAAACCGGCGGAGGTGAAGGCGACCGCGCCCGGCACCAGGACGAACGCGAATTGCGGCGGGAGTTGCAGCGGAACCCGTTGCTCGTTGCCGTAGGACGCGCCGTCGGTGCTGCGGACGGCGACATCTGCCGACAACGTCACCCAGACCGCGAGGAGCCCGTGCGCGGCTGCAACGACATGCAACGCGTTGACGGGGTCGGCGCGCACCAGTCCGGCGATACCGATGGCGGTTGCGGTTGGCGCCACGATCCGCAATGCAGTGAACGCACGTGGGCGGGGAATCGACAGCGCCAACAGGCCCGCGAACCACCCCGCGAACGCGAACACGACTGCGACCGTTGCTGGCGGTCGCGACCATCCGTCGAGCAGTGCATCCAACGCCGACCCCATCGAAGCTGGCAGCAGCACCCAGACCGCAAACGCTCGCAGGGGAAGATGCTTCATCGGCGTGCCCGCTTCGCCGGTGGACACCTCACGCTCGTATCCTACGAACCTCATGATGGGGACCACGGACGGACCGGACGTTGCGAACTCGTCGCAGCGACGAGCCTTGTTGCCTGCCGGACTCGCCACGGGTTTCGCCGCGCTCCCTCACGGCGACGCAACCGCCGCCGCGCACCTGGTCCTCCAACAAACCCCGGGGTTGCCGTCGCTTCCCGCGCTGCCCAGGCGGTCGGTTGAGGAACATTCACCGAGTCGATGGCTGCGTGCGCTGCCCGAAGTTGTCGTGGCCTCCGATGGCACCATCGAAATCGATGACGATGCCGATCCCGACGGTCCGCTCGACTTTTCGTTCGATCCGAACGCACATGCAGGGATCCTCGCGTTCGTCGATCTCGCAGCGAAACAGCCGCGCCCGCCGGCGCGGGTGCTCGCGCAGGTCACCGGGCCGCTGACGCTTGGTGTTGCCTTGAGCAATGCCGGCGTTCCCGAGGACTTCGCGTTCCCGCGGGCGTCGCGGGTTGCGCGCGGGTGGGCCCGCCACCTCGAGGACCTGGTTCGCGAATCGATCGGCGCGCAGGCGATCATCATGTTCGACGAACCCGACCTCGAACGTTGGAACGATGATCGCCCACCGATCGATCACGATCACGCGGGCGACCTGCTCTCCGGTGCGTTCGCGGCGGTCGGTGGCCCGACCGGGGTCAACGTCGGGCCCGACGGCGACGTGCGCCTCGCGCTGTCGGCTGGTCCCGACATCCTCGGCGTCCCGGTCTCGACCTCGCTGATCGCAGACGCCGCGGGGCTTGGGCGGTTCCTGGAGGGCGGTGGGTACATCTCGTGGGGCGCCGTGCCGACCCACCGACCCGTGGGGGAGTCCGCGGCACCGCTGTGGAAGTCGTTGGTCGATCTGTGGTGCGAACTGTCGCGTCGCGGCTGCGACGGGCTCTCGTTACGGACGCAGGCGATCATCTCTCCAGCCTCAGGTCTGGATGGACACGGCGTCGGTCAGGCCGAGCACGCGCTCGCACTGGCTCGCGAGCTTGCCGGGCGCGTCTTCGACCAAGCCGCCGCGACGAAGTTGACCGTCGGCGCGTAGATTCCGCGGCGTGCCGAGGTCGTCTGTCACCCAGCGAGTCGCGGAACTGCGCGCGCAACTGGCGTATCACAACGACCGGTATTACGGCGACGACGATCCCGAGATCGCCGACGCCGAATACGACGACCTGATGCGAGAGCTCGTCGCGCTCGAGACGGCTCATCCCGAACTCGTCACCGACGATTCACCGACGCAGCGCCCTGCCTTTGCGGGCCAGTCGAGCTTTGCTCCGGTCGAACACCTGGTTCCGATGTTGTCGCTCGACAACGCGATGGGTGCCGACGAGCTCCGCGCATGGGGTGAACGATTGCTCAAGTTCGTCGATACGGCACCCACCTACGTCGTCGAACCGAAACTCGACGGGCTGGCGATGTCGGTGGTCTACGAGGCGGGCCGGTTCGTGCGAGCGGCGACCCGTGGCGACGGACGAACCGGCGAGGACGTGAGTGAGAACGTTCGGACCATTGCGGCGGTCCCTGATCGTTTGCGGGGCGCCCGCATTCCCGAACGACTCGAGGTACGCGGCGAGATCTTCATGCGTATCGCCGCCTTCGAGGACCTGAACGCGCGTCAGGCCACACGAGGACTCCCCACGTTCAAGAATCCTCGCAACGCTGCGGCCGGATCGCTCCGCGTGAAGGACGTATCGATCACCGCGGGCCGCGACCTTTCGTGGTACTGCTACCAAACGGGTGCCATCGACGGTGGCCCGACGTTGACGAGCCATCACGACACGATCGAGTGGTTGGGCGAACTCGGACTCCCCATCAATGCCGAGACGACACGGGTCGATGCGCTCGACGCGGTCGAGGCCCGCTGCTTGGAACTCCAGTCGCTTCGACACTCGTTGGGTTACGACATCGACGGTGCGGTGGTGAAGGTCGACAGCCTCGCGATGCGCGGGGCGATGGGGTCGACGAGCAAGGCTCCCCGGTGGGCGATCGCGTTCAAGTTCCCGCCCGAAGAACGTTCGACCTTGCTGCGCGCGATCGAGGTGAGTATTGGGCGTACCGGTCGAGCGACACCGTTTGCGATGATGGAACCGGTCTTCGTGGGCGGTGTCCACGTGGGCACCGCAACGCTGCACAACCAAGACGAGGTCGCGCGCAAGGACGTTCGCCCTGGCGACATCGTGGTGGTGCGACGAGCTGGCGACGTGATTCCCGAGGTCGTTGGCCCGGTACTGAGCAAGCGACCGAAGGGTTCGAAGCCGTGGAAGTTCCCGACAGCGTGTCCGGCATGCCGTCAACCGTTGGTGCGGGTCGAGGGGGAAGCCAATCACCACTGCGTGAACGAGGCGTGTCCGGCTCGGGTGTTGCAACAGATCGTGTACTTCGCGGGGCGTGGCGCGATGGACATCGAAGGGCTCGGCGACGAACGCGTTGCCCAGTTCATCGAAGCCGGGCTGTTGCGTGATGCGGGTGACGTCTACTCGTTGACGGTCGACCAGCTCGTGAAACTCGACCGCATCGGCGACAAGTCGGCCACGCAGTTGGTCGACGCGATTGCCGCGAGCAAGACCCAACCGCTGTGGCGTGTGTTGGTTTCGCTCGGCATCGAGACCGTGGGACCGACGGCCGCGCAGTCGATCGCGACGCACCTCGGTCACATGGACCGCATCGCCGCGGCCACGGCCGAGGATCTCACGTCGATCGACGGTGTCGGCCCGATCATCGCCGAGAACCTGCGGGCCGCGTTCGAACGTCCGGGGATCCGTTCGGTCGTCGACAAGTTGCGCGCCGCAGGTGTGAATCTCGAAGGACCA
>SXGT01154932.1_pt1 | contig 14644 bp, 15 predicted proteins | sample 3176221 | NCBI WGS metagenome assembly SXGT01 (sample SAMN11356862, study PRJNA531348) | freshwater metagenome | isolation source: freshwater sample F1-120 | place: China: Fuxian Lake, Yuxi | collected 2017-12-25
GAAACGCCCGGCGGGACCCTGATAATGGCGGCGCACAGGGAACTCGAAACGCTTACGCTCGACAAGAGCACGCTCCATTACAAACAGCGGCTTGCTCTCGATTATGCCGAGATGGTCTACAACGGTCTTTGGTTCACGCCGCTGCGCGAAGCGCTGGACGCATTTTTCGAAGCCACGAGCGAACCGGTCACGGGCGAGGTGACGCTCGAACTATATAGAGGCAACATCGACCCTGTCAGCCGCAAGTCGCCAAACTCGCTCTACTCGCTCGACATAGCAAGCTTCACCATGGGCGCAAGCTACGATCAGAAGGATGCGTTCGGATTCATCAATCTTATCGGGCTGCCGATCAAAGTCCGGGCTGCCCTCCAGGCCTCGAAGAAGCCATGAAACTCTGGGGCGGCCGATTCGAAACGGGACCATCGGCAGTCTTTGAACGCTTCTCCGGCTCGCTCCATTTCGACCGGAGGTTGATCGACGCCGATATCCGCGGGTCGCAGGCGTTCGCGCACGCTCTGGAATCCGTGGGGATTCTTACAGCCGCTGAGCGGGCTCAAATCGTCGAAGCGTTCGAGCAGATTCGAAACGAAGCGTCCAGGGAGCCGGCGTTTTTCGCGGGTGCGTCAGACGAGGACGTGCATACGCTCGTGATCCGCAAACTGAAGGAACGCGCCGGTCCGGTGGCAGATAAGATCCATACAGGCCGGAGCCGCAACGAACAGGTTTCGCTCGACGTGCGGCTTTGGCTGCGCGAGGAGTGCGACCGGGCGCGCGGCCTGACCGCGGGTTTGATGGGCGCCCTTCTCGATCTGGCGGATCGTTATCCCAGCGCCGTGATTCCTGGCTATACGCATCTGCGGCGCGCGCAGGCGGTGATGTGGCCGCATTATCTGCTCGCCTACTTCGAAATGTTCGCGCGGGATTGGGAGCGTTTAGGTGAGGCGCGCCGGCGGGCGAACGTACTGCCGCTCGGTTCAGGCGCGCTTGCGGGGAGCGGTTTCCCATTCGATCGCGAAGCGATCGCGCGCGATCTGGGATTCGAGGCGATCACCGCCAACAGCATGGATGTTTCGGCCGACCGCGACTTCGCGCTCGATTTCCTCTATGCGGCGTCAGTCTCGATGATTCACTTGAGCCGCCTTGCGGAGGACTGGATTCTCTATTCGAGCGAGGAGTTCGGATGGATGGAACTGGGCGACGGCGTGACAAGCGGCTCGAGCCTTATGCCGCAGAAGAAAAATCCCGACTCCCTCGAATTGATCCGCGGAAAATCGGGACGCGTCCTCGGTTCGCTCCATTCCCTCCTCGTCACGATGAAGGGACTGCCGCTGACTTACAACCGCGATATGCAGGAGGACAAGGAGCCTCTTTTCGACGCCGCGGATCAGTTGTGCGCGTCGCTTGAGATGGCGCGCACGGTTGTGGATTCGATCACTCTCCACCCGTCGAGGCCTCTCGCGGCCGTGGAGGAGAGCTGGGTGATCGCGACCGATCTCGCGGAGGCGCTGGCGAGGAGCGGAACACCTTTCCACCAGGCGCATCAGATCGCCGGGAGGCTTGTCCTCGAAAGTGTCCGGGCCGGCAAGAAGCCGTCGGACTGGACTCCCGAAGCGTTACAGGCCTTTGCTCCGGAATTCAAGTCGGAGCACGCTTTGCTGCTCAACCCGTTGGAGGGAATGAAATCGCGGAGCGTACCTGGAGCTACCGGACCTGAGCCGGTCGCGAACGCGCTTGCGGCATCGCGGCGCAGGCTGCAATCGATGCTTCAATGAGCAAGAGCTACCGTCACGGCCAGATCCTGCGGATCATCCGATCGAAATCCGTCCACACGCAGGACGAACTGGCGCGGTGCCTCAAGACAATCGGACTGGCCACGACGCAAGTCACGCTCTCGAGAGACGTCCGCGAACTGGGACTGGTGAAGACCCCGGAGGGCTATCGCGAGATTACCCACGAGGAGACTGGCCCCGCATTCCGGCTACTGGCAGCTGAATTCCTGCACGACATCCGCGCAGCGAGTAACCTGGTCGTCTTGAAGACAGCGCCCGGTCACGCGAACTCGGTTGCCGTGGCCCTCGACAACGAAGAGTGGAAGGAAGTGGTGGGTACGATCGCGGGCGACGATACAATCCTGGTCATAGCGCCGGACGAGAAGACGGCCGCGCACTTATGCAAGCGCTTTCACAAGCTGCTCGAAGGCAGATAAGCAACTGGCAGGAAATGACTGCTCCAAAGTCCGCACGCGGACCTGTATGGCGGCGTCGTACATCGCTGTTTGTGGCCTGTCATTTCCAGGGATGACGGCACGTGGCAAAAGCGATTGGATTAGCCTGCCCCACCGGCTGCCAATTGCAGCCGTTTTTTCATGACGGTTCATGAGTTCATGACGGGTCCGAACGGTTGGTGCGAAAGCATGTGATACAATCCCTGTCTTCACCTGAGGGAGCTAGAAACAATGAAAATATTTCCGATTGCCTACATGGCGGCGCTGTCAGCTTGCGTCTGTCCCAGCTTCGCGCAGGAGTTGTGGGCGCCAAAAGGGACGCCGGCGCAATACAAAGCGCCCCATCAGCCGATCACGAAAATCGGCGACCTGAAGGCGAGCCACGCCGGGCAGAAATCGTGGCGGCAAACCATCGTCGACGACGAACACCTGCGCAGCGATTACGTCTGGTCGTCTCCAGGAACGAAGACGCCCCGTGCCCTGCATCCCGATACACGCGCGTGGTGGGTCGTGATGGAGGGTCAGCTTCGTTTCGATATCGAAGGCCAGCAGCCGTTCACGGCATCGAAGGGTTCGATGGTGCAGGTCCCCATGGCCACGCTCTTCTCCTTTGAGACCGTAGGCAGCGAGCCGGCGCTCTACTTCGAAACAAACATCGCAGGAGCGAAGACTCTGTATTCGAGCCAGGTGGATACTCCGAAGATCCCTGGCCTCAACTTCATGCCTGTGCGTTTCACGCGCACGAAAGGCGAGTACGACAAAAGCAACAAGCCGCACCAGACCTTCGACGACGTTGCAAGGGCGATCGACGAAGGCAGGCTGAAGGGCACAATCCGCATCGTCGACGACGCCCGCGGCGCGGCAAACTTCATTTACGGGTACGAAAAGAATTTGCCGCCCATCAACCCCAAGGACAAGGGTCACTATCACCCGGAAGGAGCCGAATACTGGCTCATCATGAAGGGACAGATCCGGTATCCGGTAGAGACAAAGGGCGTAATCATCGCGAACGAAGGAGATGTGGTTTACGTGCCGAAGTTCACCTTCCACGCACCCCGCTGGTATGGGGCAACCGCGTCGTGCCGCCTTGCCATGAACGGATATCCTTTCATCTCGCACTTGTTCGAGCCGGCGCCGCCGAAATAGCCGCGGAATGCTGGCGGCGCCCCGGCCTGTGAACGGGAGACCCGCAAGAGCCCGGCGATTCGGCACACCGCGCCAATGCGTCCGTCGCAAGGTTAATGCTTTATCGCCGCGCCGCCCTTCCGGGTAGCGCTAAGAGCGTCCCTGTCGTGGAGCATTAGCTTAGCGAACGTCTCGACCGGTCCAGGCCCAAGCGATTGGACTCCGGTTAAAGTTACGGCAGAGCTGGAGACTTTCCGCGGTGATTCCGGTTTGTGAGCGGCCCCCCTGCGCCACGCGGGAAGCACTCGTGGCGCCCGGGCGGGAGGAAGCACGGCCTCGGCGCTGTCGCGGGTGCGCGCTCCACGCGACGCTGCTGTAGACATCCGGCTGAGTCAAGGGGACACTCAGGTGCTGGAACATACCATCAAACGCCGATTTCTCGCTCCAGCCTCTCGATCCGCTCGGCAAACGGTGGATGAGATGAGAAATATTCAACCAGTCCAGTGGCGCTTGCCGAAGCTTTTTCAAAACGGCGCAGTGCGCGCACAGCGGCCCGTGCGTCGAATCCGGCCGCCGCCGCCAGCCGGACTCCTTCCCGGTCGGCATCCAGTTCCAGTTCCCGTGAATATCCTTTACTGATCGCGTCGCGGATCATCCCGCCAGCACCCGGCATCCGTTTTGCTACCGCGCTCAGCAGCGCGCTCGCCATCAATTGTTCCCTTGGGTGGCCGAGTAAGACATGTCCCATTTCGTGCCCCAGGATGAACGCAATCTCGTCGTTGTCCGTGCCAAGGAGTTTGAGCAGCGGTTCCGTGATGTACACGAATCCACCGGGGAGTGCGTAAGCGTTAACCGCTGCGCCGGGAACCGCTGTGAACCGGAATTTGAAGCGGCGGTCCTGGCAGGCGTCTGCAAGCCTGGATCCGGCGAGCATTACCAATTCCTGCTGTTCGGGCGGCGCGCAGCCGGAGAATTGCATCTCAAACTCCTGCGCGCATTCCCGGCCGTAGTCGCGCTCCCGCTCGATCGATTCATCTTCGGACCCGGCGAACCAACTCCATATCCACTTTGCCAGGCTGAACGGCTTCCGTGCATGGCCGCCGAGCAAGGAACCGAGACGAGGCAAGAGTCTTGAGCCGAGGAACAGGAGAAGTACGGCGATGAGGAACAGTTTCAACAAGGCGGAACTCCACGACGTAGAAATTCATGGTACATCAGTCAGATCCATGCGCGCGGCGCTCTCCGGCAGATCCACCACCGGGCGGTTTCTGGCGAAGCTGTGCGGGCTGCGACACTTCACCCAGTTGCGCGATTGCACTCTGTCCGATGTCGCGCCAGACTGCTGGAAATCACCACGCCACCTGTCGAATTTCGCGGCATGGGCTATGTCATTAAATCTGTTGTGGCACGCATTCGCAGAACTCCGATCCTGTCGAGAATTGCAACGGCAAAAGACCACGCCTAGTTTCTAAGGCTCGTATTAACAACTACTTGTGAGTTGGAATTGTGGCTGCTTTTTAAAATAATTGGAAAGCGGTTCATTCCGGAAAGGAGGGTGGGTCATGACAGTACTCCTTGTACTTGCGACGTTCGTAATTTTCGCCGCGATCGATTGGGTGTTGAACCGGGAAACCGCGCTCGAATCCGCGGCATTGGCCGTCCAGCCGGAGTACGTGGAAGGGTTCCTGGTTCCACGAACACTCCGTTATCACCCCGGTCACGGATGGGTACAGTCCGAGCGGCCCCATCTCGTAAGGGCCGGGGCCGACGAGTTCGCCGCGGCGTTAATTGGCAACGCCGAAGCGATCGAACTACCCACGCCTGGCCGCTGGATTCGCCAAGGGCAGATGGCTTGGAGCTTTATCAAGGGCGGCGAGAAGACAGGCATGGTTTCGCCGATCGAAGGCGAGGTTGTCGAAGTCAACGCTCAAGTGGCGGCGGACCCGTCTCTCCTCCGCAAGGACCCATATGGCAAGGGGTGGCTGATGAGCGTGTACGTTCCGGATGAGGAGAGTACATCCCGCAACCTCGTCCCAGCCGGGTTGGTGAAGAACTGGATCAAGGACGCAACTTCCAGGTTGTGGGCGCTTCAGCCGCAACTCGCCGGCGCAACCGCGCCAGACGGCGGCCGCCCGGCGGCCGAGCCGCTTGCGAACCTCTCCCCGGGCGAGTGGAGACGCGTCACTGGTGAATTCTTTTTGACGTAGCTGTGGAAATGGTCCACAGATTGCCAGTTGATGTGTGACCCGAGAGAAGGAGGCCAAAGGTGTCCAAAGCGATGTTATTCGACAGTACGCTTTGCATCGGGTGCCGGGCGTGCGAATCCGCTTGCGCGGAGAAGTGGGGTCTCCCCTACAACGACCGGATCGGGGCGGAGGAGCGGATCTCCGCCCACAAACTTACCGCCATCAAGACCCATGGAGAGCGCTTCAGCCGGCGTCTCTGCATGCATTGCGCCGAGCCAACCTGTGTATCTGTCTGTCCAGTGGGCGCGTTTCGAAAGACTGCCGACGGGCCAGTGGTATACGATGCGGAGAAATGCATAGGTTGCCGTTACTGTCTGTTGGCGTGCCCGTTCAGCGTCCCTTCGTACGAGTGGAGCAGTAGGCAGCCACGAGTCCGGAAGTGCGATTTCTGCGAGGAGCGCCAAGAAGCAGGGAGGCCTACGGCTTGCAGCGAGGCTTGCCCCACCCAAGCGACGATCTCCGGCGAACGCACCGCCCTGCTTGCGGAAGCGAAGCGGCGGATGGCGGAAAAGCCAGCCGCGTACTATCCGCGGATCTACGGGCTTAAGGAGGCCGGTGGGACGTCGGTCTTCTTCCTCTCCGCCGTTCCATTCGAACAACTGGACCTCAATACGCAACTGCCCGATGAGCCGCTCCCCGGCCTTACCTGGCGCGCTCTCTCGCAGGTTCCGAATATAGCATCCGCCGGCGCGGTCCTGCTGGGCGGAGTCTATTGGATCACTCACCGACGGGAAGAGGTCCGGAAGCACGAGGGAGGAGGAAAGGAGCGGTTATCATGAGCACTCTGGCTCACTGGCGCTCCTCGTTTTGGACGGCGGTGTTTTGGATTCTCGTTGCCGCCGGAATCTACGGCGCCACTCTCCGCTACACTCCGGGGCTTGGCAGCGCGACTCATCTGACCGATGCCTTTCCCTGGGGCCTGTGGATCGGCTTCGACGTGATGTGCGGCGTTGGTCTTGCGGCCGGAGGCTTCATGCTGGTCGCCACAGTCCACATCTTCAACCTGAAACGGTACAAGCCGATCCTTAGGCCCGCGATCCTTACGGCGTTTCTCGGCTATGTGCTGGTGATTGTCGCACTGCTGCTCGACCTCGGACGGCCCGAGCGGATCTGGCATGCCCTCGTCATGTGGAATCCGCATTCGGTCATGTTCGAAGTGGCTTGGTGCGTAATGCTCTACACGACTGTTTTGGCGCTTGAATTCGCGCCGTCCGTGCTCGAGAAATTCGGCGGCGCCACGCCTCTGCGCTGGCTGCGCACCATCACGATTCCCCTAGTGATCGTGGGCGTCATCCTCTCCACGCTTCACCAGTCATCGCTCGGCAGCTTGTATCTGATCGTTCCGAATAAACTCCATCCTCTTTGGTACACGCCGCTGCTGCCACTGCTGTTTTTTCTTTCGGCTGGCTGCGTTGGCCTGGCGATGACCATTTTCGAATCCTGGCACAGCAGCCGGGCATTCGGCAAGCAACTTGAGGTTCCACTGCTCAACGGGCTCGGAAGGTTGCTCGCGGTCCTGCTTTCGGCCTACCTTGCGCTGCGCTTCACGGATCTCGCGCAGCGCCGGGAGTTGAGCCGCGTGATCGAGCCGGGCGGCGAGGCGTACATGTTCGGACTCGAGACCGCTCTCCTTGGTTTGCCCGCGGTGTTTCTGTTCCTGCCGGCGATCCGGCGGCGTCCGGCGGCGCTTTACGGCTGTGCCTTCATGGCCATCCTCGGCTTCGTCGCCAACCGCCTCAATGTCGCCGTTACCGGGATGGAGGCTGGCTCAGGTACGCAGTACATTCCGAAGTGGACCGAAATCGCCGTAACTCTTGCCATCATTGCAGCGGGGTTTGCTGTCTTCCGGCCCGCGGTGAAACACCTTCCCATCTTCGAACCGGTTGAGACATGAAGGGAGCGGTTCCATGTGGACGCGGTTACCTATCGCGGGTAAGCTGGCGCTCTGGCTGGTGGTCAGTACCGGCCTGATCTTTGGCGTGTTCGGGGCATTGAACGTGAGAGTGCACCGTCGCGGCGCGGAGGAGTTGGTGCTCCAGTCCGCGGATCGCATTTGCGACGTAATTGCCCGCAGTACGCGCTACCAGATGTTGCACAACGACCGCGCGGCGCTCTACCAGATGGTCCGGGACATCGGCGGCGAGCCCGGGATTGCTCTTGTACGGATCTTCAACAGCGAGGGCCGGATCAGCTTTTCGACCAACGCGGAGGAAGTCGGCCGCATCGTGGACAAGCAAGCCGAGTCCTGCTACGTCTGCCACTCCCAGACAGAACCGTTGGCGAAGCTGGATCGTCCGGACCGCGCCCGCATCTTCCCGGAGGAACGCGGCGGCGTTGGCCAGGGCCGCCGCATTCTGGCCGTCATCCGGCTGATCGACAACGAGGATTCATGTTCGCAAGCCGCCTGCCACGCTCATCCGCCGGCGCAGCGGGTGCTCGGCGTCATCGACACCCAACTCCGGCTGGACGCGGTCGATGCCCAGTCTGCGCTGCAGCGTGGACTTTTGATACGGTCGAGCGCGGCCGCAATTGTCCTCACCTGCCTTGTCAGTACGGCCTTCATTTGGATCTTCGTGCACCGGCCCATACGGGCGCTGCGCGCGGGCACGCACCGCATCGCCGCAGGCGATCTTCGCTACCGGCTGCCGGCACGGTCCCACGATGAACTGGGGGAACTGGTCGGATCGTTCAACACAATGACCGTGCGGCTGGCCGGAGCACTTGAAGCGAGCGAGAAGATGGCCTCGCTCGGGAAACTGGCGGCGACGGTGGCGCACGAAGTAAACAACCCCTTGTTTGGAATTCTGACATACGCGCGCCTTGGCCAGAAGGCGCTTGAGGCGGGAGCGCAGGCATCCGACGGCCGAGCGGCCGAGGCGCTGCGGATCATCGAGCGGGAGAGCCGGCGCTGTGGCGATATCATGCGCAATCTGCTGACCTTCGCGCGGCAGGCCCCGAGTCATCGCTCGCCCCAAGGCGCTCGGCGAACTGGTGAATCGCGCGGTCACCCTCGTGCGGCATCAACTGGAGATGCAAGGGATCGCGCTCGAGAAGTCGATTCCGCCCGATCTGCCGCTGATCGAGTGCGATGGCGGGCAAATCCAGCAGGTGCTCCTGGTCCTGTTGATGAACGCAGTGGAAGCCATGCCGAAGGGCGGCACGCTCCGGGTGGCGACGGAGTACGACGGCGCGGCCGGGGAGGCCCGGATCGTGGTTCACGACAGCGGGCCGGGAATTCCCGCGGCCATCATTGCCCGGATTTTTGAGCCGTTCTTCACTACGAAAGAGGACGTGCATAGGACCGGAATGGGTCTTGCCGTGGCTCGCAGTATCGTCGAACAGCACGGCGGTTCGATTCAAGTGCAATCTCGCGAAGGAGAAGGGGCCGAGTTCACGGTGCGGCTGCCCGTGCCGGTCCCAACACGGCCATGAGCAAAGGCAGAATTCTGATTGTCGACGACGAAGAAGTGGTGCGGGAATCGCTCAACCAGTGGTTTGCCGCGGAGGGCTACGAAACGGGGACGGCCGTCAGCGCCCGCGAAGCCCTGGAATCGGCGGCGCGGCACAAGTGGGATCTGGCGCTGATCGACATCAAGATGCCAGGCATGGACGGTATGGAGTTGCAGGCCCGCCTCCACGCGAATGAGCCTGAGATGACCACGGTCATCATGACGGGCTATGCCACCGTCGATACCGCAATCCAGGCCTTCAAGCACGGTGCTTATGATTACATCACCAAGCCAATCGATCCGGACGATCTCTCCCACTTGATCTCTCGCGCGCTGGAGCACAAGCGCGCCGTAGTGCAGGCCGGGCGTCTCGAAGAGAGGCTGCGGGAGACGCTTCCGAGAACGGATTTGATAGGTACGAGTGAAGCGATCCGGCACGTCATGGAACTGGTCGAAATGGTGGCGCCAACCGACGCCACAGTCTTAATTACCGGAGAAAGTGGAACCGGAAAAGAGGTGGTTGCACGCGCTATCCACAACGCGAGTCCGCGCCGCCTCATGCCGATGGTGACCATACACTGCGGTGCGCTCACGGAGACCTTGCTCGAAAGCGAGTTGTTCGGCCACGAGCGGGGCGCGTTCACGGGCGCCCAATACCGCAAGAAGGGCAAATTTGAAGCGGCCGAAGGAGGCACGGTTTTTCTGGACGAAATCAGCGACATCAGTCTCAGAACGCAGACGGATCTGCTACGCGTGCTGCAAGAGAAGGAAATCGTGCGCGTCGGCGGCAACCAGACCGTCAAGGTCGACTTCCGGTCAATCGCCGCCAGCAACAGAGATCTCCAGGAGTTGGTGAAGGCGGGCAGCTTCCGGCCTGACCTCTACTACCGGCTGCACGTTGTCTCCATCCACTTGCCGCCGCTGCGAGAGCACAGGGATGATATTCCGCTGCTGGTTGCCCACTTCCTCAGAAGGCTCGCGACGGCGACAAACAGGAAGGAGGTACCCGCGGTCTCGACCGAAGCGATGGATCTGCTGATGCGCTATGAGTGGCCGGGCAATGTACGCGAGTTGGAGAATGCCGTGGAGCGGGCTCTAGTCGTCGGACGCGGCCGGGACCTTGTCCCCTCCGATTTCCCGTTCCAGCTACTTGCGCCCCATTCAAACGGCCACAGTTTGGATGAGGTTGAGCGGGCGCACATCGAGAAAGTCTTGCGTGAGTGCGGCGGCAATCACTCACGTAGCGCGCGCATCCTTGGAATCGACCGGACTACGCTCTACAACAAACTGAAGCGTTACGGGCTGAGAGGATGAGGATCGATCTGCAACCAGTAGGCGACGTGGACGTGGGGGCTTTGGACCGGCTCTCGACCGTGCTGGCGCGAACCTTCGCTGCATCGGTCCGCGTCAGGTCGCGGAGTGTCGATGCGGGATTTGCCTACGATCCGTTACGCAAGCAATATTACTCGACCGCCATTCTAGCCAAGCTGGCAGAGGCCGGGGCTGACCCGGACAACCGGGTGCTGGGTGTAACCGAGTCCGACCTGTTCGTTCCGGTCCTGACCTTCGTGTTCGGCGAGGCTCAACTGAGGGGCCGTTGTGCCGTCGTGTCCCGCTGCCGGCTGAGCGAAGAATTCTACGGGTTGCGCGAAAACAAAGCGCTCGCGGAGGAGCGCCTGGCGAAAGAATCCGTTCACGAGCTTGGACACACATTCGGCCTTGCACACTGTGATGACTGGCGCTGTGTCATGGCGTCGAGCCACGCCGTCGATCGCCTTGACTTGAAGACGGCGGACTTTTGCGCGCAATGCCGGGGAGCGGTGTTGGCGGCTTGGCCGGCAAGTGCGACGGTAAAAGCACGCTGAAGCTGCCCGTAGGGCATCTGATGGAGCAGTGCCGGGCAGGCCGTGGGGCAGACGATTGCCCTTCTGTAGTCTGCCTGCCGAGCACGCGGCAGATTACGCCGGTTGATCCGCCGAACCGAGCAGGGTCACTGCCAGATTCAGCGCGAATAACGTGACAGCCGCCATCTCGACCATCGCCGACACCGGAAGCATTCGCCAGGCGGCCTGTATGTTCGCTTCATAGGCTGGGATCTCCGAAGCCACGCGGAGCGCGCAGCCGATTGAGAGCGCGGCAAGCGAAGCCAGCATCAGGCTGGGGCTGTAAAGGACGCGGCTGCCGCAGAAGGCCGGAAGAATCCGCTGGCCGATCGCGAATACCATGGTCGAAACGAATCCTACAGTGAGCGCGTGACGGGAGGCACCCCAGATGCCGCCCCACGTATCGCTCCAGGCCGTGTAAACCGATAGAGTCGCCGAAATGAGGAGCCAGACGTACGCCAGACGTACAAGGAATGGAAATCCCGGATGCACGCCTTCGTTTTTGGCGAACCGCAAGGGCGGTTCGACTACGCGCAGTGCGAACGCAGCGCAAATACCCGCTAACAGGAGCAGTGAGGCGAACCAGTTCAAACGCCCGAAGAGTTGGGCGAGAATAGCTGCCCAGGAGAGCCCAAAGGCGAGGAAAAGAAGCCGCGAACGCGGCTGCTTCAGCCCCAGAAACACCGGCAGCCAGCGGGCGCTGAATCCCAAGGTCGCCGGAACCAGAAATCCCCACGTTGCAATCGTCACAAGGCGCTGTGCGGGAACGTGTTCGAGCGCCGGCCCGGCACCGGCGAGAGACACCTAGATGGCCGCGACGGCATTGATGGTCAGTGTCAACAGGAACCCAATCATCGAGCCATCACCATGAGCATCCAGGGCTCCCGTTTGGTGTTCGCCGGCACGCTCAAATCCGCCTGCGGCACCGGGCTGTGGCTCGTGACCGTGTGGAAGAACACCAGGAATGCCGTTAGTTCAAGAAAGGCGGAAACAGGCAACAGAACTCTCCAATGCCACGGCGAAACACCTTCAACCCAGCGAAGGGTGACTCCGGATGTCCATAGTCCGAAACAAGTCCATCCGAGAGGGATCGCCTTGGGGGGAATCGGTCCTATTTTCGTCGAGAAAAGGCCGATGCCGAGGATGAACGTCCCGATCCAACCAAAAAGTTGTGCGTGCCCGTGCGCCTGAACGAACGGGGGCGAAAGGCTCTGAAGCGCCTGACGGCTGCTGATCGGAATCAGATTCCAGACGCCCAGAAACGTTCCAGGAAGGAGCATGAACAGGAGACCGGTAAGGACGAAGGCTGTCAGTAAGCGATGCATCCTTACCTCATCCGAGGCGCGCCGGGCTCTTCCCGCCACGGCTTGGCTAGCGGCGCTCCTGGACCGCCGTCGAGGATTCCTGCTCCATTCTTAGCGCGCGCGGGAACAGGATGTTGTTCTCCAAATGGATGTGGCGATGGAGATCGCGTTCAAACTCTTCAAGACCAACGTACAGCCCGCGGTAGGTTGGACAGGCTGAATCAGGCGCATGGTAACCCGAGGATAGCGCCCGCATTCTGGACAGCACTTCACCCGCGTCCTCGTGGTCGGCGAGCATCCGGCTGATTGGCATCTCGACCGAGCCGAACATCGCCGGAGGCGGCGCAGCCCCTTGGGAAACTGCCAGCTCCATTCGTTCGAGATAGGGAAAAAGTACGTTCTCCTCCTTCATCATGTGCGCTGCGAGATCCTGTGCGAGGGCGGTAAACAGATCGCGGAGTGAAACCAGTTCAGGGTGCGTCTCGCGGTGGGCGTCCAACACCTTCCCAAGCATTTCCAGCAACCGCGGAGTCTCGCCGCGAACGTAGTGGTGATGGCGTGACACGATGTGGCGTATCAATTCCTGGCAACTGGCTTCGGCCAAATTGCCGCCATCGGTGTCTACCGGCCCGTCGTTCGCTGACTCGAGCGACTCAAGAGCGATGACGGCCGGCACGCCCGCGTGATCGCACGCGTCCTTTAAGGTGCGCGCGCCGCCGCAGCAATAGTCAATTCCCAAAGATTCGAAAACGCGAATGGCTGCGGGATGTGCGATTGCGATTTCTCCAACGGTCTGGCTCAGGTTCGGTTTCAAGATGATTGCCTCCAACTCCAGACCAGGTAAGGACGGAAAGGAAAGCAATGACCAAAGTCACGAGAGCGCCACTGAACGCCAAGAATACCTTGCTGCCTCCGGCCCAGGTCGGATATACTACCTCACAAGGGGGCAAAACATGAAAAACGCGATTCTTCGACTTGCCGTGGCTGGACTGCTGTTCGCGGCTCTACTTCCGGCGCAGGAGGTAACGGCGGGCATTTACGGCGTTGTGCAGGATTCCACCTCTGCTGTCGTTCCGAACGCCGCGATAAAGCTCCGCAACGTTGCAACCGGGCGCACACACCAGACTGCGACTGACGAGTCGGGGAATTATTCCCTCGTATTCCTTCCGATCGGCACATACGAGGTTTCAGCCGAGGCGCAGGGCTTCAAGAAGCTGGTGCTCAGCGATGTCACACTGCGCGTGAACGACAATCGCCGTATTTTGATCACACTCGAAGTGGGCCAACTCGCGGAGCAGGTTACCGTTGAGGGAAGCGCCGTTACGGTTAACACGGCGTCTGGAACAACCAGCCAGTTGCTCGACGGCCGCGACATGATAAAACTGCCCTCTCGCGGACGCAACGTGCTCCCGTTCGCCTTGCTGATGCCCGGCGTGGTGAGCGATACGCCATACGACCGCCGGAACAACCGTGCCATGGTGAACGGTATCCGGCCCACCCATAACGCCTGGCTGCTCGACGGGGGCTATAACATCGATACTGGCGGGAATTGGGGAACTCCACTTTCCCCAAACATCGAAACGGTAGCCGAGTTTCGCGCCATCCGCGGCAACTACTCGGCGGAGTTCGGCATTGGTGGCGGCAGCCAGTTCAACGTGATCACCAAAGGTGGCACCAACGGGCTGCACGGTTCGCTCTACTGGTTTCACCGCAACGACAAGCTGAACGCGCGCAACTTCTTTTCGCCGCGCCGCGAACCGTTCAAAGGCAACGATTTCGGATTCAGCGTTGGCGGCCCCGTCTATATTCCAAAGGTCTACGATGGCCGCAATAAGACGTTCTTCTTTGTGCTGCTTGGATGGATCAAGGAACGCCGCGAGCAGAATTTTCTTCAGATCGTGCCCACAGCCGCCTACAAGACCGGTAATTTTTCGGGGCTCGGCCGTCCACTCTTCGATCCAGACAACGGAATGCCCTTCGCCGGAAATGTTATCCCGGCCGCCCGCATCGACCGCAACGCGCTTGGCTACGCCAAGATGTATCCCGACCCGAACTTCCTCGACGCCGCTGGCCGCAACTGGACCACCCTCGCCGGACGAGTGGACGACACCAACGAGAAGAACTTCCGCATCGACCACAACTTCTCCGACAAACACCGGGTCATGTGGCGTTACACTCCCGAGTTCCGCCTGAACGACTTTGCCACATCGTCCGGTTTTTCTTTCCTGCGGCAGAACAACCAGACACCGGCGCGAAACATGACGGCCAACTACAACCTGAATTATGCACGAAAAAGCCTTCGGCGTCGGCTCTTCGTCGGCGCTGCGTGATCCTCGCGTGACCTTTACGATTGGATTGACTCTATCTTTTCTCGCCTCCTCCTGATTCCGGTTCCTCGACCGCCGTCCTCTAA
>SXGT01025627.1_pt1 | contig 14643 bp, 14 predicted proteins | sample 3176221 | NCBI WGS metagenome assembly SXGT01 (sample SAMN11356862, study PRJNA531348) | freshwater metagenome | isolation source: freshwater sample F1-120 | place: China: Fuxian Lake, Yuxi | collected 2017-12-25
ACAGCAATCACTTCAGCATCGTTGGCTAAGTTATGCAAATTTTGCTCTGCCCGAACTGGCGAAAAATCCTCCAGATACGGCAATAAATCGGTTTTACTCAGCACCATCAAATCTGCGGCACGGAACATCACCGGATATTTTGACGGTTTATCATCACCTTCGGTCGCGGACAGTAACACCACATTCCGATGATGTCCCAAATCAAAACTGGCTGGACACACCAAATTACCGACATTTTCAATAAACAACAGATCCAAGCCTTCTAAGGGCATATGATGCAAGGCATCATGGATTAAATGGGCGTCCAGATGACAAGCGGTTCCGGTAATAATTTGATACGCAGGAACTCCCTGAGCGCGTATGCGTTGTGCATCATTTTCAGTTTCCAGATCGCCTTCCAACACCGCCAATTTTAAGGTGCCAGCCAAGCGTTTAATGGTCGCTTCCAGTAAGGTCGTTTTACCGGAACCCGGAGAGGACATCAGATTAATCACCAGGACCTGATGTGCATCAAAATGCGCACGGTTATGCTCGGCCTGAGTATTGTTTTGCAGCAATAAATTTTGTAACACCGACACCGTGGTTAAGCCGGGTTTTGGTTTTTCAGCCATTACAAACGGTCGATTTCCCGGTGTAACATTACACCCACAGGTATTGCACATAATTAAACTCCAATGTTTAGTTAATGCTTGCTTGTTCTAGTTCTACACGAGCTAAAATCAATTCATCACCACTGAGTAATTGAGTTTTAAAATCACCACAGTTCTGACAAATAAGATGATTAATCTCGGTTTCAAATTCGGTTCCACAGCTATGGCAAAGCATTCGAATCGGTAACCTCTCAGTCAGCAATTCAGCTGACTGAGCAAGTGTTCCTGCCCGACTAATGGTGAATGCACTTTCTAATAACTTAGCTTCAATACCTGCTAGTGGGCCTATTCTAACGATAATACGAACTACTTTAACGGCATGATTAGCTTCAGCAATAGCAGTTACTTGTTGCATTAATTCTTCGCATATCGACAATTCATGCATTTATATTGTCCTCTGCTAAAATCTGATCATAGAGTTCCCAAGCCGATTTCGACTCTTCCTCCGATATTTTTTGAATTGCGTAACCCACATGAACTAGAACGAAATCACCTGTTTGAAAAAATTCTGATTGCAATAAAAACAAACTGACATCCCTTTCAACACCTTTCGCTTCACATCGGGCATTTAATCCATCAATCCATATAATCTGCATAGGGATAGCTAAGCACATGATTAACATCCTTTAAAAACTGTGGAATGTACAGTCAAAATTTTGAGTGCACAAAACAACTTCATTTAAACTGTTGCAAACAAATAAATTCCCGTAGTGGCTATTAAATAACCGCATAATTGCTGTACTATCAGGTATCTTTGTGTGTATCTTGCAAAACCCATCCCTATGAGGATCAACATCAATGTCCCTAATCCTAAACCTACGCTAAATTGCACTAAGGATTCAGCTTGTTGTAAATCACTTGCGTGTGCATAGCCATGAAAAATAGCAAACACTCCCACCAAAAACGAACTTGCCAAGGATGACACCCTGACTGATCTCGCGGTACACAAACCTAATATCAGCAACGAACTTGCTAGAATTAATTCTGTATGGGGCAGGACGTAACCTATTGGTGAGTAAATAACTGCGAGCAGCATAATTGCCATAAAACTCAATGGCACAAGAAATATAGATCGCCCCCCGAGCTGGCCCGCCCAAATACCCACGACAAGCATTGCAAGTAAATGGTCAATCCCGACAAATGGATGCAAAAATGCACCCCAAATACCCGTGTCGTAAACACCCAAGCTGTGTGCTTCAGCGACGGGAGTGGCTCCATATAGACACAAACCTAAAAAAATGAGTGTATTTTTTGCTTTCATAATAATCACCTTAACGTAGTGGAAACATTCACTTTAATTAACTCTTTACCGTTTGGATCCGTCACATGCACCGCACAGCCTATACAAGGATCAAAACTGTGAATGGTGCGGAGAATCTCCAAAGGTTGAGTCGGATCAACTAAAGTATGTCCTTCTAAAGATTTTTCATAAGGGCCGGGTACCCCTTTCGCATCTCTGGGACCTGCATTCCACTGACTCGCTACAATACACTGATAATTTTCTACTTTGCCTCCTTCTATAGTGACCCAATGACCGAGTGCCCCCCGCGGAGCCTCGGTAAATCCGACCCCCATTCGTGACAGCGAACCCTTATTCCAGGTTGAGGTATCTACCCATTTAAAGCCTGCTAAAGTTGGAACCTGTTTCACAACCTCCGCATCAGTGAGAAATGTCGCTAAATTTCCAGTACTAATATTTTTTAAAAGCCTAGTATGCCAACGGGACATGGCATCTGCGATAACAGATGTTTCTATTGTGCGCGCTGCAATTCTACCGAGAGTAGAATCTATATCTGCAATAGCCAATCCAAGCGTGTCATGCCAAATGCTGTCAACCAAAAATTTTGCCCGTGCATGAGCTTGCTCAACCACTGTGACAGGCTTGACTTTAGCCTTGGCATACATCATAACGACATGGGCCAGGGGCCCTACTTCCATAGGTTTGTCAAACCATCGTGGCGACTTAATCCATGAGTAACCTTTGCTCTTGTCGAGAGCATACCCGGGGCCAGGCGCAGGACCACCTCTTGTTGCATAATCAAGGTTTGTCTGACCTTCACTGGGATGGAATCCCTCATTGTTGATTTTTGTGCCATCATTTTTGAGGTAGCTGTACCATGAATGTGCGACATATTCTTGTATCTCGCCAGTATTTTTCATATTCAGATCTTGAATGGATAAATTACCTTGCAACACCCCTTGTGGTATCAAGAAATCTGCGGCAGCACGAATACCATTCTCAGGGAATTCCCCATAACAGAGGTAATTCCAACCCGTACCTCCTCGTTTTTCCCAACCCGTATAATCACTGTTTGATTTATAAAAGCTAGCAATCAGCACAGTATCTGGAACGTACACTTGATCAACAAATTTTTTCATTTTGTCAATTAATTGCGTTACTTTTGCCATATTCACTTTGTTTAGCGATGTTCCTCCATTATCCTCACTGACCTGTTGGTTATAATTGCTGCTTACTGAGCATGGCACCCCACCAACGACTAAATTCGGATGGGGGTCTTTGCCTCCGAAAATGGTATGCAGTTTAACCACCTCACGGGCCCAATTCAAAGCATCTAAATAATGAGCGACAGCAAGCAAATTACCCGCCGGGGGTAATCTGTATTCTGGATGCCCCCAATAGCCATTGGCAAACAAACCCAGTTGTCCTCTATCAAGCAAATTTTTCAGTTTTTTCTTAACGCCGTCAAAGTTAGTTGCGAGAGTCGCTTCTGAAACATTTGCATAATAGGCAGAATTATTTGATTTTGCTAACTTAGCAGTGTCTGTGGACTTTGCACTTAACGCAGATACAACATCCACCCAATCCAATGCATGTAAATGATAAAAATGCATGACATGGTCATGAATGTATTGCGCTCCAATCATTAAATTTCTAATGAGTTCCGCATTTTCAGGCACGGTAACACCAAGAGCATCTTCCACGGCTCTAACTGAAGTAAGCCCATGTACTACAGTACATACGCCACATATTCGCTGTGAAATATGACAGGCATCGCGTGGGTCGCGGCCTTTCATAATAATTTCGATGCCTCTTGCCATAGTACTACTACTATAAGCTTTACTGACTCTACCATCTGCACCGAGCTCTGCTTCGATGCGTAAATGCCCTTCAATCCGAGTGACGGGGTCGATTACTATATTTGTAGACATAAACTCTCCTATTCCCACTTCGCAAAAAATGTGGGATGACTAGCCATTAATCGTGGTAACTCGCTTTGTTCAGTTCGTTGTACAAGCCAACGTTTCCTAGCGCGTCTTTTCTGTCCCAAAAATCCGGTTCAGAACACCCTAAACAACCGTGACCAGCTTGCATAGGATAACCAGTACGTTGATTCCACTGGAGTGTAGTACAAGCGTTATGCGTAGCAGGACCTTTGCAACCCATTTTCAGAAGGCAATACCCTTGATGTGCTCCAGCATCATCAAAGCTATTAACAAATTTATGTTCCTCAAAAAAATCTTTGCGGTAGCATTCTTCGTGCACAGTTTCACCATAAAACATCTTAGGTCGCAGATTAGCGTCCAACGAAGGTACTTTTTTATTTAAAATCCAATAAACCAAAGTACCTGCGATCACTTCAGCAATAGGTGGGCAGCCCGAAATATTGATCACGGGTTTTTTGTCAAAATTACCGCCAAAGTCTTTTAATGCTGCTTTAATAGAAGTAGCATGAGTCGGACTGAATCCATCAATCCCCTTAGCCGCAGGGAGACCACCAAAACTGGCACAGGTGCCAACTGAAACCACTACTGCTGCATTCAGGGCTGCTTCTTGTAAAAGTTGTCTCCCGGATTTTCCAGATTGAATAAAAAATCCTGCACCATTCTTGTCATCTGGTATCGCACCATCGACGACTAAGACATAATTTGGTTTACCAAGAGCCTCGGTACGGGATTTTTCAGCTTGGACACCAGAAGGCGCCATTAATGTTTCTTGATAATCTAACGAAATTGCAGTTAACAAAATGTTTTCTATCGAATCAGTTTTATATTGTGTATTTGGAAATACATTGACGAGAGATTCAAGGCAACCTGTGCATTCTTGGAAGGACAAATAGACAACGGAAGGAAGTGGAGCATACCAAGCTGCTTCGACTAATTTAGGCATCATTGACGTCGGAATCGCCATAATAGCTGATAGCCCCATACAATATTTCATAAAACTTCTTCGGCTTATGCCAGAATTGAGTAAGCGATCTCCCAGTGTTTCAATGATTGGGCTGTCGTCTACAATTTCCTCCCCCTGTGTATCTGATAGCCTAGTAGCCATGCTGCTTCTGAATTCTTTCTTGGACATGTTTGACATAACATTTCTCCTCGTTTCAGATTAATATTTACAAGGGGCTCGGTGTAATAATTGTAGAAACCCTTGCTTTCGATATTGCTTATGATGCTGCTTTTAATGTTTGTAATAGTTCATAAAGCTTGCACTGGCCCAAAATCACATCATCTTTGGGATCTTTGAGAAGTTGAGGGACAAATCCAACTTCCAACATTTCAGTTAACAATTCATCGTCTTGGTTATAATGCGTTACCCACCAAATACCTGGGTAGGCAGTTCCCTGAATATCTGAACGACCAAAACTCTGAATATGCACTTTAACTTCGCCTATACCCAATTGCTCTTTAAGAAATTTATATCCTTCTGCGCCTAAAGGAGGAAGAGCCCGAAGATCCAATATGCTGTTTTCATTGGTTTGCAATAATTTGTTAACCAGCGAATAAAGTTCATGAAGAAGAGTCTTAGCTAACGCTAAAGGATCGTTTTTTGGATGCTCAACCCGAATCGGAATATTCGCAAAGCTAGCTACGTGTTCCATTGTTCCACCAATTGCATTGTTAATTCACAAACCTCAGTCAGCGAACCCAGAATTTCCAAAGATGGCTCCGTGCTCCAGTCAATGGATTTTGGTTGAATACCAATCAAAGCCCTTCTAATGGGTAATTGATCAGATAGTAAAGCAATAGACATCAAGTCTATTAGCGTGACATCATGCACGCTAGAGTTTTTCTGTTGTCCTAGGAAAGCATCCATCTCATCGTCCAGAAAAATCTTCACAGTTCCTGGATTGGTATTCATCTGCGCAGCATCAATGACAATTAGATTAGCGACGGATTCAATTTCACCCATTAATGCAAAACTGAGCGTTCCCCCATCCATAAATTCAACATTTGGATAACCGTGATGCTCAGATTTCAGTTTTTTTATTGCGAGGACACCTACACCGTCATCTTGCATTAAGGGATTTCCTATACCGAGGACTAAAGTATTATTGAGCATGTTTAATAATCAAAGTTAGCATAAAGAAATACACCTAAGCCTGTGTTATGAACGCTTAACAACAGCAATACCAGCAAATAATGCGCCAACTAATAGTATTATCAATTAATATATTGATATTTATATACATTATCCTATTACTGGTATGTAGTTTTCATTTATAGAATGCGCAATTTTTGTATGGTTAAGAGTAAAAACCTGCAAAATTTTCGGGATAATATCTATAATCACGCAATTTTTGTATGGTTTTTTAATACTCATAACAACAACTACACATTAAGTAAATTGCATGGAGTAGACTATAGACCTTACTTTTAGTAATACAATTACAGAGATCATAAAGTTTGAAGAATATCAAGAAAAAATTGAATTTAAACTAGGCGAAGTAGGTTAGAGCTATGTGGATAAAACAATTCACCGCAGATTCTGCGGGAAAATCAATTTCAACTATTTACGCAATATTCTGGATGAAAGCGTATCCAGAGGCATTGGATAAATGCTAACAACGTGCGTTTTATCGGACTAAAATTTAGGTCACTGCGCATCCTTAACCATGCGTTAAACCGAACAAAATCACATGATATTAGTGACCAAGGTATCGGTATCAACTCTGGCTGCGCTTTATATTTTCCTCTTACTTTGAACTTCTTTGCTTCTTCTCGGAATATACGCTGGAAATCGATGCAAAGCAAAAGCAAAGTAGATTCATACATCAAACATGGATAATATATGAAAACCAGCACCTCCCTAGTTCGAAAAACTCGTCTTATTGCCGGCCTATTGGTCGCCAGCACTCTTGTAACACAACACGTTCAAGCCCAAACTTACACAGTAGTTGAGTTGTCGCCTAGTTCCGTCGTTAGCTTAGCAAACACTATTGCTGGTGGTGTGGCGGGAGGAAGCTCTATCTATGCCGTCTCTCCAGTGGCTCAGCGTGCACATGCGACACTTTGGAGCAACTTGGGGCAAAGCGACTTAAATCCAGCCTTCTTGGAGGATAATTTAAATGGTATTTATGGGACCTCCACCGTGTTAAGCTCCACCGATACCCTACAAGTTGGTTGGGGTTATGGACCCACTTTGCAAAATCGCTATGCCCCAGTGGCCTGGAATGGTACCGCTAACACGGCACGCATGCTGGGAATACCTTTCACTAATGCTGGTGGTCAAGCGTTGGCGACAGACGGTAAACAGATTGTAGGGTACGGCACAAGTCTTAACAAAGATGGTACGACAATCGGTGCAACCCACGCAGTTGTTTGGGATGCGGCAACCGAGCAGCCTGTTGATCTAGGAGATGGTGGCAATGGTGCACAAGCCTTGGGTGTTGGCGGAGGGCAGCAAGTTGGCTATATCATCAAAGCCACACAGAATGCTGCGTTATGGACCGGTAGTGCAAAATCACTGGTGGTGCTGCATCCGCAAAATGCACAGGCTTCAGCTCTGAGTGGAACTGATGGCGTACATCAGGTCGGTTGGAGTAACTATAGCATTCGGGTTCGTAACGAAGCTGCGAATGGTAACAAGAACAAAACCTTTGCATACGCTACGGTCTGGACCGGAACGGCAGCTAGCGCGGCGACTATTCACCCTTATCCCTTCACACACAGTTACGCAAAGGAGATAAATGGCCCTTGGATCGTCGGTTACGCTACAGAAGAATTCAATACCGGTACACCGAGTATCAATCACGCGATTGCCTGGGACTCAGCCTATCAGGCGACTGACCTGAATGCGTTTTTGCCGACTCAATTTGTCGGCGCGCAAGCACTTTCCCTGGATAATCAAGGCAATATTGCAGGTGTAGCTTTTACCGCTGATGGATTTCGTCACGCGGTAATCTGGATTATCAATCCAGTTTAATAATCACCTCTAATTTAAAACGGTGATGCAGATATGGTTATTGGGGAACATATCTGCATCATTTAGTCACTGTCTAATAATTACTTACATATTTCCTGGGTTTAATGGTATAGCTTAAATCTGGATAAAATCGTCTCCGCTGGATTTTTGGGAGACGAGAATAACTAATCTATACTGACGCATCGTTATTTCAATATATTTGAATGATTGTTTAAACGCGCGGCTTCGCGAGCTTCAGATTATAGATTGGCCCCAGTTTCCAGTACACCGCGTAAATCACCACTGAATATTTCTGCCAAGTAATGTTGGCTTTATAATTCGTTTTCGTTAGTAATGCCAATCCAATTCACGTTATGCTTCCAATCTTTCGATGATAGGCAGCATCCATTCAGGCGCCGCTTGATAGGTTTTAATTATTTTGCCATTACCCGCACGCAGAATTAATGCAGCCTCGGCATCATCGATAGAATTATCGTATAGATATAATCGGTCTATCCAGGGCGCAATTAAGGCGCATTGAGCAATTGAACGAAAATAGCGATTAATGATTTTGGGGATCGGTACATCATGCCCACCTTGCATAACTCGCCGCGCAACACGCGAAGCATTGATCGATGGATCTGAAGTCGCCACAAAAAATACACGAATAAAATAGCCTTGTTGATGGGCGCGATATAAAAAATCCACTTTATCCGGCGCAGAAAAAACCGTTTCAAACGCTAAACTACGTTTAGAAATTAAGCATTGTTCCCGTCGCTGCTCAGCTAGATTTGCTGCTTGATGTATCGCTTCTAATGAATTCCAATCTCCAAATTGATCTCGAGCAATAAAATCTGGATTAATGTATTCACAGTCGGTAAACCATTCATGCGCTAAACCACGTTCTGTGACCGTAGTTTTTCCCGCACCATTAGGACCTGCAACCATTAGTAATCTAGGTTTTTGAGTACTATTCTCACTCATACCGTTAACGTAGCATGTTGTTGCAGAATACTTTTAACTTCATCATTGAGTCGCTGCCGCATCCAAGCGTCGGAAAGCTGTTTGCGTTCTAATGCAAGAATAAGCGCTTCATGCATCACCAAATGCAATTCCTCATCGGTAGGGTCGGTATCAGGTGCCATCAGATCACGCTCTAAATTTTCAGTTTTACTAGTCATGTTTGATCCTTTTGCGCAATGGGGGTCTTGATTTTCGATGAAAGCGAAGAAATGAAGGCTTCAGACTCATGCTTAGGATAATTACTAAATAGAATTATTTGATCGTATTGGAAGCTCGTGGCTGCTTGAGCGATTGGCCCAATTCCCAGATATGATTCTGGTTCAGACACCTTGATGTCGGTTCTCCCAATCCAGCTAAGCAAAATTTTATTTTGCAATCCAGTAAGCCCTTTTCAGATTTAATTATTAAGGGAAATTATGGTAATAATTCAAAAAAAACATAAACAAATAATTTATCTTACTTCTAGGGAGTGTTGCAATTTTGTAATTTCCCCCTTGAAGTTCAGTTTTTCTGCCGCATGAAATGGATTTTCTATAAAACGATATGCCACTTATGTCGCGACAACAACTGTCATCACATTACCCACTCGAAATTTCGGGAAATCCATTCAAAGCTAGACGATTTGCTCTAATATCCACTAAAGCGGCGTCCAAAACAGCGTAAGATAAGTCATTTGGAAAATAGATCATGATGTTTTTATCATAAAACAAAATTTACCATAAAATTCCGCTATATTAAGATCCCCGCCCTGAGTTAGATTACTTTTCACAAGTCCAGATACAAAATTTTATGCCCTCATAAGATTTAAATTCTAGACCAATTGATAGGCTAAAAATTCATTTCAACTGTTAACGCAGACATAGCCAAAATTAACGTTCCGTTCTTCCATAATTTCTTCGACATCTCGATAGTAAACCCATACCGGACATAGAAAAATACCGCGAATAGAATTACTTTTTTGAAAATGGGCACAGCTAAAACTGATCATCCTAGAATCGCAAAATTATAGAATTTTACCTCAGGCATACAAACTTTGCGACAAAACCCGTAACGCCGTGGCGGGCGACTTCTTTTGCAGAATATTTTCTTCTACCAGGGCTTTGCGCGAAGATTGTTCATCGGAGTAGTTCAAGAATAATTCTGCAATACGTCGAATTTCCAAAGGCATTAACGAGCCAGCAGAAATTTCTGCATGATAACTTTTGAAATGAGAATTCAAGATTGTGTCCGTATTAAATCTGTTCACAAAAGCAAGTGTGATTGCAGAAGTGAAAGTCCATTTAGCCTCCTTAATATTGGCAGTTAGCTAATCAACAAAAAAGGTGTAGCAAGTTGCTACACTATTGCGGCTTTACCTTCAATTAAAGTTTCTAAAAAGTCCCTTAATTGTTGTTCTTTTGCTTCATTTACTACATCAGTATTTAATTTAACTGTAAGATGCTTGCTAGTCCATGCAATATTTCCAACTTTTTTACCATCTCTGATCAAATTATGCGAGCTTTGGATATGACAGTCAGTTTTATTTTCATCTAATGCTTTTAGCTTTTTAGAGATAAACGTAGTGATTTTAGTTTGATCTAATTCATTAGATAATAGCAATGACCAAGCTTCTGCTAACAACACATTAATATATTTTGACTCTTTTTGTTGATTTAAAAGTCGTTTTATCTCACTTGCTGCAGATCTAGAAAGAAGTCGTGGATTGAGATTTAAATCATTACGAATAAATTCGGGTAATTCATCAAAAGCGAAGTACCTGTACATATCTTCTCGATTTAGACCCAATGATTCAGCTAATTTCTTTTTGGTCGGGAAAACATCTTCTATTTGGCGTAATGCTAAACCAATTTCATAATCACTCAGATCTTCTCGATCAACATTTTCAGCAAGCGCATAAATTGCCATATCTGAATCATTGATATTTGTAACAATTGATTCAATAGTTGGTTTATTCAAAAATTTGTGCGCTCGCCACCTTCTTTCGCCAGCGGCAATCTGGAAACGATCGTCTATTCTTCTAAGTAGGATAGGCTCTACCAATCCAATTTCTGCTATTGATGTCGCTAGTTGCTCAAGTTCATTTTGTGGGAAAGTACGTCGAGGCTGATATGGATTAGGTTCAATTTTGTCAATAGCAACTAAACTATACTCGCGCCCTTCCGAAAATTCAGCCGATTGAGTTGCTAAAGCATGACGTTGATTATTTTGTTGTAATTTATCAGCCAACATTTTTTTTATATCTTTACTCATGCTTATTTACTTTTACTTAATAAATTTAATTGTTCTGCTAAAATCTCAGCTAAATGCCTAAATTCTCGTGAAACTTTCGCGGTCCTGTCTAATGCGTGCAAACTCATTTGAGCAATGGCGGATTGATTAACTTTAGTACTTGATGGGATTCTGATATCAATTAACTTGCCAATTTGTTCCTTTGCTGATGCTTCTATTAACTTACAAACTGTTTGTCTTTCGTCATGACGAATTAATAAAGCGCCAATTAATTCGAGTTCAGGATTAATACGATGTATTTTTTCAACTAATTTCATTAAGTCTGTAACTCCGTACATTCCGTACTGAGATCCACTTTCCACAGGTACAATTAAATGCGTTGCCGCAGCTAAAGCATTACTAGTGAGTAATTTTAAGCTAGGAGGGCAATCAATTAGAATTACATCAAAAATACCGTGTAACGGTTTAATTTTGTCACGTAATTCTTCCGAGGGTCTAGGGGCATGATCTTTTAGTTGATCTTCTGTTCTTCCTAATCCTAAAGAACCGTATATTAATGAAACACCCTCAATGTTTGTATCGCTATAAATTGCAAGTGGTAATTTTTCAATTTCAGATAACAATAATTCGGCACATGTAACAGCAATTTCACTTGGATGTTTTTTTCCAATATGTAAACTAGCGTTAGCTTGAGGGTCAAGATCGATGACTAATACAGACAACCCCATTTTTGCCAATTCTGCGGAAAGATTAACAACTGTTGTTGTTTTACCGCATCCGCCTTTATGATTAGCTACAGCAATAACTGTTGTTGTTTTTTCTGGCATGAGTGTTCAAATAGTTTTAATATTGTGTTCATTATAAACTTTTATTAATTCTAAGCAAAAAAATAATACAACAACAAAAGAGCCCCTGTTGTTGTTTATTATCTTTTAATTAATGTTTAAATTTTGTTTAACTTTTTACAGCCTGCAAATGATAAGGCTTATAGACGTTTCAGGTCATAAGATTAGGGATGTAAAGACATATAATTGGGGCCAAAGGACATAGGATTAGGGAAGTAAGGTCATAACATAAGGGATAAAAGGACATAAGATTAGGGATAGATAAAACAGAGAATTTTAAATTCTTATATTTTTGTTAAATTACTGATTAATAATAATATTTTTCTATTTTATATTTAATTTAAAACCAAAAAATAGTTGTATACGTTTTATAAAGACATAGTTTTGGGGATTTGATTGTTAAGGTCTTTATGATTGCGTAAGTTAAATTTTTTACCATCACCTTCGGTGATTTTTAATATTAATTATTGTATTAAGTCATTTATATTCAATAGTATAAATATTTTTTCTTCATTTAAGCGAGTCGCTATTTTTGAGTAAAGATTTTCCAGGGCGTCCAGCCCGAAAATCCTCAAAAATTACGCGACGGTTAGATTGCTCCGCAAGCCCGAGCCGTCCTGTCACCATATCGTTTCGACCCAGCAAGGGGATCGAAACATCGTGCCAATGACTCTACGCCCTCGACATCGCGCGATTGCATTTTAGTCTCCGCTTACGCATCGGGTCAGAGGAGGCCGCAGCCTCCGTCTGCCCACAGAACCGTGCGTACGGGTCCGTACACGGCTCATCATGCAAGTTGTAGCCATTGATTAACATCAAACCAGTGCTCTAACTTTCGGTCGGATCGTATTTCTTGCCCTTTGACTTGGATAAACCAGCTATTAGGATACGCTCTCGTCACTGCACGTTTATTTGAAAGCGCCCAACGGTGATTATTCGAGAACACGGCCTCCGCGGCCTGTTTTCTCGGTACGCCCCGTTTAATCAAGGATCGATAGAGTGGCTTCTTACGCTTTTGCTGGTCAATCAATCGCGCTCGCAGTCTCCGCCTAATGTGAGCTTCTACTTTCCTTAATTGCGATGGGTAGTAGGTGAGGCTGAAGTAATTTGCCCATCCTGTGTACCAACGATTGACGTCCTTTATCGTGCTTTCCAGCGTTTGATGCGTTCCTCTTGGTGTCAGTGCTTTAACTTTGCCTATGGCCGTTTTGAGGGCTTTGCGCGCGATAGCGATGCTCCCGTTAACCACGGTAAATCCTAAGAACTTGACTGCTTCGGATCGAGCCACTTTGCTCTTCTCTTTATTGATTTTGAGTTTCAGCTTCTTCTCGATGAACTGGCTGACTTTGTCCATCACGCGTTCCGCCGCTTTCGGCGTTTTAACGAAGATGTTACAGTCGTCTGCGTATCGGCAAAATTCCAATCCGCGCTTCTCCAGCTCCTGATCCAACTCGTCCAGTACGATGTTGCTGAGCAAGGGGCTTAATGCGCCGCCTTGAACCGCCCCTTCCGCACTGGGACTGACGACTCCATTGATCATGACGCCGCTGCGTAACATGAGCCCGATTAAACGGAGTATCCGTTTATCGGATATGCGTTTCCCTAGTCTGGCTATCAGTCTGTCATGGTGGATACGATCAAAGAATTTGGATAGATCAATGTCCACCACATAGGGTTTGCCACTGTTGATGATGTGTTGCGCCGCTTTTATTGCCATATGCTGACTGCGTCCAGGACGAAAGCCGTAGCTATGGGCGGAAAAATGCGGTTCAAAAATCGGTTCCAGTAACATTTTCATGGCGGTTTGCACCACCCGATCCCGCACCGTGGGTATGCCGATGAGTCTCACTCCCTGGCCTTCCGGTTTGGGTATTTCGACTCGACGTACTGGCGAGGGTTGATAAGTCCAGCCTGTCAATTCCTGTTGCAGTTGGCTTAGCTCTTCATCTAACTTTGCTTCAAAGTCCTGAATGCTCACACCGTCAATGCCGGGTTTGCCTTTATTTCTTTTGACAAAGGTAAAGGCCACGCTCAAGTATGTCATCGAGCATAGCTCTTCGAAGAGTCTAGGTTCTTCACTGTCTAGGTTCATGTTTGTCTATTTCACTCTTTACTTTGTAGCAAGTCTTCTTCGCTTGTGCATCGGGTATTCGTCCACTGTGTACGACGCGGATATTACCCAACTCCCGTTTGGCTAAGCTCTACTTGCCAGTCTTTAATATACACTCATGACCACTTACATGTTCCGCCCTTCATCTCCAACGTCCTGTCGCTGTTTTGATGTTTTATCCTCCTTTCTGTCACCAGAAGCTCAATGGCATCAAATTTTACGATTACTACGGCTTCATCTGCAGACCCTCGATTCATCGCATCAGCATTACTGCCATGCTTAGGGCTTAAGGTGTCGCAGTTACACCGACCCAAATCCGACGGCCCTTCACTGGGTAAGGTAGTCCCCTTTCTTGATCCACCTACCTTCAGCACACCAGCACATTACGGTGAGAATATCGGGCTTCGGTGGTCGTAGGCACCTTACCCCTGTGCTGCCGCCTTACGAAGGTTCACTTTCGTTTAGGTGACCATTTTGGCTCCGGCTTCTTTCAGATTCCGCATTGGCTCTCGATAACCGTGTTTCCCTGTGGGGTAGCTATCCAGAGTTTCTTTGGACACCCTTGCCTTCACCTACATTTTCCCTTCTCACAGGGCAATCGCTGGACTTTCACCAGCTAGCTGACTACCATGCCAGTCACAC
>SXGT01173794.1_pt1 | contig 14642 bp, 16 predicted proteins | sample 3176221 | NCBI WGS metagenome assembly SXGT01 (sample SAMN11356862, study PRJNA531348) | freshwater metagenome | isolation source: freshwater sample F1-120 | place: China: Fuxian Lake, Yuxi | collected 2017-12-25
GCCTGCAAATGCGTGAAGCCGGGCATCACTGTCGCGGCGTGATGCTCAGCCAGGTCGATCAATGCGCGCCGAGCTTCGATATTCAAGGCCAGGATACGGTCGATCGCATCGCGCAGCCACAGCCGTACATCGGTAGCCACCTGATCGTTGCGCGAACGGCCGGTGTGCAACCGCTTGCCGGCATCGCCGACCTTGCGGGTGAGGGCGCGCTCGATGTTGAAGTGAATGTCCTCGTCATCCAGGTTCCACGTGAAACGCCCACTCTCGAATTCGGCCAGAATCTCACCCAGGCCGCGGCGGATATCGGCCAGGTCTTGATCGCTCAGCACCCTCACCTGATGCAGCATGGCGGCGTGCGCAAGGGAACCCTGGATGTCGAATGGGGCCAGGCGCCAGTCGAACGGGATGGACGCGGTATATCGCTTGACCCGTTCGGAAACGGGCTCGGAAAAGCGGCCGGACCAGGCGACCGGGTTGCTTGCGATGCCGGCTTGATCGGCGGTGGGAGTTTCGGCTTGGCTCATGGAGTGATAGCTTGCGGGTTGCAGTATTCGTAAAGCGTTAATTATCCTTGAATCCTCTGTTGAACGCGTTCGAGTGTGGGTCTGCCGGGTTGTCTGACAAGGCGCGACGACGCGCGTGGCCGCTCCCCGCAAGGATAAGCAGGGACTTGGCCGCCGTCTTTTGGCGGCTTAGTCCTTCGCTTAGTAGTTTCATCAGGAGCAACGCTGTCAGGCGGCCCGGCAGACCCGCACTCGGACGTGTAGCGGGGTCAGCGAATTTGGTGATCGTCATCGAAGGCGCTAACGCTTGCGTTCATGAGGCGTCTCGAAGGTTGAGAAGCGGTCAACAGAGGATTCAAGGATTATGACAAAGGAGACCCAGATCACCCTGCCGGATTTCCGCAATCTCGGCATTTTGCTGCGCGCTGTCCTGGCGCTGCAGGTGCTCGGGCTGCTCGTCGCGTTGGCGCACGCGCCTGATCTGGCTGCCACACCGGCGCTGTTTTTTCGCTATGCCGCTTATCTGGAACCCCCGTTGCTGAGCGCCATGCTGATCCTGTATGTCGCCGCGCCAAAGCTATCCGCCTTGCCGGCCCGCCGTGGTTTGGCGGCATGTGTCGCCGCCGCCATGCTCAGCGCGGCGATCTGGCATGTCTTGCTCGAAAGCCAGGCGCTCGACGCCGATCCAGCCAGCCTGCCACGTACGCTGCTGCTTGCCGGCGCCGCCTCGTTCCTGATCCTGGCCTGGTTCGACTGGCGAGCACGGCGCCTCTCGCCGGCGCTGGCGGAAGCGCGTTTGCAAGCCTTGCAGGCACGGATTCGGCCGCATTTCCTGTTCAACAGCCTTAACAGCGTGTTGTCGCTGATGCGCTCGAATCCGGCGCGTGCCGAAAATGCACTGGAAAACCTGGCAGACCTGTACCGCGGATTGATGGCTGACAACCGCCAACTTTCACCACTGCAACGAGAAATCGAACTGGCTCGGGCTTATCTCGAACTGGAAGGCTTGCGTCTGGGGGAGCGTTTGCAGGTCGATTGGCGCATTGACAACGCGCCGAGCGAGGCATTATTGCCTTCCCTGTTGCTCCAGCCGCTGCTGGAAAATGCGGTTTGCCACGGCATTGAGCCGCATCCGGCGGGCGGCCGCATCGGTGTCGATATATTTTCCCGTAACGGGCAACTCAATGTGGTGGTGCGCAACCCCCGCAATGACCAGGCGCCGGAGCGTCCCGGCAATCGCATGGCTTTGTCCAATATTCGTGAACGTCTGGCGCTCCACTTCGATGCGGAGGCACGCCTTTCCACGCATCGGGTCGGGGACGAGTTCGTGGTGCAACTGGTTGTTCCGTTGAAGGAGCCAACGCGTGTCAAGGCGGCTTAAGGTCATTCTGGCCGATGACGAGGCTCTGGCACGAGCCCGGCTGGCTGATCTGCTGCTCGATCTGGGTGACGATTTCGCGGTTGAAATCGTCGCCGAGGCGGGGAGTGGCGAGGCTGCGCTCGAACGTGCGATCGACACGCCCGCCGACCTGATCCTGCTCGACATACAAATGCCGGGCATGAGCGGACTGGAAGTAGCGCGCCACCTGACACGTTTGCCGCAACCGCCGGCGATCATCTTCGTGACGGCATTCGACGAGCATGCGCTGCGCGCGTTCGATCTACGCGCGGTGGACTATCTGCTCAAGCCGGTACGCCTGGTCCGGCTGCGTGAAGCCCTGTCCCGCATCAAGCCATTGCCACAGGCGGACGCCGAAGCAATGGCCCCCTGCCGAACCCATTTATCGCTGCTCGAACGCGGTCGCATCTGGCGCGTGCCGGTGTCCGAGGTGCTCTATCTGCGCGCAGAACTGCGCTACGTTACTGCCCGCACCCGAGAACGCGAATATCTGCTCGATGAATCACTGGTCAAACTTGAAGAGGAGTTCGGCTCGGCATTCCTTCGCATCCATCGCAATTGCCTGATCGCACGCAAACATCTGGAGGGGTTTCAGCGCCAAGCGGATACAGGCGAAGGGCATTGGCTGGCGGTGCTCAAGGACTGGCCGGAACGGTTGCCGGTGTCACGCCGACAAATGCATGTGGTGCGCGAGTTTGTAAAGGGCGTCTGAGCGGCGCGCCGGGAAGGTGTTTACTTCGCCGGCTCGGGCAGGCCGCGAACCTTGGCCACACCCGTATCAATCGCCTGATCAAGGTGATATCCGTAGTAATCGATCGTGCCCAAGCCGACCACGGGCTTGGCCAGAAGCTTGCCATCGCTGTCAAACACCATCACGGTCGGCACCATGCGAACGTTGTGATCCAGGGCAAACCGGCGTTGCGGAGTCTTGATGCCCTTGAAGTCTTCCATTTCCTGGTAACTCGACATATCCACCTTGCGCATCACGGCTTTGGCTTGATAGTCGGCATTGCGGCTCATCGGAATCAGAAATTCATTCAGGACCGTCCGGCAGTAGGAACACCTGGCACCCGAAAACATGACCACCACAACGCCCTTCTTATCCTTGGCGAGTGACGCGTCTTTCTGTAAATCTTGCGCATTCGGCACGCCCTCCTCGGCGAAAGAAGGACCAAAGCCGCATGCTACAATCGCCAGCAGTAACGCAAATGCTTGTTTCATAGACTTTTTCCTCTAAATTACAGGCCATTCTAGCGACTCGAATGCGCCCTCAGAATAGTTCAAACATGCCTGAAAAAATCATCATTGCAACGCGTGAAAGCCAGCTTGCCCTATGGCAAGCCGAACATGTCAAGGCGCGGCTGATCGCCCTCCACCCCGGCCTGCAAGTGGAACTGCTCGGCATGACCACGCAGGGCGACCAGATTCTCGATTCCCCGCTTTCGCGCATCGGCGGCAAAGGCCTGTTCGTCAAGGAGCTTGAGGTTGCCATGGCGGAGGGACGTGCAGATCTGGCGGTGCATTCGATCAAGGATGTGCCGATGGACCTGCCCGAAGGATTCGAAATGGCCGCCATTCTTGAGCGGGAAGATCCGCGCGATGCCTACGTTTCGAATGATTACGCCAGCCTGGAAGCGTTGCCTCCGAACGCTCGTGTCGGCACGTCCAGCCTGCGCCGACAGGCGCAGTTGCGCGCGCGTCTGCCGCATCTGCATATCGACACCTTGCGCGGCAACGTCAACACCCGGCTGCGCAAACTCGACGAGGGCCAATATGCCGCCATTCTGCTGGCAGCGGCCGGGTTGAAGCGACTCGGCTTCGAATCGCGCATCCGCGCCACCCTGCAACCGGAGGACAGCCTGCCGGCGGTCGGGCAGGGCGCGATAGGCATAGAGATTCGCGCCGGGCGGCCTGATCTGGCCGCGTTGCTTGCCCCGCTCAATCATCCCGATACCGCTGCCTGCGTGCGCGCCGAGCGCGCCATGAGCCGCATGTTGCAAGGCGGTTGCCAGGCGCCGATCGGCGGTTTTGCGGTGGTGCGCGATAGCCGCATTCATCTGCGCGCCTTCGTCGCGGATCTGGAAGGCATCCGGTTCTTCCGCGCCTCGGCTGAAGGCGACCTGAATACGCCCGAGGCGGTCGGCTACGCGGCCGCACGGGAATTGATCGCGCAAGGCGCCGATCGGCTCATGGCGGAAATCATTCACCGGACCGAATGAGCGACACCCCAGCGTGCGTCGCCCCGCTCGCTGAAATTGGCGTGCTGGTAACGCGCCCGGTCGAGCAGGCCGCGCGCATGATGTCCCGCTTGCAGGATCTGGGTGCCCGCCCCATGCTGTTTCCTGCACTGACGATAGTCCCTTCCGGTCAGGCGGATGTCATGCAGGAGATACTGTCCGGCGTTGAACAGGATGACTGGCTGGTTTTCGTCAGCCCGTCGTCGGTGCATTTCGGCCTGGACACATTGCGTCTGCATGCGCCCGACCTGGCCATGACACGTATCAACGCTGCCGCCGTCGGCAAAGGTACTGCCGCCATTTTGCGCGCGGCCGGGGTGTGCAATGTCCTGACACCTGAACACGGTGCGGATAGCGAACATCTGCTGATGTTGCCCGAGTTCGCGCAACTGTCCGGCCGCCGCGTGCTGATCTTTCGCGGCGAAGGCGGCCGCGAGTTGATCGCGGACACCCTGCGCGCGCGCGGAGCGAAGGTCGTTTACGTCGAGTGCTACCGACGCGCATGCCCCGTGGCCGATCCGGCGCCGCTCCGGCTTGCCCTGGCCGAACACCGCATCCAGGCCGTTACCGTATTCAGCGGAGAAACTCTCGACAACCTGCTTGATCTGCTCGGACCGGAGGCTGCCGAGTTCGCCTTGTCGCTACCGCTGTTCGTGCCACACCCGCGTATTGCGCAACGCGCACGCGAGAATGCGTTTGCCCAGGTCATCACCACGCCTCCAGGCGAAGACGGATTGTTGGCCAAGCTTGTGGAATACTTCCGCCATGGCTGAATCACACGAATTTCCGCGCCACTCGCCCGCCATCATTGTCTGGCTCGCGCTGGCCTTGGCGGTTTTGGCAATTCTGGCGTCCTTCGGTTTCGCCTGGCGAAGCCACGACCGCATCCAGCAAATGGAACTGCAACTGGCACGCAGGATCGGCGATTTTGACGCCGCCAGCCGCGAGGCGCGGGCGGCAGCCAAGGCTGCGAACGAGGCACTGCTCGATTTGCAAACCCGCTTGGCGGCAATGGAAACCCGCTCCACCGAAACCCTGAACCAGCAACTGGCATTGACCGCCATGTATCAGGAACTGGCGCGCAGCCAGGATGAACGCATCGCGGCAGACCTGGAACAAACCCTCTTGTTGGCGCAGCAGCAACTGCAACTGGCCGGCAACGTTGGCGCTGCGCTTCTGGGCCTGGAAGCGGCCGACGCGCGTCTGGCGCAGATCAACAAGCCCCAGTTCGCCGGCCTGCGGGCCGCACTCGCACGTGACATGGAGCGGCTGAAGCTGCTGCCGACTGCCGACATTGAATCCGTCAGCGCTCGACTCGAAGTCCTGATTCAAAGTGTTGATCGTCTGAAACCGGAATCGGAGACCGAACCGCGTGCTACCGCCCCTGCTGGCGCCGCAACGGGTACGGTCGATACGCTCGCGAAATTTTCCCGTGAAGCCTGGCACGAGCTGAAAGAGCTGGTGCGCATCCGGCGGCTGGATCATCCGGAACTGCCGCTGCTGACACCATCACAGAACTACTTTCTTCGCCAGAATCTGAAATTGCGCCTGCTGGCGGCAAGGCTGGCGCTGTTGCAGCGCGATGAGACCAGCTTTCGAACCGACATTTCCACCTCCCGCGACTGGGTGAATCGCTATTTCAATCGCCAGGATGAAGTCAGCAAATTGTTCAGCGGCAGCCTGGAAGAACTTGGACGCGCGCCGGTCGCGCTCAAGGACGCCCAGATCTCCGCCAGCCTGGAAGCGGTTCGCGCCGCGAGAGGAACCCATTGATGCGAGCAGCGTTATGGCTTCTCGCCCTGTTTGCGCTGGCTGTGGCGTTCACCCTGGCCGCCCGGCTGGATCAAGGTTATGTCATCGTCGTGTATCCGCCCTGGCGAATGGAACTGTCGTTCATGCTGGCCTTGCTGCTGCTGATGGGTCTGCTGGCGTTTGCCTACGGCGTGATTCGGCTGGCCGACATCGCGCTCAATCTGTCCGGAGATGTAAGAGCCTGGCGCCAGAGAAGGCGCAGAAACAAGGCAGATCAGGCTCTGTTCAATGCATTGCGGGCATATCTTGATGGCGATTTACCGCAAGCCCGAACCTTGGCCGCCAAGGCAGGTGAAAGCACCTTGGCACCGGATCTGGTTGAACGTTTGCAACACACCGCACCGGTCGTTGCTGAAGCCTTGCCATCCAGCCCGCGCGACGCCGATCAGCTTGCAGCCTGATACTCGAAGGAATCGGCAAAAAACGCGTCTGAAGGCAAACCACGCGCCATGAATTCGCGCCGAGCGGCATCAACCATCGGTGGCGCACCACAGGCATAGACCTCGTAACCGGAAAGATCGGGGAAATCCGCCAGCACCGCTTGATGCACAAAGCCGGTGCGGCCTGGCCAGCCATCCTCAGCCAGCGCGTTCGACAGCACCGGGATGAAGCTGAAGTTTCGATGCTCCTGCTGCCATTGTCCCGGCACTTCGGCCTGGTACAGATCGGCAGGCGTTTTGGCGCCCCAATAGAGCACGAACTCACGCTGTACTTCGTGCTGGAAGGCATGTTTCAGCAGGCTCTTGATAGGCGCAAAACCCGTGCCTCCCGCGAGGAAAATCGCGGGTTTTTCCGACTCGCGCAGAAAGAAGCTGCCATAAGGGCCGGAGATGCGCATGATCTCCTTCTCCTTCATTGAACCGAAAACATGGTCGGTAAACTGGCCGCCTGGCACATGCCGAATATGCAGCTCAAGCAGACCATCGTCCTCCGGAGCGTTGGCCAGAGAAAAACTGCGCCGCTTGCCGTCCTTGAGCAGGAAATCAATATATTGGCCAGCCAGGAATTGCAGACGCTCATTGGAAGGCAGCTTCAGCCAGACCGCCATGACGTCTTCCGCCAGCTTCTGCATGCGTTCGACCCGACAGGGCAGTGTCCTGATCGGGATGTCCTTGGCAGCGCCGACTTCCTTCACTTCGATGGTGAGATCGCTTTGCGCTTTGGCGCAACAGAACAATGCAAGACCTTTCAGTTTGTCCTCATGCGTCAAGGCACCGTCCTGATGCACGCCGTAATCAACCGAGCCTGCCAGCACTTTTCCCTTGCACGCGCCACAGGCACCGTTGCGGCAGCCATAAGGCAGTGAAAAGCCTGCATTGAGCGCCGCCGCAAGGAGTGTTTCATTCGGCTTGACGCTAAACTGGTGGCCGCTGGGCAGTATGGTGACCTGGTGCGACATAAACTTCCTCTCGACAAAACAGATATGAGAATTCTGATTATCGGCTGTGGTGACGTGGGCCTCCGGGTCGCCCGGTTATTGCGCGGACGAGCCCGAATCTATGCCCTCAGCCACTCGCCGGAACGCTATGCCACGCTTCGCGACTCCGGAATCACCCCGATTCCCGGTAATCTTGACAATCGCAGCAGTCTGGCCCGAATTGCCAATCTGGCCGATGTCGTGCTGCATTTCGCCCCGCCACCGGGCGAAGGCGAGAGCGATTCCCGCACTCGCCATCTGCTGGCGACTTTGGCTGGCGGAACAAGTTTAGCAGGCTGCAGAAGCTCGGTCGCCCACGCCAAGATCCTGGTCTATATCAGCACCAGCGGTGTATATGGGGATTGCGGTGGCGAAGCTGTCGCCGAAACCCGCCCCGCACATCCCGAGAACAAGCGGGCAAAACGTCGCGCCGATGCTGAAATGCAGTTGCGCGTCTGGGGCAGAAATGCGGGACGCCGTGTCGGCATTTTGCGCGCCCCCGGAATCTACGCACAAAACCGCATGCCGGGTGATCGCGTGCGCAATCGCCTGCCAGCCATCATCTCCAGTGACGATGTGCATACCAATCACATTCATGCCGAGGATCTCGCTCGTCTTGCGCTGGTGGTGCTATTCAGGGGGCGCGCCAACCGGCTCTATAACGCCGTTGATGACAGCGGCCTGAAAATGGGCGACTGGTTCGATGTCGTGGCGGATCATCTTGGTCTGCCGCGCCCACCGCGTTTACCGCGCGAGGAGGTTATCGCAGCGGTTACCCCTGCCATGCGGACCTTTCTGACCGAATCTCGTCGACTGGAAAATCGGCGCATCAAATCCGAACTCGACTTTCATCTCAAGTATCCGAGCGTACGGGAGGGCTTACAGCCAGATTGACCCCTTCGGTGTTGCTGTAGATTCTCCAGCCAGTCAGTCTTTTTCATAGGGATAAACCTCAAGTTTCTCCTCGTTCATCCGATACAGGCGGCGTCCCGGCGGGATGAATACCTGAAACCATTCGAGGAGAGAATAAATGTCACGAGTCCTGAATTCGAGGTTTTTTGCAATATCCACGGCCCTGTTTCTTGTCGCATTCGCGTTGCAGTCTTCCCTGGCCATTGCGGGTCTCCCGGCTGACATCCAGGCAAAGGCAGAGGTTTATAAGAAGAAACTGGTCGAGTGGGCAGCAAACCCGGTTGTCGTCAAAGCGGTCAAAGATGCCAATGCTGCCGGGAGTGCAATTCCAGGCATGACCAATGGCAAATGGGATGAACTGGCTGAGTCCGACCCACTGGTTACCGGCATGCTGGCAACGCCTGCCAGCAAATTGATCAAGCAATGGGAAGCGGACAAGGCCATCAATAAATTGTTTGTCCGCGACGCCAAGGGCAATCTGGTCGCCGGCAGTGGCAAATCCCTGATCTTCAACGCATCGGCCCGCCCGCCGGTTAAAGAGGCGATGAAAGGTAAACCCTGGAACGCGGATGAAATCAAACCAGACACCACAACGCAGATCAAGAGCGTGCATGTCTCTGCGCCCATTCTTGATGGGGGCAAAGTCATTGGCGTCATCCACACCGCCTTAACTGCGGAATAACAGGATCACTATCGAGGAGACTGGCATGGACAGCCTTGCCCGATTACGCGTTGGTCCACGCCTGCAATTGGGCTTTGGCGTTGTTCTGGCGTTCATGCTGTTCATGTTGGTTGTCGGATTGAGCCGCATGGCAATCATTCAGGCCAATCTGGAAGAAATTGTTCAGAACGACTACGCACAGATTACCCAGCTAAACAAAATGCGGGACGCTGTGAGATTTCGCGGCATTGCACTTCGTGACGTTGTTCTACAGGAAGATTTTTCCTTCAAGCGGGAAGAATCCAAGCGGATGCGCACTGCGCGCGAGGCTTACCAAAAGGCCGATGCCGCCCTGTCCAAACTAATAGTGGATGCCGACACGCTTGCCTTGTTGACATCGCTACGCGAAAGCGAAGCCAGGTCGGCTGAGCAGATCACCCTGGTCATGGATGCTTCCCTGTCGGATGACAATGCTGCCGCTCAGGCCATGATCCGTGACAAGGTGCGCAGCCAGCAGCAGGAGTTGCTCGACAAGCTTGACGCCATGTTGGGCAAGCTGGAAAAACATAGCCTGGGTATGTCCGAGCAAGCCAGATCGAGTTACGACTCGGCCCGCATACTGATGCTCATTCTGGGCTTCCTGGCATTGGCGTCAGGAATAGTCGTCGCGATGATTATTACTCGCAGCCTGACTGGCCGGCTGGAAAAAGCTGTGCAACTTTCTCATCGCATTACCAACGGCGACCTCAGCGGAAGAGTCACTGATAACGGCGCCGATGAGGTTGCGCAACTTCTGCATTCGCTGAATCAGATGAATCTGGCGCTGTCAGGTCTGATCGGCCAGGCTTCGCAGGCTGCGCACCAGGTAACCGATTCTGCCGGTGAACAGTCCCGTACCATCCAGGAAGTCACTCGGTTGGCAGACAGCCAGACGGAACAAGTCATGCAGGTCAGCGCAGCCATGGAGCAGATGGGCGTTTCCATTGCCGAGGTGGCTGCCGATGCGACAGCCGTTGCCAGTGCCGCCAATCAAGCGCGTGACGTTGCCGAGGAAGGCAACCAGAACATGCAGAAAAGTGTGGCCGCGACCGAACGCATAGTGGCTAGCGTGGCCAATTCAAGCTCGGCGATCGCCGAATTAAGCCAACAGATTGAGCAGATATCCCAGGTAACCCAGGTTATTCGCGACATTGCCGATCAAACCAACCTGCTCGCTCTGAATGCAGCCATCGAAGCGGCGCGCGCAGGTGAACAGGGGCGAGGCTTCGCCGTGGTGGCCGACGAGGTACGCAAACTTGCCGAACGAACCGCTTCGAGTACCTTTTCGATTTCTGAAACAGTGGGTAGCGTCAGCAGCAAAACCAAGCAGGTCGTAGAGGCCATGGCCAAGGTTAGCGCTGACGTGAATGACAATGCGGAAATCAGTCTGATCACCCGAAAACTGCTTTCGGATATCGTCTCAGCTGCCAGCGATGTGAACAGGCTGATTCTGCACATTGCCAACGCCACCCGGGAGCAAACCAATGCCAGTCACAGCACAGCCGTGGCGATGGAAAAAATCAGCCAGATCAGTGAAAGCAACAGCGCCCGGATGCATCAGATCGGAACTGCGGCGGCCAATCTGAATGGCATCGCCAACGATCTGAAAGCACTGGTAGACCGGTTCAAGCTTGCCTAGTTTTTATCGGCGCGACCTGTAAAAAGCTGATCAATGGCCTCCACCCGCAACTTCAGTCAAAGTTGCATGAATGATTCCGGGAGCCTCAACGATGCGCATGAAACTGCCCATGCCGACATTGGGCCAGCCCAACGCGATCCGGAAGCGGGCAAAAAGATGGCCTGCCTTGTTGTTCACAACGTAAATTTCATACGGCAGAGCGGCAATATTTTCTGAACCTGCCGTTTTTACCCACCAGCCTTCGCCTTCCTTCGGGTCATTCATCGCCACGCCAAATACAGCCATTTTCTTGTCCGGCATGATGATTTCATAGACTTTGCTGGTCTTGCCCAAACCCCGCGCGAGGTTATCCTGGATCGCTTTGACTGCATCTTCAAATGCCAGATGCTCCATCAGGATGTTCTTGTCCGACTCGAAGCCCTCCATGCCGAACATATACTGGTAATCAGCCAGATCCTTGCGATCGACATCGCCACCGAAGGGCTTGCCCGCGCCGAGAACCTTGCCCAACTTGGCCTGGGTCGCCTTGACGGTTTTCTCGGCTACCGGAAACTGTTTCCGGAAGTAAGCCCGCAACCAGTATTCCAGATTCATGTAAGTGACACTGCCATCCGATTTGACGCCGATCCGGATCGGCGCGCCGACGATGCTGGCACCGCCCAGTTTACGCACAACATCGATCAAATTTTTGTCGGTAACGATCAGGACGCCGTAACCAGCCAATCCGGCAGGTTGGTATTTTCCCGCCACCTTGAAACCCGCCGTGGTGAGTTTGGATTCGACCTGAGACAGAACGGTTTGAACATCGCCAGCCGAGACTTTGTTGCCCTGCAAATACGGGGATAGTGCCCATGACAACGGAGCAAAGCCGATCAAAAACAGGGCGAAGAAGAGTTTCCGCATGTTGCACTCCATTGAGACATCAAGAAAAAGGGCCGGGGGCATGATGCCCGCCGGCCCGCAGATTTTAAGCTTGTTGGGTTAGAAACGCTTGCTGTACATCAACTGCCAGCTTGTCTGGCTGTGGTCAACCGCGACGGCTGCTGTTGGCGGTGCCGCCGCACCTGGGTTGGTTTGCGATACATTGCTGGCATAAGAAAGTGCAAAATTCAAATCAGAAGCGTCACTCAAGGCGTAACCCAAGCCAACTGTATAGTGCGCTTCTTCAATAGCAGGGAAGAGTGCATTAAGCGTAGAACTCGGGATGGGATTATCAGAAATGTTAACGCCCATTCGCACTGTCAATGGGCTGCTCAGCTTGTAAGACAGCCCCAAGGAATACACCGTTTGATCCTCCCAATTCTGGGGCATTGCAAAATCGACTGTTCCACTACACACGGTAGCGGGTCCGCACATTCCTGCCGGGCCAGAACCAGCGCTTGTATATGACATTCTGAAACTCTGCATAACATCTGCCCAGCCGATATGTTTGACATCGGCAGCGATCATCAGGCTTGGTGTTGCCTGCACAGAAATGCCCAGGCCATAGGTTTCTGGCCATTGGAAATCTCGCACGGTTATCATGCCACTATCTGAAAAGCCACCGAATGCGGTCATGGAGGAGCCCGAAGAACTGGTTTCCATGTCATTCAAACTTGTCTTGCTATGGTAAGTGCCGCCGATTGTCAGGGTAGGGTTGACTTTATAAGTAAATCCAATTTTGCCAGCAAGCCCCGTGGCTTTTGCTTTTCCTGTGTAATCGCTTCTATCGGAGAAATCAATTCGAGCCCAAGGGGCTGCTGCCAACCCTGGCAAAGCAGCAAAAAGTGTGCCCGAGCCTGCTGTTACCATGCTGCCCAACTGAGCGCCAGATGCCGCCATCTTCAGGTCCATCATGGCCCATACGTAATCAATTGAACCGCCAATGCTCAGGTTGGGGCTTACATCATAGGCAAGAGGAAATATCAGTCGTCCTACACCTAACTCGGAGCGTACAGGTGAGCCAGAACCAGCTGCAAGAAAAGAGGTCCCATCGTAGTCTGTACCCATGCCGCCTTGCGCAAGCATGGCAACTCCGTAAGTTAACGCTCCGTTCTTTCTGGTCCAGCCAACAGCAGGCATATAATAAGCATCACCTGCAGACGCTGCTGTCGCGCCGGTGCAGGGCGCACTAGCGCAAGTTGAGGTTACATCCGGCCCCAACATACCAATGGCAATATCCAAGCGACTGCCTTGTCTCATCAAACCTAAAGTTGCGGGATTATTCATGGTAGCCGCGTTGCCATTGTCATAGGCCATTGACGCACCCCCCATACCGGTAGCAATCGGACCGTAGCCTTCAAGATTCATGCCGTTGGTGGCATATACGGAACCGGCGAAGCCTATGGCAGCCAGTGCGATCAGTAATTGGGTCTTGCGCATGTGTTTCCCCTCGAAAACGATGTGATAGGTGTGACAACGGGTTTACAGCTTGTCGGATGGTAAACAGCCACCCCGGCCATCGCAAGGAAATACCCTTGCGAAGGTGCGTTATTCGTCAAAAAAGGCAATATGTTTTGCTTGAAATCATAAAAAAGCCACCCTAAGGTGGCTTGATCAAGCTGAGTATTGCTGCCTTAGATATACAGACAGATGTCTGTTTCTCCCGCAAACTCAAAGAAGGTTGCAGCGCCACCATATTCGACGCCATCAATGAATTCACTGTGATCGAAACCGAACAACTCAACTGTCATCTGGCAAGCGATGAACTTCACTTCGGCTTCCTGGCAAAGTTCACGCAGCTCGGGAATGCTGGCTACGCCGTTGTTCTTGATGGTTTGCTTCATCAAGACCGTTGCAAGTGACTCGTAGCCTGGAACCAGAGACTGGATCGCATTGGGCATGTTCCAAGTAATGCCACGGAACCATTTCGGTCCAAACGGCATTTTCATGGGCATACCTGGATTTCCCAAAGGGCTAACCTTGAGGCCGGAGAGATCCTTGCGCAACATCTGCAGGCCGTAGAAGGTAAAGAAAATCTGGGTTTCATAACCCAAGGCAGCGGCTGTGGAAGCCAGGATGAACGGGGGATAAGCCCAGTCCAGAGTGCCTTTGGTTGCGATGATCGCCATCTTTTTTTGATCGTCCATCAGACCACCTCTCACATCTTGCGATTTATGACAACACCAGTATAGATTTTATGGCGGGAAGTACTTATTTCTTCTTGATGAAGAAAGTGTATTCACTGCCCGCTTCAGCTGAAGCCAGAAGTTCGTTGCCAGTCTGTTTGGCGAAAGCGGCAAAATCTTTCACGGAACCCGGGTCGGTTGAAACAACCTTCAGGACCTGACCGCTGGTGCAGTCGTTCAACGCCTTCTTGCAGCGGAGGATGGGCAGCGGGCAGTTTAAGCCGCGTGCGTCGAGTTCTTTGTCAAAATCCATAATTGCTCCTTCACAAAATCAGCAAATGCTAAAAAAGACGTCGTAATTTACCCGTGTTGCAAAGGGATTGCAACGACATGGGGGATCAAGAAATTCGACTTGAGGTTAATTCAGGACAGGGCCGAAAGTGGCTTGCCGGAACGAGCCCAGGCCATGATGCCGCCTGAAAGGTTGTGCATATTGTCGAAACCCTTGGCCGCCATGAATGCGCATGCCTGAGCCGAGCGAGCACCCGAGTTGCAATAAATGACAACCGGTTTGTTCTGCGGGATGTCGGCCGCGCGAAGCGGCAACAGATGCAGCGGAATATGGATGGCACCATCAATCACGCCACGTGACACTTCACCGTCAGTGCGAACATCAATCAAATGGATCTGATCCTTGCCAGCATCCAACGTATCCACATCCAGTTCCTTGATGTTGTACATACCGAACATATCAACTCCTTTACAGAAGAAATATTAGATTGCGCTAATGTACTGTTTTTTTCCTTTTTTATCAAGCACATTGCTTATCAAGGGGCGGTCTCGGCCAGCATGCCTGCGCGCAAGATGAACTCGATGATCTCGATCAGCCCCTGTCCGGTCTTCATGTTGGAAAACACAAAAGGCCGCGTGCCGCGCATGCGTTTCGCGTCGGTGTCCATGACTTCCAGCGAGGCGC